>Ga0208087_1000128_pt1 | contig 14410 bp, 16 predicted proteins | sample LakMenEpi29Oct10_FD_150745 | JGI IMG/M metagenome (GOLD analysis project Ga0208087, IMG submission 150745) | Freshwater microbial communities from Lake Mendota, WI - 29OCT2010 deep hole epilimnion (SPAdes) | ecosystem: Environmental > Aquatic > Freshwater > Lake > Epilimnion/Euphotic zone ... | reverse complement strand
TACAAAGGTGTGCCGAACTGCTCTGCCATCGCCGCAACAGTAACCCCGCCGATGCTCAATACACCAGCCTCGTTCACTACTGCAGTGCGCGGCAATAATTGCAGGTCGATGATGCTCACATTTGCTCCGGTGATCGAATGCCGAGCAATGCAAGGCCTTGTTCCATAACGCGCGCTGTTGCATCACATAGTGCAAGGCGTGACTCACGAGTGTCTTCGTGTCCTGTCTTCAACACAGGACAATGCTCATAGAACGCAGTGAAATCTGTAGCCAAGTCAAACAAGTAGGTGCACAGTTTGTGTGGGCTCAATGTGTCGATTGTTTCCCACACTGCAGAATCAAATCGCAGTACTCGCAGGGCCAATTCACGTTCTTGTGGTTCTCCGATGTGAGGCACTACAGAACGAACTGAGGAACGCTCAACACCTGCGCGGCGAAAGATGCTGCAGATTCGTGCATGGGCATATTGAAGATACGGAGCCGTATTGCCTTCAAACGAGAGCATGCGATCCCAGTCGAAGATGTAATCCTTCACACGGTCTGTGCTGAGGTCTGAATACTTCACAGCACCAATGCCAATCATGCGCGCAACATCAGAACGATCGGCACTCGACATCTCTGGATTCTTTTCCGCTACGGCAACTTCCGCGCGCTCCACCGCTTCTTCTAACAGCGCAGCGAGCTTCACTGTTTCGCCGCCTGAACGACTCTTCAACATTTTGCGATCAGACCCGAGAACACTTCCAAACGAAATGTGATTCATGGTGGAACCTTCGGGCAGCCAACCAGCCTGACGTGCCACGGCCTCCACCATCTGTAAGTGCTGCGCTTGCGGTGCACCAACCACGTACAACATGGACGTGGCCTTCAATCGTTCAACACGATCAATGACACATGCCAAGTCCGTAGTTGCATAGTTGTAGCCACCATCACCCTTACGAATGATGAGCGGCAACGGTTCATTTTCACGATTCGTGAATCCATCAGCAAAGACAACCTCTGCCCCATCGCTCTCCACCAACAAACCCTGTTTTTGCAGCCGTTCGACAACTGGCACTAACAAATGGTTATAGGCGCTTTCACCCATGAGGTCGTCGTCTGTCAACAACACATCAAGTTGCGTGTATACGCGATTGAAATACTGAGTGCTTTCACTCACTAGCGTGCGCCACAGTCGCATTGTGTCTTCGTCGCCACCTTGCAACAACACAACTCGGTGACGTGCACGATCTTTGAACTCATCAGATGCTTCAAACTTGCGACGTGCTTCTTTATAGAAACCATCAAGGTCGCCAACACTCAATTCATGAGCAGCATTTTGTTCGCCCATATCAATGAGGTGCTCAATCAGCATGCCGAACGGTGTTCCCCAGTCACCAATGTGGTTCTCGCGAAGCACCGTGTTTCCAACAAATTCAAGAACGCGTACGATGGCATCGCCGATGACTGTGGAACGCAAATGCCCAACGTGCATTTCTTTGGCAACGTTTGGAGCCGAGTAGTCAACAACGACTGTTTCTGGCCGCACAGATGCGCGCACGCCTAACCGATTGCCTGATGTCGCCTCGAAAAGTTGTTGCGCGATAAACACGTCTGAAAAAACAAGGTTGATAAACCCAGGTCCAGCGATTTCTGTTGACGAAAGAATGTCTGATACATCGCCAGCCGCTTCAAGAACTTTCTGTGCCACTTCACGCGGCGAGATTCCGAGAGATTTCGCTAACGCAAGTGCTCCATTGGCCTGGGCATCTGCCCTATCGCTGGGGCGAACCACAGGGTCGCAGGCCGAGCCAGCCACTGCAGCAAAGGCAGGGGCAAGCCGTTCAGCAACGGAAATAAATGGATCAGCCATGGGGCTCTATTCTGCCTCGCCACGGGGTTCTAACGGTGTTCCAATTACTAGTGCCATAGACTGAGGGCAGTGTGATGTCCCATCATGCTCACGTAGCTCAGCGGATAGAGCACTTGCCTCCGGAGCAAGGGGTCGCAGGTTCAATTCCTGCCGTGGGCGCCAATTGCCGCAGGGGCTATGAAGTCATTCCTTGCAAGCCCACAAATGCGCGTGCAAGTTCGATCTCTCCCATATGGCGAAGTCCATGTTGATAGAGCCAGCATTCCACTCCGTCGAGAACTGTGATGCCTTCTGGCCCAGCTACGCGTGCGGAGAATGTATTGGCAACTTGTGGACCAAATGGTCGTGGCACAACAAGGCGATCCAAGTCTTCTGGCTTCAATGTTTTGAGCCATGTCTCAATGCGTGCAAACACCTTGTTCATGTAATCAATGAAAGCGTCGTAGTCACCAATTTGCTGCACGTCCATCTCGTCAACGGTCTTGTGCTTGCCATGGTCACGAATGGCTGGGTTAATCGCATCGAGAATTTCGTCGTTGCACAAGAACAATTCGCCATTCAGCATCATCATGGAAGCATCAATCATGTTCACGTAGTGAAAGAGTGAAAAAGCAATTGGCATTACCTTTTCTTTTTCGCGATGGTTCACTTGTTCAAGTGTCATCGTTGCAGTGGCATCTTCATACAGTGAGAACAATGCACGGAAACGGCGCTGCAGTGAATCGAGAATGAGTTCGTTAGACATGGTTGACTCCTTGAGTAGCTAATGAAGCGATAGTGACATTCTGCCCCTACCGAGAGGCGTCGCGTGCCCCAGAAACGAGTGCACTGAATTTTTCAGTATCGAGGAAGACAAAAACAGCCTCTGCGCTTGCTGTTACTTGACCTTCGTGCAGAATCTCACCACTCACAAGGAACTTGCGGTCGAGAATCTCGGTGATTCGGGCATGCACCGTGAGGTCGGCATTCAGCGGCGTGGGTCTCTTGTATGTGACATTCAAAGTTCCGGTGACACAGTTACGCCCTGTGAGATGACGCGTGCGGCCAAGGACATCATCAAGTAATGCAGCCACGACTCCACCATGCACACAAGCAGGTGGGCCTTGATACCCCTCATGAAATCGCACTGTGCCAGTGACGCTGCGTTCTTGATATTCAAAATTCACTGGAGGGGCCATGGGGTTCATGGAACCATTCAATGGGTTACGCGTATGTCGTTCGAGAGATGGCTGACCAAGTCCCATGGTTCCTGCATCACGCACGAAAACCTCTAATGCCTCGGCGGTTGCAGCAACTGTTTCGTCTTCATGCGTGGGATGTACGTGATAAATAGCTTTCAACACGTTGCGAAGTGCGGTCACTGTGCGCTGCATAGTGGATGACACCGGCGAAATATCGGGACCCAAGTATTTGCTCATTGCGCAAGTGCAGATTTCACCAAGTCTGCGATCTTTGAACCATCGGCCGACGAACCAACTTTTTCGCGAACGGCTTTCACAACAAGACCCATCGCTTTCATGCCGGCGTTACCAGCAGCAGCCGCAGCTGCCACTTCTTGTGCCACCACAGCGGCCAATTCAGAATCACTCATGGCAGCGGGTAAATACTTAGCCAGTACTTCTGCTTCTGCCTTTTCTTTGGCCGCTGCCTCAGCACGACCATTTTGTTCGTAGATCTCTGCTGACTCCAGACGCTTCTTCGATTCGGCTTGCAATACCTTCACGATCTGATCATCGGACAGGTCTACTGCTTCGTCGCCTGCAACTTCAGCATTGGTAATTGCACTCAACGCCATTCGAAGCGTTGACTTTGTGAGATCGTCACTGGCTTTCATGGCAACCGTGAGGTCAGATTTCAGAGTCTCTTTAAGTGATGTCATAACAAACAGTCTGCCCGAATGACTGTCCCCAACATCACTTATTCGCATTACCTCCTCATCAAAACCCCACACTGCGTCAGCAAGAAATACCAAAAACAATAGGTTTGGCACCTCCTTCACGCTTGGAGTCGTCTCTCCATTGCTCGCTCTGTCACAGTATTTGCCGTGGCATCACGCGATTACTTCCCCGCAGCACCCGCTGGTGCTGAACTTATTCACACTCGCAACTACGAAGTGCGGACATACAAACTCAGTCCAGACAAGTTTCTATTAAGAGGCGTGGTGTGCGACGAGAAGCCTGCAGGGCTGTACATACCCGAAGACCCAGAACCGTTGTGGGTGCACCACATGGTGGTCGATCTTGAGGTCACTTTCCCCATGTTTGAGATTGTGTCTGTTTATGTGGAGTTCAAGGAGCGCCCACATACCCATTGCACAGATATCGAGCCGGACTATCAGAAACTGGTTGGCCTCTCTATTGCACGTGGATTCAACAACAAAGTGAAAGAACTCTTCGGTGGCCCTCGTGGATGCACCCACATTGGCGCACTTTTAGCGGCGATGGCACCTGTGGCGATTCAAAGCGGATGGTCGATGCGTGTCGGTGCAGCAATGGGCACACAGGATGCACCAAATATCTCTACTGAAGAACAGCGCAAGCGTTCCTACGCAATGAACTTAAACACGTGCCATATCTGGGATGAGAATGGCGACATGGTTCGCGGCATCGAACAAGGCGTTCCTATGGAAGTGCCTTTGTGGATCTCGAAACGATTTAAAGAACTTGGCAGAGAAGATTCAGATTGGGACAAGTTCCGCGGCTAGAAGTAGCGGAAACCTATTGACCCACTGTTGTCAGCACAAACAGTGCCGACAGTGACAACATCACGAACGCAGGGAATGTTTCTTTCAAAGAATCCTTCACACGTGTATGCGTCGTGACAGCAAGTGCGAAATACAAGCACAGACATAGGCCTGTTATCTCTGCGAGTCGAATGTTTTGAAAACCAATAATGAGTCCGGCGACTGCAAGCAGTTTGATTCCTCCCAGAACTGGCAATCGCTCCACTGGAACTTTCAATTTCCTCATCGATTCAACAATTTGTTCTGATTTCCGAAAATCCATGATTGCTGTTGCCGCGCACACGAGAATCAATATGACGGCCAATACATTTGCGACATTGCTCATGTATGCAGACTAGACAAACAAACGTTTACGAGTTGGCGATGACACTTCGTTCGTGCTGCAATAGCCACTGCTTCACGGCGATTCCACCACCAAAACCAGTGAGCGAACCATTTGCCCCAATGACCCGATGGCACGGCAGAACTATGGCAACTGGGTTTCGACCGTTTGCTCCGCCCACTGCGCGCACCGCTTTTGGCCGACCAATGGATGCAGCTTGCTCGCCATAGGAAATGGTTTTCCCAAACGGAATCCCAGCAAGCGACCTCCATGTTGTGACCTGAAATTCAGTTCCGTGAAGATCGAGCGGAACGTCAAAGGCAGTGCGTGCGCCACTGAAGTATTCGCGCAGTTGATCAAGAGTGGATTTGACCACAGGATGTTGAGGGTCCAAATGAATGTTGATATCGCTCAACGGCTTCGGATGCGCATCTTCAGAGAACATGACGTAACGCACGCCAAAATCGGAAGCGACAACGGTGACCTCACCAAAAGGTGCAGTCACTACGCCAGAGAAATAAGAAACGTCACGTGTTGCCACGGATACAAACTACTTGTTGCTTGGCTCTTTTGGAAGACCGAGAACGCGCTCGCCCACGATGTTGCGCTGAATCTGGCTCGTTCCACCCCAAATGGTTTCGGAACGAGAGAAGAAGAACGCTGACATCATGCCGCTTACTGGGTAACCCTCGCGACGCTTTTCGCGTGCGGTGCCTGGCCAGTTTCCGTCGCCCATTGCATAATCAACAAGCATTGCGTCTGCGCCACAAATGTCGAGAGCAAGTTCCATGGCTGCTTTGTGCATTTCGGTCCAGAACATTTTGTTGGTTGCACCAAGTGCCGCCATGCTCGGGTCTTTCTTACCCATCAATGTTGTAGACAAAGAACGAAGTCCGTTGATTTTCAGAATCTGGATCTTGGTGTAGTACTCCATGAGGCGCTGACGAATTTCAGGATCGTTGATCTTGCCATTCTCTTTTGCACCACGAACCATTGCCTTGTATTCAGACTCGAAACGGCGATATCCGGTGGTTGCACTCATGCCGCGCTCGAATGCGAGGGTGGAGTTAGTAACAATCCATCCGTTGTTTACGCCACCAACAACATTGTCTTTCGGACAACGTGCATTGTCGAAGAACACTTCACAGAACTCTGCGGTTCCGTCTGGCTGAACAATTCCGCGAACTTCAACACCTGGCTGCTTCATTGGCACCAACAAGTATGAAATACCTTTGTGCTTTGGTGCGTCTGGATCTGTGCGTGTGAGAAGGAAGCAATAGTCAGCGTGGTGACCTTGTGTGGTCCATACCTTTTGACCATTGATGACCCATTCGTCACCGTCAAGAATTGCAGTTGTCTTCAAGCTTGCAAGGTCTGAGCCGGAGTTTGGTTCCGAGAAACCTTGGCACCAACGCATTTTGCCATTCAAGATTTGTGGCAAGAATTCTTTCTTCTGCTCTTCTGTACCCCACTGCAAGAGTGTTGGGCCAACAAGCGTGTCGCCGAAGAAGTCAGCACGCATCGGAGCTTTTGCATTTGCAAACTCTTCAGCCAACACAACGCCTTGCATTGTGCTCAGACCTTTGCCGCCGTATTCGGTTGGCCACGTTGCGCAGATCCAACCACCAGCAAACAATTTGCTCGGCCATTCGTCGTTGAACTTCTTGCGTTCGTCGTTTGACATTTCGAAGCCTTTGTCGAACCAACCCTTTGGCAAGTTCTCCTGTAGCCATGCGCGAATCTCCGCGCGAAATAGTTCGTCTTCGGGGGCGTAGGTAAGTTCCATGGGTTGTAATTCTGTCGGAACAACCACCGATTCCACCCATTGAGGCGGTGTGTCCGTTCGCACACCGTTCGCAGGGGGCTGACACCCCCGAAAAATGCAGTCCATATGGTTGGCACACGGAAATTGGTTGGGGGCAAACCCATCTGGATGGCCGGCTTTTTCCCCACACAGACTGCGCAGTACTACAGGTCTTTCTCAGCCAACACGACGGTGCGTCGCCGCCCTCACTGGAGCATGACGCGTGTTGTTCGCGTTGTTCTCCCTTTCACTTGGTGGAAACATTATCGAAACAAGCGCTTTCTAGTCTCAGTGTTAGTAATTCAACCCCCGAGAGGAAGCAATGTACGCAGCAACTATCGACCAAGGTGCAACAGCATGGGTTCTTATATCCATAGCACTTGTTGCATTCATGACACCAGGACTCGCCTTTTTTTATGGCGGTATGGTCAGAGCAAAGAACGTGCTCGGAATGCTCATGCAAAACATATTTGCAATGGGCCTCATCAGCGTGTTGTGGGCCGCAGTCGGATTCAGTCTGGCTTTTGGCGGTACCGGCAAATACATCGGAAACTTTGATTTTGCGCTCATGAAAGATCTCGCAACAATCGAAACTCTTCCCGGATACACAGGCGACTTTGCATTGGTAATTCCAATTGTCGCCTTCTTCGCTTTCCAGATGATGTTCGCCGTAATTACACCGGCACTCATCACAGGTGCTACCGCGGATCGATTGAAGTTTTCTGCGTACGCAATTCTCATCGGTGTGTGGGCAGTTGTTGTCTACCCCGCCGTTGCGCGTTGGGTGTTCAGCCCTAACGGTTGGTTGTTCCAACGTGGAGCTCTCGACTTCGCAGGTGGTGCAGTTGTGCACATCAACGCAGGAGCAGCAGCACTTGCCGTGATTCTGGTGTTGGGCAACCGCAAAGGATGGCCACGTGAAGCAATGCCACCGCACAATCTTCCATTCACAGTTCTCGGAACAGGCATCTTGTGGTTCGGTTGGTTCGGATTCAACGCCGGATCTGCCCTCGCTGCAAATGGCCTCGCTTCTCAAGCATTAGTAAACACACACCTTGCTGCAGCATCTGCGATGTTGTCGTGGTTGTTGGTTGAGAAACTTCGTGCTGGTCACGCAACAACATTGGGTGCAGCGTCGGGCGCAGTTGCTGGTCTGGTAGCCATCACACCATGTGCCGGTTTTGTTGGCGGCATGGCCCCAATCATCATTGGTCTCACAGCTGGCGCTGTCTGTTACCTCGCACTTGCGCTAAAGAATGCATTCAAGTTTGACGACAGCCTCGACGTCATCGCCGTACACCTTGTAGGCGGAATTCTGGGAGCAGTCCTTCTTGGATTCTTTGCAGACACAAAGGTGAACTCACTCGGATTTGACGGTGTGTTCTTCGGAGGCGGTTCGAAGTTGTTGGTCAACCAATTCATCGCGATTGGCGCAACATTTGCCTTCTCATTCATCGTTACCTATGTGGTTGCCCGAATCATCGATGCCACCATTGGGCTACGCGTCAGCGCCGAAGATGAACTTGTTGGCCTAGACCAAAGTCAGCACGCAGAAGCTGCATATCAGTAATTGTCACCCACCACTTTTCAAGAAGGCAGAATATAAACATGAAACTCATCACAGCCATAGTGAAACCATTCAAGATCGACGACATTAAAGAAGCCCTCAAGGCTGCCGGCGTTCAGGGAATCACGGTTTCCGAAGTCAAGGGCTTTGGCCGCCAAGGTGGTCATACCGAGACATACCGCGGGTCTGAATATCAGATTGACTTCGTACCGAAGTCTCGGGTGGAGCTCGTAGTAGAAGACCACAATGTGGAGTCCATCATCGACGTCATTCAGAAGTCTGCAGCCACCGGCAAGATCGGTGACGGCAAGATCTGGGTGACCAATGTGGAACAAATCATTCGCATTCGCACTGGCGAGCACGGAGCAGAAGCCATCTAGCCCCTAGTCTGCTTGCATGACAATGACGGCAGATTCCCCCGCCAAGGCAGCGCGCTGGACAGCGCAATGGAAAGAACTCTACGAAGAGGTCATCAACACTGGTCTTTGTACCGGTTGTGCAGGGTGTGTAGTCACCTGCCCGCATGATGTCATCGGATACGAGCACGAAGAGGGCAAGTACATCCCATTCCACTTGGAAGAAGAACTCGGCCTCGACAATTGCATTCATGGCGAAAAAGGTTGCACCACTTGCACACGTGCATGCCCTCGATTCCGTACATGGGAATCAGCTGCGAATAATCACCTCTTTGGTCGCGACAGAGAAGACAACGAAATGTCTGGCATCTGGCGTCAACTTCTTCTCACTCGCGCAGCCGACACAGAAGAACACGAAAAGGGTCAAGACGGTGGATTCGTTTCGGCCATGCTCATCTGGTTGCTGAAGAACGATTACATCGACGGCGCGCTTGTTAGCGGCGTGGAAGAAGACGACAAGTGGAAAGCAAAGCCTGCGGTTGTTACCAACCGTGAAGAAGTGCTGGCTACTGCTGGTAGCCGATACACCTATTGCGCAAACCCACTTGCACTTCCTGAAGCAAAAGAAAAGGGCCTTTCTCGCCTCGCGCTTGTGGGAATGGGATGCCAGACATCTTCCCCACCAGTGATGTGGGATCGCAAAGCGGGCAAAGTTTCAAAGCCGTTCTTGTTCACTATCGGCCTCTTGTGCTCGAAAACATTCGATGATGCAATTTTCCCTGAACTCTTCGAGGCTAAGTACGGCCTGAAAAAAGAAGACATGGTGAAGATGAACATCAAAGGCGCTTTTCAAATCTGGATGAAAGATGGTTCATTCCATGAAATCGATTTGAAGGAATGCCACGGATGGACACGCACAGGTTGCAAGACCTGCCCTGACTTTGCAGCAGAACATTCAGACATCGCAACGGGTGGCATCGGCAAAGACAACGACTGGACTCTCACCATTGTTCGCACTGAATTGGGTGAGGAAGTCATCAATCGCATGATTGCCGACAAAGTCATCATTGCTCGTCCTGCACAAGAAGACGAAGTGGCAATGAAATTGCTTCGTACGCTCTCAATTGTGAGTCGCCGTCGCTGGCCAGACTGGGCTGAATCAACAGTCAAAGTGGGCACTCCGGCACTCAAGAAAAAAGTAGAGCCTGCTGCTGACGCAGAGCCAAAACCTGCCGAGTAATTCACGCTGATTGCGGGTGAATAGACCCACCGTTGCGAGCGTTACTGTAGAGACACCAACAAGGGGGCTCTATGGCACTGCATACTCAAGCAACAGCACTATTGGAAATGATGGCATCACTCGGTGGGCCATTGATTGAAGAATCAACACCCGAAGAATTTCGTACGTACTACCTCTCGCGCCAAGTACCACCTACAGAAAATGTGCACGAGATTCGTGACATCAGTGCCGGTGGTGTTCCGTGCCGTTTGTATCGACCCAACGCAAACAAGAACCTCGGCTTACTTGTGTACTACCACGGAGGCGGTTGGGTAATTGGCAATCTTGATTCACACGACGCTGTGTGTCGTTCACTTGCAAACAAGATGGGTCACGCTGTGTTGTCTGTTGATTATCGTCTTGCACCAGAACACCCATGGCCAGCCGCTGCTGAAGATGCGCTGTGCTCACTGCGCTGGGCATACGACAATGCAGAGGAACTTGGAATCAACCCTGATCGAATTGCCGTAGGTGGCGACAGTGCTGGTGGAAATCTTGCAGCAGTAGTTAGTCAACAACGACCAGTGCCACTTGTATTTCAAATGTTGATTTACCCAGCAACTGATATGACGCAATCATTTGCATCTCATCAGGAAAATGCAGCCGGGCCAGTGTTGACCAAAGGTGCAATGGCTTGGTTTATCGGCCATTACATGCCAAAGGGTTCTGACTTAAAAGATCCACTTGCATCACCAGCTTTCTCACCTGACAACCTGTTGAAAGGTGCACCACCAGCACTAGTGATCACTGCAGAACATGACCCACTGCGCGACGAGGGCGAAGCATACGGACGACGTCTGATTGAGAACGGTGTACCAACAAGCATTATTCGTTACAACGGAATGTTCCACAGCTTTTTTGGAATGGCCGGACTTCTTGATGATGCAGATACTGCTCAGGTGCTGGCCGCAAGCATGACAGCAAAAGCACTCAACGCTTAGTTAAAGAAACCGCACGCGAAAACACTGCATCCAACATTGGTTCAGTGAGTTTGCCAGTGAAAGTGTTTTGCTGGCTGGGGTGAAAAGAGCAAATGATGACGGTGCCATCTGGCGCGGTGACTTCTACTCCGTGACCAAATTTTGGACGCGGGCGCACTCCCCATTCTTTGCACACTGCTTCATACGCAAAACTTCCCAGACACACCACGACACGCACGTTTGTTAGCAATTCGCGTTCTCGTTGCAAGAAACTTCGGCAAGTGTCTCGCTCTTCAGGTGTTGGTTTGTTATCTGGTGGCGCGCAACGCACGGCAGATGACACCCATGCACCGTGCAATGTCAATCCATCATTCGCATGCACAGACGTTTCTTGTGAACCCAAGCCAGCGCGATGCATAGCGCGATACAACCAGTCACCACTGCGATCACCGGTAAACATGCGACCCGTTCTGTTGGCACCGTGCGCTGCAGGCGCAAGACCCATCACCCAAACAGATGCAGCTGGGTCACCGAACCCCGGGACGCCTTTGCCCCAGTATTCGTCGTCACGAAAAGACGCACGTTTTTCTACAGCAACTGATTCTCGCCACTCCACTAACCGTGGACATGCAACACAAGCACTGACATCGGCTCGGAGTTGACTTAGTGAATCCACGCCTCCCACAGTAGGTTGAGTGCACCATGGCTGCCACAAAAAAGACTCGTCCTGCCCCACCGCAATCCACTCTCATCTTGATGGTGCGACACGGACAAACCCCGACAACGGGAAAGGTTTTGCCAGGTCGAGCTGCCGGATTGCACCTGGCTGAAGCCGGCGTGCAACAAGCCCACGCAGTAGCTGAGCGCATTGCTGAACTTCCACGCGTTGACGCCATTTACTCCTCGCCTTTAGAGCGTGCACGCGAAACCGCAGCACCTATTGGCAGGGCCTTGCAACAACGAGTCAAGATCAACAAAGGTCTTCTTGAGTGCGACTTTGGTGATTGGACTGGTGAACAACTCAGCACACTGATGAAGAAACCAGAGTGGTCAACAGTGCAACGTGCGCCGAGCAGCTTTCGTTTTCCCAATGGCGAGTCGTTCACCGAAATGCAAACACGCATGGTGACAACACTCGACAACATCCGCCAGGCACACCCCGGCGGTGTCGTGGTGTGCGTATCGCATGCAGACCCTATTAAGGCTGCAGTCGCCCATGCCATGGGTACACACCTTGATCTCTTCCAGCGCATTGTCATTGGCACGTGCTCAGTAAGTGCAGTTGCGTACAGCGGGCACGGCCCCATTGTTCTCACTGTCAATTCCACAGGTGGTTCTTTGGCTGACCTGCGTCCGTCGTAACTTCTCTGCCACACTTGTAGACACATGGGTTTCTATTACGACTTCGAAAATGCAGATGCGTTCGCAACTGGAGCCATCGGACAACCAGGCGATCGCACCTTCTATGTGCAGATTCGCGCCGATGGTCGCACCGTGAGTGTGAAGTGCGAAAAACAACAAGTTGCCGCACTGGCCGAGTACTTGCGCACAATGCTCGCCGATATGCCAGACACCTCGAAAGACATAGACAACATGTCTGCCACATTGCAAAGCCCCGTTGAACAAGATTTTGTTTTGGGTTCAGTTGGTCTTGGCGTAGACCGGCCCAACATGCGCATGGTCGTGCAGTTAGAAGAAATGGTTCTTGTCGACGAAGACGACGAAGATGTTTTCGATCTTCTTGATGAATCAGATGATGACGAAGACCCAAGCACTGTGGTGCGTGTACTTCTCACTCCATCTCAAGCCCGCGCATTCTGCGACACTGCTGACCTGTTCCTTAACGCAGGGCGCGAAACTTGCAAATGGTGCGGCTCACCGAAGAACCCTGCTGGCCACGCCTGCCCTCGCTTCAACTGATATGGGCATAGACCCAATCATCGTGGAGCGTCTCTCCACACAGGCCATCGATATTGAAGGGCGCATGCCCAACAGTTCGAACGCCACATTTCTTGTCACTGTGGGCGACCCAACAGACAATGTGAAAGGTATTTACAAACCGCTCGTGGGTGAACGCAGTCTGTGGGATTTCGAACCTGGCTTATACAAACGAGAAATTGCTGCATTTCGCTTGAGTGAAGCAATGCGATATCACTTAGTGCCACCAACAGTGTTGTGTGACGGACCACTCGGTGAAGGTTCCTTGCAATTATTTGTGAACTACGACCCACAACAGCACTACTTCATTCTGTATGAAGAACACCCCGATGTTCACGACCAATTACGCGCCATGGCTGTGTTTGACATTGTTGCAAACAACACAGACCGTAAGGGCGGCCACGTGCTCCTTGACGAACACAACAAGATTTGGGGCATCGACCACGGCGTGTGTTTCAGCGATGAATTCAAACTGCGAACCGTGATCTGGGATTTTGCTGGTCAAACCATTGATGACGCACTGTTGGCGCCACTTGAATCATTCGTTCAGTCTGTGCCAGTAAATGTTGCGGCTCTGCTCACGGACGATGAAATTGATGCAATGATTGAACGAACCGAATGGCTGCTCGAAAATCGGGTATTCCCAGCGCCAGAGAGCAGATACCAATACCCATGGCCGCTTCTTTAGACGATCTCATTCGTCGCGCAGATTTAGACGAACTTGTTCGTTTTGTAGACGGCACATGTGATGCACGTGACTGGGAACTTTTAGTTGACATTCGCAACGAAGCTCGTGCTGCAGTTTCAACTGGTCGTCAGTTGTGGCCTATTGCAACGTTGGCTAATTACAGACTCGCATTATGGTCACCCGCCGAATACGCAGTGCGTGCACTAGATGACACTGCTCGCACATTTATGCCTGGGCCTGTGAGTGAAATCATTGCAGTGCATCACCGTTGGGAAGAACTAGAAGAACATTTGGCTGAGGGACACGACAGATCACTCATTGCTCATGAACGCGCAATGCGTGGTGACGAGATTGAACAAAACGAAACATCTGTCCTCGATATTCCGTTTGCAGTGCAAACGTGGGAACCGATGTATGAACTTGCAACATACTCAGATGACGGTGTGGATTTTCCCGAGCCGAACCTGCCGCGCGCAATAGACCTGACGGTTACAAGCCAGTGCCCGCCAACTGATGACCCCGAGTCTGTGCAGGCTTTTCGTCGCCTTGTTGAACCGTGGACAGCACAGTCAAACGGCGATGCCGATGCCGTAGTGGTGGAAGGCTCAACAGCAGACGCTCTCGGTGCTCTGGGCCTGTCACAAGCCCGCACAACGCCTCTCACCGCAAGTGAGGCGCTGGCATGGTTGGCGTGGGCCGGAGCCAGTGGTGGCGCGCACGGCAAGCGTCGTGGCACTGCAACAGGCAGAGGCGAAGCATGGTGGTTCCTCGCCACATTTACCGGCATGGCAGATGACTGGCCGTGCGATGCAGAAGAGTTTGCCGACGTGCTTGATTCGCTCGATTACACCGCGTACACCTATGACAAAGCCCCCACTGGTGGGTGGGGGCTTCATCTAGTAATTGAAGACCCAGAAGAGGGCCTAGCGATTGCACTACGT
>Ga0208087_1000127_pt1 | contig 14450 bp, 22 predicted proteins | sample LakMenEpi29Oct10_FD_150745 | JGI IMG/M metagenome (GOLD analysis project Ga0208087, IMG submission 150745) | Freshwater microbial communities from Lake Mendota, WI - 29OCT2010 deep hole epilimnion (SPAdes) | ecosystem: Environmental > Aquatic > Freshwater > Lake > Epilimnion/Euphotic zone ... | reverse complement strand
ATCCTCAAGGGATAGGCCGAACTGTGATGCTACAAGGCCCGATTGATTGAGCGCGGCCCGTAGTTCGTCAACGCCACCCTGTGCAGCGTTAGCGCCGCCCACCAGCGCATCGGCAACACGTCCCACATCCTGGCCGCTAAGGCCGAACTGCGTCAATGCACTTGCCGCCGTCTCCGCTGCCGATGCAAGGTCAAGGTTGCCAGCGGCGGCAAGGGTCAACGCACCCTCAAGGCCACCCCCGATAATCTGTTCAGTGGTCAAGCCTGCACGGGCCAAAGCGTCCACCGCTTTGATGCTTTCGTTGGCCGTGAAACCGAACGCGGTCCCTGCCGTGCGTGCCGCTTCGGACAGGGCGTCGATATTTTCGGCATACTCTCCACCCAGCGCACTGATGCCGGAAAGCGCCTTGTCGAACTCCGCAATGGTGTTGAAGGTCGAACTGATGCCGCCGATGAGGGCCTGTGCCGCAGTGACCACGCCAAAGAAGCCAACAGCGTAGTTCTTTAGATCTGTGACGCCAGCCTTGAACGCTCCCGTGTTCGCCTCGACCGCGCTGTTCACCTTCTGAACACCGGCCTTGAACTGCTCCGCCGAGATGGCCCCCTTCTTGAACTCCTGCTCAAGTTGCAGGATTTCCTTTTGCACTAACTCCGAGCGGTAAGCCGTCTCACCAAGTTCCTGTTGTAGCTTGTTCTGCTGGTCGGCAAACTGCTTCGCTGTGACGGTGCCGTTCTTATAGGCTGCGTTAAGTTCCTTTAGTTCGGTCTCCAGCGCGTTAGCCCGTGCATCCAACTGCCCCAGCACCCCGCTTTGATTGATGGCCTCAAGCGTAGCCTGAGCCATCTTGTCGCGAAACCGGATGCCCTCGGCGGTCAGGCCGCTGATGTCGTTCCTTAACTCTCGCGCCCGCCCGCTGTTGCCAGCCAACGCGGCATCCAGCAACGCGATTTCTTCCGTGTTCAGCTTGTTGACCTTTGCCAACTTTTCAGCCTGCAACGTGGTATCCTTGCCCGCCTTGGCAAGTTCCTTCAGAGCCTTTTCCTCTTTGGTGATCTCAGAACTAAGTTCCTTCTTCCGGTCCTTCAGGTCCTTGGTGTTGACGGCGAGCGCCTTGAGCTGCTGGATGGCCTCGGTGGCCTCCAGCTTGATGTTCAGTACTATCTCCTTCTGGGCCATGTCACACAGGTATTAGCTCACACTCAACAGGACTATCATCGCCGAACGTCTTGCCCTTGATCTGCTGGACATACATCCACACGTTGCCATAGCCGTCGTTTACCAGCCGAGGGCGTGCAAACTCGAAGTTCATGAACTCGTCATCGTACACGCGGAACTTACCCTGTAGGTAGGCCTTCTGCGCACGGATGAGCGACGCACGCCAAAAGCGCTCAATCGTGCCGATACGCCCTGCGTCGTTGCCGAAGCCCAGGTTGATGTCGGTACCGCCGGAGCCAGCGAAGTAGAAGCGGGGGTAGTAGCTACGCTCAGCTCCGAAAATAGTCATCACCGTGTTGGCATTTGTCGTATAGCCTCCATGCACCAAGATGCGGGGCTTGCACTTCACATAGTCGGTGATCTTGTCCACCTCCTTGATGACCGGCACAATGGCACCGCCAAAGCGTGTCCCCTGCTGGGTGGCGGCGAACTTCAGCGTGGCTAACTTCTCGTCCTCGCGGCCCTCAGTTTTGTATACACCCTCTGCCGTCCAATCGCTCTCGTCGTTGTAGTTGAATAGGCGCTCGTCCTTATCGTCCTCGGCGTACTTGAACACGAAGCGCTCCGGTGTCTCTGGGCGCACCTTGGCGGGGAGGGTGGTATGGGTCAAACGGTCGCTCCAGTCCACGCCCTCTGTGGGGTCCAGCAGGTAGTCGTCGTAGTGCTGGAAGGCCACCTCGTTGGTGAGCTGGTTGGTGGTGATCACCAGCCGCAGCATCGTGGCGAGGCTGCTGATGACGTCGGCTACGCTCAGCGATGGAGGCATGGCCGATGACACCTCGTAGTTGAAGCCCGTGGTGATTTGCGTATAGGTTGGTGGGGCAATGTCGAAGCGTATCTCGGTGCCTGCGAGAACGTCAACCAACGGACTGAAGGGGGGGCTGAAAATGCTGCCAGAGAACGGCGTTGGGTACACCACCACCGTATAGCTGGTGTTGGCGGCAATGGGCACGGTGAATAAGATCTGGTCTACTTCAACCTCAACGCTGCCAGCGCCCGGCGGAACATTGACATTCGCGGTGGCGAGGACGACAACGTTCGGGAACACAAAACCTGTTAGCTGCTGAAGCTCGAACCTCAATGAAGTGCCGAGGGATGCTATCAGCCCCCTGTTGACCCTGTATCTGCCTTTCACAGCCACCGTCAGAATACCACTAATGTCTGACTGGATGCTGGACAAGCCTGCTGGCACAGAGGGGTCTGGCGGTGGCACCGTCTCGTAGGGGTACCCATCGTCCAACACCACCGTGTCCATGCCATAGCCGCCCCACGGCGGAACTAACGCGAACTCATCCCATTGAGTGCTCTGGTCTACCGACGCCGTCACAATACGCGTAAATGGCCGAGCCTTATAGGTGCAGTTGGACGATGGCATCGACAGCCTGTTCCACAAGCTGTTCAGCCGCCCCTTGATGATGACGCTGAAGCCAGCGTCGTTGAAGAACTTTTTGATGAGCGCCCGTACAGACACCGCCCATCGTATCTTATCAATCGTGATATTGGTGGTGGCTGTGTACGCCCCCATCGACCCATAGTCGATGAGCGGGAAGAAGAAGTTGTAGTCGTTCAGCTCTGACTCTAAGTCGCCTTGACCTTGGAACCACCGCAACAAGATGACCCCTGTATTGATCGTGTTCGTATTGCCAAGGTTCACGTCCACGCACTTGGTGGTCTTGGCCCTGTCGAACCACGTCGCGTTGTCGCCATAGGCCACCACCTTGATGCTATCATCGGTCCACTCCATCGGGACGCAGATACCCTCGAACAGCACCTGCCCTCCGTCACCAATCCGGATGGGGACTTCCCCGAGAAAGCGCTCCTGTATCGCTACACCACCGAGGCCCGCACGCGCTGCGTTGCTCGCAGGGATATCGAAGGTGGTGCTGCTTGACCCCTTGACCTTCGTGAAGTCCGTCAGCTCATTGAGGGAGTAGCTGAACTCTGGGATGTTATCCGCATCGAGAAAGATATCCTGCCCGTTGATGACCGTCCTCATGTCCGCTGCGTTACGTTATCCACACCGAGCTGGTACTGGATGACGAAACGCTCGGCACGCCCGCTATCTCGGTCTCCTGCTGTCTCAGTGGTGATCGGGATGATGTTCGTCCACCAGCCGTCGCGGATCTCGGTGAAGATATTGGCGCTCTCGAACATCTCCTCCGCCACCACCCTCAACTCCTTGGGCAGCAGGAAGCCGCTCGATATGGTGTACTTGCGCTGCGGCGTCGTCCGCCACACGCGGGTCTGGTAGTCGTTCGTGAAGGTCTGCCCCGTGAAGGCCAGCACATCAGGGATAGCCATGTTGGGCTTGCTCAAGATGTCGCGGCGCACCGACATCTGGCGCGTCTCATCGCCTTGGAAGGTGAACGCATCCACGCCGCCGAGCTTGTTGAGGTAGTACCACCGCTTGTTGATGCCCTTGCACGCCTCAATTTTGAACGTCCATATCTCGGACATCCGTGCCGACGTGCTGCCGTTGATGAGGTACACCTGGAACGTCACAGCCCCGGCGGGTGCCGTATGTGCTGCCAGCCCCACGTTGGCGATGTATGACGTGGCGCCGAGGTTGGCGTTGCCGGGGTTGCCGATGTCCGCCGTGCTCAGGATGGTGCCCGTGGCATCGGCGTATCGGATGCGCATCTTGCCACGCGACAGGGCCGTGCCCTGCCACAGGAACGCAAGGAAGAAGGCATCGCCCGACCGTATCGTGGTCAGGTCACGGTCCATGTAGGAGAGGAACCGCTTGCTGGTGACAGGACCACCGACGCCGATGGTGTTCATCACATAGTCCGTGCTGAAGCTATCCGCCCAGTCGAGGTCCACCGTCCCGTCCCGCTCCGTATGGTGGTAGGGGTGGATGGCGTTCACGGCCACTTGGTTGAAGATCTCAAAGCCGGTCTCATCAGCACCGTCGAACCGCGTGAAGGTCACCACCCCGAGAGGGCTGACCACGTCATAGCCCGCATACATGCGGACGTTGTACTTCATCGAGATGTACCCCTCCGCATCGGTGATGGCGGTGGTGTTGGCCGTGACGAGGTTCTTGATGTCCTTGAAGTGGCGGGCAATCACATCGCGGCAGTCCAGCTCAAAGATGTAGGCGGGGCTTCCCAAGAAGTCCGGCAGCAGCAGTGGCTTGAGGGAGAACTCGACGGGCTGTGGGATGTTGGGACCTGACACCACGGCGAACACCGTGTAGTTGCCCTTCACCTTGCAGACGAAGCCGCCCACGGTGTCGATGCCCACATAGGTCGCCGCCACCACCATCAGGCTGTCCGACAGCACGCGTGTGACGCGGTAGGTGCCGGGGTAGCGCGACGTGCCGGAGAGGTCATCCGGCGCCGCGCTCAACGGCAAGGCCACCAGCTCGTTGTTGTAGAAGGTCGCCGAGGTGTGCTCCACCACCACGTCGGTCGAGGAGATGCCGTACAGGCCAACCTCCGTGGACGTGGCGAGGCGGACCCGAACCGCCTGCGCGCTGGCGGTGAACACCGACGGTGGCAGGTAGTCGGGGCTGGTCACGCGGTACACGATAGGCCGGTAGGCGCTATGGTAGTCGTAGGGGTAGTATAGCGGGTTGAACGACATCAGTTCATCCAGCAGTATTCAACGATGGCCGTGCCGGACGCCGTGCGTGCGTAGATGGTCTCGCCCACGGTGAGAAAGTCGTCGTCGGTCTTATGCAGTGGCTGGATGACCAGCACGCCACCGGCCAGAAGGTTGTAGAAGACGTACTCGTTGGTCGTGAAGTTCAGAAAGCTCAGGCGCACCGACACGTCCACGGTGCCCTTGTTGTAAAGGACCATGCCCACCTGTGGCATGCTCACCCCTTGCAGGATCTCGTAGGTGTTGCCGATGGTCTGCGAGCCGGTGACCATCTGGGTCACCTCGATGGTCTCGTTACCACTCACGCTGCGCACCTCACCATCTACGGTGACCGATGCGCTGTATTGGATGTTGGCGTTCATTAGCTGATCACTTTGAGGCCCACAAGGCCGGTAGTCTTCTGTGCTCCGATGACGATGCTATTCGTGACCACGGCGATGTCCTGATCGGCCAGCGCGGTGGCTGTCCCGCCCGTCTTAAAGGCACCCGTCAGACCCGTGCCAGCGCCACTATACACGATGAGCGGAAGGTAGGTCGTCACGCATGGCATAATGGATGATCCCGAGGAATTGCTGATGGTTATCAGTCCCACGGAACCCTTGCCCTTGTTGGCGAAGACACCCACAGCGATGCCGCCGTAGCTGTGCATGCCGTTGCCCGTGGTGGTCATCGCCTCGGTGCCGAACAGCGTACTGTTCAGCCCGTTGCCGTCTTGCATGCTTGCGGTGTCCACCTCGATGGAAGCCGTGCGGCTCCAGGTGGTGCCATTGCAGCTCACCGCAACGGTGATGGTCATAGTTGCCATTATCGTAGTCCTGTTTGAAGGTCCACCACCACCGTCTGCGCCATCGCATCGGCGATGGCATTGGCGGCGTTGACCAGGTTATCGTTATCGAACTGCCACTGCGTGATGCCGTCCTCGAACACGTTGGTCCGCTTGGCACGGTAGTCGGCACTGCCCTCGGCACCTATCTTCTTAGCCACCGCCCACGCACTCAGCGACAGGCCCTTGGCATCTATCCACCGCTGGATGCTGGTCACCGGAGGCATGCCGCCGGGGCCACGCCCATTGCCGACGAACTTCCAGTTGGCGTTGGCCGCCAGCCGTGCGGTGATGCCGAACGTGTTCCCTTGCAGGCTCTCGTAGCTGTTGACCTCGGTGGTCATGCTGTCCCGCGTGCCTCCCGTGGCGACCTTGTTGCGCGTGGTCATGACCTCCACGATGCCGCGCTGCAGCTCCACCATAGCAGCCTCCATGAGGCCCTTGGCCGATGTGAGGTCAGCTGAAGAAGCCATCGGGGCAGGGTGCTGGTATCTTGTTCCTGAAGGTCACCGTCATCCGTGCGCCGGTCGTCAGGCGCCCCGGCTCATCCCACAGCGCCGTCAGCGTCGGGCTGGTCTCCACATCGAGGTCGATGGTCACACCTTGGTAGGTGGCGTTGTCCAAGATGTAGAGCTGCCGGAACCGGTAGAAGCATTGACGTGCCACCGCCTCCATCCGCTCATAAGCCTCATCCCTCTGGTCGCTGGTCCTGTCGCTGTCGGTGTCATCGACGAACACCACGTCAAGGCCGAAGGTGTCAAAGCTGACATCTCCCTCGATGATGACCCCAGTAGTAGGAGGCTTCCAGATGCAGGCAGGGTAGGACAGGTCGTGGTCCATGTCCAGCGCCGCCGTCCAGTCGGACAGCCACGACACTCCCAAGATATGGCTCTCCACCACACCCTTGAACAGCTCCCGGATGATGTCGACGCCAACCATATCGTGCGAAAGTAATACCGCAAAAGGCGCCCCGTGGCCTATCCTTTAGGCCGCTGGCTATCGCTTGCGGCTGCGCTCGTTCTCCTTCATCCGCTGATACCTCTGCTTGATGCGCCCCTGTAGCATGTCGCTGTCGCGCTCGTAGCTCAGGACCGTCAGGCACTCCGCGGTGCTGTAGCGCACCACCTCGCCCTTGTCGCCGAACAGGGCCACGAGGATGGGCTTCAGCTCGGCAAGTCGGTAGATGGTGGCGAACCAGCCGTAGCGTCGCTCAAGTCGCTCGCTACCTGCTGAAACAGCTGCAGCGCGGACGTCAGCCTCTGACTCAAATGTCGGCTCATGACGCTTTGCAACCTCGTCCCGCTGACGAAAAAAAAAGCGGACATCTTCATAGCGTACTCAACAGGCAGGTGCCGCATGGCGCTGACGCGTGCGTCGAGGTCCAGCCCATCGTACTCCTTGCCCTCCTCCACGAGCAGGATGGCGAGGATGACCGGCAGCATGTCCACGTCGCTGGTGAGCGTCTCGAGCCGTGCGTTGATGTCTGCCCACTGGCCGAAGGTGGTGTCGGCCTCGATGTTCTGTGGCACCGTGTAGGTGATGCCGCCCCAGGTGAAGGTGGCCTCGGGCGTCCACGCATCCATCCGTGCCTTGGTGGCCTGCCCCAGCATGGTGCCGAGCGCGGTCACCAGCGCCTCCACGTCGGCGGGCTTCATGCGCCGCAGCTTGGCCTTGGGGATGCGCACCCACCGCCGGATCAGCTCGTAGGTCGCGTCGGCATCGTCGGGCGCGATGGGCGGGTTGGTGATGTCGTACCAGTCGGCGATGGTCAGGTCCTCGAACGGCATGATCCGGTAGTCGTGGCTGGAGCCGTCCGGCTCATGGAGTGTGATGAACTTGCTCATGAGATGCTCTTGCGTATGTTGTCGACGAAGGCACCACGGCGATGCCTCTGCCCCTTGGCGCGAAGGTAGTCCGAGCCGACCACATCACCGCGCAGCTCGAGCACCATCCTCATCATCATCGCATCGGCGAAGTCCGGCGAACGACCCAGACCCTCCTTGACCTTGTCCTTCCCCATGATGTGCAGTTTTGTGTCGCTGTTCACCTTGTCCCTCTTGACCCACCGCAGCTCGGTGCTGACCTCCTCATGCCACCCGTCAGGCTCCCACGCAACCAGCCCATCATTGACGTGCGCCGCCAGCTCATAGCTGCACTGCGCCTTGAGGTTCTGGTACTCGCCCTTGCCGATGACCTTGCCGCCACCCTTGAAGGCGACGCAGCCCGGCAGCAGGTCCACCACGCCACCGCCGATGCCGTCGTCATCCACCACGATGCGTGACCGTGCGACCCCCTCCTGCTCGGCGAGCTGGCGGATGGCCGCAGCGGCCTCGGTGATCGCGTTGCGGTCCATCACGGTGACATGGGCGATGCGCAGTCCAGACCACAGCATGATGACGGTCCTGTCGCTGCCATAGCGTGCGATGTCGGCGGTGATAGCCATCTTGCCCTCGGGGACATGGTCGGCGCTGAAGATGTCCATGATGGCGTCGGCGGCCATGAGGGCGTAGGGGTCGTTGTCATAGTCCCAGTTGCCGAGCAGCAGGCGCTCACGGTCGGGGCCTGTGAGGCGCTTGAGGTTCTCGATGTAGTGAGGGCTGATGTGGCTGTTGTCCGTCACGAGGGCGGGCACGAAGGCACGGTGCGTGGGGAGACTGCCCTTGCGCCACGGGTCGTAGAAGTCCGTGAACACCCAGTTGCGGGCCGGGTTGCACGTCAGCAGCATCTTAGGCGTCAGCCCGAACTCATCCAGCTTGTATCTGATGCGGGACCCCACGATGGCCTTGGCCTTGGCGGACACCTGGTTGGCCTCGTCGATGAAGGCGCCGGTGATCTCGAGGGAGCCGAGGTCGTCGAAGTTGGGGTCGGACGGGTAGGCGAACAGGTCCTTGAGGATGATGGTGGAGGACCCGAGGGTTATCTGGCCGGTCTGGGCGTTGTAGGTGTAGTGGGCACCGGCCTTGTAGCCATGCTGTGCGCAGACGTCGAAGAAGGAGTTGAGCGTGGTCTCCTTCAGCGTCTTGGCTACGGCCCTGCCCATGAGCCATCTGGAGCCGGGGTATCGCAGTGCATTGGTGAACAGCCACAGGGCACCGAGCCACGACTTGCCACCGCCTGCCGCTCCTCCATACAACACCTCGCTGTGCGTGGTGTCCTCAAGGTATCGCCATGCCAGACCTTGCTTAGGACTGAGGTCCGCCACGGGTCGTAGAAGCGATGTTTTTCACCAGCTCCTTGCAGCATGCCTCGACGGTGTCCCCAAGGCCGCCCATGCTCACCACCTCCCTGACCATCATCATGCTGGCCGGGTGGTAGACAGTGACGCACATAGCCTCGACGGTGATGCTGGCACCGGCTTCGACGGCTTGCTCTCTCCAGCTCTTCATGGCTGTATGGGTGGTACGTTGATGGTCACCGAGGGCAGCCTGTCGCCACCGCTGGTGACATCCTGCGGGATCAGCTTGCTGTACAGCTTGTAGAACTCTTTGAGGTTGTCGTTGTCGGAAGCTGCCCATTCGGCAAGGCGCTCCCATCCACCGATCTTGTCGAACGCCATCTGGAAGGCGGTCTTAGCCGCCATCGTAGACTTGTTGGGCGTGCCAGCAGGCCGCCCTGTGTTGCCAAGGCCAAAGCGGCCCGTAGAGGTCCGTTCTTTTCGGTCACTCATTGCGCTTGACTATTGATTTAGCCCATGTGTATCCTGGGTCACCACCCCACAGCGCCCATGCGATGCGGCCATTGCTCGGGTATCCATCCTCACCGGGTGACCATCCCTTGCCCTTCTTGTCGACCTCGTGCCTGTCGAAGTAGGCCTTCATGCGCTTCACGGTGTCGAGGGGTAGGTTCTTGCGGTTGCTGATATCCCTTGCCCTTGCGAGGCCCACCTCGGTGCCACCGCGTCCGTACTCGCGGCGCCATGCCAGCCCCCGCTCGGCCTCGGCCACCATGCCGTCGGTGGGCTTGTAGCTGTCCTGCATGCGCAAGGTGCTGCGCTCGATGGCGCGGCCGGCACGCTCCGCCTGCTCCTCGGTGTCGAAGACGCAGGAGCCGCGCTGGCCCCACTTCCACTTGCCATTGCTACACCGCTGTGCTGGCATCCCCTCCTTTGTTTTGCTTCACCTTCTTGATGGGTCCGGCGTATTCGTTGACCAGCAGCTTGGCGAAGGCCATGCTCAGGACCTTGTCGTACGTCTCCTGCTGGTGCTTCGTCAGCTTGCGTACGATGCCGTACCGCAAAGGTTCCTCGGCGAGGATGGCGTCGGCCACCTCGTACTCCTGCCGCTCGACGGCGAGGGTCTCGGCAAGGGTCAGGATCTCACAGAAGCGTGGCATCCTTTTTCCGTGTCTTGAGGCGCGGGGCATCATCTGGGTCGAGGCGCAGCATGAACTGCTCGAACTCGGCAGGTATCCTGTTGAGAGGGTCGGGCACGATGCGGCACCCGCGTGCGATGAGCGCGTTGATGATGATGCTGCCGTGGCGCATCGCTCCCGGGGTGGTTCCATCTTCGAGGGTCATGCGTGCTTTCACCATTTGCCAAGGGGGCAGTGTTGTTTCTTGAACGATGCCTTGAGGTCGACGAAGCACCCGCACACCCCGCAGTTGAGGCCCGGCCATGCCAGGTGCTCGCATGCGTCGGTGCCATCGTCGGCCACACCTCGGCAGGTGGCGAGGCGCCGCTCGCGCTGTGACTGGGTGGCCTCCTGCCCGATGGGCGGCAGGTCGCTGGCGGTGCGCAGGATGTTGACCACCTTGAGGTGGCAGGTGAGGCAGTTACCTTTGGGCTTGTAGCCCGCCAATGACCACGCCAAGGACCAAGCCTCCTCTCGGTGCTGACCCCAGTGGACATGGGTGGGGCTATAGTCTATCTCTTTCAAGATAGCCTCTGCTCTTTGGTTCATAGATACACTAAGTCAAGGACAATGATAATAGCATCCACCTGTTTTCACAAGAGAGAGTTATTAACACGGATGTGGATAGAGCACACGCTGCCCTTGCTGCCGGTGGTGGTAGCGGTGAGCGATGATGAGGGCGAGGCCCTTGCGGTGGAGTATGGGTTGACGTATGTCAGGACGGAGAACCGGCCGTTGGGTGCCAAGCACAATGCGGCGATGGCGCTGGCGCGGGTGCTGGACCCCGACCGGGTGGTGGTGCTGCCCAGCGACGACTTCATCAACCCCGCCTATCTGGCGGCGGTGCAGGCGAGCGATGCCGACTACATCTTCCCCGGCAGCTGCGGGTTTCTTGACCAGCACACGGGGCGTGCGTGCCTGATGCGGTGGGGTGGTGGCGACACGCTGCTGTATGGTGCGGGTCGTGTGGTGAGCAGGGCGGTGCTGGCGGCGGTGCCTGAGCTGTGGACGCCGGGGCGCCTCAAGGGGTTGGACCAAGATAGCCACTGCACCATCCGGGCGGCGGGCTTCGACGCCACGCCCATCGACGTGGATGGCGGCGTCTGCCTGACGGATGTCAAGACGGGTGAGAACCTGTGGGGCTATGACATCGTCGCGCACCGTGCCAGCCGGGTGGATGCTCAGGTGGTCATGAGCCATGTCTCCTGCGCTATCTGATGGATGGCTGCGTCGCGGGTGGCGACGAGCATGCCGCGCTTGGTGGCTTCGCCGGGGCGGTCCTTGGCGTCGATGGTGATGAGCCACCCGGCATCGCTCAGGTGCTGGTGCAGGTGTTCGGCTCCCTCGCAGTATGGGTATCCAGCGGCGGTGGAGCGGACGTCGTGGCCCACGATGATCAGTGGCGGGTTGGCGTCGAGGGCATCTATCTCTTCGGTGACGCTGTCGAGGTCGTGGTTGCCATCGACGAGCACCAGGTCGAAGGGAGGCATGGCGAGCAGCACCTCGGCGCCTTTGCGCTGGTGCAGTGTGCCGTGGTCACCGATCACCTTGCGTGCTTCGAGGCAGAAGCCGAGGTCGGCGAAGTGTGCGTCGGCTATGTTGGCCGCGACGAAGGCGGATGCGCTGGCTCCGGTGTGGACGCCTATCTCGAGGGTTCGCTGGACCTTGGTCTGCATGAGCAGGTATCGCAGCCACAGGATGTGTCGGCGGTCCATGCAGGCCCCCTGGTCGTGCCAGTCGGGTATCCACTGGGTCAGGTCGATGATGTCGGCGTAGCTCTTCATAGGGTCTCGAGGATGGCGAGGCGGTCCACGTTGGTCAGGTGCATCAGCAGGTCGCCGGGTTCCCACGGCATGGGTGCGCTGATGGGGAAGCTGCGGTTGACGCAGGTGTGGTGGACGGCGTTGAAGGTGCGTCGCGGGTGTCGGCGCACGAGGCCATCGAGCCACGGCTGGTCCTTCATCGCGGCCCGCAGGCCGTCCTGCTCCCAGCAGCAGATGTCACGGACGGCATACCGCTCGGAGTAGTTGGCCCATGTGTGGAGGAACTGGGCCGTGCGCTCCTTGCGCCAGATGATGAAGTTGCCGGCCGACAGGTAGGTGGTGGTGAGGTCGTCGGGCATCGGTGCGCACCAGTCGATGCTGATGTCCATGACGTGCTGTCCGTAGTAGAGCGGCTCGAGGTCCATGTCTCCGGTGACGTAGCTGTCGGCGTCCATCCACATGATGCCGTCGTACCGACTGATGCGCTCGGTGATCATCTCGAGCTTCTGGTGCGAGGGGTGCGTCCGGCTGTGGTATGTGCGCACCGTCTCGTGGGTGTAGCCACGGCGCTCGGCGTAGGCACGCTGCGATGCTGCGCAGCGGTCACCCACCTCGGCCATGTTATCGGTGTAGCCGGTCAGGACAAGGATGTTCGCCATTGCTGTATCGTTTGGATGCGGTTGTTCCAGCGGTCGTTGGCAAATGTGCTGTCGGCCTGCTCCATGCCGAGCGCCTCGGTCTGGGCGGGGTTGTCGAGGGCCGTGCGCACCTCCTCGATCAGCTGCTCGGTGGTCATGGCTGTGCCGTTGATGGTGTAGGCACCGCAGGCGCGGGACCGCAGGTATCGGTCACTGAAGAATCCTGCGCGGTCGAAGTGGTCGAGGTTGATGGCGATGAGCGCCTCCTTGTACACCTCGGCGTCGGTGCCCTTGAGGACCATCTTGCCGAACCCTTTGCCGTAGGCGTGGAAGTCCGAGCGGAAGGCGTGGTGCAGGGCGTCGACCTTCTCACGGCGGTCCCCAGACAGCGGGAACCGGTCGCGGTAGTCGTTGCCGATGAACACGATGCGGGGTCGGCAGGGCGGTCGGTTGGCGGTGTTATAGATCAGCGGGTCGTAGCCTATCTGGAGGAACCGTGCGTCGAAGCCCATCTCGCGCATGGTCAGCACGTCGGGGTGGTTCGTGAAGGCGGTGATGTCGACGTGCGGCGCCAGGTCGATGTAGTGCTGTGGGATGGGGTCACGCACGTCACCGGTCCAGTTGATGACCATCACGCCCATGTCGCGAACCTCCTTCAATGTTGAAGGGTCGACTACGTTGGGCGTCTGGAGCTGCATGAACAGCACGTCGGCCTTCAGGAAGTAGCAGTTCTCGATGATGGACCGCTGCCGGGTGCGGTGGTCCATGCTCCCCCAGTCGAGGCGCAGAACGGGGTGCCCTTCTTGGATGGCGGCGCTGTCAAACTCGGGCATGCCCATTGCGAGGTGGATGATCGTCATAGTGTGCAGGGGTTGACCATGTGGTATGGTGGTGTGATGGTGTAGGCCTTGGGCTTGCCGCGCCCCTCGCCATAGGTGCGGAAGTTGCTGGTGTGCAGGTGGATGGCGTGGACCGTCCGGCAGGGGTTGATGACGTCGAGGCCCATCGCCTTCAGCTCGTAGGCGATGGCGTTGTCGCATCCGGGGATGCCCATCGGGAAGGGTGCGTCGACGGTCCACGGGCCACCACGGACCACCCACGCATCCTGGCTGTCGGAGCGGTGGTATGGCAGCAGTGTTGTGCCGCCGAGGTCTTCCCATCGGGACAGTGCCCAGCACTGGTCGGGGTCCAGCGTGTCGCTGTTCTCGCGCAGGGTGTGGTCGAAGTAGATGTCGCTGTTGGCGATGACGTTGACGTGGTCGGGTAGGCACATGGCGAACAGCTCGGTGAAGTCTGGGCGCCCTTGGATGGCGGAGACCACATCGAAGATGGCGGCGTTCTGGTGCCAGCAGTAGAGCAGCTCGGCCTCGCGCTCTTCGGGGCCGTAGAGTTCTTGGGGCTGGATGAGGTGGAGCTTCATGGGGTTGAGGGTTTGAATCCGGCAGCTTCGGCAGCATAGAGAGAAACAATGCCTATCTCTGTGGTCTGTCCTACGCGATTGCCGAACTCGATGCGCAGGAGCCGTACATCATCCACCAACTGCTGGATCAGTTCGGCGTCCTTGGCACGGGAGGCTTCTACCTGTCTGAGTTCCTGCAACGCCTCCCCGATGCGTTCGCACGCCCGTTCGGGGTTCAGCACATCTACGGTCTCCAATAGTTCGCGCATGAGGTGGAGCTTCATAGTACCTCAAGCTTCTCATAGGCATACTTCAGGCCATCGCCATTGGCGAGGATAACCATCACATGCAGATGGTCCTTGTACCATGCGATGGCCGTGCCCTTTGGTGTAAGGAGTCGAGTTCCAAACTCTATCTGCTCAAACTTTTTGCGCCTCCTCATTTGAGCGATTTCTTCTCGCAGCTTTTCACCTTGGCTCTCGACTTCTTTGAGCCTTGCTTCAAGTGCTTCAACGGTGGTCAGTTCATCCTTCTTTGCGAACTTACCTGAAATCCTCGGTTGCTTATTGCTCATGGTTTATTGGAATAGACGACATCAACGGTGAAGCCACGGGCACGCAGCTCGGCGTGGCGGTACTCTTGCACGGGTGACAGCC
>Ga0208087_1000126_pt1 | contig 14456 bp, 8 predicted proteins | sample LakMenEpi29Oct10_FD_150745 | JGI IMG/M metagenome (GOLD analysis project Ga0208087, IMG submission 150745) | Freshwater microbial communities from Lake Mendota, WI - 29OCT2010 deep hole epilimnion (SPAdes) | ecosystem: Environmental > Aquatic > Freshwater > Lake > Epilimnion/Euphotic zone ... | reverse complement strand
CATCGAAATGATCACTATTGACTAAAAAGGCTTTAAAAACATCAAGCCCAAACTAGAAACTAAGAAGTGAAAAAAGACACATAACAAAGTTCATTTTCTAACAAATCAAATCTTATCTCACTCAACTATAAATAGAAATTACTGACGATTTCATTGAGAAAAATAGTATGAGAAGAAAGTAACCATTTCAAGACCGAAAAGTAACTTCATCAAAATGTGAAATTAAATTTTCTTCGAGTTTCCATAGCAACAACAATTGGAACGAAGTTTTATACCCAATTTCCGTCGAAATGAAGCATCGAAATAAACATCTTGAAATTCGGAAAACGGCAATAAATGAATTCGAGATCTCAACTTCTTCGAGATTTCGAGACACACACACAACAAACAAACACCCAACACCAAATTCACTCGCTTGAACCCTAATCTACCAACGGAAAAAGCGCAACTTCCAACTACGCAGTTCCCATGGGTTCCTCAGCCGCTCAAGTAAACATATGTAGAACAAACGCAGCGAACTCTCTTGAGCACGCCCACCAACAGCTCAAGACGCCGCAACGAAATTTTCATCAGTCGGGACTTCCAAGTCAACGAGGTCAGTCTCTTGGCAGCTTTTGGAAACATCCACTTGCATCTTAACAGAAACTTAAAAGATTTTCCGCTCCAGGCTTAGTTTTGGCAAAGTGAACAAAATTTTTTCTTTCAATAATTTGTGTAATTTTTTTTTTTGAGTTGTCTTTCTCAAGACGACGTTCACGCTAATTGCCTCGCCTGATCCCTCAATAGCCGAAAAGAGGTAGATAATCGAGCTTTGGAAACGCAAGCAGACTGGTAAGTGTTCTACGCAAATTGTTTACTCAGCAGTCACAAGCGATTCAATGAGTTAAAACTAACCGCGACAACTTTACATTCGACAACAACATCGTCGCCTCCACCAACAACGACTCCTAGGCATCCGACGAGTTCCTTGACACAAAAATCAAAGTGACTGATTTCAAAGCGTCAAACCTACGATTTCACGAAGTCCGCCGATTAGTCATCGAACAAATTCAACATCATCGTCAACAACAACATCGTGAATGACGCCTAGCCAACAAATCCCTGTCAGCCTAAAACATCAAGAAGAGGAAAATCCCGAGATTCCTAGCGACACAGATTCCGAGCCAGAAGTCAACCAACAACTAATACTTCCCCCGGAAATAATCGCCTTTCAAGCAGTACAACTTCTTGAAGAAGACGATTCGGAAGACGACGCTGAATACAACAACTTTCAACTCAGCGCCGAAAACAAGATCAAAAAGGACTTTTATGACACCCTCAAGCTTGTCGTATTAGTCTACTTCACATTCGTGTTCGCAGACTACGTTTGTTTCAGATTTGGCTACTTTTCTGAACCTTACATGATCAGACCACCGATCCGGCCATTCAGGCATCACATCAAGGAACATCTCGACGAAGTCAATCGATTTTCAAACCAACAAGAGCATCTTGATCGTTTCCAACAATTTCAAGAAGAACTCGACAAAATCGAAAAGGTCGTGCGACAACTCATACCTCCAAAACCAACAACAGAGGCACCAACAGAGAAGCACTACTTACCCAATCCGTCAGTGTTTGTACCCTCAGGGATTGCACAAGCACTAGCATTAGGCTAACTGATAGTTGCCCATTGCAACATCAGAAAAAGTGAAACAACCATCCTGATCACTTCCAATTTTTTTATCTCATCTTCAAACTCTTCGTGAGTGCCCAAAAGGCAAAACATCTAAGTCACTGATCAAGATATCAATTCTTGATTCCATCATTTCAAGGTTTGCTTTCAAACCCTGACAAGCTGAGAAGGCAAGAGAGAGAAAAACAATCTTTCTTAAAGACACCAATATCAAGAACATGTTTTCCAGTTCGACAAGAAAAGTCGAATCAGCCTGAAGACGTTGTATTTGTTTTCCGCATCAGCAAATGCAATCGTTCAGATTTCTGAACCCCAACAGTCCACTCCTCTTCCAATACAGTGCTCCGACACTAAAGCACTGTGCCACGGTCAACTGTAAAGTTCAAGTCGACATCAATCGGGTTTCGACAAACCACCAGCCAATCCAAAGGCCATGTGAGTTTGTTGAGTCTACTGAGTTTTTCTTTTAAGAGATTTCCAGAGTCACCCACTCTTTCCAAAGCAGAGATCCTGAACATCAGGACAGCAAGTCATAAGGTCATCATCCTTGGAAACCATTTCGGGAGTCCAGACTACACGACGCCCAATCGATCGCGAAAGCGGCCAGCAATAAGAAGTTCCTCAGTTTGAGGCTCAAAGGGTGACCTGTTTCCAGTAGGACGAAATCCAACAACAATCGATTCAAAATCTCCAAACTTGGCTAAATCTCTGCCATGTTATCAGCAGCCATAACTGCAAAGAAATCCAACAGCAACCAGATCTTATGACAACTTTGAGTCGATCAAATAAGTTAAAGTTTTGCGAAATATCACCAAGTTCAAGTCCCTTATCAGGTAGACTAACTTAACTCAAAAAGTGATACAATTTTTTATATAACATTTAATATGCCAAACCATGTCAAAACACCTGAGAGGCCATTCCAGTTCCGGAAACCTCTCAACCTTCGTGTTACAGTAGCGAACCAGTTTACAGTTAAACTGCCAACAGCCGTCGTCAGACCTCAACCAAGACTTCCATTAACCAACTCGGTGAAGGAAGCAGGCCCGTCGCGGCCCATCACAGTAACAGTTCCACTAGTCCTTCCCACAAGGACCAGAGCGCCGGAGCACCCAGCCCCAGCACTAGCAACTGCCGCAGCAATGCTGCACATTGACCAACAAGGTAATCGACAAGTTCGACTGACGTCACCTGAAGGTACAACGACTTTAAACTACCCAAGATCGTTCACCACTGTCAATCCGGAACACATCACGAAGCCCGCCATTCACCGTTTCACAACGCCGAAAACACAAATCAGTTTTCAAGGCCTTCGTCATGCTCAGCCATCACTTCAAATGTTCAGACAAACTCACACAATCATCAGAGTCCCTGCTGATCAACGAATCATTCAAAACGATGCTCCCAATGGACCTTCAAGATGGCAGGTCAGACAACATCGGGACGTCCGGACTCCGCTTCGTTCGGACTCGCAGATCAACGAGGAAGCGCACGCACCTCTCGACCGTCAACGCTGGCAACGGCCAAGACAACCGTGAGGAGCAAAACCATGCAAAAACACGCCCAAGAAGTAATATCCAAAACACGTCAGAAGAAACAGAAGAATTCCATTCCATTTGTAAGCATTTACCATCCCCTTCCCTTACTTCTTTTGACCAAGTAATCAACTAACTATATTATAATTTTTTTCTACCGTCGCGTTACGGAAGCCCCTTTTAATAAAATGGCTATGAAATAAAGCAAATTAAACTTTTCAAGTTTCCCGGGGAAGTTCACATTTCAATATTATAAAGCAAAAATCAAATTTTATTTCCCGGGGACATCAAATTTAACATAATTATATCATAATTTTTTTATCAACCGTAAAAATCTTAATAATTAACGGTCATAAGTAAAATAACCTCAATCCCAATGTTAAACAATTAACATCAAAACCATTTTGTAAACCAATATAAAATGTCAGTTTAACAGCTTCAATTGTTTCAAACAAGCGCAGCCAAGCAAGTTCATTTGTAAATTTTGTCCCACCCTAATTTTTTGACAAAATTTGTTGATAATTGTCCCCATAATTAAAAACAAAACAACCAGCCCACAAACAACACTTTTCGGAGAAAGCAATTATCAACCGAACTTACCTGAAACAATGTTCATTTCAATTTTAAATTCAGCCTTTTATAAATGAACCCTCAGCTGTAATTATTCAGAGCAAACTTCAACCATCCCTTTAATATCTAACAAATTTCCGTAAAACGAAATCATTGCTACGTTCAAACCATCGTAAAAATTTATTTTGACAAACATTTTGTACTCCGGTTCAAACGCCCGGGGATTTTACGATATCGTCATTTGACGGTGTCGACGCAAGCTTACTTCCCGCTAATGCCGCTAGTCGCGTTACGGAAACCCAAAACCTAATATCGCTTTGCTCATTATGTTATGTCACATGTTGTTAGATATAGTTGTTCACCAAACGTTCCCGAAGTAACATGTCCCTCTGAATAACTCTGACGAAATAAAAGATATCACTCTATATATACTTGTCGTTTGACTATTTTTATTTACAAGTGCTAGTGGGTTAGGTCAACCGTAAAATGGCGACCACTTCAAGAAGATTAAAGGCTGCAATCCTCGAAGACTGTGATGAAGGCTGAAAAGACCGAAAAAGGCTGAAAATTTTTTTCTCACAAAATTTTTTTTCAAAAAGTTTCGAATTTTTCCCCGAAAAGTGTTGTTATATGGTGACCTACAATTGGACATAATAAACTATAGTGACCTCGACCACATAAGTATCTCATTTAGACAATTGACTAGAGAATCTACGCAGCGGACAAGTTCAAAGAAGAGCGAAGCCACTGATAGACTACCTCAGGTTAAAGTCTCAGTGTGAAAAAGTGTAGAAGAATAACGACGATTATTATCTACAATCAATCTATTAATTGCAAATTTAAGATAGGTGAAGATTTCCCACAAGTTCTGATTTCTTTCTAAAGATTTCAGAACGGCTTTATCTACACTATCAAGCGAAAGACTATTTTCAAAACTATCTCGTTCAATTTACAAAAGTTTGTGAAAACGAAGGCAAGAATATGGAAAATCAAAATTTCATCCCGGACAGAATTGGAAACACACAAAACCCATCGTCAGAGAAGTTCGATGGTGTGGAAGGTGTGGAAAACAAAAGAAGGACACCCGACAATTCACAAGCAAGTAGTAACACTGATGACCTCCACTTGGTACTTCAAGAGACCCAGTTAGAGCGGCCGACCGCGATGTCCCAGGAACAAATGGACATAGCGTGGACGCAGCTAGAACCGGAGTTAGCGGTATCAGTTTGGGGGCCGGCCCCGGTATTTAAGCTGACAGAAGGGTTCGTCACCCAAAAATTCTCATCAGATAACCGGAGAGGTCGAGTTTTGAAGATGACAATGACAAGACAAACGCTGGAAGAGGTGGATCTACTGTTCGACGATCTGTCGCCCATTATCATCCACAGAGACATGAGACAGTTTCAATCTGAAACGGCGCCCCTCCCAGAGAGAGTGATTACAGGGTCGCGTCAGACAGAGACTGATTCATGGTCCTCTTCATCCCCGTCGTTGCTGTTCGAGACGCAGCAACCTCCGATGGTTTTACAGACAGTCCCAATCACACCAAATGGTATTATCGATCCACACACCATCCAAAATTTATTCGTACACAACAAACTACCTTACGAAACGATCGATCAATTTTGCATCAGAATGGGAGTCAATCTAATAAACAGACCGGAGACTAACAACGACGAATCAACAATCTGGGTGCAGATAGCACACGTCCTCCCGGAACAGAAGGAGGAGATAAACAAAGAATGGTTTTTCTCCTACCCATCACATCAACTGAGTCCGGATGCATGGTGGGACCAATTCGGAAAATTCGGATTTGGTCCGGCCTGGGCGAATCACCCAGGATTAAAGAGAGAGCAACTCTTTAATAATCGGATTATTGAAAAGCACACAGAAGGACACGCCTTACTGCAGCAGCTGCCGGAAGAGCTAAAGAAACTAGCCTTCGCACACTTCGGAAAATGGAGTCAGACTTTGGCGAAAGACCATTTTTCGACGTTCAACGAATACTTGCTCAACGACGAGCAGTACCAAGCCATGACTCAAAAATTCATGTCCACACATACAGAATCAAGTTCGTCTCAACCATCAACACAATCTAGCGAACTACAACAGTGGTCAGAAGTCATGCCCAAGGCATCTAAAGCAGATATCACAGTTCCTCAGCTAAAATCCAGTCTCACAATCAAAGAACCAACAGTTCAGCAGCAAAACACACTAGCAGCCGAAGGACGAATGTACTCGACAGTACTAATGGATCCGGCTTGCATGATACAACCAGAAGATTTCCTGCAGAAAGGACGACTAGCCATGATTTATGTGCCGAATTATGTCTACGTTCCTCCCCTAGCAGTCGAAATACTCACAGGAGCCAGACACATAACACCAGCCGACGAATTCTTGTTGTGGACAAGAATGAAGCAAAACAGAGACAGAGCGGCGAACATTGTGTCAAGATCGGCATTTTTATGGCCGCCGGACGAGCAGCCAGTGCCGAATCTCAACACCGTATGGCTCAAGTTAGCCCAGCTAACCCCAAACACAGAAGCTTGGAGACAGGATCACAAGCATCTTCAGAAAATCGATGAGCTCCAACATACAAAAGCTCACGAACACTGGAGACATTACGGCGAAACCAAGACAAATGCAGCGAAAACAGAAGACTGCTATGATCTCTTCATCAGACCAATGGAGCAGATTTTCGCCTGCGACCGACCAATGTCATCAAACCTACTAGAAGCCACAAAAGATTCCATCAAACTAGTATGGCTTACTAGACAGATTGCACATATTGCCGGAATCGAGCAATGGGTCTCAACTACATTTCATCCATTAATTGAATTGTCAAGAATAAGACATCTCAAAACAGCCCAACTTGCAGAAAAATTCGATTCTCAATGCAATCCGTACCAGCGCCTACCACCGATGATGTTTAATTCGATTTACCCTCCAAGGCCGTTCTGCACAAATGCGAATGACCTGACGCCGAAGGTTGAAGATTTCAACTTGGGAGGTCGACTACATGGAATCTACGTCGCACCTAACATCAAAATGCCTCAGTTCATCATAAGGCGCTTCACAAATAGAGAAATTTCAGAAGAGGAGACAAAAAGATTCCACCAGAATGTCATCGTAACCAGACTTCAATGGTTTACGGACACGAACATCCAGATGATGATACAAAAAGGCCTCAAACCTCCATCTGAAAAGATTGAAATGCCGAATTGGATAGACCGCTTACAGACAGAAACAATCTCTAACAATACAGCGATAATGACTAAAACAATCACCGAAAAAATCGCTCAACTCCACCTCACTGTTGAAGATTTCCTGGAAGGAGGACGCCTGGCATACTATCCAAACGAAGGAGTCACATTTCTGTCAGACAATATGATAAAAAACCTAGGAATGTCCAACCTAACAACAAAAGAAAGTAAAACTCTCCTATCTCACATCAACAAGACAATGAGAGAGATGCGAAAAACAATCACCTCAGCAAGGAGAGCTCAGGAAGAAAGACTGGTAAAAATTGAAAAACATGTTCAAAACATGAAAAAGAAGACAGAGTCAAGACAGAAGGAACCTCGAAAGCTATCTCTATCAAAAACCAGGCTAGCAACAAAAAACCTCACTCAAAAATTCGAATCAATGGTGACGAGACAAAAACCTTCAACTAGAACTTCATCGAGCTCACCACCATTTGCAAGGCGAGAAACGCAGACCCCATCTCCAACCTTACCATCATGGGACCCGCCTCCGAGGCCCCGAAAACAACGACCTCGAAAACAAGAACTCTCATCTTGTGATGAAGATGACTTCGAAGAGCAACCTCCCATGAAAAAAGAGAGAGGCCGAAATTACACAAAAGATGACGCAACCATCAAACAGAAACCACAAGTTAAATGGGGACAAAAAGAAGAATCTAGAAATGTGCGAGCACCACCAAGATCACATTCGGCATCCTCATTAACGAAAAGAGGACACTTCGAACCAGCAAAAGTGTTCGAAAACAAGGAATTTTCAAAACATCCATACATATGGAATGGTGATGTTACACATGCACCTGACTGGGCAAAAGTACCAAACAATGCAACAGACATAGGTACAATCAAATCAAACTTAATTCCATCTCATCAAAAAACAAGGACTATCATCAACACAAACTACAGAGCTTATCCATGTGATGGTGTCAATCAAGTCCAAGACATTATCATTGCTCGAAACAAGAATGAGAGACTTACAATCGCAATCTCATCAATCACAAAAGAAAGACAAAGGCCGGCATCGGAAACAAAAACGAGAACGATCAACATTTCATCTAAAGATTGGTCAGCTTTCGAAGAATCTATGAAAGAAGCAGCAAACTCAACATTGCCACCGGCCATAAAAGACCCGAACTCTTTGGAACCAGTCCTCAAAGTTATTCATCACAAGGGAGCAAGGTTTAATTATACCATTACAATCAAACATACCCCTGGTCTCCACGGACATGAGCGAATGCTTCACATTCGCCAGAGTGAAGACAAATCAAATCTAAATAACTCCATCGAATTCCCATGGAGATTCACAAAATTATTTAGACACAAATTCTATCATGTCAAACAAGAGATAGAAAACAAATTCGACTCCCAAGAATAACAAGTTTACACACAAAAACAGTTAAACATCAGTAGAGCCCGAAAAGCCAACACAGAAACATCTACCTAAATGGACTCAGAAAATCTTGAAACAATAACGAAAAATAACTTTTGGCAAGTTATTCATGACAACCAAAAAGGAAAATATTATCGAACCAGAGAAACTCTGTTAGATGAATATTTCCTCATTAACGAAACAATCCAATTATATGACTTAAGCACCCTCGCACTCAAACACATTGCCATATTTGTCATCAATAAGTCGGAAAACACGCCGAACAACCCAACTCAAAATCGACCCCGACTTTGGCAAAGAAGTCCGACTGAGAAAAACACCGACAGTGCACCTGAAGGGTCAACTGAAACCAACAAGCGCGCACACTCAAGAAAAAGATGGCGGAAACTACAATAAACAGTCTGTGCACGCGCTTCAAATAAGAAACATCTAGTGAAGTGAAAATAAAAGTTTTTTTCTAAAACTAACATCGATACAAAAACAATAGATTTTTTTCAAAGTGAATAAAAGTGACAAGATGTCACGAAGCAGAAGTCCATCGCCCTACAAAGGAAACTATCGACGCCGGAGATCAAGATCAACATCACCAACAGTTCTGACAAAGGAAGAACAACTCAAGAAGATCGCCGATTTAACCATCAGCAATGTCGGCAGACGCAGAGACTACAATGACGTCTTCGGAGACGAAAAAGACTTCTGGACTTCCATCCAATCAGAGAAGAGAGGCGATACCAACTTCGACCTCGAAAAAGCCAAAACATGGTGGCTGAAAACCAACCAAACACTTCCAACAAAAGAAACGGCTCGAAATATACTGGGAAATCTGATCATCAGCACGAATACCTTCAACAAAATCAAAAAGTCATGCATTGACGTGATCTGCAGAGACCATCTTGAAGAAGAAGTTCCGGACAAGTGGGATGACACACTACTCAAATGCACGATCGCCGCTAACATCGACGACTTCCAAACATCTGGCATTCCAGCAGTGTCACATTACTACATGACTAACAGTGCTCAACAATACAACGACAAACCATCCTCCCGATGCACAACACCAGTCATTCCTCCGGACAACAACCCAGTCATCGTCATACATTCATGCACATTGGAAAAAATCGAAAAAGAAAAGAACAAATCATCTTACAGGTACTACCCACATGAGCCACACAGAACATCGGCTTTCATCATGTCACACATCAACGACATAACAAGGAAAAAGCCAACAGACTATGAAATGACAACAGCATTTCAAGCTTTCAAAGAAGACTTCCATCAGATTCACAGCCGACTTCATTCAAAAATGGAATACCTGAAAAACTATGAAATCAACGAAAAAAGATGGCCAATCAATGTCAAAAGCCACTTCCAGACTCTGAAAAACAGACTAGAAAGACAAATCAATTTAGTGGAGTCTTTACAGGAAGAGACACAGCCATCGGACTACAATGCCAAAACCAATCAAATCCGGATGATGGACGCCATCTACCACGTCATCCAAGAACAAATGCTTTGGCAAATGGACACATCACACATCCTCAAAGACCTGATATGGCGTTTTCCAATTGACAAGACTATCTCATGCTGCGAAGCTAAAATTATGAGAGCTCAAACTGAAATCAATCAACTGAACAAAATCATCAACAGCTACAAGCAGAATGTCGAACATGCAGATAACAGCAGCCGGATAATCAAAGATGTCCAAGAAAATTCGGCCCTGAAAGTCAGAATTGTGAAACAACTTGCAATCAAATACTTCAACCTCGAACAGCAGCTTCCATCCATCGAATTCATCCCAGCTGAAGAAAAAGAAGCTACACAATCTGACAAAACGATCACAGAACTGAAGCTACAAGAAAAGATCGAAAAATTGGTCAAAAATGTCACAGAAGAGGACGACAAATGCTTTTACACAAAAGCCACATACTGCCCCTGTGGAAAATGCAAAAATAAAGAAGACAAATCAAGATGCATCATCCACAATTGCTCATGCCTTTATCACTCGGCAAAATCCCTCAAAGCTACAGCAAGAACATTCACCAACAAGTATCAGGCATACACCACAGCAACAACGTTCAACGCGCTAATGATGGGAACAACAAAAGCACCAAGACGAGTTACACATTCAATCGTCAGACAGTACTTAGACGACCCGGACGCGAGTACAATCAAGCCGAAAAGGATCCATCCTCAAACCGCCAACATCGACGACGTTAGAATCGACAGAGCTCGAGTTGCTTCGACAACAACAACGGCAACATCGACATCTTCGGACGAAGAAGTTCCGGATTTAGAGGAAATGACAGATTTCGAACTAGAAGACAAAATCAACTTCATCCCTTCAGCAAGAGTTGACTGGGAAATCCTATTTTCACCTTGGGAAAAATACCTCTGTCAAACAGAAAAACATGAAGCAATCAAGGCAGCTTTCAGAGAAAGAAATTTAGGCCTCCCAGAAACAACAATGCCCGGAACAACTTGCACAAGATTCTGCCACTGCAAAAACTGCGAATCAACATGCAAATGTGGCCTAAACAAAGAAAGGAACCATCTGGAACCTAATGAACGTCTCCAACATGGACACATTGGAAACTCCGACATCGACAAGCACGACGAGAAACAAATCAGAAAAGAGAAAAATCTACAAACAGTATCGCCGTCGCTAATCCGGACTCACAAAGTCCCTTGCAGAAAACAATACATCGAAGACCTAAAAAAGGCAATGAGAATTGAAATCCAACATCACACTCATTTCGACCAATTTGCCATGGAAGATACAACATGCTCAGCTTACTGCAGATGTCCGGAATGCCAATCAACATGCACATGCCCAAATGACCATGTTCGAGTAAAAAGACACTCAGCCCACCAACAAGACATTTTCATCGAAAAAGAAAATGATTATGAATATTGGACCAAAGTACATCTAGAAATCATCGAAGAAGGAACTTCACACAGACAAGAACAACTCCAATACGACTCAGAATTTATGAAAAATAAACTGAGCCAAAGAATCAAGGGCTAAACCAAAACAAGGACCAGTTTCAATAGAAATTACGAAGTAAACATCTTTAATTTCAACCATCAACATCTTACATTGAAACGAAAAACTACGACAAAGCGATACAACTAAGTTTTGGTTTAGAAGTAAAATCGACAACACATTTCTATCTTTTCATGAAAAATGAATTTTGACAAACATCGAGAAATCTCATCAATTTCATCAAGTAAAGAAAAGGAGAAAGAAGAAAAGAAAAAGACGACTTCTGAAGAAAGAAGCAGACGAAATCCTCATCAAAGAAACATCAAATTTCTTCAAATCTATCAAATGACAAATTCTCACCAAAAACAAACACATAAAATATCGGACTCTGTCAGTAACAAAACGAAGAAAATGTCATAACATTCGATAAAGATTAATGATGAAAAGGATCAAGTTAACTAACTTTTCGACGAGTTATAGTTAACAGAAACATCTTCGAAAAATCTGAAAAGAAAGAAAAAAGAAAAAAGCAGACATCCGCATTCATGAACAGATGAATTTTGGTACTTCAACTGAAAAAGCTATGACTAATACCCCAATAGCTCTCAACTGTGAATGAATTTCTGTGGCTAACTCCATAGTCAACTTTTCAGTCACCTTCGAACAACAACAAGAGAAGTTTCAATCGAATTTGAGTGAAAGAAAAGAAGTTATCATTAAATTGTGAAGAATCCAGTAAAACGGCCCACAAACTGAAAAGATAATTATCTTTCTTACATAAGCAAAATAAGTTACAGTGAGCGAAAACAGATGACCAGTACAAAAGATCAAAATTAACAGTCAAAATCTCCTGTTAATACATTTCGAAAATATTGTGTCTACAACTCATCACAAAAAGTCAAACAGTCACCAACCAAAAATATCTCCCATAAGAAAAACCTAAAGAAAAACGGTGATTAACGACTTATCTACATTTTTGAGCTTGTGTCTGAGCCAAATTTAAGTGCTACATTTACAAATGGCAGTTTGTTTAATGTCAGCAACGTCGAACCCCTCGTCTTGAGAAAAGAAAATTTTACATTTTCACAAGTTTGGTGCAAACATCAAACATTAACAGCGCTCTCAATAAATCTCAAGACGCCGGACCATTTTCGTTCAAGGCTACAGAAAAGTCACAGACGCCAACGTCTAAAAACACATCTGGACCCTTCATTCTAAAACGGAAAGAAAAACTTCGTCTAAACAATATCTCAAGTTTTGGTTTTTAGATTTTTGAAGTCATCCCAAAAGGAACACTCCCATTTATTACTGTCAAGATGATTCGTTGGGGGAACTCTCTACTACACTCTCTCAACATGCACTCTGGCGAATGGCAGAAGAAGAGAGTCTTCACACTCTCGGGACACCTTGACTTGACACTCCCACATGAGTTTGAGTGGACAGCTGAACTTACACATGTTGCCCAATTATCAGCTCTCAAACACACACGCACAGAAATACAAGAAGAGCTTCGAAGAATGAAAATTGAAAATGATGTTCAAAACTACATCTATCACAACTATCGTTTCTCCTAACGGAAAGACAGCATTAGGAGTGCGACGTCATAAAACAATTCTTTCAAACTTCAAATCCTACAAATTCACAAATTTAAGATGCTCACATGACCTCAATCTTCTTCATGAATTTTCAGAACATTTGGCTTCACCAAAAATGAACGCAGACAGCCACTTATCTAATGAATTTGTTTGGAATAACAGAAATGTGTCTATAAGTAAACATGAAATGAACATTCAGTTGAGTGAAAATTTCTAAACAACAAACAACGTTGCTATAGACTGAAGCTATTCAAATTTCTCTTTGAAAGTTACTCAAATTTCATTTGCAGCAACAGCAAGTAAAAATGAGTTTACAAGTAAATGAACATTGTCATCGTCTCTTTCAACTAACAACATCACATGGAGTTCTGAAGATCTACATCCCGGAGCCTCTACAATGGACAAACGAGATGTCACAATATTATCTAGTGACCGAAGCTTTACTACCTATTCGCCTTGATGACGAAGAAGAAGCTCGATTGTACCTCGAGACGAAAATGAATGAATTTGTTGAGCTAATTTCGAAACGAGATTTGCCACCTCCTCGATTTGTTCTCACAAATATATTTTCACTAGCCAACCAGACAGCCCAACCGACGATTGCTCCTCTTCAGGAACTGACGCCGGATCACCTCAGCCCACTGCAGCAGCAACCTCCAGCGCAACCTCAGCCGCAGCAGGAACCTCAACGCGAGCCGGAACCAAGACGGATTCATCTTTCGAAACGGGACGAGCTGATGAGAGCCATGGGAATAACGGAAGAAATGGAATGCCAACTATCTTAATTATTCATTTAATACAGATTTGTTGTCATAAACCAAAAGACACAGTGCTAGTGATAATAAACATTCAAAAATGACAAACAATTCTAAGCATTTTATTTACACATTCAAAAATATCCAAGTTCGAACAAAAACACAAACACAGAGTGCGCGACAATAACAAATTTTATTAAAAATTAAGAAAGTTAAGTGAAGAAAATTCAAAAACAAACAAGGTTTCAAATAAGTGTAAAACAAAATCGCTATGACTTGATTTATAACCAAATCATAAAGTCTTAACAATTCAACAAAAAGCATATGTGAACATATCTCACTTGAAATAAAATTAAATGCTTATATAAATTGGACAACAAAAACATTCAAATTTCAAAATTCAAAGAATCAAATTTCGACTCAAAAACCTTCAACGTTTACAAATGTCACTGTAAAATTAGCACCAAGAAAAATGGCACCGAAAACATGAACAAATGTTAAACTAATCACAACACTTTAGAACAACGCAGTCAAGTTTGTCACAGTGCAAAGCAATAAAAAACGGACAATATTTCAACAGCAAATTTTGAAATGGAGTTAAGTTTGACAAGTGTTTACACTCAACAAAATCTATCAAACATCAAATCAGTTAAAAACGATTTTCGAACTCAATCCAAATTCAAACAATTTCAAACACAA
>Ga0208087_1000123_pt1 | contig 14511 bp, 11 predicted proteins | sample LakMenEpi29Oct10_FD_150745 | JGI IMG/M metagenome (GOLD analysis project Ga0208087, IMG submission 150745) | Freshwater microbial communities from Lake Mendota, WI - 29OCT2010 deep hole epilimnion (SPAdes) | ecosystem: Environmental > Aquatic > Freshwater > Lake > Epilimnion/Euphotic zone ... | reverse complement strand
CTCGCCATCACCACAAGCAACATTCCACCCTCACACTCGGAGGATATCGCAGAATATCCCGTGCGAATGAAACTTTGGTTAGACTCTGATTCGCCCCTACACCAAACCGTTCAAAAAAACCGAAAAAAACCTACCGCTCGCAAAATTTTGCAAAATTTTCATCTTATCCGTTGATTGTTTTTTAAAACGCATCAAGATGACTCACCTCTCATCTCCCCCCGATGAAAATTCCCCCCAACGGTTGGCGCCGTCGCCTCGGCGCGCACTTGTCCACGGCAACAGCCATGGCATGGCTCTGCCTGCCCGCCCTCGAAGCAGCCTCTGAGCCGCAACAATCGATCGTCGGCCAGACGCTTGAATCTCTCGCCAGCCGCAACTCCGGATGGGCCAGCGCCGCCATCCTCGGCACCGCTCTTTTGTTCAGCATCTCGACCATCAACAAACGCCGCCGCTCGGAACAAAAACATGTCGAGCAAATCCGCCAACGCATCTCCGCCGATCTCCACGATGACATCGGCAGCAACCTCGGCAGCCTCTCACTTATTGCACGCAGCGCACGCAAGGACCTGATCCGCCTCGATGGACCCGAGGAAATCGCGCACGACCTCAGCGAAATGGAAAGCATCGCACGCGAATGCTCGCTCGCCATGCGTGACATCGTCTGGATGTGGGAACGCAGCAACGACTCGGTCGGCGACCTGATCGAACGCATGCGCCAAACCGCCAACCGGCTGCTGCGCGAAATGCGCTTCAACCTCGAATGCCAATCCTGCGAGATCAACGCCCAACTCTCGATCGAAGCCAAACGCCACCTCTTCCTGTTTTTCAAGGAAGCCCTTCACAACATCATGAAGCACTCGCGCGCCGATCAGGTGACAGTGCGCGTCTGGGACGAAAACGACCAACTTGCCATCGAGATCCTCGACAACGGCAGCGGCCTTCCCGGCACTCCCGGCGGACGCACCCCCGCCATCAGAAAACTCCAAGACCGCGCACACACCCTGCACGGCCTCCTGCACATCGCCTCCAACCAGGACAAAGGCACCCGCATCCAACTCTTCGTCAAACATTCACATCTCACCACACAGCCCGCTCTATGATCGCTACCGCAGAAACCAAACAAACCGCCAAAACCACCAAAGTCTGGATCGTCGACGACCACGAAGTCTTCGCCAAACAAATCGGCCGACTCATCGAATCGGAGACCGACATGGAATGCACTCAGTATTTCAATTCGGCCGCCAACCTCTTTGAGAAACTCCAGTTCACCCGCGATTTTCCCGATGTCCTCCTGCTCGACCTCGGTCTACCGCGCCGCAGCGGACTCGATATCCTGCCCGATATCCGCAAGATCATGCCCAACTCAAAAATCCTGGTGCTCACCGCCCACGATGATCGCGACAAGGTCTACCGCGCCATCTGCAACGGCGCTTATGGTTATCTACTCAAAACTGCCGACCCAGACGACATCATCCAAGGCATTCGCGATGTCATCAACGGCACCTCCGCCCTCAGCGGGCCCATATCGAAAATGATTCTCGATGGATTTTCGCGCTACGGCCCTGTCGAGGCGATCGAGCCGCTCACTTCACGCGAAGAAGACGTCCTCCATCACCTCGTGCGCGGACTCATCAAAAAGGAAATTGCCGAGGAGCTCTCGATCTCGCAGCACACCGTCGACATGCACCTGCGCGCGGTCTACCGCAAACTCCATGTCCGCTCACAAACCGAAGCCGTTTCCAAAGCCCTGAGGCAAGGCATCGTTTGAATGTCCTCCCCAGTAACTTATAACGGATAACTTTAAACTCTTTCCCCTCACAAAAAAACCCCACCGCGGATGATTCCGGGTGGGGTTTTTGTTTGATGATGATTTGGAATCAGGCGATGCCGGATTTTTCCGACTCGCTGGAAACCGACTCGACGATCGTTTGGATCACGGGTTCGTCCTCGACGACTGCGACAGCGGGAGCGCTTGCTTCGCCGGTTGCAGCTGGCGGGATCGGCGCGAGCACGATCGGGCGCGAGCTGCGCTCGGGATGATCCGGTGCCTCATCGCGTTCCTCCATCTCACGCGCCTTGGCACCCGAGACCGTGAGCTTGCGGCCCATGAAGGGTTGATCGTGGAGCACTTCGACGCAACGGATCGCGTCATCCATGTTGAGCATTTGCACGAAGCCGTAACCTTTCGAGCGGTGGGTTGTGCGGTTGTAAACGATTTCGACGCTGCGGACCGGGCCGACGCCTTTGAACAATTCCTGAATGTCTTGTTCGGTGACATCGTAGGACAGATTGCCGACATACACGCGGGTGGACTCGACCGTCGATGGATCACCACCGCGCGAGCGTTGGGAATCGCGCCGCCCCTGGCCTTCGCCGGTTTTGACTGAACCCTCAGCGGAGCGGGCGTTGCGGGTGTTGGACTTTGCGGCTCTAGGCTCGCTGTGGGGCTTGGCGGTTTCCTTTTTGCGCTGAGGACGGGCGGGCTCTTTGTAGAGACCGACGAGCTTCAGGAGCTTCTGCCACCAGCTGAGCGGTTTTTTGCCGCGGGGCGGGCGGGGCGACTGGAGTCGAAACTCCTCGGAGCGACCCGATCTGTGGGAACGGGAGCCGCGATCGTCGCGGTGTGAGGATTGGTTGTCTCGGTTTTTGCCTCCGCGTGAGCGGCGGCGTCTGCTTTTTCCCGATGAGTGGGATGCTTGTTCTGCGTTTGACATGTTGTCAGTTGTTGTTTTTGGGCGGTCCGGCGCGCGTCGGATCCGGGTGGATCCGCTGGTGCTGTAGGGGACCGTATGCTGACCGGATGGGCCCGACCTCGCGGCTTATGTTTGCCGTGCGAAGCCCCGCAACCGTGTGCGGGAAGAAGCTTCAGTGGTGGGAGCCAGCCGGCTCGCGCCGCCGCCTGTGTGGGTGGAGCTGGAATTCCTTTTTCCGGGAGTCCGCCGAAGTCTTTCGCGGCCCCGAGGGGGCAAAAGCCACTAGCATCTTACCGAACCAGGGACTCGGAAGGCCGAAATCCTGCTCGCGCGCGCAAGTTAGATCCTTTCGGGCCTTTGGCAAGGTCGGATGGCTCCGGCGGGTCAAATTGTCGCATTTTAGCCGAACGCGGGTACGGCTTTTTGCGCGTGCCCGGGCCGTGACAATCGGGCGGATCGGCGCTTTATTGGGCCCATGAACGCGCGCCGACTCGGCTTTATCATCGCCTTTGTCGCCTGCGTCGGCCTCGGTTATTGGCTGGCGCGCTCGGCCGTGCCGGAGGTTGCCCAGAAGCCCGCCGCGCCGATTGAGCACAAGCAGCCCACGAAACTGGCGGATTTTGAGAGCTTTCCCAAAACAAAGGTGGCGCCACGAAACATCAACGCGGGGGGAGATCCGGCCGCTCGTGAGTCGGGCGCGCTTGAGGGTGAGCGGGTGCTGATATTCAAGGACGCGGCAGGCATGGCGCGTTTTCTCGAGCGAGCTGCGGGAAAATTGCGGATCATTTCCCGGCTGGATGCGCTGCGTGCCCTGCGGGTTGGATTTGCGGACCTCGCGGATCTTGAGCGGTTGCTCGACGGTTCGGAAAACGAGTCGTTTATTTTTCCGGTGGCGATTCCCGGATTGCCCGAAGGTGGCGTGCAGGCGGGTGCCGTGGCGCTTGGCGGCGGGGTGCTCGAATGGTTGGGCATCGATGGCGATCGCGGCACTTGGGGCAAGGGGGTGATAGTGGCAGTCCTCGACACGGGTGTTTCGACGCATGAGGCATTTCGCGGCCAGATTCGCTCGCTTGAGTTGGTGGCGATGCCGGAAAATTTGGCCGATTGGAATGGCCACGGCACAGCGGTGGCGTCGTTGATCGCGGGCGATGACGGGTTGACGCCCGGAGTCGCGCCGGGCGCGGAAATTTTTTCCATTCGCGTCGCCGACGATGCGGGGAACTCCAACAGTTTTGTGTTGGCGGAGGGCATCGTGAAGGCGGTCGATGCGGGAGCGAAGGTCATCAACATTTCGATGGGCAGCTTCGGCGACAGTGCGATCATGCGCGATGCGATCGCATATGCGGACAAACGCGGAGTGCTGCTGATCGCGGCGGTCGGCAACAACGGCATCGACCGCGTGACCTATCCCGCGGCCTACGATTCGGTGATCGCGGTCGGCGCGGTGGATGCCAGGGGCGAGCATCTGGATTTTTCCAACTCCGGATCGGCGGTCGATCTTGCGGCGCCGGGCTACGGAGTGAATGCCGCGTGGAGCGACAACGAGGCGGCGCGGGTGTCGGGCACATCGTTCAGCGCGCCGATTGTTTCGGGTGCCGTGGCGGCACTGATGTCGCAAAAGAATATTTCCGCGAGGCAGGCCTACAATTTGTTGTCGTCAAATTTGAATGACGGTGGCGCGCCGGGAAATGACAAGGCCCTTGGTGGCGGCATGCCGGATGTGGGAAGAGCGCTGCAGAGTGATGAGCTTGGAATTTACGACGCGGCGGTCGCATCACAGCGCGTGCTGTCGGTCGATGCGTCGAATCCGAACGGCCAGGTCGAGGTGGTGGTGCAAAACCGCGGCACCGAGATGCTGGTCAACACTGCCGTGAAAGTTTCAGTGGGGGGCATGAGCACCACCAGCAACCTGAGCACGCTTGCGCCGAACGCGATCGCCACCCTGCGGGTGCCGGTGCATCAGGATTGGAATGGGGCGACCGGAGGTTTGCGCATCGAATCGAGCGCGCAAATTTCCGGAGGAATAGTCGACATCAAGCCGTCGAATGACCGTCGAATAGAGATCCATGGGCAATCTCCTTCGAATTGAGCTTTTGCTCCTGCTCACTTGCTTGTTTGCAAATGCCGACCCGTGTTGGGTGCATGCGCCAAACAGCGGCGCAGCACCGATCGACCAGCTGCTGGTGGGATCCAATGCCTGCGGACCTGCGGCGATGATGAATTCGTTTCGCACCGGCAGCGAAAAGTGGCGTCACGCGTTCAAAGTGATGGGGGGCACCAATGACAAGGAACGCATGGCGTGGATCATTCGCGAAGTGGGCATGCGTTCTTCGAATCATGTGTACGCAAGCCCCCGCTGGAACAAGCGCGGTGTCGGGGTCGAAGACCTGCGCGACATGGCAAACGATGTACTCAGAAAGGCCTACCTACCGACGCTGAAAAAAGAGATTCTGTTTCGCGCGGCGGGCGATTCACCGGAGGAGCTTTTGGCGAATACCCACAAACTGATGCGCAAGTCACTCTCGGCAGGCTTCCCGCCGATCCTGAGCGTGCGGCGCTATGCGCTGCGAAAAGAGCCGAAAAAAAACGCGCAGTGGACGGTGATCGAAGGCCATTTTGTGACACTCACGCGGATGCCTTGCAAACTGCAGCGTGGCGATCATGGGTTTGCGGTGACCTATGTCGACCCTTGGCGTGGGCGGCGCTGCGATGGCTGGATCGGCATTCCGGAGCGCGCGTTCATGGAGGACACGCAAGGTGTTTCATCATGCCTCGAAGCGGTGTTTCCCGATGCGGTGATCGGCAAAGGTCGGATTCGCCAAGGAGAACGCACGACGGTCGCCGTCTCGGCAGCGATCGGAAAATGGTAGACCGCGCGATTCATATTTGAAATTTGCCCATGCTGCCGCATGGTCTCGCCACATGGGCAATGAGCCGCCAGCGGAAATTTCATCGGTAGCATTTTTGCGCAAGCTGCGCAGCATGATGGCTGTCGCCGGACACAAGATGCTGTTTTCCGCCCTGGTGCTTTTCAATTGCCTCAAGGATCGCGACACGCCGGCATGGGCGCGCGGCGTGATTGTTGGAGCCTTGGGGTACCTGATTTTGCCAACCGACCTGATACCCGACATGCTGCCGGGCGCGGGATATGGCGACGACTGGAGCACGATCGTGGTGGCACTGGGTACGGTCGCGGCATACATCAAGGAGACGCACAAACTGCGGGCAAAAGAGCAACTTGATAAACTATTTGGCGAACGGAACTCCCCTGCGCCTGCGGATTTTGTTGAATAATCCGGCAGATTGGAGTCAATAAGCACATGGGAAAGCGCGCAGGTTTCATGAAATCGATGATCCATTTGATTGCCGCATCCGCGTTGATGGCATCAACCGCGATGGCCGAGGTGAGGATCGATGAGAAGATTTTTGGCGACAGCCTTGGTGGTTGGAAAAAACGCGACAAGCAGGCAGCAGAGTATCCCCTTTCGGGTGCAACTTACCGCACCTATCGCCCTGAATTTTCTCCAACGCCCGACGGCGGGATTTTTGTTTCGGTGCGCATCGATCATGTGCGTGGATGGTTGTCGACCGATGATCATGCGATCCTTGAAGTGACCATCAACAACAAGGGCGCGATTGTTTCGGCCCGCTCGAACATAGCGATCCAAGGCCGTTCGATTTCAAGCGACCTCATCCGCGGCGCGGGCGAGACCGGCAAGGCGGCGGTGGGATCGGACCGCGCGGTGCAAATCGGCACGGATTTGGTGGCGAACCTTTCGGAGAAATTGCTGCGCGAGAAAATCGTCGAAGCCGGAAGGGTCTCTTTTCCCGCGGCACTTCGTCACAATTACAACCGCTTGTTCCAAGCGATCCGCCATGAGGTCGCTGCTCCGCCGACTCCCGAAGTAAAACCCGAGCCCGAAGACAAATCCGATGCGGCACCAACAGCGCCTGCGGAAAAACCAGAGGAAAAACCGGCATCCGGCAGCGGCGCGCTTGAGATCAAGCCCTACGCAACGCCGGAAAATTCAGAGATTCCCGCAGCGCAGTGATCTCCGGTCATCAGCCGCGCGGATGCAATTTCTTGTGCAGCGACTTCAGGCGCTGACGATCAACATGGGTGTAAACCTGCGTGGTCGAGATGTCGCTGTGACCTAACAGCTCCTGGATCACCCGCAGATCCGCGCCACCTTCGAGCAAGTGGGTGGCGAAGGAATGCCGCAGCAAATGGGGGTAAATGTTTTGCTCGATGCCGGCCCGCGCGGCGCGTTGCTTGACGATTTGGCGAATGCGGTCAGGCGAGAGCGCTGTGCCGCGCACGCTGATGAAAAGATGCGACGAGGTTTTTTTGTTAACCAGTGCTGGCCTTTCGTTGGCGAGGTAATCGGCGATCGCGGCGAGGGCTTTTGAACCGACTCTTACCACGCGGGTTTTGTTGCCCTTTCCCGTGACGCGGATAAAACCCTCCTTTTCGTCGAGCATTTCAATTCGCAGATGGCACAACTCGGAGAGGCGAAGGCCGGAGGAATAAAACAACTCGAGGATGGCCATGTCGCGCCGACCGAGCGGCATCGAGGTTTCGATCGAGTCGAGCAGTTTTTGGATTTCTTGCGCGTGCAGCGTTTCTGGCAGCGTTTGTTCTGGGCGCGGCGCAAGCAAGGGTTCGGCCGGATCCATCAGGAGTTTTTCACGCAATGCCAGCCAGCGGAAAAAAATTTTCAGATGAACGGTCGTGATGCGCAATGATGCGGCACTGAGGCCGGAATTTTTTCGCTCGTGCAAGAAGGCCGCGAGCTCTTCGGTGCCAACATCCGAAAGCGCGATGGAATTTTGGATAAGCCAGTCGGATAGTGCGTCGAGCGTCTGGCGCACGGAGATTTGATAGGCATCGGACAAACCGCGCTCGGTCGCGAGATGGCGGATGAACGACTCCAATTCCTTATCCATCACTGACGATGTTAAATCCTCTCTCCTCTCACCTTTCTCGCCGACTGAACGGCTTGGCGTCTGAGTTCGATGGCGTCACCGATTTCATCCGCGAGGACGGGTGATTGGTTGAGCAGGTCGCCGATGACATCGTCTTCGAAGACCATGATTTTGAGGTCTTCGATGGCGACGATGTCGATGTCGCTGACAGATGCGCCAGCGGTAAGTTGGTCGCCGAAGCATTCGCCGGCGCCGATTTCGCCGATCTGGATCGCTTTGCCGTTGGCGTCGGCCGAGAGCAATTTGGCGCGTCCTTCGAGAATGAGCGCGAAGCCTTTGAATTTAACCTCCGCGTCCTGCACGGTTTCGCCAGCGGCGTAAACCTTAACCACCGGTTCCGACTCCTCGTGCTTGAGCGCGGGTTTGAAGCGCGGATAACGACCAAGCAGTTGGGCGGGTGTCGGCGGTGTCGGCGTCGGGCTTTCGCCGGGCCCGTACTCGAAGGCGATCGGAAATGGAATCGTGAGGCCCTCGCGTTTCACGACATACCAAATGCGCGTCATGATGCTGTCGCGGATATCCGGAAGATCCTCCATGCTTTCGACGGTGAAGGATAGGCGATAGATGATCGAGAAATCGGCGTAATTGAAAGTCCGTACCGACGGCGGCGGCTGCTGGATCACGCCGTCGGTGGTGGTAAGGATCCCCATCATCAGGCTCTTCACGCGGTTTGGCGGATCATCGTAGCTGAAACCGACTTCAATGCGTTCGGTGCGCGCGGTGGTTGGCCGTGAAAGGTTGGTGAACGGCCCCTTGTAGAGCGAAACATTGGGAATGATTTGCAGTTCGCGCGTTGGCGTTTCGATGTGGACCGAGCGCCAGTTGATTTCGATGACTCGCCCCATGACCCCTTCGGCGATGACCCAGTCACCCACATTGAGCGGTCGCTCAAAAAGCAGCATGAGTCCGGAAACGATGTTGCCGAGCGGTTCTTGCAGCGCGAGGCCGATCACGATTGACCCGACGCCGAGGGCGGCAAGCGCGCCTTCAACCTCGCGGCCCCAGACCTGCGAATAGATCACCATCGCGCCGACCGCCACAAGCAGCGCGCGTACGAGGTCTCGGAAAAGTTTTGGCACCTTTTCGCGCCATGTGTCACTGCGGGCCGAGCCGAACACCAGGTCGTTGACGACACCAAGCAATGCATAGAGCAGCAAGACCCAGAAGCCGGTCTCGATCACTCGCACGACCGTGTTCGACTGTGGCAGTTCGATGATGTAGCGCACGAAGATCAGCAACGCGAGCGCCGGCGCAACAAGGTTGCGGATCGAACGCAGCGTGCGTGCCAGCACCAACCCGGCCCGGTTACAGGCGGAGATGCTTTCATTCAAAATCAGCAACACCACCGGAAATCCCACAGCCAAAAAGATGGCGGGCCAGAGGTTGGAAATCGTTTGTTGGAGAAGCGTGTTCATAACTGGGTCGATGTTTCGGATCAGCATCGTCTCAATGGACGACTTCCCACGCCTCAATGACAGGTTTGCCTTCAGCTTCGATTTTATGCGAAGACCCGAAATTGAATTGATCGCCAATTCGATCACGGATTTGTGAGGTCACGCGGATCGCAGTGCGGTTGCCAACTGAGAGTTTTTTGGCGATCGTGACCGTGTCGCCCCAGAGGTCGTAAAGGAACTTGCGCCGGCCCACCACGCCGCCGACCACCGGCCCACTGTTGATGCCGATTGAAATCGCAAGGTGGGCTTTTTCGTCGCGATTGAAGACCCCGATGATGCGCTCCATTTGTTGGGCAAACTGGATGATGCGGCGAGCGTGATCCGGCCTTGTGACCGAGAGTCCGCAGACTGCAAGGTAGGATCCGCCGATTGTCTTGACCTTTTCGATTCCGGATTCCTCAGCCGCTTCGTCGAAGGCCTCGATGAGATCGCCGAGCATGGAGAGGGCTCCTGCCTCACCGAGTTTTGATCCCAGTTCTTCCATGCCGACGATCTCGGCAAAGAGCACCGACACATCGGCAAATTCGCGATTGGCCTTTTCATCACCCTCCTGCCGCTGCGCCACCGCCGACGCGGGCAAAATGTTATGCAGCAACTCCTGGTTTTCACGCACCTGACCCTCCAGCCGCTCGGTTTGCAACTTGATGTTTTCCGACATCTGGTTGAACACCCTGCCGAGTTCGCCGAACTCATCGCGCGACTTCACCCTGACCTGCACATCGGTTTCACCCCGACCCAGTCGCAAAGCGCCTTCGGTGAGAGCACGCAAGGGCCGCGTGAGCAAATGCGAAAACATCAATGCCAGAAGCGTGACCGCCAATGCCATGCCGCTCGCCACAATCAGCACCGTGCGACCAAGCTGGTGGATCGGTGCATCAACCTCGGCAAGGTCCTTTTCGGTGATCACTGCCCAGCGCAACGAATTCAGCTCAAGCGGCCCGTAGGCGCTCAAGGTTTCCTCGCCGCGATAATCATTCACCACCATGATGCCATTTTGCCCGCGGAAAGCAGCGGCCACACTTTCTGATTCGACCGGCAAGGCGCAAATGACGCTATTCTGTTTTTCGATCTTATCGACAGTCGATGTCGGTACACTGCTTTGCCGTAGGAGTTTCAGAAATGCCGCGGAATCCGAGTGCATGAAGCGTGAGCGACTACGCATCGTCTTGTCCGGACCAACCAGATAGGTCTCGCCTGTTTGACCCATCCCCTCTTGCGCCCAATTGAAATCACCGGTCAGGACCTTGTTGAAGTTGTCGATTGGAAACTGCAGCACCAGCAAACCAATCATCTGCGGGCCTTCAAAAATCGGGCTGACCGCAAATCCCATCGGCTTGCCAAGGCTCGGGCGATACGGCTCGAAATCGGCGATTTTGAAATCATCGCGGTCATTGTTACCTCGCATCGTCCGCACTTTGGAGGCCATCAGCGTATTGGCGTAGGGCCCCGTCTCAAGGTTGGTCGCAAACTCGCTGGTCTTCTGATAGCTATAAACAATTTCCATGCTTTCGGCATCAACCAGCATCACATCCTCAAATCCGAAAATCTTCACCGCGCGCTCAAATGCTTTGTGGTAGGTCTCGTGCACCTTGGCATAGGCAGATTGATCCGATTCCGATTCCTCCAATTCCTGTTTCATGCCGTAAGGATGAGGATTGTTCGAAAGGTAATGGTACTGGAGGTATCGCTCGGCAGGCTTTACCGGCAGGTATTGCTCGAGCACAGGCTCACCATCGATCTGCTCGGCGAGCTTCGGAAGGAAATCGTTTTCGTAAAACCCTTCGAGTTTTTCCACCTGCTCCGCAGTCAACGAAGCGGCATTGAGGCTCTTGTATGCCGCGCGAAAATCCTTCATGCCATCGATGATCACATGGCTGTCCGACATGGAGATGACCTGATCCCGCAACGAATCGAGCATCGCCTTCAGCGTCGTGGTTTTTGCGACTTGCACACCCTTGAGGTGATCCTCCGCCGCGCGGATCAGCGCCTCTCTGCCGGACTTGTAACTGTTCCATGCCACTACTGCGATGGAAGACAAGCTCACTGCCAACAGCAGCAGGATCATCTTCGTCTGGATGCTCAATCGGTTAAGTCCTAACATGGTGTTGCGGGGTTTGAAGCTTGGGCTATGGCTGCGGAATCACCGTGATTCCCTGCAATGGTGCAGACTGGTGAAAACTAGCGATGTCCAGCACACCGAGGCAAGGCCATATCCGAACAAGCCCGATGAATGCGGCATGCTTGAAGCAAAAAAATCGGCGTACCCGCTGCCGGATCCGCCGATTATTGAATGGTTCGTGAGATCAACCGATCACTTGAGAACCTTGAGCTTGCTGACACCGAAAACGGCGTCATCGCCCAGCTCCTCCTCGATGCGGAGGAGTTGGTTGTACTTCGCGATCCTGTCCGAGCGGCTCATCGAGCCGGTCTTGATCTGTCCGCAATTGGTCGCCACGGCAATGTCGGCGATCGTGCTGTCCTCGGTCTCACCGGAACGGTGGCTGAGCACCGCGGTGTAGGCATTTTCCTTAGCCATTTCGACCGCGTCAAAGGTTTCGGTGAGGGTGCCGATTTGGTTGACCTTCACCAAGATCGAGTTTGCCACGCCTTGGGTGATGCCCTTGGCGAGGAACTCGGTGTTGGTGACGAAGAGGTCGTCGCCGACGAGCTGGGTGGTCTTGCCAAGCTTGTCGGTGATCACCTTCCAGCCGGCCCAATCGTTTTCGGCGCAGCCGTCTTCGATCGAAATGATCGGATACTTTTTCTGCAGCTTCGCGTAGTAGGCCACAAGTTCCTCGGCGCTCTTCACCGACTTGTCGGACTTCTTGAAGACATAGGCTTTCTTCTTCTTGTCGAAGAATTCCGAGCTCGCGACATCGAGAGCGATCGCGATGTCGTCGCCCACCTTGTAGCCGGCCTTTTCAATCGCTTGGCAAATCACGCCAAGCGCGTCATCGGCGCTCTTGAGGTTTGGCGCAAAGCCACCTTCGTCACCCACGGCAGTGGAAAGACCGCGATCGTGAAGCACCTTCTTGAGCGAGTGGAAAACCTCGGCACCATAGCGCAGCGCCTCACGCAGCGTCGGCGCGCCGACCGGCATGATCATGAATTCCTGGAAGTCGATCGGCGCGTCCGAGTGGGCACCACCGTTGATGATGTTCATCATCGGCACTGGCAGAACCTTCGCGTTGGGTCCACCAAGGTACTTGTAAAGCGGCACGCCAAGTTGTGCGGCCGATGCCTTGGCCACTGCCATCGAAACACCGAGAATCGCATTGGCACCAAGATGCTTCTTGGTCGAGCTGCCATCGAGCGCGAGCATCGCGGCATCAATCGACGATTGCTCGGTCGCGCAGTAACCCAAGAGCGCCGGAGCGATCTTGTTGTTCACATTGTTGACGGCCTTGAGCACGCCCTTTCCAAGGAAGCGCTTCTTGTCGCCGTCGCGAAGCTCTACAGCCTCGTGCTCGCCGGTCGATGCTCCCGAAGGAACCGCCGCGCGTCCAACGGCACCGCCGTCCAGCTTGACATCAACTTCAACAGTAGGATTGCCGCGCGAGTCGATGACTTCGCGGCCGCGGATTTCAACAATGGTGGTATAGTCCATGGTGCTTGTTCTTTTGTTTGGGGAGTGATTAGGGATTGAAAGGACGGATCGAGCGGATCGTCCATTCTTCCGGAGCTTCTGTGACTTGGTCGCGGATCACGACCGTTTCACCCGGCGCGCGCCCGACGAGGGCCTTGCCGACTTCGGAGAGGTAGGAAACAAGTTTCTTTTCGGGATCCGAGTCCCATGCGCCGAGCACGGTCATCTCGACTTCCTTGCCCGATGTGTCGGCGAGCGTGACGATGGTGCCGATATTGACTTTTGCCGCATCCGAACCCTTGAAGTCGGTGCCGCGGGCGCGGTGAATATCGCGCTCAAGCTCGCTCTTGCGATGCATGAGGTATTTCTGCAGGTCCTTCGCCGACTTGTACTCAAAGTTCTCGCGAAGGTCGCCGTACTCGCGGGCGATGGAAATGTCCTTGGTGTTTTGCGGAATCCGCACGCGGACCATTTCGTCGAGTTCGGTTTTCTTCTTCTCGAGGCTGTCCCATGAAACCAGCAATGCCTCTTCCGGGCGTTTGGAATTTTCCCCGCTCACCAGTTCGGCGGTTTCGGGACGGGCTTTGATGATTCTTGCCATCAGGGACTTTTTCTCAAGTTCGGCAAAGACCGGGCACTCCATGAGTCGACGGGCAAAATTGCGGGATTCGTTCACATCCATGATGCCGACCAGATCGGTGAGCAGCAACTTGTCATCTCCAAGCAGGCTTTGCAGACGCGAGGTTTTGCGCGGCCCGTCGGAAAGGTGGTCGTTTTCCAAAAGGTTGAGAATCGCCGCGCCGACATCGGCGCAAAACACATCGGCCGACGCACCCTTGCGCTCGCGGCAAACCCAGATCAGCGCGTCGCCCCCAAGCGAACGGCGAGCGATCGCCGATGTGAGATGCTTGTTCAGCGCGGGCAATTCATTGCGGTCGATCAGGATGCGGGCAATTTCCGTCACGCCCCGCGCACCCACGCGGTCAAACACGCGAACCATCTTCTCGACCCATGAGTTGGCAAATGCCTCGGGGAAAGCTTCGTAAACCGCACGCTGCCTCGTCGATGGCAAAGCACCGGCCTCATCCGCGAGCTTGATCGTATCGGCCGCACGCAGGAGCTCGGAAAGTTTCAATGCGCCATCCTCCAGCGAAAGTTCCTTTGACGATTGGATCACCTCATCACGCGCGGCAACGAGTTGCAGCGCTTGGCCCAGTTGCACACGCGCAGCTTTTCTCGCACCTTCATCGATCGCTCCAAGAAGCTGCTTCAATGAATCGGTCGCGCCTTCGAACGCACCGATGTCGGCGGCGATCGCTTCCAGCGCACGGATCATGCCCTTGATGTCTCGAGCGACTTCAAAGTCAGCGATCAGTGCCTGCGCCGGGCTGTCATCGCCTGTACGAAGAACAATCGCTTCGGTGCGCTTCTGCGGCACGACGGCAACACGCCTCTCACGCAGAGCCTTCTTGGCATTGTCCCACCATTTTTTGAAATCAGCCTCGGGGATCACCGTGCCGCAAAGCTCCTTCTCGAGCGCGTCGCCGGTCATGCTGCCGCCATGGCTGCGAATCACATGCAACAAGAGATCCACCGGATCACTCTTCGACATCGCGCGAAGTTCCTCAACCTGTTCGATCTTGCGCGCTCTGAAATCGTCGGCGGCAATCCACTCGGTTTTCTGAAACGCAAACTGAAGCTCCATCGACTGCGCGGCCGATTTCTCGAAATCGATCACCACTTTTTTCGAAGGCAAATCCCATGAAATCACCTTGCCAGGACCGAAGGACTT
>Ga0208087_1000119_pt1 | contig 14635 bp, 10 predicted proteins | sample LakMenEpi29Oct10_FD_150745 | JGI IMG/M metagenome (GOLD analysis project Ga0208087, IMG submission 150745) | Freshwater microbial communities from Lake Mendota, WI - 29OCT2010 deep hole epilimnion (SPAdes) | ecosystem: Environmental > Aquatic > Freshwater > Lake > Epilimnion/Euphotic zone ... | reverse complement strand
TGGAACCTTTATCGAGTTCTCCCCGCGAGCCGTGACAGCAGGGATTGCTTCTCGACCTCAACATCTTTTCGATAAGGCACGAGCGCTCGAGGCCTACTTCTGTGGCCTCGATGAGGCTCGTCAACGCGCTATCGAATAAACGCTTTATTGCGTCGCAAGGCTGGCACGAAATTCACCTTCAACTATGAGTGCTGCTATCTCGGGCGAGGGTTCACTCAAACGCTCCAACGTGACACCGTGAATGATTGCAGTACATCGATACACATGCGGATAAAAGCCAACCGGCGCCCCTGTGTCCATACCGATGTCAAATGATTCGCCACTCATGGAAAACACAATCGGCACCGTGCGTTCAACGCGTACATGCGCAACAGGAATTGCATCGACAAGAAGCACCGCATGGCCGCCCACACCGAAGCCTCCGTCATAGACAAAGTCCACAACAATCTCATGGCGCCCAGCGTTTAACGGCACGAGTGATGTAGCCACAAAATGATCATGACCCATCCAGTTGTAGTGATACACAGGACAACCGTCATCATTCAGATACAACGTCCAACCAGCCATGTTGCCGCCCTGGCATGCAATCACACCACTGCACGGCGAGGATGACACTTCAACTTCTGCCGTAATGCGGAACGAACAATTCTTCAGATTCACCACAGAGCGTTCTGGCATGCGAATGTGATCAGTCGTATACGTCATCTTTTTCAGCCCACCAAGATTTTCAGGCGGTACCACTGTCATTCCCAAAGTGGAACCTGGTTCTCTCAACGGATACACATTGTTTCGTTTCGCTTCAGAGTCAAATAATGCGAGTAGCTCTGCCAGTTTCTCTGGATGTTTCTCTGCCAGGTCTGCGCCTTGAGAGAAATCATTGGCGATGTTGTACAACTCCCATTTTTCCTGAGGGCCATCGAACGGCACCATGCCGAACCTGTTCCACGGCACTCGCCCATGGAAACACGACGCAATCCACCCATCGTGATAAATCGCACGGTTACCAAACATCTCGAAATACTGCGTGGTGCGCGTTGAAGCACCATCAGCACCATCCATCGCGTACAGCATTGACACGCCATCAACGGGCAACTGTTGTAAGCCATTCACTGCCGTTGGCATAGACACTCCAGCTGCAGCAAGCAACGTAGGCATCACGTCCACCACGTGGTGGAACTGGGTGCGCAAGCCACCCGCATCACTAATGCGAGCAGGCCATTGCACCGCCATCGCATTTCGTGTGCCACCAAAGTGTGATGCCACCTGCTTCATCCACTGAAACGGAGAGTCAAGTGCCCATGCCCACGCAAGGTTGTAATGATTCTCACAACGCGCAGTGCCGAAATCATCCATATGGTCAAGCAGCCATTCGGGGTCCTCTGGAATTCCATTCTGAAATGACGGCGCACTCCATGCACCGTGAATAGTTCCCTCTGCAGATGCACCATTGTCACCGGTGATGTACATGAACAATGTGTTGTCCATCTCGCCCATCTGCTCGAGCGCATCCAATACGCGACCAATCTGAGCATCGGTGTGCGCGAGGAAACCTGCAAACACTTCCATCAGTCGCGAAGCCACCGGCTTGTAACGATCTGGATATTCATCCCACGATGGCACTTCATCGGGACGCGCAGTGAGTGCAGTTCCTTCGGGGATAACACCAAGTGACAACTGGCGTTCATAAATCTCTCGACGTAACTCGTCCCACCCTTGATCAAACTGGCCTTTGAATTTCTCAATCCATTCAGGCGCAACATGGTGAGGACAATGCATGGCACCAGTTGCGATGTACGAAAAGAATGGCTTACTTGGCTGCGATGCCTTCTGCACGCGCATCCACGAAATCGCCTTATCAACAATGTCTTCTGTCATGTGATAGTCGTCGCGACCTTCATATGGCATCACCGGTGTTGTTTGGTCGAACATCGGAGGTTCCCACTGCGATGCTTCTGCGTTCAAGATTCCGTAGAAGCGTTCGAAGCCAAGCCCAGTCGGCCACCTATCGAATGGCCCCGCAAGAGTTTGTTCCCATAACGGCGCAAGGTGCCACTTACCGAATGCACCAGTGGAATAACCCGACTGTTTCAGAATTTCAGCAACACTTGCTGCCTCCTTAGGAATGATGCTGTCGTATCCGGGAAATACGTTGGCACCTTCAGGAATGCCACCCATGTGCACCGTGTGATGATTACGTCCTGTGAGCATTGCTGCACGCGTTGGCGAACACAATGCCGTGGTGTGGAACTGATTGAATCGCAATCCGTGTGCCGCAACACGATCAAGTGCTGGCGTTGGCACTGGTCCACCAAAAGTTCCGCACGTCCCAAAACCAACGTCATCCAAAAGGATCAACACAATATTCGGCGCACCAGCTGGCGCAGATGCAAGACGTAACGGACTTGGCGTTGAATCGGGGACCGTGTAGCCCTGAATGCCGTCAAACTGCGGCGTTGCCTGAGGCAATGAGGTCACGCAGCAAAACCTTTGTTTTCAAATGCCGCCCGAACGCGATCGACAATCGCGTTATCACCTGACACCACAATGGCACCCTCGGCTAGTTCTTTGCCCCATGTGGATCGTTCGGACAACAACGTCAACAATGTTGCCCGAGACATTTTCACCATGGTCGTTGCTCCCCAACCATCTGTCGGTACAGCCACTGAATTACGAATGTGAAGACCAGCGGTTTCATCACCAATCACAAATGCAATGTGATGATTAATGCCGGAAATCTTGTCTGGGTCAACGATGACACGCAATGTGTGAATCAATCCAACAGCAGATGCCTCACTCAGGAACTTCGGATTGAATCCATGCTTCATGAATCGATCCATTGAGAAAGAACCATCTAAGTGGCGAGCACGTGTAATGGCCCAGTTACGGATATTGGCCGCCGGTGTACGTTCTGCAATCACACGAAGACACGATGCCAAGAGATTGCGCTCGTCTTGTGTAGCGCCCTCTGACTTTGCAAGCCACGTGCCCAGTTCTGTAGCCCAACGAATGTCATCAGCCGCGAGTGCGTCTTCGCATTGCTGCGCCACAGCTGCGCGTCCACCAAAACCAGCAATCAATTTCTCATATCGAGATTGAGGTTCTTCGGGGAACAACTTTGCCTCGTCTCCGTCAAACCATCCGCGAAGGCCCATGAAGATCTGACGTAGGTGATGTTCAGTAACGCCATACCGTTCACTGGTGAGGTAATCCACGTCATACAACTCTGGCAAGGTGATGCGCGAGGACACCTCGTCGGCAGTCCAGCCCTTGTTGATGCCGCGCACTGTTTGATCCCACATGAACTGAATCGAGTCGCGATAGCGCGTTGATTTCTCGCGAATATTGTCTTTACCTGTTAGTGCAGGACCATGAGTGGCAACCAAATACTCGGGCGCCCACTTAATGATGTTGTCGATTCCCGGAATCAAGATGCGCGGGTCACGGTATTCCTCACCACGAATTGCATAGACATTGAATAACACTGGCCACACCGTGTTATGCACGCATGTGCCGATGGACGGGAAATAGAAGTTGATGGAGTCATCGGAATCACTTGGCGAATACTGATACTGAACAGCAAGGCCAGCAACTGTGATGGAACCCTTCTCTTTCAAAATCTCCGTGACAGGAATATGGCCAGGCGTGAACGGCGCATGCATGGGGTTCTTATAGAAGAAGCCGAGACCCACGTTGACGGTCGCATCGGGACCTTCGGTTGGCATGACAATGGCGAACTGCTCTACCAAGCCACGCGCATACGCCGGAGAAATTTCACCCAAGGTGCGTTCTTTGTTGAACGCAAGTTTTTCATGACCGTAGATGGGCAATGGCAACGCATGATTTCCTTCTTCAAGAATTGCCTTCGTGCCTTCTACATAGTGAAAGTGCGTATAGATAACTGCGGCAATTGGTGCCGACGTAAATTCGCGTAGACGACGCAAAGCCTCACGCATCTCCTCAATAGATTCACCAGTATCAACAGCGATGATTCCTTCTGGCGCTTCAATAAACGTCTGGTTCGACAGGCCGTTGCCTACCAAACACCACACGCCAGATCGCACTTCATAGAACTCGGCACGAACAACATCGCTTTGTGCAGCGTGATTCTTATGAACGCGTTGGCCACCTGGGGTGGTAATGACGTTTGTATCGCTGGTATCGAAGCTGCGTGTCACGATAGGTACTCCTCTATTGAAGTACCTATCGTGTCACATTTGATCAGCTACAGCCGCTGGTGGAGCCGCATGATGGGCATGCGTGGCATGAGCCGGCACGCTGCATCTGCACTCCACAGAGCATGCACATCGGTGCATCACTGTGACGGACAATGCCGTTTGGTGATGAATGATCTGAGACCGGAGCCTTCGGAGCAATGCCCAACTCGATCTGTTGGACCAATTCAGACACTGATTGCACTGACTTGATGTCAGTTGCCATTTCAGAACCGTTCTTTGTCTCGATGACTGATTCTTCAACACCAGGAAGTGTTGGCTGAATGCGCTCGTCACGAGTGAAGATGCCCAATTCTGCGCGCTCGTCGTATGTCATGTACTCAAGTGCAAGACGACGGAACAAGTAGTCCATGATGGATGAAGCCATACGAATGTCTGGATCATCAGTCATACCTGCAGGCTCGAAACGCATGTTGGTGAACGCTTCGACGAATGCACGCAATGGCACTCCGTACTGAAGGCCATACGAGATGGACTTCGCGAACGCGTCCATGATGCCCGAGAGTGTTGAACCTTGCTTTGACACAGTGAGGAACATTTCGCCGGGGCGACCATCTTCGTATTCACCGATGTTTGCAAAGCCCTTGCAATCAGCAACGCGGAATTCGAATGTGCGACCACGACGTGAGCGAGGAAGCTTCTGACGAATTGGCTGCGTGACAATCTTTTCAACTACGCGCTCTACAACTTGCGTTGCAGCTTCTGACTTGTCACCATCTTTGGCGTCGTCGTCTTTCTTTGTTGCGCTGAGTGGCTGGCCAACTTTGCAGTTGTCGCGATAGATAGCAACGGCCTTGATGCCGAGCTCCCATGACAACATGTGCAACTTCTCAATGTCTTCAACACTTGCCTCTTCTGGCATGTTGACAGTCTTTGAAATTGCGCCAGACAAGAACGGCTGTACCGCACCCATCATGCGAACGTGTCCTTCGTAATGAATGGTGTTGTCACCCATTGAGCAAGCAAACACGTCGAGGTGGCTTGATTCGATGTGTGGTGCACCAAGGATGGACTTGTTCTCATCGATGTATGCAACGATGTCGTCGACCTGCTGGGTGTTGTAACCCAAACGGCGAAGCGCGCGTGGAATTGTCTGGTTGACGATGCTCATTGAACCGCCGCCGACCATCTTCTTGAACTTCACAAGACCAAGGTCTGGCTCGACACCAGTGGTGTCACAGTCCATCATGAGGCCGATGGTGCCGGTTGGGGCAAGCACGGTGGCTTGTGCGTTACGCACGCCGTACTCTTCGCCGTCACGTACTGCTGCTTCCCATGATTCCAAGCCGGCGTACAAGAGATCGTCTTGCACTTCCTTGCTATTGAGAATCTCTCCATGTGCATCGTGGTGCATACGCAATACGTTGAGCATGTACTTTTCGTTCTCGGCAAAACCAGAGTGTGGCCCCATGCGGCTTGCAGTGCGAGCACTTGTTGCATATGCGTGTCCGGTCATGAGTGACGTAAGAGCTGCTGCCCATGCGCGACCACCATCGGAGTCGTATGCCATACCAAGCGCCATGAGCAATGCGCCCAAGTTTGCATAACCAAGACCCAATTGACGGAACTTGCGGCTGTTGTCACCAATTGCTTCTGTTGGGTAGTCGGCACGACCAACCAAGATTTCCTGTGCAGTGAACATCACTTCAATGGCGTGGCGGTATGCCTCAACATCGAAACGGTCATTGTCGTCGAGGAACTTCAACAAGTTGAGAGACGACAAGTTGCACGCTGAGTTATCGATGTGCATGTATTCAGAGCATGGGTTCGAGCCGTTGATTGGGCCAGATGCATGAGATGTGTGCCACTTGTTGATGGTGGTGTCGAACTGCAAACCAGGGTCTGCGCACTCCCATGAAGCTTCTGCAATTTGGCGCCACAGATCACGCGCACGAATGGTGCGTACTGGTGAACCGTCGGTGACGGCCTTGAAGGTCCAATCACGATCTTCTTTTACGGCGTGCATGAACTCGTCGGTGACGCGCACCGAGTTGTTTGCATTTTGGTACTGAACACTGAATGAATCTGCACCGTCGAGGTCCATGTCGAAGCCGGCGTCACGAAGTACACGAGCCTTGCGCTCTTCTTTCACTTTGCACCAAATGAATTCTTCGATATCTGGGTGGTCTGCATTCAAAATGACCATCTTTGCTGCACGACGTGTCTTACCACCGGACTTGATGGTTCCGGCTGATGCGTCTGCACCGCGCATGAAAGACACTGGACCAGAAGCGGTACCGCCACCTTCCAAGTGTTCTGCGCTTGAGCGGATCTTTGAAAGGTTGATACCTGAACCAGAACCACCCTTGAAGATGACTCCTTCTTCGCGATACCAGTTAAGAATTGCTGACATCTTGTCTTCAACAGCGAGGATGAAACAAGCACTTGCTTGCTGAGGAACACCCTTCACACCAATGTTGAACCACACTGGGCTGTTGAACGCAGCGCGCTGTGTAACAAGAATGAACTTCAATTCAGAACGGAAGGTTTCTGCTTCTTCGTTGTCGTTGAAGTAACCACCCTCAATGCCCCATGTTGTGATGGTGTCAGCGACGCGGTCAATCACTTGACGCATTGAGTGCTCGCGCTCTGGAGTGCCAGGTGTGCCGCGGAAATACTTCTGCGCAACAATGTTGGTGGAGTTCAAAGACCAAGAGACAGGAAACTCAACGTCGAGCTGTTCGAAAGCAACAGTGCCATCGCGCCAGTTAGTGATGCGAGAATCGCGCTTCTCCCATGCCACTTCGTCGTACGGGTGTACGCCAGGGGTGGTGAAGAATCGACCGATTCCGATAGACAAACGATCTGGTGCTAATGACATTGCGACTCCTCAGTGGCGTATTTGATGATTTTTGGGGTCCGGGGACCGTTATGGAGAGATGGAAGACCCCCAACCACAACATGTAGTAGGTGACCCGCCCCCAATTGCAGGTTTGCTACAAGTGGTTGTGAGATTACAGCACTGTAACTACACCTTTGTCAACGACCCTCGGGAAATTCTTTTTTGAAGGCCGGACAGACCCCCAATTCGTGCCTTCACCATACGGCCCTCCCCCTGTGGATTGGAAGTGGACAACCATGTGGATTTCGAAAAGTTTCTGGGGAAACCCAATGGTTTCTAGTGGATAGACCTGTGGGGTACCTGTGCAGAAGGTGCCTCTACCTGTGGATAACGCCCTTTAGGCCCCCACAACCTCCACAGTCACGGGAATGGCGCTCAGCACCGCATTGCCAGACAAAGGGTCCAGAACTTGGTCGTCGGTCAAAATATTCGAGTTCACGCCAGCTTTTTCTCCTGCCACTGACATCTTCGTGCCGGGAACAGAGTGGCCCCAGCCGTGAGGCAAACTCACAACGCCAGGCCGCACTGAATCGGTGACTTCTGCAGGAACCTGCACTTCACCAACGCGACTTGCAATACGCAACGCAGTACCAGTGACCGCACCGATACGTGCTGCGTCATTGGGATGAATGTGTGCAGTGCAAGACAAAGATCCCTTTGTCAGAACTTTGATGTTGTGCATCCAGGAGTTGTTTGACTTCAAGTCACGTCGACCGACTAACAACATCTGATCAAGATCAACATCAACCATTGACTCTTTCAATCGCTTGAGATCGTTAATGAAAACTTCGGGCGACAACTCAATACGTCCACTTGGCGTGCGCAACATCTCTGGCATTTTTGGTTCCAATGCTCCAAGGTCAACACCGTGTGGATTCGCTAACAAAACATCAAGCGACAAGCCACCGGGGTTTGCGCCAAACGCTGCACCATACGGGCCTGTTTGCAATGCAAAGTCAAGGTTACGCGCAGTACCGCGACGCCCACCCGCACTCAACATGTTCAAGATTTCATCTGCATCACGACCATGAATGTTTGATCCTGAATTTGAAACAGCACCCGTCACCATTGCATAGATGGTTTGCTCTTCCAGTGCCAACGGATCATTGTCCGGGCCAAGTCCTTGCAAGATGCCAGCTAATTTCAACAAGATCTCATGCTCTTCTGGCGAAGCGTCATCTTTTTGCAACACAGGAACGCTGTAGTTAGCGATGTTTCGCACTGCGTAAATGTACAGACCAACGTCGTAGTGATCTTTTTCAAGTGCCGAAGGTGGAGGCAAGATCACGTCTGCATGACGCGTTGTTTCATTCAAATAAATGTCAATCGAAACCATGAACTCAAGTTCTGCAAGAGCAGCATCTAGCTGATTTGAATGCGGAGTAGACAACACTGGGTTACCTGCCACCGTGATGAGTGCGCGCACTTGGTTCTCGCCTGGCGTTGTTATCTCTTCGGCCAATACGGCAACGGGGTACTCCCCCAATACTTCTGGTTTGTTTGACACACGACTATGGCCGCGTCCCATGGCAAAACCTTTACCTTTTCCAGCAGCACCGCGCGTCGTAGAACTACCAGTGCCTGGCGTTGTAAACATTGCGCCACCACGAGAGTCAATATTTCCCGTCAATACGTTGATTGCATCAATGAGCCATGCATTCGTTGTACCAAATTCAACAGTGTTCACTCCGATGCGACCGTACACAGCAGCAGTGGGAGCACCACATAGTTCGCGAGCCAAACGCGCTGTCGTCTCTGCAGATACGCCAGTTACTTCCTGCACTGCAGCAGGTGTGAAGGCAGCAACTGCATCCCGCAATTCATCCACACCATTCAACAAAGATGCGATGCGCGGCTCAATGCTGACCAAGTTCTCGGCAAACATCACGTTCACCATTGCAGCAAGAAAAAGGCCGTCCGTTCCCGGACGAATTGAAATCCACTCGTCAGATTCTTCTGCGGTCTTTGTTCGACGTGGATCAACAACAACTACTTTTCCACCGCGTGCACGAATTGCTTGAATGCGCCCTGGAAAATCTGGCGAGGTGCACAAGCTTCCATTCGATGCATATGGGTTTGCACCCAACATCATGAGGTAGTCCGTGTGATCCACATCAGGAACAGGAATGGACTGTGGTGTTCCAAACATCAATCCACCTGCCACGTGTTTTGGCACTTGGTCAACAGTTGAAGCACTGAACACATTGCGTGAACCCATGGAACGCAACATCACGGCACTAAAAAGCTGTGGTCCCAAGTTGTGCGCGTTCGGATTTCCCAAATATGCAGACAACGCACCTCGACCATGACGCTCGATGACTCCCATCAAACCGTCATTCACTACTTGCCATGCTTCTTCCCACGACACTTCGACATGTTTGCCATCACGCTTCACGAGTGGCTTGCGCAAGCGGTCTGGGTCTTCGTGCAGCTGCTTCAATGTGCTGCCTTTGGGGCAAATGAATCCATGACTGAATACATCTTTCTGATCTCCACGAATACGCACCACTTGTTCCTGCGGGTTCACAGTGATTTCTAAACCACATGTGGCCTCGCACAACGGGCAAGTACGAAAAACGGTCCGGTTCTGTGTATCGGTCATCTTGCTACCTTGCCATAATTAGAGCCCACATCTCGCAGTGTTCGTACACTGTCCCCATGACGTCGAGCCAGCATCAGGTGGAGATCTGCATGATCACCACACCAGACGGCACCGTCGATGTGAATGGTCGCTCTGGCCCACTTGGTGGTCCTGCCGATCAACAGCGCCTGCGCAGCCTTCGTGAGACCGCATCTGTTGTGCTTGTAGGCGCAGGAACCGTGCGGGCCGAGTCCTACCGTGCCCCATCGCGTGGTGACCTTCGAATTGCAGTCGTCACGAACTCATGCAACCTGGATTTCTCTACAGGGCTCTTTACCTCTGGCGCCGGAATGATTGTCACCACTACATCTGCTCCGAGCGTGCCAGTGGAAAGCATTCGCGCCGGCAGCAATGCAGTGGATTTGCCCGCAATCATTAGCCAACTTCCTGCGGGCATCGTGCATGTTGAAGGCGGCCCACAACTCAATGCAGCGCTACTTCAGGCAGACGTTGTTGACGCAATCAATCTGACTGTGTCTCCACATCTGAGCGGGTACCGGGCTGCATCACTTTCGGCTGCACCACATGCATTACGACAGTTTTTTCTTGTTGATTTTCGCAGAGAAGACGATTTTGTGTTTGTTCGTTACGAGCGCAATCGCAACGCGCAATAAAATTTACGTTTGCTTCAGCAACGCAAGTTCGCGACGGAAGTCGGCGGCATCATCAAAGTTTTTGTAGACACTTGCGAAACGCATGTAGGCAACTTCGTCCAGTGCTTTCAAATGTTCAAGCACTGCGTGGCCAACAGTGGACGACGTAATTTCTGTTCCGGCAGCAGCGGCCAGACGCATGTCGTCTTCCACCATCTCGGCAAGTGCATCAATTTGCTCATCTTCCACAGGGCGACCCTTGCAGGCTGAGCGCACACCAAAGATGACTTTGGCTCGATCGAACGGTTGGCGATCACCTGAACGCTTGGCTACAAGGAGCGGCGCGCCTTCTAGACGTTCGTACGTAGTGAATCGATATGAGCATTCCGGACAAGAACGGCGACGACGAATAGCAGCACCATCATCGGCTGGGCGCGAGTCGATCACCTTGGTGTCGTCGTTGGGGCATACGGGGCAATGCACATGGGTACTCTAAGTCACCCTGCATTGACATTTTGTAAGAATCGCCAGTTTTTTATGGGATATGTATGACTTGGCCCGCTTCGATACGAGCACCATTTGCTCGTACCAAAGCAGTGACCAGCTCCGAAATGTCACCCTTCGGAGCGATCGTGCGCGCAATGTCCCAGAGTGTGTCCCCGGATTGCGCAACAACTGTTCGTGGCGGCACTTGATTGGCCGGCGTGGGATTGGAAGCAAAAGCTCCAGTGGAGATGACAACGGAGGCCACAGCAAAGATGAGGACGGCGCCCACCACGCGGCGACGGCGCTGGAAGACCTGAGCCGTGGGGGCTGGTCGCCTAGCTGGGCGAACAGATGAGACGGAAGTAAAAAGAAGAGGATCGATGGTGGTTGCCATGGGATTTCCTTTCAGGAGTGGGGTTTGGTGGCCGGTTTGCCTATGTGATGAACACCGTAGCGAACAGGTGTTCTATAGTTTTACCGAACAGGTGTTCGGTGTCAAGGCTTTAGCCGAACATTCGTTCTCCGAACAGGTGTTTGACCTTTATGGCGAACACCTGTACGCTTCCACCTATGTCTGAAGCCCTCACCCCACGCCAACGCGAAATCCTCAACGTCATCTCCCAGAGCATGCAAGACCGTGGCTATCCGCCATCCGTGCGCGAGATCGGCGAGGCAGTTGGCCTCAACTCCCCCTCCACCGTGCATAATCACCTCAACACCCTCCAGAAGATGGGCTTCTTGCGCCGTGACCCCACAAAGCCTCGCGCCATTGAAGTGCGCTTCGACACCAACAGCGAAGTTGCTATGGAACGTCGTCCTTCACGCCACGTTCCACTCATTGGTGATGTAGCTGCAGGCACCGGAGTTCTGGCACAAGAAAATGTAGAAGACCTCATTCCTCTCCCCACAGACTTCACTGGCGAAGGCGAACTCTTTATGTTGCGCGTTCGTGGTGACTCAATGATCGAAGCCGGAATTCTCGACGGAGACTTCGTTGTTGCACGTCAACAGACTGTTGCAGAAAATGGCGACATTGTTGTTGCAGGAATTCCTGGAGACGAAGCAACAATTAAGACATTCAAGAAGTCTGGCAACAACATCACACTTGTTCCGTCTAACTCTTCAATGAAACCAATGGTGTTCACTTCCGACGAAGTGCAGATCTACGGAATCCTTGTCACCGTTATGCGCAAGTTGCGCTAAACACCGAGGCGTTTGGCGACCATTGCCAACTTGGCATCGGGTTGCACCACAGCAACGCGCACATTGTGCGAACCCCCTGCACCATAGAAATCTCCTGGGCTCACGAGCGCCCCACCCTCACGGGCAAGCTTCTCGGTGAACTCCCACGCATCACCGGCGTTGAACCACAAATAGAAGCCACCAGACGGTAGAGCGATATCAATACCCGACCATGTGGTCAAAGTCTTGGCCATCATTTCTAAACGCGACAAATACCGATCACGTTGCACGCGAACATGCTCATCATCATCGAGTGCCGCAACGCCTGCTGCCTGTGCTGGGCCTGGCACCATGAAGCCCGCATGTTTACGTACTTCTTTGAGGTACTCCACGATCTCTGCGTCACCTGAGTAGAAACCCACGCGCACGCCGGCAAGGTTGGAACGCTTCGACAATGAATGAACAGCAACCACGCCGTCGAGACCATGCTGCAAAATGGATTGCGGCGCAGTGCCCCATGTGAACTCGGTGTAACACTCATCACTAAACACAGGCACATCGTGCTTGCGACCCCAGTTAGCTGCATATTTCAAATCATCTAATCCACCGGTGGGATTGCTTGGGCTATTCACCCACACCATGAGCGCACGCGCAATGTCATCTTCTGACAATGACGCAAAATCCATGTGACCTTCAGCGTTCATCGGAACAGGCAAGGCACGCAGACCAGCAAGCGTTGCGCCCATCTCGTACGTGGGGTACGCAACGGCCGGATAGATGACTGTGTCGCGTCCAGGGCGACGCAACTTCATGTACTGCGGTGTAGTTGCAACAAACTCTTTTGTGCCAATACACGCCGCTATGCGCGAAATGGGGACATCGATCGAAAAGCGTCGGCCCATCCAGCGAGCAATAGACCTACGTAAGTTTTCAGAACCAATAGATGCTGGATAGCCACGCTCAGAACCTGAACCAGCGAGAGCATCAATCACGGCTTGTGGCGGCGGGTCACACGGCGTACCAATGGAAAGGTCAACTATTCCACCATCGAACTGGCTCGCCATCTTTTGATACGCGTCGAGTCGGTCGTACGGATACGGAGGAGGCTCGAAGCCCACCTGGTTTCGATTGATGCCTGCACTACTCATGAGACCTCAAGTTTCCTTCATCGTCTACCTGAACAACGAACTCACGCAATCGCCCAGCAGAAGCCTCGGACAAACGCGCACGAATATGCATGCCATCGGGGTGGTCTTGTGAAAGAACCACTTCACCTTCACGGTGGATAGAGGCCAAAATATCGCCACGGTCAAATGGCACCACAAGGTCTGTGACCTGCGTGATTGAACGCATGCGATCAGCAAGTTTTCGCAACAGCACATCGAGGCCCTGGTTCTTCAAAGCCGAGACTGCAACTGCGCCGTGGTAATCCTCCACCAATTGCGCTCCAAAGTCTTCCAACTTGTCTGCCTTATTGAAGACGATGAACTCAGGAACTTGGTCTGCTCCGATTTCGGCAAGCACTTCTCGTACTGCAGTCATTTGTTCTTCGGGGTGAACGGCACTTCCGTCTACAACATGCACAAGCAAGTCTGCTTCAGCTGCAACTTCAAGCGTGCTCTTAAATGACTCAATAAGACCGTGAGGCAATTGACGAATGAAACCAACAGTGTCCGTCACAAGCACTGGTTCACCACCAGGCAAAGCAAGTCGACGAGTCGTTGGATCAAGAGTTGCAAACAATCTGTTCTCCACCAGCACGCCTGCTTGAGTAAGCGCATTGAGCAACGTAGATTTTCCTGCGTTTGTGTACCCAACGATGACCACTGATGCAAGGCCGCTGCGACCACGACTCTTTCGTTGCGTGTGTCGAGTACGCGACAACCCCTTGAGATCCTGTTCGAGTTTTTCGATGCGCCGCATGATGCGTCGACGATCTGTTTCTAATCGAGTTTCACCAGGACCGCGTGTTCCGATACCGCCACCTTGCTGAGACAATCCGGCCTTTGCACCGCGACGCAAACGTGGCAAGCGGTAGCGCAACATTGCAAGTTCCACTTGCGCCTTACCCTCTTGCGTGTGGGCATTTTGAGCAAAGATGTCAAGGATGACTGCAGTTCTGTCGAGCGCAGTACGGCCAAGCACTCGTTCCAAGTTGTACTGCTGTCCTGGTGACAGTTCGTTGTCGAACACCACAGTGTCTGCGTCAATTGCAAGACACACTTCCTTTAACTCCTCCACTTTTCCTTTACCGATGTAAAAGGCATTGTCGGGAGTATCGCGTCGTTGAGTGATGCGAGCTGCTTCATCAGCACCAGCGGTATCTACTAACAGCGAAAGCTCGTCTAAGCCTTCTTCTGTGTCTTCATCTGTGTGGCCACCAAGTGTGACCCCCACAAGAACAATGCGTTCTCTAAATGTACGCTCGATCAGTGTGGCGCCGAGCGCCTCCTGGTACGGATTGCTCACGCTGTTACCGAGTGTTCACTCATAAACACTGCAGGCCCCGTGAGAACTGCATGTCGATTTTTGGTGATGTGTACGAGAGCATCGCCACCATCCATATGCACGATTACTTCTGACGATGTGCTCGGCACAAAACCCCAAGCAATGGCTGCATCGGCGGCTGCACATGCACCAGTGCCACATGCTTGTGTGA
>Ga0208087_1000108_pt1 | contig 14924 bp, 15 predicted proteins | sample LakMenEpi29Oct10_FD_150745 | JGI IMG/M metagenome (GOLD analysis project Ga0208087, IMG submission 150745) | Freshwater microbial communities from Lake Mendota, WI - 29OCT2010 deep hole epilimnion (SPAdes) | ecosystem: Environmental > Aquatic > Freshwater > Lake > Epilimnion/Euphotic zone ... | reverse complement strand
ATCATGGCGGTGAGGTGAACGTACGGTCTCGTGAAGGTGAAGGTTCGGTGTTTATCCTCTCTATTCCTCGTGTTCGGGCCGCTTCATGAGGCACGATAGGTACCAATGGTGAACGCACGAAATACTTCAGGTATCCCAACAGTGTTGGTGGTAGAGGATGAAGAGTCATTTATTGAAGCTCTTCAAGTGGGGCTGAAGCGTGAAGGGTTTCGTGTGGAGGTCGCTCGTGATGGTTTGCAGGCCCTCGAAATGTTCGACATTGTGCAACCAGACTTAGTGCTGCTCGACGTGATGCTTCCAAAGATGTCGGGCATCGATGTATGTCGTCAACTTCGAAAGAAGACATTGACGCCCATCATTATGGTGACGGCCAAGGGTGCAGAGATTGACACCGTTGTTGGGCTTGAAGTTGGCGCAGATGATTACGTCACCAAGCCTTATCGTTTACGTGAACTCACTGCACGTATGCGCGCAGTGATGCGTAGGGTTCCCACAGAGCGCGGTGGGGAACTTTCCGGATCTTCTATTGAGATTGGCGATGTCGCACTCGATCCAGATCAGCATGAAGTCATCATTCGCGGAGATGCACAAGCTCTGCCGCTCAAGGAATTTGAATTGCTTCATATCTTGTTGGCGAATGCTGGCAGAGTGTTGCCCCGTGAAACCCTCATTGACCGTGTGTGGGGAAGTGATTACGTGGGCGACACAAAGACGCTTGATGTTCACATCAAACGGCTTCGCTCGAAAATTGAAGATGATCCGGCTAATCCCACGCGCATCATCACCATTCGTGGTTTGGGATACAAGTACGACAAACAACGAACGGCGTAATATCTGCGCGTGGCTAAAACACGCAGATCTCGAGATGTAGTCGGAACAGGGTTGCCACCAACCACGCCTTTCCAACGACTATCTCGTGTGCATTCGTTGATGACTGCGGGAGATACAGCAATGGCTGTGGCTCTTGCAGACTCGTTGTTTTTGTCCATCAGTCCGGACGCGGCACGAACAAAAGTTTTGTTGTTCCTTGCTGTCAGCATGGCCCCGTTCGCCGTTGTCGCCCCGTTAGTTGGCCCATTCGTTGATCGCATGAAAGGCGGTCAGCGAATGGTGGTTGTCTTGGTTGGTGTCTTGAGGGCGTTCGTGCTTGTGGGTATGGCAAGTTCACTTGATTCGCTCACACTTTTTCCGTTGGCCTTTGCCGCATTGATTTTGGGTAAGACCTACGCCATTGCAAAGTCGGCAATTGTTCCAACCACGGTCAACGATGAATCGAAGTTTGTAGAGTCCAACAGCAAATTAGGACAAATATCTGGTATCACGGGTTTTGTGGTGGCAGGTCCGGTTGCAGTTTTGCAGTTGATAGATACACGTGCGGCACTTGGGCTGGGAGTCATTGCATTCTTGGCCGCATCCTTGAATGCGTATCGATTGCCGAAGATGGCAATACAAGTTGGACACAGCGATGCTCGTGAAGAGGAAGAACTACATAGCCCATCAATTGTCGCCGCATCAATTGCTATGCGCACATTGCGGTTTGCTGTTGGTTTCATGTTCTTTCATTTGGCATTCTGGCTTCGACAAGAAATCGCTGGGACTGCTTGGTTCGGTTTAGCTATTGGCCTTTCTGGTCTAGCAACATTGGGTGCCAACTTCGCCGGACCATATCTGCGCCGACGTATGCGAGTAGAGATGATGCTCTTTGCATCTCTTGTGTTTGTTGTACTGGTTGCTCTTTTTGCTACGTGGTACGACCGCGTGGTGGGAGGAATCGTGTTGGTCGCAGCTGTAAATGCGGCTGCGGCAATAGGTCGACTCGCATTTGAAGCCACGGTGCAAAGAGATGCTCCTGACGCAAACCGTGGAAAAGTATTTGCAAGATTTGAAACTCAGAATCAAATTGCTTGGGTGTGTGGTGGGTTAATCCCAGTCATCATCAGCCCATCAGGGTGGCTCGGATTCGCCGGTGTCGTGGTGATTAGTTCTGTCGGTGCCGTTTTGTTTTGGCGCGCCGGTGGGATTGTTATTGGATCTCGAGGCGGGCGAGCCAGAGGCCGGGAGCATCAACCTCGTTCGGGGTAGGCATTGATTCGGCCGATGAGAGCATGCGAGGCAATGCTCCCGCGCCTTCTCGTTCCACAACTCCATTGATGAATGTTCGCCCACGTTGTTGTTGTGCACGTGTTGTAGTGAGACCCAAAAGTCGTTCAATCAGTTGAGCATCCGTACCGTATTCGGCACGCCGTCTGCGCACTGCTTCAGCAATAGGTGATGTTGCGCCGAGTAATCGTGACGACACGGCGTCGACCGCGTAATCGATATAACCAGAGATAGCAGCTACACGAGCGTCAAGGACTGGGGCCATTGCAGCTTGTTCTGCAGATCGCACTGCACCCATGAGAACCATTGGATCAGAGAACATGGATTGAATGTTTGCCATTGCATCGCCATCGTTTGGATCAAGATCGCCAAGGCTCGACATTAAGGCTTCTGGGTCCGGAGAAAATGCTGAGACATGTCGGCGAACTAATGCGGTGAGACCTTCTTCTATTCCTGGGGCAGCCAGAATTGCGTGTGAGACAAGTTCATGAATGAGCACCCACATGCGAAGGTCGTCTCGCGGAATATCCCATTCAGATGCAAACGAGTCAACAGAAGACGACACAATCAAAATCTCAGATGTATGTGGCCGTGCCAGCGGTAACTCGTATTGGCCGAGAGAGTGTTGGGCAAGCGCGCCAATCATCGAGCCCACTGACATGCCCAACATTGCGGGAGCCATCATCGTTGAGAGGTTGTTGAGCATTGCAATCATGGGATCATCGGGTGATTCCCCGGGGGTGTCACGCTTGTTTAGTGCCGTCGCTAAGTCAGTAAACAGTGGTCGAAAGTCGCTCAAAGTTCGTTGTGCCCATTTCCCACGAGTGGTCGTGAGTATCTCAGTGTGAGTGTCCCGCGGACCTGTTGATAACGCAGTGATTTCACGAACATGCATATCGGCAATGTCTGCAAGCGCGTTGTATGCGATACGAGTACTTGCATCTGGTTCTGGGTCGGAAGTGTCACCAGCAGCGCCGATTTGCGCGAATTGTTGCGCCAATTCCCAGTTCAACGGACCTTGACCGGCCATTGCCTTCATCATGTCGTTAAAGAAAGGTAAGCCACCAAACGGATTCGGAATGTTGTTGTCGTCAGACATGTATTCAGACTAGGGAGTATTTCTTCGGCACCATTGTCAGTGCGACGTCACGAGGTTCATAATTCGTGCAATTGAGGAGGTTCCAAGCACTATTGCCCGATGCTGCAGGTGGACAATGATGCCATTAATCGTGGTGCCATTCATGAGAAGTGCGGTGCCATTGAGGCACTCTGGATTGCTAATGGGCAAGTCATGATGATGTTCAAGTTGCTTCGTGGTGTAGCTCGGCCCAAGGACTGTTTGGTTGTCGTCAAAAGCATCGACGGCCATGAATTTCGAAAGGTCTGTACTGTCCTGAGGGTTGATGAAATCATTAGTGGCAAGTGTTGGGCCACTGTTTGATGAATCAGGACTTTCAAGAATTGCGACTCCGATGTCCTCCATGGCTTCATACATCGTCACTGGAGAGATGGAGCCATCGGGAAATGTGATCTGCGTGGTTGCGTTTTCAGAGATTGTCTCGAGAGCTGCAAGCCACAGTCCTTCGCCAAGTGAAATCGCTGTTGAGGTTTTCGAACCGCTCTGCACGGTATACACGGGAGCGGTTGTTGAGTTTTTGACGCCAACAATTGGAGATGTGTCGTTATCGACAGGCTCTGAGTATTCGCTGATGCCCTTCGGTACTGCAATTGCAAGTACTACAAGTGATGCGAGCACGCTGATGGATGCCGCGATGGCCGAGAGGCGTCGGCCAACTGGAGGCGGATTCATGATGAATTCGGAAGAATGCACCGCTGACCGTTCGGCCGGATGGAGGGGGTCAGGGCTAGACGAATGTGTGTTGAAATCGTCGGTGCTCACAAGAGGGAAACACTAATCGTGCCGACAGCGAAAGTGTCGTCGCCATCACAGACCTGACCCATAGCCATAGGAGTACGATAAGACGTATGCCTGTACCGCAACTTGGAGATGATTGGTGTGAATTGACCGCCTCTGAGTTGCCCATCTCCCAGATCTACGACTGGGCTGTGACGGCACATTGTGGGGCTGTGGTGCTGTTCTCGGGCACAGTGCGCGACCATGCAGATGGGCGCTCCGATGTCACGTCCCTTGAATACGAGGCATACGAAGATGCCGTCGTACCGGTGTTCCAAAATCTCGTGCAGGAAGCTCGCCAACAATTCAGTGGAATTGGCCGCATTGCAATTTTGCATCGAACAGGCTTGCTGCAGTTAGAAGAATCCTCCGTCGTTGTCGCTGTTTCGTCGCCGCATCGCGGACTTGCTTTTGAAGCAGCACGATTTCTCATTGACTCATTAAAAACAAGTGCACCAATCTGGAAAAAAGAAAACTGGGCTGGAGGTTCCGATTGGGGAACTGGCGCGCATGATGTTGTTGCTACAAAGAAAGTATCAGAGTCATCTCAATGATTTCTATGGCATTTCTTACAGGGCTGTTTACCTTTTTGGCGATTGTTTCCGGAATCGCACTTTTGGTGATGGTGTATCTCGACAATCGAAAAGTGCGTATCGACGATGGCATTGCAAAATTCCGTCGGCACATTGATGCTTTGTCTCCGGAAGCTCGCCGCTCGTCCGTGCATCAGAACAATCATGAAGATAGGCGGAACCGATAGTGGCACGCGACCTCGCAATTGACCTTGGTACCGCAAACACTCTTGTGTACATGAAGGGCAAAGGAATTGTTCTCAATGAACCTTCAGTAATCGCGGTGAATCGTCAGTCTGGTGAAGTGCTCGCAACTGGCCATGATGCATGGGACATGATTGGGCGTACACCTAGTTACATCGTGGCGGTGCGACCGCTTCGCGGTGGTGCAATTACTGACTTCGACATCACTGAACGCATGATTCGCTTGTTGCTGCAGCGAGTTGGAGTATCTCGGTTTACGCGGCCCAAAGTTGTCATCTGTGTACCATCGGCAATTACCGAAGTAGAACGGCGTGCAGTAACCGACGCAACTCGTCGCGCCGGTGCGTCTGACGCACAACTCATCGAACAGCCGATGGCAGCGGCCATTGGTGCAAACCTTCCCATTGATGAGCCCGTAGGAAACATGGTGATCGACATCGGTGGAGGCACCACCGAAACTGCTGTTATCAGCCTTGGTGGCGTTGTTGCACTTGAAGCCATTCGTGTTGGCAGTTTTGATATTGATGCAGCAATCCAGAGTTATGTGCGTCGTGAGCATGGCGTTGCAATTGGTGAGCGAACTGCTGAAGAAATAAAGATTCAAATCGGATCAGCAGAACCTGGTCCGCAAGATCGCAGCGCAGATATTCGAGGCCGAGATCTTGTGACGGGACTCCCCAAAACTGTGCGTCTCACTGCTGAAGAAGTACGATTCGCTATTGATGAACCAGTTGCGGCAATGGTGCTATCAGTGAAGCGATGCCTCGCAAAAGCTCCGCCTGAACTTTCTCAAGATTTTCTTGCGCGCGGCATGTATCTCGTTGGCGGCGGCGGAATGTTGCGTGGGCTTGCAGAACGTATTCAGCGTGAAACACAAGTTCCGGTGAATATGTCACCACAGCCATTGGAAGCGGTTGTGTTGGGCGCAGGTCACTGCATCGAGAACTATCAGGCTTTGCGCGGCATGTTCATGGGAACACGTCGCTAGTTCTTACGAGCGCGACACCACAATTTCACGAACTTTCCCATCGGCACTCAAGATGTACATGGTGTTGTTCGTTGCACGCACCGCCATCACATTTCCAAGATCTGATGCCACTTCTTCTACTCCAATGGTGGTTGATCCATCTGTGAGAATGGCTGAGACAGTGCCTGCGCAATAGTCCCCAAAAAAGAACCATCCAGCACGACCAGGAGTTGTGGTGTTATTTCCCACGGCTGCGCCAGAAATAGAGCAGCGACCTTTTGAGTGGTTGTACTCATAGACGGGAACGACTGGATTTGCGGTGGTGACATCGCTGTTAAAAGCGTGAGTACCCTCGAAGGCGCTCCAGCCCAGATTTGCTCCACGTCCTCCCGGGTATTTGTTGTCGCCGGGAAGTGCTGTTACCTCTTCCCATTCCTTCTGTCCGACGTCTGCCACCCACAACGTGGCGTGCGAATCAAATGTCATACGCCACGGGTTGCGCACCCCAAGAGACCAAATTTCGGGATGCGGGGAAGAAGTGAATGGGTTCCCGTTAGGGATGTTGTAGCCGCCCGCCACAGATGGATTGATACGAAGAATCTTGCCCAGCAACGAAGACATATCTTGTGCGAGTCGCTCGGGGTCATTTGCGCTACCGCCGTCGCCCATGCCGATGTACACCATGTTGTCTGGGCCGACTAGCACAGCTCCGCCATTATGGTTTTGGTACGGCTGCTCAATACGCATCACCAATTTGCCAGGTGACGTTGGTGAAGCAAATGAGCCATCGTCATTCACCGTGGTGATAGTGATCTCCGTGTGTCCGTCGCGATTAGTCCTATTCAGAATCGCTTGCCATTCATTGTCTACATTGCGAAATGCAAGTCCAAGTAGCCCTCGTTCTCCACCAAAAGCTATAGACGACGAGACATCGAGAACAGTTTTTTTGGTTCTTCCATCACGTGACCATTGTTGAATCGTTCCTGCTTGTGACACCACATAGAACCACGCATCTGACGGCATTCGTTCAACAAGATCTACAGGAGACTTTATGTCACCAATAACAGTGGTGGAATACATAACTTTTGTATTCACCGCTTGTGATGTTGTTGTTGGTGCAGTAGTGGATGGCGCAGAACCGCACCCTGCGAGAAAGAGTGCACCAAGTAGTAGTGCTGTTCGTTTCACTCTTCTGGCTTTACGCGAATCAGTCCTTCTTGCACAACTGTCACCGCTAGATGTCCATCTTTTGTATAGATGGAGCCACCAGCTAGGCCACGGCCGCTCGATGTAGAGATTGCATGTTGGTCGTACAGATGCCAATCATCTGCGCGGAAGGGCCGATGGAACCACATGGCATGGTCGAGAGAAGCCATTTGCACTCCGCCTTCAGTCCAACCCAAACCATGAGGAAGAAGTGTGGTGTCAAGAAGTGTCATGTCGCTCGCGTAGGTCGCAATACATGCATGGAGTACTGGGTCATCGGGAAGTGACCCGTCTGCACGTAGCCACACTTTTTGTCCGGTGCTTTCAACACCTGCTCGTTCGTATGGAGCGCCGTCGATGTAACGAAGGTCGATAGGACGTGGTCGGTCGTACCATTCACCCATCTGCTCTTTGAATGGCGCCATGCGTGTTTTGAAATCGGGCAGGGAATCTGGATCTGGCAAATTGAGTGGTGTTGGAATCTGCCAATCAAGACCGGGCTCGTGGGCGTGAAAACTTGCCTGCAAGTTGAAGATGACTTCGCCATGCTGAATTGCAACGACGCGGCGAGTGGTGAAACTACGGCCATCGCGTAAGCGATCAACTTCGTACAAAATGGGTGCAGTCGGGTCACCGGGGCGCAAGAAGTACGCGTGGAGAGAATGGACCTGGCGCGAAGCTTCATCAACTGTGCGAGCGGCAGCAACAAGTGATTGCCCGGCAACTTGTCCACCAAAAACACGGACTCGATTCTCTTCGGGTGAGAATCCACGAAAGATATTGACTTCGATTACTTCTAGGTCGAGCAGCGTTACGAGGTCGTCGAGGGGGGAGGCCATGGCTCCATAGTAGGGTCGAAATATGCCACTTCTGCCATTAGATGCTGACCAATTGCTCACAAGTACACGAGCCGTTCGTAAACGACTCGATTTTTCACGCCCCGTTGACGACCAACTCATTCGAGAGTGTGTTGAGGTGGCGATGCAGTCCCCCTCAGGGTCAAACAACATGACGATGCGATTTGTCATCGTGCGAGATGAGGCAAAACGCAAGGCCATTGGTGATGTGTATCGGCAGTGCTACGAGATTTATCGTTCGCTCGACGGCGTCTACATCGGTTCTATCGACAAAGGTGGGCAAGTAGAAAATGCTCAGCAGGCTCGGTCGGCAGCTTCAGCAGATTTTCTTGCAGACCATATGGGTGATTCACCGGCGCTTGTCATTGCGTGCACCGTTGGCTCACGCATTGAGCAAGCACCAGCCATGATGGCTGCATCCATGATGGGAAATGTGTTGCCTGCAATGTGGAGTTTCATGTTGGCAGCGCGTGCACGCGGCTTGGGCACAGCGTGGACAACTATTCATCTCATGATGGAGCAACAAGTTGCCGACATTCTTGGTATTCCTTTCGACACAGTGCAGCAGGCGTGTTTGTCGCCACTTGCGTACACCGTGGGTACCGATTTCAAACCTGCAGGTCGTCCGCCAGCAGACAGCATTATTCATTGGGATGCATGGTGACACTCGAATCCGAATTGCGCGCGCATGCCGTGGCGGCACGTGGGTTCATGCCAGAAGATGAAGGCGATGCATTGTATGAAGCAGCAGTGCTTGCATCTCGTGCCGTACCTGGTGCACCTTTTGTAGAGGTTGGTTCATATTGCGGCCGCTCCACTGTGTGGTTGGGTGGTGCTGCACGCTCGGGAAACACAACTCTGTTTGCAGTGGATCATCATTTTGGAAGTGAAGAAAACCAACCAGGGTGGGAATGGCACGACGAATCTCTTGTTGACGAACGCACCGGCCGCATGGATACGTTGCCATTTTTTCGTTCAACAATTTTGGATGCTGGGTTGGCAGATGTAGTAGTCACCATGGTGGGTGATTCACCAGTCATTGCTCGTCACTGGACAACGCCGTTGGCATTTTTGTTTATCGATGGCGGCCACGGAGTTGAGCCAGCAACTTTGGATTACACCTTGTGGACCCCGCACGTTGCAGTCGGTGGCACATTGGCCATTCATGATGTTTTTGAAAATCCCGCCGATGGTGGTCGCCCGCCATATGAAAACATTTATCTTCCCGCAATAGCGAGTGGACTGTTTACAGACGTGAGTGCTACTGGTTCGTTGCGAGTTTTGCGTCGCGTCTAGCAGAGGCTTCAGAGCTACAGTGCGCGAGCTTTGAGGTGGGCGTTTTTGCGCACCATTGGTTGCGTAAACAACGTGGATGCTGGTGAGCCACTGCTAATTGCATCTGCGGCAAGAATGATTGCTGCGGCGGTGTACGCACTGTATTCATCGGCAGGGAAGCGAACGATGGTCTTCTCTGGTTCTGCTGGGTACACAATGCCGGTCCAGTACGCACCGTCTTCACGACGATGAGGCATTGTCCATAGCAATAGTTCTCGTGCGATATCGCGGTCGCCAGCTGCACAGTGAGCAATTGCGCATTCACTTGTTTCAGCAGCGGTTACCCATTGTTCATCGTTGACGCAGCGCACACCGCGATCGTCGAGAACAAAGCGGTCCCAACCTTCGGCGAGACGAGCCTTTGCTTGCGCGCCGGTCATTGCGCCAGTCATGACGGGGTAGTACCAGTCCATTGCCCAACGCTCTTTAGGTTCAAATGCCCCAAGATTCGTGGTGATGAGGCGATCTAAAACGTCAGCAGCAGATGTCCACTCTGGTTGTGGGTCGCCAAGGAGGTCGGCTAGTGCTGCGCCACAACGAAGTGCGTGACGAATACTTGAACAGCCTGTGAGTAACGCGTAACCCCATGGTTGCGAGTCCACTTCACGGGCCCAGATAACTGCACCATCTTCACGACGCATGTCGAGAACCCAATTCAGAGCACGTCGTACGGTTGGCCACAATGCATGAACAGCAGATGTATCACGCGTGCACAACCAATGTGTCCACACACCTACTGCAATGTATGCGTTGACATTGGTATCTAACTTGCTGTCTTCAATGGTGCCGTCTGGCATGTAGTAGTTAAACCACCAACCATCTTCGTGTTGATTGTTTGCAAGCCAGTTGTATGCAGCAAGTGCAGCGTCATCACGCCCCATGATGTTGAGAGCCATTGCTGTCTCTACGTGATTCCAGGGGTCACAATGTCCGTTTGGATACCAAGGAATCATTCCGTTTGGTAACTGCAACGCCTGAATGGAATCTGCGGTGCGCGCAAGGTCGGCCGTAGTGAGAATGCCAGGCAAGTGGGGCATAGAGCGCAGGCTCATACGGATGCCTTTACGTGGAGTGGTTTAGTGGAATACACAATGAAGCTCTTGCCTAACAATGGACTGAGTACTCGTTCAGCAACTTGCATTGAAGCCGGTTGAGTCATGATGTCCCACTCAAGGAACTCACGGTATTTCTTGACCATCTTGTGGTCATCGTTGCGAGGGCCGACTGCGCACTTCAACCACCAATATGGTGAATGCAATGCGTGTGCGTGATGGCTGCCACGTACTTCAAGACCAGCCGAGCGAAGTTTTGCTTTCAATTCTGTTGCGGAATAAATACGAACATGTCCACCGACGCTTTTCGGAGCATGGTATTCGTCTGACAACATCCAGTTGATCTTTTCTGGCCACCAAGTAGGCACTGTGACGCCAAGCGAACCGCCTGGTTTGAGAACGCGATGCAATTCACTAATGGCAGTGACATCGTCTTGCAGGTGCTCGAGAACTTCAGAGGTAACAACGCAATCAAATGTGTTGTCTGCGAACGGAAGCTTTGTTGCGTCGCCACGAAGCACGCCGCCGTAGCTAGTAGGTGGAATTTCGTTGGCGTGAATCATTCCACCAAAGGTTGCGCGCGTGCCAACGACTTCATCGGCGGCGTAGTCAAGTGCGTACACCGTTGCGCCTTGTCGTGCGGCTTCAAATGCATGGCGTCCAAATCCGGCGCCGGCATCAAGGAACATGTCTCCAGGGCGAAGTCCGAGGCGATCAAAGCGAATAGTCAACATGTCAGCCTCGCTTCTCGAGTTTGACTTTGTTATGCGGCATTTCAAGTACTTCTCTGTATTGCTCAACAGTGAGTTGTGCGCAGTGCTTCCAGCTCCACCGAGAGACAACTCTTTCGCGACCCGCCTCGCCAATGCGAGAGCGAAGTTCGGGGTCGTCGAGTCCACGAGCGATCTGGGCAGCAAGTGCATCGGCATCGGCCGCAGGGCATTGCAACACTGTTTCGTTGTTTGTGCCCGTTACTTCAGGAAGCGCGCCACCGTCAGTTGCGACCAAGCAAATACCAGTACTCATTGCTTCAATGGCTGGCAAGCTAAAGCCTTCGTACAGGCTAGGAACGACTGCAAGTTCTGCCTCTGCATACAGTTCCACGATGCGTTCATCGGTGACACCAGATACAAAATCGATGTAGGGCTTCAAGCCGAGTGAATCAATGAGATCCATGCTGTGTCCGGGGCGAGGTTTGCCAATAATGGTGAGGCGAATGTCGCGCTCTGTTCGCAATTTCGCCATTGCCTCGAGTAGGTACGACAAACCTTTCAATGCCACGTCGGCTGATGCGGTAGTGATGAGGCGTCCAGGTTGGCGAGCAACATGTGGCAGAGGCTTGAACAATTCAGGGTCAACGCCGACAGGCACAAGACGCATACGGTCGCGAGAAACTCCCATGTCCTTATTGATGTCGGTGATGCTGTTTTCGCTCACCACAACAATGCGAGGCATCTTGCTTGCAACTTTTCCTTGCATCTCGACAAATGAATACCAGCGACCAACGGAGCGACGCTTCCACCAGTTAGGCGCATGACTCATTTCGAGCTCACGGTCTTTTGTGATGGGGTGATGCAAAGTAACGATCGTGGGGATGATTTTTTCAATCTTCAAGATGTCCCAACCAAGGCACTGATTGTCATGCACGAGGTCGAAATCATTCACACGTGTTTGCAATGTGCGGTATGCGCGTTTTGAAAATGCGAGCGGCTCCGAAAATTGACCAGTGAGGTATCGCGCGGTTTCGACGACGTCGGGCCAGGTCTTCATTTCCCAATAGGCAGGGAGGCGCCCTGGATACTGATCATTGAAAATGTCAAGACTGGGGAGCTTGTGCATCGCGATGCGCTCGTCAAGGACGGGGTACGGCTGGCCACCGAAAACTTCTACAGAGTGGCCAAGGTCGACAAGTGCTTTGGTGAGGTGGCGCGTGTAGACGCCTTGGCCACCGACATGCGGTTTTCCCCGATACGTGAGGTACGCAATCCGCAAGGGGCCGTTTGGGTCGTAAGCGCCTGACATAGGCGCTGAAGGCTAACTGGCAGCCCGCTGAAAGGCTCGTGAGCGCTGCCGGACCACAATGGCTAGTGCCACGAGGAGAGCCCAAAAATAGGCATTATTTCCTAGACGGGAGTAGGGGGTGCGCCCACTGCGTAGGGAAATCTGATGTTCAGAAATTGTTCGATTGGTAATGCCGGTTCTGTCGTACACGGCGCCGTCGGGCCCAACAAAAGCACTGAAGCCTGTGGGCGAGACCTGTACCACCCAGCGGCCTTGTTCAAGTGCTCGCAGTCGTGATGATGCAATTTGTTGAGATTGCAAAATTGTCCACGTGTAACTGGAACCGTTGGTCGGATTAATGATGAATGTCGCACCGTCGACAACACCTTCATTCACGCGGCCACCAAAAAAGATTTCCCAAGAAATTGCTACGGCGGCGCGAGTGCCTGCAACGTCGACCCACCCACGTGCATCGCCAGGACGCGCATCTCGTGGAACTAAATCGGTGGGGGCACCAATTGCGGAAAGAACTGAACGCAATGGCATGTATTCACCGAACGGCACACGACGGACTTTGTCGTATCGACTTGAGACAACGCCATTTGGTTCTACCACCACTTGAGCATTCGTAAATTGATCTGTTCCAGCATTTTCTGTGATGCCGACAACGAAAGGCACCGCCAAGCGTTTTGCTTGCGCTACAACTTGTTGGTATTCGTCGCTATCAATAAATAGCCCATTACCAGAAATGTTGATGACGTTCTCGGGCCACACAACCATGTCGCGTGTCCTATCAACGGAAAGAGTTTTCGTGGCGGCAAGATGGGCATTAAACGCATCGCGCGGATTTGTATTGATGGCATGAGTTCCCTGCGGGCCGCCACCTTGAACAGTGGTGATGTTCAGTAATCGGCCAACGTCCGATGTCGTATCAAACACAGGACCGATGATTGCAATCGCTGCCACGATGAGAATTGCACGAATCTTTCGCGACGACATTGAAATCCATAATGTTGCTGTTGCGATGCCAATAACGCCGGCCACAGGGGCTATTTGTGCAAGCGGGCCTTGCACTTGAGAGATGCCCAGTGTTGCTAGCGGAACGCCACCGAAAGGAAACGAGAGACGTATTGCTTCAGCGAGAGCGTGACATACGACGAGCGCTGCACGATGTGATGAAGTGTTGTACGACAATCTTTTTGCCACGAGGGCTGCAATGCCATGAATAGTGGCAAAGATGCACACGGCAGCGATGTAGCCCGGTGCAGTGAGAAACCACATCCATGCCATTGCAGGGAGAAACCATGCACTGAAAAAGATGAACGCAGTTCGAAAAGGCGAAGCATTGTCTGGGCGTGTTGCTAGTGATGCATAGATGGCAAGACCGAGGAATGCAAGTGGCCACCAACCCCATGGCGGCATGGAGGCCGCAACATAAAGGCCCGCAATGAGAGGAGCGATTACTTTTTTCATTTACCGATTCGACGCAAGTCGTTCAAGAACAGACGCACTAGCGGTTCGCCCTTGCTGGATACAGGCAGGAATACCGATTCCGCGGTAGCTGGCACCAGCAAACACAACACCTGGTGCAGTGGCCGAAAGTGAATGTTCAAGTTCTGCAAGACGTGCGAAATGATGAGGCCTGTATTGAGGGAAAGAATCATTCCAACGACTGAGTCGCACATGTTGTGGTGCAAGATCGATACCAAGGTGGCGCTTCATATCTGCAAGCGCCAAGTTGATGAGTTTGTCATCAGCGAAATCCATCACGTCGAGACCATCGCGCCCCAATGAGACGCGCACGATCATGGACCCATCTGCGGGTCGCCAATGAGCCCATTTGTTCGAACCAAATGAGGCTGCCGTAACCCAGCGTTGGTCGGGCTTTGGCACCAAGTATCCGCTTCCCGTCAACTTGCTTGGCCACTGGTCGGCAGGAATTGCCATTGTGATGAGTGCAACGGATGCGTGGTCCCATTCGCCCAGCAACGTAGATGCGCGAGAGTCGAGTGATTTCATAAACGCGGCGCTGTGCTTCGCAGGTGAGGCAATGACGACGGCGTCGCATTCAAACGAGCCATTGTTGGTAACAACGGTGTATTGATTGTTGTTGGATTCGATAGTGCTCACTGTGTGATTGCATCGGATGTCGCCACCAAGAGACGTAATACGTTGAGCGAGCCCTTCGGTCATGGCGCTCATTCCGCGCATTGGAACTCCGAAGATGGGGGATGCCGGTGCTTTGGTAACTGCCGCGCGCGCTTTACCAGCGGCCAACAACATGCTGCGACTAGCAGTGAGTGAAGCAATCTGTGGAACTGCCGCCATAGAGAAGTTGTCTGTGTCTGCTGCATAGATACTGCCGACTAGTGGGTCGACAAGACGCTCATGAATTTCATTTCCAAAACGGCGGCGCACATAGTGACCGATGGAATCGTTGTCTTGGGTTGTAGGTAGAAAGAGGTCAAGTGCGGCACGCATCTTGCCAAGTGGTGAGATGAGGCTTGACATTGCGAATGCACGAACTTTTGCAGGAACTCCGAGCATGAGGTCGCCAGGAATACTGTGCATGCCGTTGTGCCACACCGAAGCATGTGCACCAGTTGGTGAAGTGATGGAAGCGCCTAATCCAAGTTCAGCGGCAAGTTGCGCTGCAAACGGCACACGAAGAAGGTAAGCATCTGCGCCTTCGTCAACAGCCCCTAGCCCAGCAAA
>Ga0208087_1000106_pt1 | contig 15011 bp, 11 predicted proteins | sample LakMenEpi29Oct10_FD_150745 | JGI IMG/M metagenome (GOLD analysis project Ga0208087, IMG submission 150745) | Freshwater microbial communities from Lake Mendota, WI - 29OCT2010 deep hole epilimnion (SPAdes) | ecosystem: Environmental > Aquatic > Freshwater > Lake > Epilimnion/Euphotic zone ... | reverse complement strand
AAAAAGCCGTGCGCGCAGTCGGCTGGGAATACCCACCCGATCCGGCCTCGCTCAAGGAGTGCTCGATCGGGGGAAACATCGCGACCAATGCCGGCGGCCCACGCTGCTTGAAGTACGGCGTGACTCGTAGTTATGTGCTTGGTCTCGAAGTCGTGCTGGCCGACGGGCGCGTGATGCACATCGGCGGACGCCTACACAAAAACAAAACAGGCTTCGACCTCATTGGGCTTTTCACCGGATCAGAGGGCATGCTGGGCATCGTCACCGAGGCTACGCTTCGGCTCATCCCCAAAGCCCCGGCTCGCGCGATGCTGGCTGCGGTTTTCCCCGAGTTCCCACAGGCCGCCGCTGCCGTGCAGGCGATTCTCAATGCCGGGCACCTGCCCTCAGCGCTCGAGATCACCGATGCATTCACGCTCGCTGCTGCGCGCAAACGCCTTGGTGCTGAGGTTTTTCCCGAGGGAAATGCGCACCTGATCGTAGAAGTCGATGGCCGCCCGGCTGCGGTCGCTGCCGAAATCGATGAGCTCCAGCTTCTGCTCGAATCCCTCGGCGCCTGTTTCATCGAGCGCGCGCCCGACGAAGCGTCCTGCGAACGCATTTGGCAATTGCGCCGGGAATTCTCCTACTCGCTACGCGACACCGGACTCACCAAGCTCAACGAAGATGTCGTTGTACCACGATCAAAGTTGGTCGAGCTCGTCACCTTCGCGCAGAAACTCCAACGCGACACTGGCATACCCGTCGCCTGTTTCGGTCATGCCGGCGATGGCAACATCCACACCAACTTGATGGTCGCAAACTACGATAAACCTAGTACTCGAGAGAAGGCCGACCGCGCCCTCGATCAACTCTTTACTTGGGTGCTTGAAAACGGCGGCACCATAACCGGCGAACACGGTGTCGGCCTCGCCAAAAAACGCTGGCTCAAACAGGCGATCGGCGAAGTCTCGCTCGCCACGCACCACGCACTCAAAAACGCCCTCGATCCAAAGGGCATCCTCAATCCTGGGAAGTTTCTCTGATCGGGAAAGGTAGGTCATTTTTGGCGACCCTCACCCCCCGCGCATTGTCACTTGCCGACTAGGCGAATTCGAAGTAGATGTTTCGATATGATAAAGCCCCTTTGTTTGTTGTTCCAGGCGCTGATCCTTGCCGGCCCCGCAACGGCGCAAACTTCGCGAGAGGTCGTGCGTGATGCCAGCGGCCGTATCGTTCAAACCATCGATCACCGCGCGGATGCCAGCGGCATAGTAAAATCAACCACTCGCGATGCGATGGGCCGCGTCATTGGCACCGCAGTGACGCGTCAGGCGGCGACCGGCGCCGCCCGCACGGAATATCGGGATTCACAGGGGCGCGTGGCTGGCACGGCGGAAACGCGAGCCTCAGCAGCTGGCACGGCCCGCACCACATACCGCGACCCGATGGGAAGGGTCGCCGGCACGGCGGAAACACGCCAAGGCGCAAGCCACACGAGCGAGGCCCGCTTTCGCGATCCCACGGGACGCGTTTCAGGCAGTTCAACCACGCGCTGCCAGCCAACCGGAAGCTGCACGACGACTTACCGCGATCCAAGTGGCCGAGTCACGCAATCTGCCACCGGCAAAAAACCCACCGCCCCCCTGCGCCCACCAACGCCGCCGATCAAGTGAGCGAAAAGTCGCAGTCACAGTGACTTCAAAATTTTCAGTAGGTCCCCGGGTGAAAGAAGTTCGGGTAGAATGACTGGCTCCTTGCCGGGCGCGATCAGCACATTCACCGGAATTGCGCTGCGGCCGAGATTGCGCAGTGCGTTTTCAATTGCGGGATTGGGATTGGTCTTGTCGGCCCTAAGCGTGGCGACGCGCTTTTGTTTCATGAGTGCGACGACTTCTTTCGTGTAGGCGCGCTTCTTGTTCACTTGGCAGGTCGCACACCACTGGGCAGTGAAATCGATGTAGACCGGTCTTTGTTCGGCGAGCAGTTCGGCGACGCGCGACTCGGTCCACGGCTCCCATGTGAGATCCTGCGCTTTGGGTGGTTGCGCGAGCCAAATGCCGGCAGCCGCAATAACGATGGCGGAAATGCCGGCGAACCTGCGGCAGCGGCGCGACTTGTGCGGCAAGTTCCAACGCCCGTGGATCCATGCCGCAATGGCGATCAGCGTGATGCCAATGATCGGCGCGAGCAGGTTTTCCAAGCCGATTTGACCGGCGTACACCCACAGCAAATAACCGGCAGTGGCGAAGAGTGGAAATGACATCGCTTGCTTGAAGCTTTCCATCCATGCGCCAGGGCGTGGCAGCAATTTCACGAGATTTGGAAAAATCGAGAGCACGAGGTAGGGCAGCGCAAGGCCGAGCGCCATTGCGGCGAAGGCGGTGAAAAATTGAGTGGCGGGCAAAGCGATCGCCGCGCCGATGGCAGTGCCAAGAAATGGCGCTGAACATGGTGTCGCGACGAGCGTTGCAAGCACGCCGGAAAACAGTGAGCCAGCGATGCCTTGCTTTGATTGCAAAGACCCACCGATCGAGGTCGCGCCAGTTCCGATTTCGAAAACGCCGAAGAGGTTCAGCGCGAGGACAAACATCAGCAACATCAGACCGAGCACCACCCATGGATTTTGAAGTTGATAACCCCAACCGATGGCCGATCCGCCCGCCGCTTCGCGTGCAGCAAACAAAATGCCGCTCAATACACCAAAGGAAAGCAGCACGCCGAGCGCGAAGACCACGCCATGCAGCACGACTTTGCGCCGATCGGCACCCGCCTGCTGCACGAAGCCCATGATCTTGAGGCCGATCACCGGAAACACGCAGGGCATGAGGTTGAGAATGAGTCCGCCGAGAAACATTCCGCCGAGGATTGCGAGAAACGAAGTGCCGTGATTTGGCACTGAGCTCGCTGCGCTTGATTCGATCGGCGTGACATCGACGCGCAGAGCTTGGCTGCCGAGTAGGCTGCCGGAAATTTCGTGGCCTTGCGGGATCGCTTGGTCGAGCGCGTTTTTTTCGGCGCGCGGCAGGCGAATCGTCCATGCATTGCCATCGCGAGTGATGGCTCCTCCATCGCGAGCGGAGCGGATGAATGCTTGATCGGGAATGAAGTCAGTGATCTCAGCCGCATCGATTTGCACACGCAACACGATATTGCCGCCATCGCTGCTTGCCTGCGATGTACCAGAAATTTTTTGCGGCAGCTTCGCCCGCGCTTCGGCAAACAGCGGTGTTAGTGATGGATCGGCCTCGGCCTTGGCTCCAACACCGAGCGTGAGAGCGAACGATTGTGTTTCACCGATGCAGCTATCGGCACAAATTTGCCATGTTGCATCTGCTTGCAGCGTGACGCTTGTTGCGCTCTCAAGTTTTAGCGGAGTTTGGATTTCGATCAGAAAAACCGGGCCGCCTTCGTAAATGAAACTTTTGCCGAGCATGCCGTCCTTCACCTTAGGCGTAGGCCATTGGATCGGTCCGGCGGAAAACCCATCGGGCAGCGACCAGCGAATGGTTGGGCTTTCTTCGATGCCGCCTGAGTTGCGATAATAGCTGTGCCAGCCTTGCGGGTGTTCGAGGCGCAGCGCGAGTGTGAAAGGCTTGCCGGCTTCGAGTGTTTTGAGTTCCGACAGCAATGTGGCCTTTGTCGCCGGCGTGTTGGCGGCGAATTCAAATTGCGCCGATGCCTGAAGGCAAAGTGCGGCGAACCAAACAAGGGTCATGCGACCAATCATGCCGCTAACGAAACGCAAATTGCGGCCAGTGGCAAACACGCATGTGGCGGGGAATTGCGATATTTGCTGATCCGCCTTTACTTCTGGCTTTTGGAGCAGCGTGTTCATGTCCATCCATATGCTTGGCATGAACGAAAAAAGCCGGACAGGTTTCCCTGCCCGGCTTTTTTGATTGATGGATGTGCGGCAACCAGTGATCGCCGCCACGATGGATTACATCATGCCGCCCATTCCGCCCATGCCGTGGTCGTGGCCATGGCCGCCGCCTGCGGGAGCTTCCTTGGCTGGGAGGTCGGTGATGAGGCACTCGGTGGTGAGCAAAAGGCCGGAGATCGACGCGGCGTTTTGCAGCGCGGTACGGGTCACCTTGGTCGGATCGACAACACCCGAGGCAATGAGGTCCTCGAACTTGTCGGTCGCGACGTTGTAACCTTCGGATCCCTTGCCGTTCTTGACGCGCTCGACGATGAGCGCGGCTTCACGGCCGGCGTTGGCAACGAGCTGGCGAAGCGGAGCTTCGACGGCGCGCGACACGATGCCGGCACCGGTCTGTTCGTCGCCCGAGAGACCGAGGTCCTTGACGGCGGCGTGAGCGCGGATGAGCGCGGTGCCACCACCAGCGACGATGCCTTCTTCCACGGCCGCACGGGTCGCGTGAAGAGCGTCTTCGACGCGGGCCTTCTTCTCCTTCATTTCAGTTTCGGTCGCGGCGCCGACATTGATGACGGCCACACCGCCGGCGAGCTTGGCGAGGCGCTCTTGGAGCTTCTCGCGATCGTAGTCGCTGGTGGTGTCCTCGATCTGTTTGCGGATCTGGTTGACGCGGCCGGTGATTGCTTCGGAGGTGCCGCCGCCTTCAACGATGACGGTGTTTTCCTTGCTGATGTTGACGCGCTTGGCTTGGCCGAGGTCGCTGAGTTCGACCGACTCGAGCTTGATGCCGAGGTCTTCGGTGATCACGCGGCCACCGGTGAGGATGGCGATGTCTTCGAGCATGGCCTTGCGGCGGTCGCCAAAGCCGGGGGCCTTGACGGCGGCGATGTTGAGGATGCCGCGCAGCTTGTTGACCACGAGGGTGGCGAGGGCTTCGCCTTCGACATCTTCGGCGATGATGAGAAGCGGCTTGCCGGTCTTGGCAACCTTCTCAAGCAGCGGAAGCATGTCCTTGAGCGAGGAGATCTTCTTCTCGTTGATGAGGATGTAGGCGCTCTCGAGGAGGGCTTCCATGCTCTCGGGATTGGTCACGAAGTAGGGGCTGAGGTAGCCCTTGTCGAACTGCATGCCTTCCACCACATCGAGGGTGGTTTCGATGCCTTTCGCTTCCTCGACGGTGATCGTGCCGTCCTTGCCGACCTTGTCCATCGCCTCGGCGATGATGCTGCCGATTTCCTTGTCGGAGTTTGCCGAGATCGATGCGACCTGGGCGATTTCCTTCGCGTCGGAAACTTTCTTCGAAAGCTTCTTGAGCTCGGCGACGATGGCCTCGGTGGCCTTCATGATGCCGCGCTGAAGCGAAATTGGGTTGGCGCCGGCGGTGACGTTGCGGAGGCCTTCCTTGTAGATTGCCTCGGCAAGTACGGTAGCCGTAGTAGTTCCATCGCCCGCGATGTCGGAGGTCTTGCTGGAAACTTCGCGGATGAGTTGCGCGCCCATGTTTTCATAGGGGCACTCGAGCTCGATTTCCTTGGCAACGGAGACACCGTCCTTGGTGATGGTCGGCGATCCGAACTTCTTGTCGAGGATCACATTGCGACCAGCAGGTCCGAGTGTCGCCTTGACGGCGCGGGCGAGTTTTTCCACGCCGCGGAGCAGAGCCTGGCGGGCGGATTCGTCGAATTGCAGTTGTTTGGCCATGATTGTGTAATGGTTATTGGATATTTGATAATTGGTTCATTGGGTGCGGGACGGCTTGGCTTGGGAATTTGTTGAGCTTCCTCAATGTCTTAATCCCAAATTTACAACGTCACCGCAGCAGCGGATTAGCCGACGATCCCAAGGATATCGGATTCGTTGATGATGAGGACTTCCTGTCCGTCGACTTTTACTTCGGTGCCGCCATATTTCGAGATGAGCACCTTGTCGCCGACCTTGACGGAGAATTCGATGGTCTTGCCATCTTCATCCTTACCGCCGGTGCCGAGGCTGAGCACTTCAGCTTCTTGGGGTTTTTCCTTTGCGGTGTCGGGAAGGACGATTCCGCCGGCGGTGACGGCGTCGGCTTCGATGCGCTTCACGAGTACGCGTTGTCCGAGTGGTTTGATGTTTGCCATATGTTGTTGTCTGTTTGTTGTTGTTTTTGGTGAGAGTGTTGGATGTAGCGGCGATCAATCGACGACTTCAGCGTCGACGACTTTGCCTTTTGCCTGCTTCGGTTCGTTGGATGCGGTTTCGGCAGGCTCGACATCGGGCGCTGCACCAGCGGCTCCGGCCTGCGCTTGTTGGGCGGCCTGATAGAGTGCCTGCAGCGAGTTTTCGAGTTCGCTGGAAGCGCTGTTGATCTTCTCAACATCGTCGCTGGCGATCGCGTCCTTCACGGCTTGTAGCTTGCCTTCGAGCATCGATTTCAATTCGGCCGGTGCTTGATCGCCAAGTTCGCCGAGTTGTTTTTCGACCGAGAAAATCAGGTTGTCGGCCTTGTTCTTCGCGTCGACTTTCTCAACGCGCTTGCGGTCTTCCTCGGCGTGCGACTCGGCATCGCGTTTGGCCTTTTCGATTTCGTCTTGCGAGAGGCCGGAAGAACCTTGGATCGAAATTTTTTGTTCCTTGCCCGATTGCTTGTCCTTGGCCGAGACATGAAGGATGCCATTGGCGTCGATGTCGAAGGTCACTTCGATTTGCGGTTCGCCGCGGCGCGCGGGCGTGATGCCATCGAGCTTGAAGTTGCCGAGCAATTTGTTGTCGGAGAACATCGGGCGCTCGCCTTGACAGATGCGGATATCGACGGCCGGTTGGTTGTCGGAAGCGGTCGAGAAAATCTGCGACTTCTTCGCGGGGATGGTCGTGTTGCGTTCGATCATCGCGGTGGCGCGCGAGCCTTCGGTTTCGATCGAGAGCGTGAGCGGCGTGACATCGAGCAGCAGCACATCCTTCACATCGCCGCGCAGCACGCCGCCTTGGATCGATGCGCCGATGGCGACGACTTCGTCGGGGTTCACGCCTTGGTGCGGTGTTTGACCTGCGAGCTCACGCGCGGTCTCGACCACCTTCGGCATGCGGGTCATGCCGCCAACGAGCACCAGCTCGTCGATGTCGGAGGCTTTGACACCGGCTTCCTCGAGGCAATCGCGCACGGGCTTCTTGGTGCGTTCGAAGAGCGAGTCGGTGAGTTGCTCGAGCTTCGCGCGGGTGAGCGAAAGCTGAATGTGTTTCGGTCCGGTGGCATCGGCCGTGATGAAGGGCAGGCTGATGTCGTAGGATTGCGTTGATGAAAGGGCGATCTTCGCTTTTTCCGCTTCTTCCTTGATGCGTTGCAGCGCGTCCGGCTGACCCGAGAGGTCGATGCCTTGATCCTTCTTGAACTCGCCGACGATCCATTGGATCAGCGTGTTGTCCCAGTCGTCGCCGCCGAGTTGCGTGTCGCCATCGGTCGCAAGCACCTCAAAAACGCCATCGCCGATCTCGAGCACCGAGATGTCGAAGGTGCCACCGCCCAGGTCATAGACGGCAATTTTTTCGTCGGACTTTTTATCGAGGCCGTAGGCGAGTGCCGCGGCGGTCGGTTCGTTGATGATGCGCAGCACTTCGAGTCCGGCGATTTCGCCGGCGGCCTTGGTGGCATTGCGTTGCGAGTCATTAAAATAAGCAGGCACGGTGATCACGGCTTGCTTGATCGATTCACCGAGTTTCGATTCCGCATCGGCCTTCAGTTTGCCGAGGACCATCGCGGCGATTTCCTGTGGGGAAAAAGTTTTCGATTCGCCGGCGACTTCGATTTCGATGTGCGCATCGCCATTTGCGGCTGCCACGATCTTGTAGGGCATGCGCTTGTCGGCTTCGGTCAGCTCGGCAAACTTGCGGCCGATCAGGCGCTTGGCGGAGAAGATCGTGTTCTTTGGATTGGTCACGGCCTGGCGCTTGGCGGCCTGGCCGACGAGGCGTTCGCCGCTCTTGGAAAAGGCGACGACCGATGGGGTGGTGCGTGCACCTTCCGAGTTTTCAAGCACCGTCGGCTCACCGCCTTCCATGACGGCCATACAGGAGTTGGTGGTACCGAGGTCGATTCCGAGGATTTTGGACATGAGTGTGATTTCCTTTCAAATTTGGCCTTCTGGGCCTTTTGGTTCGGGCCAGCTTTTGCATCCCTCATGCCAGCATTGGTAAATATTCTGTAACTTATTGATTATGAATAAATTAAAAATTTACGCCATCAGCGCGAGGCGCGCTGTAGTCACCCTTGAGCGTCAAAATGACGCATTTTTTGCGCGTCAAATTGACGCATTTGCATGAAATGCACGTCAAAAATTTTCCAACCTTGAAAGATGGTGAAGTCCCTTTCTAGGGTCCGTTCAGAGGTTATGCGTATTCAGGCATCGAGATGGATTCCACGGGGTGAGCCGTTCCAGGCGGATGGTGGTGAGTCCTCGGGCGGATTTCCGGCCGTGCTCGAGCATTTGGTGCGTCAGCGGGGTCTGCCCGAAGGGGTCGATCTGGAGGGTTATTTGAGGCCGCGACTGCGGGATCTGGCCGATCCGTTTCTGATCCCCGACATGCAAGCGGCGGTCGAGCGGATTCTGCAGGCCGTGGATCGTGGGGAAAAAATTTGTATTTACGGTGACTACGATGTCGATGGCGTTTCCTCGATCACCCTCATGCGGCGGATCCTTATGGCCTATGGCTTGCAGCCGCGGCATTTCATTCCGAGGCGCGGGCCGGAAGGTTATGGCCTGAGCGATGCGGCGATCGCGCGCTGCATGGCCGAGGGGCCGAAGCCGGATCTGCTGATCACCGTCGACTGCGGAACGGTGTCGATCCCGCAATGTGCGGCGCTGCGGGCGGCGGGGGTCGATGTGGTGATTGTCGATCATCATGAGCCGCTGCTCGACGGGCGCCCGGATTGCTGCGCATTGGTCAACCCGAAGTGCGGCACAGAATTCACTTATCTCTGTGCGGCCGGCGTGGTGTTCAAGCTGGGTCACGCCTTGCTGAAAACGCGTCAGAACGATCTCGATCTCAAGGAGCTCATCGATCTCGTTGCGGTGGCGACCATTGCTGACATTGTGCCGATGGTGGGAGAAAACCGATTGCTCGTGCGTCACGGCTTGCAGCACTTGTCGCGCACGCTCAATCCCGGCCTGCGTGCGCTGCAGGAAGTTGCGGGGATCAGCGGCATCACGACCTCGATGGATGTGGGCTTTCGCATCGGGCCGCGACTCAATGCCGCCGGGCGCATGGATGTGCCTGAGGATGCGCTCGAGACGCTCACCACCGATTGCCGCAGGCTCGCACGCGACCTCGCCTTGAAGCTCGATGATTACAATCGCGAGCGTCAGACCTTTGAAAATCGCATCCGCACCGATGCGGTCGAGATGCTCAACGAAAGCTTCGACCCGCACCGCGATCCGGTGATCGTGCTGGGCTCACGCACCTGGCATCACGGAGTGGTTGGCATCGTCGCCTCCAGGCTCATGCGGCAGTATCACAAGCCGACCTTCATCATCGCGATCGACGAGGATGGCATCGGCAAAGGCTCGGGCCGCAGCATCGAAGGAGTTTCACTCGTCGAGGCCTTGCGTGCTTGCGATGACGACTTGCTTGCGGGCGGAGGTCACGCCATGGCGGCGGGCCTCTCGATCGAAGAGGATAAAATCAAATCGTTCCGAAAAAATTTCAGCGACTATGTGCTGCGTCATACCAGCGAGGAGCAACGCCAGCCGACGCTGATGTATGACATGGAGCTCGGTTTTGATCAGTTGTCGCTCGACTTCATGGCTGACTACGACCTGCTGCAACCCTTCGGCAACGGTAATCCGCAACCGGTTTTCATTTCACGGGGCGTGGGCCTGAGCCGTTCGCCACAGCACATGAAAAACCATCACCTGCGCCTGATGCTGCGTCAGGGTTATCACGAACAGGATGCGGTCTTTTTCGGCGGCGGCGAACACCCCTTGCCCGACCCGCCCTGGGACATCGCCTACACCATCGACCGCAACCACTTCCGCGGCCGCACTACCCTGCAACTCGTCATCCAAGCCGTCCGCGCGGCGGAGGAGTGCTGAGGGGAAGAGTGAAGAAGCGGCTGATCATTCGCGCGGACCTTTGGGGACATAGGTCCCTGCCTATTTGTCATCCACGATCTTTCCCATTCGCATCCATTCGAGTTCATTCGCGGTTTGAATTCTTTCATCGAAGAGTCGGCGCTGCGAGGCCGTATCGCCCTACCAAGATCGATGAGGTGGGTTGGTGCAAAAATTTCTCTTTTTTAACCTTTGCGTAATTTTTTCCCTTGCGCGAACGGGGCATGTGGATTACTCGTCCCGCGTCGCAAGACAAGGCGGTCCGACTGAGATGCCCTTCAGGTTATTGGGTTTTTCCTGTTGGGATGATCGGTCGGGCCGCTTCTTTTTTGTCGTGCTGGCCCATGGCGAGCTAATTCAATCCACCGCCCCAGTCGGGCATTTTCCCGCGAAATGGGGATTGGGCCAGGGTCACAAACCTGCTAGATGTGAGCCATGAGATTGATCCGTTTTGGTGATTCCGGCCGCGAAGAGCCGGGGGTTTTGTTGCCTGACGGGCGGCGGGTGGATGCCAGCGGGGAATTTCACGATTACGACGAGGGGTTTTTTGCCTCGGGCGGGCTCGAGGGCTTGGCCGAGTGGGTGGCGGATGGCTGCCCGGGCGGGGCCTTGATCGATCCCGCGGCGCGGCTGGGGCCGCCGGTGAACCGGCCATCGAAAATTGTCTGCGTCGGGAAAAATTATTTGGATCATGCCAAGGAAATGGGCGGTGAAATCCCCTCCGAGCCGGTGCTTTTCATGAAAGCCAGCAGCGCGTGGAGCGGTCCGCACGACGATGTGATCATTCCGCGTGGCGGCACCAAGATGGATTACGAGGTCGAGCTGGCCTTGGTGATTGGCCGCACGGCATCGTGCATCGACGAGCGTGAGGCGCTGGATCATGTCGCGGGATACTCGGTGTTTTGCGATTATTCCGAGAGGTCGTTTCAATTGGAGACCGGCGGTCAGTGGACCAAGGGCAAAAGTGCCGACAGTTTCGCGCCGATGGGGCCATGGTTGGTGACGGGCGATGAGGTGACTGATCCGCAAAAACTTCGGCTGTGGTGCAAGGTGAATGGTGAGTTGCGGCAAAACAGCTGGACCGGCGACATGATGTGCTCGGTGCGGCAGCTGGTCGCATACATCAGCCGTTTCATGACCTTGTTGCCGGGCGATGTGGTCGCGACCGGAACGCCGGCGGGTGTGGCCTTGGGCATGACGCCGCCGCGTTATTTGCAGGCGGGGGATTTTGTGGAATGCGGCATTGAGGGGCTTGGCGAGTTGGCACAGCGCGTGGTGGCGAACCATGTAACATGAAGGCTGGTTTTTCCAAAACCTGGAAGGCCTTGCTCTCGTGGCCGAAACCACCGGGCAAGCGTTATGCTGCCTGCGAATTTTGTGACACTTTGCACGAAGCCGGGACGCTTGAAGAAGGCGCCGCCGCGCGCTGCATTCGCTGTGGCACGGTGCTTTACCAGAACCGCGTGGCTTCGCTGACAAGGGCCTCGGCTTGCTCGCTTGCGGCGTTGATTCTGATGGCGCTCGCGCATGTGTTTCCCTTTCTCACGATGGATGCCGCGACGCTGCGCAAAAGCCTCACGCTGCTAGGTGCGGCGGTAGCGTTGATCGATGAAGGCACGCCCCTGCTTGGCATCTCGATCGTGCTTTTCACCATCGTCGCACCCTTTGTGCTGGCCGGCGGGATGCTGTATGTGAGCCTGCCGCTCATGTTTGGCCGTCTGCTTCCCGGTTCGTTCACGATCGCGAAGTGGATGCACCTCAGCGAACCATGGAACATGGTCGAGGTTTTCCTGCTTGGCGTGCTGGTGAGTTTGTTGAAATTGGCGCAAGTGGCGGATGTCACTTTTGGCATCGGCTTCTGGGCCTTTGCCGGGCTGATGCTTTGCATGGCATTTGCGGTGGCGGGCATCGACCGCGAAGAACTTTGGGACCGCATGGAGGTGGCGCGAAAATGAGCGAGCATTTTGAAAAAGCGGCCGATCGCGGGCTTGCAGGCTGCCATGTCTGCGGCCGTGTGGCGGAGCTGGCTTTGGAAAATTGCCCGCGTTGCACCAGCAGGCTCGAGCTGCGCAAACCCAACAGCATCCAGAACACCGTGGCGCTGATGGCGGCGGCGGCGGCCCTTTACATTCCCTCACACATTTTGCCCATCATGACCGTCGTTGAGATCGGCGTGGTGACACCCAATACGATCATCGGCGGCATGATGACCTTTTGGCGCACCGGCGCTTATCCGATCGCGATCGTGATTTTCACCGCCTCGATCCTCATTCCGATCCTCAAGATCGCGGCCCTGAGCTGGCTCTGCGCGGCCGCGGCAGGCTGGATTCACCCGTCGCCGACCGCGCTCGGCAGGCTGCACGGCATCACCGAGCTGCTCGGCCGCTGGTCGATGATCGATATTTTCGTGGTCGGCATCCTGGTTTCGCTGGTGCAGCTGGGAAACTACATGAGCATCACTCCCGGGCCGGGAGCGCTTGCATTTGCAGGGGTGGTCATGCTTACCATGTTCGCGGCGATGAGCTTCGATCCCCGCCTGCTGTGGGATCGGCTCGATGAAATGGCCAAGGATCCACCGACCTCGAAAGACCAAAGCCCTTGAGCAATAACCCGACATCAACGCCACCGAAAGCACCCAAGCCCGAGATTCAGCGCGCCAAGCGCTGGAATGCCGTATGGGTGGTCCCGATCGTGGCCATGCTGCTAGGCATCTGGTTGCTGTATCGGAATTTCACCGCGCAAGGCGAGGTCGCGCATGTGCGCTTCGAAACTGCTGATGGCATCGAGGCGGGAAAAACCGAAGTGCGCTGCCGCTCGGTGAAGGTCGGCATGGTGCGGCATGTGAAACTGGAGGATGATTTGAAATCGGTGATGGTCGATGTCGAGATTGATCGCGATGAAGAGGACTTGCTGCGCAAAGGCACGCGTTTCTGGGTCGTGCGTCCACGGATCACTGGCACCGAGCTTTCAGGCGTCTCGACACTGATCACCGGCGCTTACATCGAGCTCGATCCGGGCCCAGCGGATGCGCCGCTGAGTGAAAATTTCAAAGGCCTTGAAACACCGCCCGCCACAAACCGCAATGTGCCGGGTCTGCGGCTCACGCTGGTGGCCGATCAGGCCGGATCGCTGGCCAGTGGAGCACCAATTTATTTTCGCGGATTCGAAGTCGGCCGCATCGAAGGTCGCAAGTTGAGCAAGGACGGATCGCAGGTCAGCTACGATGCCTTCATCGGCAAAGCTTACAGCGGCCTGGTCACCGAAAACACGCGCTTCTGGAATACGAGCGGCATCGACATCAGCGCCGGTGCCGATGGCTTCAAGCTGCGAACGCCATCATTCCAAGCGATGATTTCCGGCGGCGTTTCCTTCGGCGTGACCCAAGGCGAGGAGCCGGGTGCCGCAGCTGCCGATGGCCGCTCGTTCACGCTCTACAAGGATGAGGAGTTCGCCAAAAAATCCTCCTTCGATCCAACGATGCGCTTGCTTCTGCTTTTTGACCAAACCGTGCGCGGCCTCAGCGAAAGAGCCCCCGTGGAATACCGCGGCATCACCATCGGCCGCGTGTCGCGAATTTCCTTCGATCTGATGCCCGGCGCGCAAAATATGTCGGTGCCGGTGTTGATCGAGATCGATCCGCGGATGATGATTCCCGAAAATCCGAACAAGGAAAAAGATACCGACATTGAATTCATCCGTCAGGCGGTCGACAAAGGCCTGCGCGGCGCGTTGAAAACCGGCAGCCTCATCACCGGCGCGCTTTTTGTGGATCTCGATTATTACGACGATGCCTTGCCGCAAGGCATGAGCAAGGTCGGTGAGTTCGACGCCATGCCAACGGTCTCATCCGGCTTTGCGCAGCTTGAGGCAAAACTTTCCGCTGTGCTCGACAAGTTCCAGGCATTGGAAATCGACAAGGCAGTGACCGGCATCGGCGCGGCCGCCAAGGAAATCGAAGCCACCGCCGCCGCCACGCGCAAGTCGGTCTCGAGTCTTGGCCCCGAAGGCCCGATGCAAGGCGACATGCTGCGCGTGCTCGACGAACTTCGCGCCTCGCTTCGCTCGCTCAAATCAGTCACCAACACCATCGAAGAAAAACCCAATGCCTTGCTCTTCGGTCGCGAGTCATCGAACAATCCGGTGCCCAAAAAAGCCGAACGCTGAAACATCCACCGCCGCCATGATCACCCGCACCCTTTCCCTTCTGATCGGCATCCTGCTTGCCGGCTGCGCCAGTTCTTCGAAATCATTCTATGTTCTCACCGCCGACGGGTCCGCTCCCTCGGGCAGCGGCATGGGCATCGGTGTTGGGCCCATCGCGCTCGCCGAATACATCGATCGCCCAAACCTCGTGATCGCCGAGTCGCCCAACCAACTCAGCATCGCCGACGACCACCGCTGGGCCGGCGACCTTGCCTCATCAGTCGCGCGCATCACTGCCGCTAACCTTGGTCGCCGACTCGGCACCGGCAATGTGCGAACCTACCCGTGGCGCGATGACAACGGCCTGCGCTATCAAGTGACCATCGACATCCGCCAACTTCACGGATCGGGCGATGGCCATGCGATCATCGAGGCCGGCTGGCGCATTTACGCGCTGCCCGAGCGCCGGGTTGCGGCCGCAAGGACTTTCGTCGATCGCGAGCCCTTGCAAGCAGACGGCTATCCGGCACTTGTCGCCGCTCAATCGAAGTTGCTCTCGAGGCTCGCCGCCGACATCGCATCGGCGATGAAGTGAAGGCTGCGTGAAAAATTTCCAAGCGGCAGTCATGCTCAAGGTTTACATTTACCAAAAATGCAGCACCTGCCGCGATGCGCTCAAATGGCTCGACGCGCATGGCATCAAGCACGAGGTCAAAGCCATTCGCGAAACACCACCGACCGTGGCTGAACTCAAGGTCGCACTTGATTCATTCAATGGCGATCTGCGAAAAATTTTCAACACCTCGGGCATGGACTACCGCGCACTCGGCCTCAAGGACCGCCTGCCAGACATGAGTGTGAACGAGGCGCTCGAAATGCTCTCGACCCATGGCAATCTCGTGAAGCGCCCCTTCGTGATCGGTGAT
>Ga0208087_1000098_pt1 | contig 15583 bp, 12 predicted proteins | sample LakMenEpi29Oct10_FD_150745 | JGI IMG/M metagenome (GOLD analysis project Ga0208087, IMG submission 150745) | Freshwater microbial communities from Lake Mendota, WI - 29OCT2010 deep hole epilimnion (SPAdes) | ecosystem: Environmental > Aquatic > Freshwater > Lake > Epilimnion/Euphotic zone ... | reverse complement strand
CTTATCGCCGTGATGGCACAAATCGGCGCCTTTGTGCCGGCCGATGCAACTACGATGGGCATAGTAGATCGGATCTTCTGCCGCGTCGGCGCGTCCGATGACCTGTCGCGCGGTCAATCGACCTTCATGGTCGAGATGAGCGAAACAGCGCTGATTTTGAATCATGCCACTGACCGCTCGCTGGTGATCCTCGACGAGATCGGCCGAGGCACGGCGACCTTCGACGGGCTCTCGATCGCATGGGCGGTCGCCGAGCACCTGCATGATGCCATAGGCTGCCGCACGCTGTTTGCCACGCACTATCACGAGCTCACCGACCTCGCCAACACCAAGGCCGCGGTGGCGAACTGCAATGTCGCGGTGCGCGAGTGGAACGAAGAGATCATTTTCCTGCACAAAATCCTGCCCGGTGCGGCCGACAAATCCTACGGCATCCAAGTCGCACGCCTTGCCGGTCTGCCCAAGCCGGTGGTCGAACGCGCGAAGTCGATCCTCTCACACCTCGAGCTTAACTCGACCAAACCCGAGGCGAAAAAAGCCGGACCCAAGGCCAAAAACACCGCGCAGGAAAGCCTGCCACTAGCCAAGCCTCCGCAACTCGATTTGTTCGGCGGCTTCTCATGAAAGTCTTGCTTGATTGACGCGCGGGCGGCGTGAGGATGGACCGCGTGAAGCGCGACAAACGACATGACACAAGGCGCGCCGGCCATGTGCTGGTGCCGGGCGCGGCGATTGGAAGCATGTCGCTGATCCTTGCCGCGGGCCTTGCCTTGCTGGGCTTTCTCGAACACGCCAATCGCATGATTGCCGGCTTGGTTTCGCGCGGCGGCGCCGAAACATTTCCCAAGCAACTGCCCGAAGCGGTGATCTGGATTGCGGCATGGATCTTTGCCTTTGGAGTCGCATGGGCGGTGCTCGCCGTGCCCGGTCACGCGCGTCGTTGGCTTTTGTGGTTTGCGACACTCTTCATGGTACTGGCATGGGCGCCAGTGCTGAGCCTTGCGGCCCATCGCCCGGATGTCGCGGCGCCATTCATTGCCACCTTGTGGTCGGGCCTTTGCGCGATGTTTTACACCTTCAATCACCGCATGCCCGGTGATGAATCCCCTAACAAAAATCCATGAGCCGCGCCGATTTTCCCGATGCCTTCAAGAGCCTGATCGCTGAACTCAAGCGCTTGCCGGGCGTGGGTCCGCGCAGTGCCGAACGCATCGCGGTGTGGCTCATGCAACACCCGAAGGCCGAGCCTCAATCACTCGCTGCTGCTCTCGAAACCGCCAGTGCCACGATCCACCCCTGCCCGACATGCGGCTTCTTCGCGACCGCCGAATCTTGCGGCATTTGCGACGATCCAAAACGCGACAGCCATTTCCTCTGCGTCGTCGAGCAAGCGACCGATGTGTTGCCGCTCGAACGATCGGGCGCGATGACCGGCCGCTATCATTGCCTTGGCGGAAAACTTTCACCACTCGACCGCGTGTCGCCAGAAGACCTGCGCATCCCCGAACTTTTGCAACGCATCGATGCCACCCTCGCCACCGGTGGCGAAATCGAAGTCGTGCTCGCCCTCGGATCCGATGTCGAAGGCGAGGCAACCGCCAACTACATCGCCGAAATGCTGCGCGGCAAAAACTGCCGCCTCACCCGCATCGCCCAAGGCCTACCCGCCGGCGGCGGACTCGAACACGCCGACGAACTCACCCTCCTTCGCGCCATGCAGGGACGAAGAAGTGTTTGGTAAGAGATAAGGTTCAAGCTTTCAGTTTCAAGAAAGCGAAGATGAAGAAGCCGCTTCTTCAAAGGCAGGGACCTTTGTCCCTAAAGGTCCGCCCAATGAATCGCTAATGCGCAAGCCTCTTCTCTTGCGTCTTTCGCGATAGCCGCGGCGCCGGCACATTCAGAATGGCATTGGTTAAAGAAGGGCATGGCGGTTGGAAATTGCGGAAGCTAGATGGTGGTTTTTTCTTCCGCCATGTCGCTACGCTCCATTGCCGCCACAATTGAAGAAGCTGCTTCTTTTCTAGCTTCTTCTGTCTCGAAGTCTTCCGTCTCCTCTTGAAACTGAAAACTTGAACCTTGAAACTCTTGTCTTACACCGGCGCTTGATCGAGCTTGAACGCATCGTGCACGGCGCGGGCGGCATCTTCGATGCGGCTTTCCTCGACGGTGACGGCGATCTTGATTTCCGAGGTGGAAATCATGCCGATGTTGATGCCAGCATCGCCGAGAGCCTTGAACATTTTGGCGGCGACGCCCGAATGCGAGCGCATGCCGATGCCGACGACGGAGAGTTTGGCGATGCCAGCCTCGGTTTCGATTTTCGATTGCGAGAGCTCCGAGAGCAGAGGCTTGAGCGCGGCTTGAGCGCGGCCGAGGTCGCTCGAATGCATGGTGAACGAATGACGCGCGAAGCCATCGTGCGCGATGTTCGAGATGATCATGTCGAGGTTGATCTCCGCCTCGCCGAGTGCGCCGAGAATGCGCCCGGACATGCCGGGTTCGTCGGGGATGCCGGTGATCGTGACGCGGGCCTGCGAGCGTTCGATCGACACGCCGCGGATGACGACATTTTCCATGTTGGGATGTTCTTCTAACACGAGGGTACCTGGGTTATCGTTGAGGGAGGAGCGAACTTCGAAAACAACGCCGAATTTTTTGGCAAACTCGACCGAGCGCGATTGCATGACCTTCGATCCGGACGAGGCCATCTCGAGCATTTCATCATAGGAAATTTCCGGCAGCTTGCGCGCGTTTTTCACGACTCGCGGATCGCAGGTGTAAACGCCATCGACATCGGTGAGAATCTGGCAGACATCGGCCTTCAACGACGCGGCCACCGCGATCGCCGTGAGGTCGGATCCGCCGCGGCCCAAGGTGTGGATCATGCCATCGGGCGTGATCCCTTGGAATCCGGCAACGACCAGAGTTTTGCCTTCGTCGAGAAAACCGCGCATCAGCGTGGGATCCATGTTGAGAATGCGACCGCGCGTGTGCGAGCCGGTGGTGTGGATGCCAGCCTGGCGACCGGTGATCGACACCGCATCGATGCCAAGCTCGCGCAAAGCCATCGTGACCAGCGCGATCGATTGCTGCTCGCCGGTAGCCAGCAACACATCGAGTTCGCGTTCGCAGGGATTACCCGAAAGATCTTTGGCCATCTTGATCAGGCCATCGGTGACGCCCGACATCGCGGAAACCACCGCGACCACTTGATTGCCGGCATCGCGCGTGCGTTTGATGCGCGCGGCGACATTGCGCATGCGATCGATCGAGCCGACGGAGGTGCCGCCGTATTTTTGAACGATGAGGGCCATGGGTGGAGCAGGGCGGAGTGAAAGCCACCCCGCGCAATTTGGCAAGAAATTGAAAACGAAGGGCGTGTGGGACCTCATTCCCAGCGCTTGGCCCATTCGGCTGGCAGGCGCAGAGGCTTGCCGGCAGGCATCGCGACCAAGGCCAGCGCCTGTCGCGCGGTGACGAGGGTCGCACCGTCGGATTCGCGGATCATTTCGAAGGCGCACCAGAAGCGGGCGCGGGAAATTTCGTCGAGTCGGCCGCGGATTGTGATCCAATCACCCAATTTTGCCGGGCGTTGGTAATCGATCTCGGTACGGACCACGACCGGAAAAACCTGGGTGTCCGACATCGTGCGAAGATCCATGCCCATCAATGCCGCCAGCCGGGTGCGGCAGGTTTCGATCATGCGCAGGTAGGCAAGATTGTGGACCACGGCCCCGCAGTCGGTGTCGAAAAACATCACCTCCTCGCGGGTCTCGATACTCGGTTTCGCTTCAGCCATGCAGGAATGGTGCACCATGAAGATGGTGGAGTTTCAAGGTTCAAGTGAAGAGAGAGCTAGAGGTTATTGGGGCGCCCGTGAAGAAACCGCTTCTTCAATCGTGGCGGCAATGGAGCGTAGCGACATGGCGGAAGAAAAAACCACCATCTAGCTTCCGCAATTTCCAACCGCCATGCCCTTTTTCAACTCTTTTGCTCTGAATAAGTCGGCGCTGCGAGGCCGCATCGCCCTACCGGAGCGGACCTTTGCGGAATGCTACTGCCACATTTGCGGCATTTTTTCAGCACCGCGAAGCGGACTTGGCATGGCCGGAGCGAAGCAAAGGCAAAAAGGTCCCTGCCTTGAAACCGAATTCTCGAGCCTCTCTTATTTGAAAAACAGGAAGTAAAAGGCCAGCACGAAGAAGCCGGTCCAGACGGCGATCACATGGGCGACGCCGAAGGAGCGGGCGCCGGCGGACTCTGCAGGGTCATCGGGATGCGGGCCGAAGAGTGCGGCGTATTTGAAAATCAACCACGCGCCGAATCCCAGCCATGCGATGAGGAAAAGGACCAGCAAGGTCTTGATCAAATAAACCATGTCTGTGCCACGGTAGCGCGAATGGCGTTGATGTCACGCGGCAAGCCCTCACCTCAATCCGCGCAGCAGCAGCTCTGCGTTGGTTTTGGTCGCGCGGAGGTTGGTGAGTAGGCTTTCGATTGCGTCGCCGATCGGTTGTTGGGCGAGTTGGCGGCGGATGTCGACGACCTTGAGGAACTCGTCGGGATGATAGAGGCGGTCGTCGTTGCGAGTGCCGGATTGCGGGATGTGAATGGCAGGAAAAACGCGGCGTTCGGCGAGTTCGCGATCGAGGCGCACTTCCATGTTGCCGGTGCCCTTGAATTCTTCGAACACGACATCATCGAGGCGGCTCTCGGTTTCGACGAGTGCGGTGGCGAGGATGGTGAGGGATCCGCCTTCTTCGACATTGCGGGCAGTGCCGAAAAACTTGCGGGATTTTTGCAATGCCACTGGGCTCACGCCGCCCGATCCGATCGGGCCACCTTGCATCGCCGAGTTGTGGCCACGCGCGAGACGCGTGAGGCTATCGAGCAGAAGGATCACATCCTTGCCGAGTTCAACGCGGCGTTTCGCGCGCTCGAGCACAAGATCGGCGACCTGCGCGTGACGGCGTGGCGATTCATCGAAGGTCGAGGCAAAGACTTGCGCGCCGACAGTTTCCTCGAAGTCGGTGACTTCCTCGGGGCGTTCGTCGAGCAGCAGGATGATGAGTTCCGCTTCCGGATGGTTGTGGCGAATCGCGCGGGCGATTTGCTTGAGCAAAATGGTTTTGCCGCCGCGCGGCGGTGCGACGATGAGACCGCGCTGACCCTTGCCAAGTGGTGCGATCAGATCGATCACGCGCACACCGAGGAAGTCATTTCCTTCGCCTTCGAGGTGGATGCGTTGATCAGGAAACAGCGGTGTGAGCCGGTCGAAATCTTTTGGGACATGATAGTCGGCGATCGGGATGCCTTCGACTTCGATCACCTCGACAGCCGAGAGGTACTTGTCGCGTTCACGCGGTGGACGCACGCGGACCTTTACCATTTGGCCGATGCGCAATCCGTGGTCGCGCACGAGATGGTTGCCGAGGTGGATGTCATCCGGCCCGGGGCGGAAGCTGCGGCTCGGATCGCGCAGCATGGCAAAGTTTTCCTTCGTTTGCTCGAGCACGCCCTCGCAGACGAGGCCCGCACCTTCGCGGCCGTAGAAACTCAGCAGCTCATAGATCAGCTGGCTTTTCGGAATGCCCCCTTGAATGCGGGCAGGCACCGCCTCGGCCATCGACTGAAGCTCGGACAGCGACTTGTGACGGAATTGGTTGATGTCGATCGAGGCCGGGGCGTCGAGCACAGCACTTGGCGCGGCCGCGGCGGGAGTGGCCTCGGTGGCTTCGGGATCGTGGGAGGGATTCATGAGAATGGATTGGCAGAAACGGCGGATTTGGGAACGCAGCACGGCGGGCGGGCCTTCGTTCCAGAAAACGATATCCGCGCGGGACATTTTTTCCTGAACCGGAAGCTGGGCGGCGAGGATGGCATCCATGAGCGCGTCATCGAAACCACCGCGAGCCCTGAGGCGTTGGATTTGCGTGGAGCGGGAGGATGCGACCACCAGCACTTGATTTTGGCCGAAGTCGAAGCCCTTTTCAAAGAACAAGGGCACATCCGCAACAAAGCACTCCGCCCCACTCATAGCGGCATTTTCGAGGGAATCAAGACATTCCTGCCGTACCCGCGGATGGAGGATTGCCTCGAGCCTGGCCCGCGCCGCCTCGTCGGCAAAGACCCGCCCGCGCAGGAAATGCCGGTCAATGCAGCCTGATTCGTCGAGGGCATCGGCGCCAAAAGCCTCGGCAATGAGCGCCGCCACCTCGGGCACCGACTCGAGCATGCGGTGAACGGATGCGTCGGAATCAAAGATCACCAGCGAGGGCAGGTACTCGCGCAGCAGCCGGCACACGGTCGATTTCCCGGAGGCAATTCCTCCCGTCAAGGCCATCACTCGCATCGGGTGAATCATCGCGCCAGATGTGAGATGGAATCAAGCATGGAAAGGCGGGTGAGGAAGAGTTATGGGTTATTTGTTAGAGGTTGTTGGGGAAAGAGGGGCGAATATCTAACATTGAAGTGGAAGAAATCGCCGAAGCCGCTTCTTCGCCTTTCCCGCTGACCTCCTCCTATTCTCTGCCAGCTGAAAACTGACCTCTGGAAACTTCTTCCCCGCCTCAGCGTTTTTTGCGCAGGCGTTTGCCGCTGAGTCTTGTGGCGATGAGGTTCGGGCAGCGGCCGGTGCGGCGAAGCTGCTCGCAAGAGCCTTCGATCTTCAGCGTTTGGCGCAGCGGCTTGAAGCCGAGTCGGCGGGTGACGCAGTCGTTGAGCAAATCAATGTGCGCGTCCTCGAATTCCACAACGCGTCCGCAGTCGATGCAAAGCAGGTGATTGTGCGAGGGCTTGTCGTGAAAATTCGGATCGTAAGTTGTTTGGTTTTCGCCAAGGTCGATGGCACGCAAGAGGTCGGCCTCGACGAGCAGAAGCAGCGTGCGGTAAACCGTCGCGCGCGAAACATCCGGATGTTTTTTGCGAACCCGCTCGTAGAGTTCCTCAGCAGTGAAATGCTCATCCTTGGAAAAAGCCGAGCTGATCACCGCGTCGCGCTGGGTCGTCCGCCGCAGACCCTTGCGACGGATGAATTCGTCGAGTCGCTCGCGAATGCCGGCATCCATGATCCGACTCTAGGTAAAATTCGGGCGACGTGAAGCCGAAATGGCGTGAGTCGCACACTGACCGCAGCCTGCCGCGATGAGGTCGGCCGCTTCGGGCAACTTGTTGCAGGGATCCCGTGCTGATGAGGCATCGACAGCGCGGGGCTTGTGATGCAAATTGATGGCGCATGACCCTCCGCGAGCTGGGATGGAATCCGTTTTTCGAAGAAGCCTTTGCACCGCTGCGCGTCAAAGGCTGGGTCCCGGCGCGCCTGATCCGCGAGTCGCCGATCAATTTCGGCGCCTTCCTTGAAGGGGGCGAGGAAATCGATGTCGTGCTATGCGGGCGGGTTTGGCACGAAGCGGCCAATGATGCCGAGCTGCCGGCGGTGGGCGACTGGGTGGCGCTGGAGCTGGGCCATGAAAACCGCGATCATGTGATCCGCGAGCGGCTGCCGCGCCAGACATGCTTTTCACGCAAGATGCCGGGCAACAGCTCGCAGGCGCAGGTGATCGGTGCGAATGTCGATGTCGTGGCGGTCGTCACCGATGCGGGAGCGGACTTCAACCTGCGCCGCATGGAACGCTACTTTGCATTGATCGGACGCAGCGGGGCCAAGCCGCTGGTGTTGGTGAACAAGGCCGACCTTTGCGACAAAAAAACTAACCGCGAGGCAGCGGATCGCATCGCCGAGCTTTGCCCCGCCGCCGATGTGCATGTCACCAGCGCGCTCAAGGGCGAGGGGCTCAAGGTGCTGAAGCAGTATCTCAAAAAAGGAACTACGATGTGCATCGTAGGTTCAAGCGGCGTCGGCAAGTCGACGCTGGTGAATCAACTCTACGGCGACGAGTGGCAATGGACGGGTGAGGTCAATGAAGCCACCGGCAAAGGCCGCCATACCACCACCTCGCGCGAGTTGGTGCCGCTGCCCGGCGGCGGCATGCTCATCGACAACCCAGGCATGCGCGAAATCCAGATGTGGACGGATGAAGGGACGCTGCGCGAAAGTTTCTCGGATGTGAGCGCGATTGCGTCCGATTGCCGCTTTGCCGACTGCGGCCATCGCAGCGACGCCGGATGTGCGATCCGCGCTGCCGTGGAGGCCGGCACGCTCGATGCTGGGCGCCATGCAAATTTCCTCAACCTCGAAAATGAAATCGCGGCCCTCAAAAAACGCGCCGAGAAACGCCAGATGGCGGTCGAGCGCTGGGCCAAACGCAACAGCCGAGTCAAAGCTCGCAACCTCGCGGACCGCATCCAGCTCGAACGCGATGAACGCGGCGAAGCCTGATCAAATCATCATGAAACCGAGATCCATCACATCGGGCATCAAATCTGCAGTCGTGGCATTTGCCATCATTTATAGCGGCGTGACATCGTCCATGGCACAGGTCGCGCAGGTAAAGGATGCGCTGACCGGCGGGCAGAAAACGGCGACCGAAAAGCCCGAGGAAGTGCGCGCCAGGTTCGACCAATGGCTCAAGGATTCGCGCGAGGACCTTGCGAGGATCGATGCCGAAGGCGCATCGAATGCCTTGCCGCCCAGTATCTCGCAGGCAGAGGTCGATGACCGCCGCCAGGACTTGGAACAAATCATTCTCACGATTCCGCGACTTCTCAAAAATATCGATTCTTTTGCCGAGGCAAAAAAAGCTCTCGAAGCAGCCAAGAACGCCAACGCCGCATGGACCGGCTTTGCCGATAAACCGCCTTACTCGATCCTGATGGTCGACGAGTTGCTCAACGAACGCGATGCGATCCGCGCAAAGCTTTCTTCGCATGAGTCATCCTTGCTCAACTACGATGGCCTGCTGGCGGGCGCAGTCGTCGAAATGAAATCCGCCGAGGATGCGGTGAGCAACGCGATCCTTGCCGTGCGCGATGGCGATGCGACCGCCGATGGTAGTGCCAAGTGGAAGCTCGAAGCAGCGCGGATTCACTCACGGCTTTTTGCCTGTCGCGCGGCACTGATCAAGAGCGCCACCGAAAACCTCCGGGAGTGGAATGCCGCGGCAAAAATTGATCTCGCGCTCATCGAACGCAAGGTGACGCTCGCCGAAAACAACGCGTCATTTGACGAAGCCGACCTCGAAAAAATCGCCCGCATTTCCGACGAGCGCAAAAAAGCGATCCACAAGGATATCGAAACGGTGGAAAAACGGCTCAAGCCAGCCTTTGTCGCGCGGCGTCAAGCACAGGCGGCGCTCGATGAATTGCTGGCGGGCACGTCCCCTGAATCCGAAAAATCAAAAGCGCCCGAAGGCCTGGAGATGGCAAAGTACCGTCTCGAAGTGACGGTCGGCCGCGTCGAGGGACTGCAATCGCTGATAGAAAATCTCGAAAGCCTCGTGCGGCTCGAGAACATGAATTTCAAAGCTTACCAGAATCGCCTCGCGATCCTGAAGGCCAAGAACGAAAGCGAACGCGAAAAACTTCGCGCGGCCCTCGCCGCCACCAGCGACGAGCTCAAGGCCTGGAGCAAGGTGCTCGACAGCGAAATCTCCACCCGCACAGCCGACCTCAGCAAGCTCGAAGCACGCGCTGCATCCATCACATCCAACGACCCTCGTTTCGACCTGCTCAACGAACAACGCGCAAGCCACAGCGAACAACTCACGATGCTGCAACGCATCGACCAAGCGGCCACGGCACAAAGAAAACTGATCCGCCGCTGGATCGCCGATCACACGCCCGCGCCACAGGAAGAAACGCTGATGGCACAACTCGGCCGCCTCGCCAGCGATGCGCCGTCCGCCGTCTCACGCCTCTGGTCACTCGAAGTGATGAGCTTCGAGGAAAAAATCGAGGTCGACGGACAAACGATCAAGGGCCGCATCCCGGTGACGCTTGGCATGTTGCTACGCGCGCTGCTGTTTTTCCTGATCGGCTACTGGGTCGCCTCGCTCATCGCCAAGCGGATCCAAAAAGGCATCGTCGCTCGAGGTCACATCGCCGAGGCGCAGGCGCGCACGCTGCGCAACTGGGCGATGATTTTTGTCGGCCTGATGCTGGCAATTTCGACGCTGTCGATTCTCAAAATTCCGCTCACGGTTTTTGCATTCTTCGGCGGCGCGCTCGCAATCGGCTTTGGTTTCGGCACGCAGACGCTGATCAAAAATTTCATCAGTGGCATCATTGTGCTGGCCGAACGTAAGGTACGCGTCGGCGACATTCTCGATGTCGATGGCATCGTTGGAACCGTGACGGAGATCAACACGCGCTCATCGGTGATCCGCAGTGCCGATGAGGTCGAAACGGTGATTCCCAATTCGTTGTTTCTGGAAAACCGCGTGACGAACTGGACGCTCACCAGCTCGCGCGTGCGCCGCAGCATCAAGGTCGGCGTGGCATACGGCACATCGCCGCAAAAGGTGATGGAGATCCTCACGCAGGCCGCCGCAAGGCATGGGCTCATCTGCAAAGAACCCGCGCCTTACGCGGTGTTCGAGGACTTTGGTGACAACGCGCTGATCTTCAGCGTCTACTACTGGATCGATATGAGCGCAGGCGCGAATTCGGCAATCATCGCCAGCGACCTGCGCTTGATGATCGAAAAACATTTCACCGAAGCCAGCATCGGCGTTCCATTCCCCCAACGCGAAATGCACTTGAGCACGGATACACCGATCGAGGTGCGGATGGTCGACATAGCGAAGGAACAATCCAATTCATGAACGACGCGCATTGGATGGGGCTGGCGCTTGATGAAGCGCGCAAGGGGATTGGCAGGACGGCGCCGAATCCGCCGGTCGGTGCGGTGCTGGTGAAAGAGGGCAATCTCATCGGTCGCGGGTGGCATCAACGCGCGGGCATGCCGCATGCCGAACGCGAGGCGATCGCCGATGCCGTGCGAAATCATGGACCCGATGCGACAAGCGGCGCGACGGCCTATGTCACACTCGAGCCATGTTCGACGCAAGGTCGCACGCCGGCATGCACGAGCGGCTTGATCGAGGCGGGTGTCGCGCGCGTGGTGTACGCATGCACCGATCCGAACCCCGCGCATGCCGGGCGCGCCGATGAGGTGCTCGCCGCTGCCGGCATCGATGTGCTCGCGGGCGTTTGCAAAGACGAAGCGCGACGCATCCTGCGGCCTTTCGAAAAAGTCATCAAAACCGGTTTGCCATGGGTCATTTGGAAATCCGCGATGAGCCTCGACGGAAGACTCACGAGACCGCCGGGCGAGGGTCAGTGGCTCACCGGCCAAGCCGCGCGCCATGATGTGCAAAAGCTTCGCTCGCAAGTGGATGCGATTCTCACCAGTGGCGAAACCGTGCGGCGCGATCATCCGGCGCTGACAATTCGTGTGCCGGAATTTCTCGAAGGTCGCACGCAGCCGTGGCGCGTGGTGTTCACCGAAAAGCCGGCATCATTGCCACAAGACGCGCCCTTGTTCACGGATGAATGGCGCGAGCGGACCTTGCTGAGGTCGGGCACCGATCTGGAATCCGTGCTGCGCGAGTTGGTGCGCGAGCGGGGAATTCTTTGCGCGATGGTTGAGGCGGGTGGGAATTTTTCTGCGGCGCTTTTTGAAGCGGGCCTGATCGATGAAGTCGTCGTCTACACCGCGCCGATTCTGTGTGGCGGACCGGTGCCGGCCTTGGCGGGCAAGGGCTTGCCGCATTCATTGCGGCTTGATGAAACCAGCTTCGAGCGCTTCGGCGACGATGTCCGTATGGGTGGCGTTATTGAAAGGCAGATGGGCAGAAACTGAAATGAGAAGAGGTGGCTTCTTCATTCTTCCCAATAACCAATCACAAATAACTAATAACCCTTCCCTCTCCGCGTCCCTTGGCGACCTTGGCGCCTTCGCGGTAAAATATCTTTTCTGAATGAGTCGGCGCCGCGAGACCGCATCGCCCTACCACTTGGAGAAAAACGCAAATGTCGCGGCGAGGCCTTCCTCAAGGGTAAAGCGTGGCTTCCATCCTGCAGCGAGCAGCTTGTCGGCGCTGGCGCGTGAATGCTTCACATCGCCGGCGCGTTCTGCGGCATGGATCACGCGTGTGCTGGTGCCGGCCTTGGCGAGGATTTCGCCCGCGAGTTGGTTGATCGTGATTTGGCCACCGTAGCCGGCATTGAAGACGCCCGTGACGCCGGCAGTTTCGGCGGCAAAGGTGAGCGCACCGACGATGTCCTTCACATAGATGAAATCGCGCGTTTGTTCGCCGTCGCCGTAGACCGTGATGTCCTCGCCCTTGACGGCTTTTTCAATAAAGATTGGCACGGCCGCGGCGTAAGCGCCTTTCGGATCCTGACGCGGGCCAAAGACATTGAAGAAGCGAATCGCCGCCGTCTCGAGCCGCCCTTCGCGGCGGAACATGTCGAGGTAGTATTCGCCATCGAGCTTGGTGATCGCGTAGGGGCTCTTCGGCTCGGGCAGCATCGACTCGATCTTTGGCACGGTCGGGTTGTCGCCGTAGATCGCGGCTGACGAGGCAAAGGCCAACTTGCGCACCTTGGCGGCGGACGCCTCTTCGAGCACATTGAGCAAACCATGAACATTGATGTCGACGCACTCGGATGGCTTCGACATCGACTCCGGCACGCTGACCAATGCGGCCATGTGGAAAATCAGATCCACCCCTTCAACCGCCTTGCGCACCAGCTCGCGATCGGTGATCGAGCCTTCGATGAAAGTGCAATCCAGCCCATTGAGGTTTTTGCGATATCCGGTGCGCAGGTTGTCGAGCACGCGGATTTCCGTGGCCTTGCCTTGGTAGTGTTCGACGATGTGGGAACCGATGAAACCGGAGCCACCAGTGATGAGAATTTTCATGATGGTGAAAGTTGAAGCGAAATGATGCCGCGGCGCTTAGGAAAGTTTTTCCGGGTATTCGCCGGCGGAGATCGCCTTGCGAATCGACTCGACCACAAAGGCCTTATCGTCGGGATAAGTCACGCCAAACCACGAGCCGGTGGTTTGCAGCACGGCGCAGCGAGCCTTGCCATCCCGGATCAATTGATCGACGACCGTGGGAATGTAGCACTCGGATTTTGGCTGAGTGCCGGACTCGGTCATAAAATTCACGAAGGCCTCTTCGAGTTGCGCGAAAAAGACCGGGTTGAAGGCCCAAAAATTCATCGAGACGGGCGAGCCTGTGGGGATGATTCGGCGTTCGCCGTTGAGCCCGACGCCGCGGACATGGCCGTCTTCCTCGCGGCCGATGTTCACATACTCTTCGACCTCGGCAAGCGCGCCGCTTGCATCAAGTTTGCAAATGCCGCGATTGACCGTTCCATAATCCGAAAGGGTGTTTTCCAGTGGATAACCCACCATCGCCATCGCATCCGGATTGTTGGCTTCCTTGATGAGAAATTCCGCCGCGCGGGCATAGGCATCGCGGCCGTAGAAGTCATCGGCATTGATCACCGCAAACGGCTCTTTCACCGCATTGCGTGCAGCGCGTACGGCATGGGCGGTGCCCCATGGTTTTTCACGACCTTCGGGGACCGAAAATCCTTCAGGCAAATCGCTCAGTTTTTGAAAGACATAGTCGACCTGGATGCGATCAGCGAATCTTGCGCCCACACTTTGTTTGAAGGCCGCCTCGAAATCCTCGCGGATGATGAAGATCACGCGGCCGAAGCCCGAGCGGATGGCATCAAAGACCGAGTAATCCAGCACGGTTTCACCATGCGGGCCCATGGGGTCCATTTGCTTGAGGCCACCGTAGCGGCTGCCCATTCCGGCGGCGAGGACGAGGAGAGTCGGTTTCATGAAAGTGCGTGAGGCGCCATTTCAATGTCACTCCGCACGCGCCATGGCAATCACGGATGCTTGTAACAGTGCCTTCCGCATCACGGCCTGCCCGAGTCGGCCGGCAGGATTTCCGCGACGAGTGTCTTCACGCCTTGTTCGGCGAATTTGCTTTGCGGGTGGATGTTGCGGGCCTTGAGGTACCATGAAAGCGCGGATCCAGTTTGCTTTGGCGTGCGGTTTTCGAATTGCCGCGCGCGGTCTAGGGCTCGGGTGAAATCGGCGACCTTGGGCGCGAGCAATTCAAGTTCGCGGCCGAGCTTCGGATCGTCGGGAAACTGCTCGCGAAGTTCGGCGAGCTGTTCCCACGCGGCGCAATTTTGGCCCACGCGGCCAAACTCCGCGGCCTTGCCGAGCGCGGTTTCGATCTTCGTCAAGTTTTCGACAATCTGGCGAAAGGCGTCTTCGCGCGACGCGTCGCCTCGAATCGCGGGTGCGATTTCGTACTGGCGGCGGGCGATTTCGCGAAAGTTTTTTTCGGCAAGAAGACGGTCGAAATCATTGCGGGCGGTGACGACGACACTGCTGTTGTTCACGAGCTGGCGGAACTCATCGAGCTTGGGATTGGTCGGCCAAACTTCGGCGGCCTCGCGAATTTTTTCTGCCGCTTTGTCGCTGTCGCGAGCAAGCAATTGCGCTTTGGCATCCTCGATCGCGAGATCCGATGCGAGCGAAGAGGCGGCGATGACGCTATCGACTTTTGATGATGGGAAGTCGCTCGCTGCGGACTTGAGCTTGCCGCTGAGCTCGCGAGCCTTGGTGTAATCCCGCGCCTGCAGCGTGCCGTAAAGCTCGTAAAGATCGCGGAAGTATTTTGCCACGCGGTTTTTCTTTTCCAGCGGCAGCGTGGCGACGGGCGCAAGGTATTCGCCCAGCGCAAAGGCCTCCATGAGCCGCTGTGAGGCGGAGTGCAATTCGTTGCGTGAAAGCATCAGATCAAACGCCTCGACATATTTTTCCGCCTCGCGAATTGCCTCGTTGGAAAGCGAATCGAGCGACGACACCGTCGGGCTCACACCGGCCGACTGGGAAAACAGTTTTGAGACATCCGAGTTCTTATCGATGCGCAAGGTTGAGTCGCCGTCCTTCCAGATTTGGTTGTAGAAACGCGCGGCCATCAGCACGTGCTCGTAGCGGCGTTGCACAAACCATTGGATCATGCTTACCTGGTATTGCGCTTTGGTGCGCAGCGTTTGTGCCTCGGTGCGTGCGATGTTGGCCTTTTTCAGCGCTTCGATCTCGGCGATGCGCCGCAGCGTTTCGGTGTACCTGAGGGAACTGGTGCCCGCCCCTTCGCTAGCGGAAGTTTTCTTCTCGGGTGCCGCTTTGCCACCTTTGCCGCTGCCGACGGGCGCTGACTTTTCAAGTTCGCTTGCCTTGTCGTGGCGCGCCATCCAATCGCCGCTCGAAATGATCGACTGTTTTTCATCTTCGATGGTCTCGTTGAGTTTTTTGAGTCCGTTGACATCCTGTTTGGCGAGCATCGCCATGTAGATCGACTCGGCAAGCGAGCCGCAGAGGTTGGCATCGCCCGGATAGGACGAAGCGGTGGGCAGGAGTTTGAAGGCCGCGTAGAGGTCGGGCTTTTGATCGCGCAGCGGCGAGATCGTGTTGAGAATTTCGGCAATCGTTCTGCGATAGCGCGCGGCGTCCTCATCGCTCTCCGGCGGTTGGCTGAGAAACTTGTCGAAGCGCGCGCGCAGCAAACGGTTGTCGCCAAGTGGAATGGCCACACCACCGACGGTGATTGTCTCGGCCGCTGGGTCGAGCAGCGGG
>Ga0208087_1000090_pt1 | contig 16195 bp, 15 predicted proteins | sample LakMenEpi29Oct10_FD_150745 | JGI IMG/M metagenome (GOLD analysis project Ga0208087, IMG submission 150745) | Freshwater microbial communities from Lake Mendota, WI - 29OCT2010 deep hole epilimnion (SPAdes) | ecosystem: Environmental > Aquatic > Freshwater > Lake > Epilimnion/Euphotic zone ... | reverse complement strand
AACTAGTTGTGCTCCAACATTTGGTTGCTTTGCGGATTTCTTCAAATCGATCGAAATTTTACTGAATGCTTCACGTTGCCTTCGCGCAAGAGTCGTATTGCTGAGGCCTTGACGAGAACGCAAAACAAACTTGCAAAGCAACTCGATACGCGCGTCGCGGGGATGTGTAACTACCTCGTTTAGCCATGTTTGGTTGGCACGCTTTCCGGAAGCAGTAGCGGTGTAGACGGTTCGCGCAGAGCCCTGATCGCCTGGTTCAACTTTGCTGGGGCGGATGTACTTGGCTTCTAGGAGTGAGTTGATTGAGCGATAGACGAGAGGGCGACGCACGCGCATTACGGAAGAGAGTGATTCGTCCGAATCCAGCTCTTTGTGCAGCGCAAAACCGTGACGGGGCTGCTCGATGATGAGAGCCAGAACTGTTTGATCCAGGGAGGAGGGCTCGTATAGTCTCATTGTTACTAATCATACCTAAGGGGTGGCAATGAAGCGGACAGTCGGAGTGCTGATGGTGGGCATTTGCGCCATGGGTACTGTTGCGCCTACGGCCGCCGTTTCGCCGCTGAAAGGCGAGGTAACAGTCTCTGCAGCGGCATCACTTACCGACTCGTTCACGGCTTTGGCTAAAGCATTTCGGACAGCGAATCCCAAGGTGAAAGTGCGGCTTAACTTCGGTTCATCGTCGACATTGGTGGCGCAGATCCAGGCTGGCGCCCCAAGCGATGTCATTGCCTCCGCCGACTTGTCGAGTGCGGAGAAACTGGTGGCAAGCGGTCACGTAGTTGCTGCTCCACGTGTGTTTGCGCGAAACAGTATGGCCATTGCGGTAAAGCCTGGCAACCCCGAAAAAGTGAAGTCGATCAAAGACCTTGCACGATTGAAGACCATTGCCATGTGCGGCAAGGCAGCACCATGCGGTGTTTATGCTTCATCAGTTCTCTCTCGTGCTGGTGTGGTTGTTAAGGAGAGCAATATCACCAGAGGTGTGGATGCAAAGGCAACCCTTGGCGCGGTGGTAACGGGAGACGCTGATGCCGCGATTGTTTACAAGACGGATGTGATTGCGGCGGGCAAGTCGATTCAAGCTGTTGACATTGCTACAGCTAGCAATGTGAAGGCAATGTATGGAATTGCTTCTATTCGGGGTTCGAAGAATGGATCGCTTGCCAAAGCCTTTGTCGACTTCGTGTTGTCCGAACAGGGCTGGAGAATTCTGAAAGGTTTTGGTTTTCAAAAACCATGAGTAAAACCAAAGGTCGCGACGTTGCAAGCAGCACGCCAGGTTTTGTCTTGGTTGGGGCAGCGCTGGGGCTTATCTTTCTTTTGCTCCCACTCGTTGGGCTTGTACGTCGCGTTGCGTGGCGGGGGTTGTTGGGCAACCTTGTAGAGGGGCCTGCGTCGGAGGCGCTGCGGTTATCGCTCGTCACGTCGGTGATTGCCACATGTTTCGTGGTGTTGTTTGGCCTTCCACTTGCATGGGTGCTCGCACGCATCGCGTTTAAGGGGCGCTCTCTCGTGCGCGCACTGGTGATGCTTCCCATGGTGCTGCCGCCGGTGGTGGGTGGCGTTGCGTTACTTGGTGCGTATGGCAAGTCGAACGGGCTGCTCGGCTCCACGCTGTACAACTTGTTTGGTTTGCAACTCACGTTCTCGCCGCTAGGCGTGATTGTTGCCGAGGCGTTTGTTGCGTTGCCATTCTTTGTGATGGCTGTGGAAAGCGGGCTCCGCAGTATCGAACCCAAGTTTGAAGAGTCGGCCGCGGTGATGGGGTTGTCCTCGACAAAGAGGTTCTCTCGTGTGACGTTGCGATTGCTGGCGCCTGCATTGCTTGCAGGAACTGCGGTTGCTTGGGCTCGTGCGCTTGGCGAGTTCGGGGCAACGATTACATTCGCCGGCAACATCGAGGGGCGTACGCAGACCACGCCTCTTGCGGTGTACTTGTTGTTGGAGAGCGACCCAGAGGCCGCATACGCGCTCAGTTTGGTTCTGCTCGTGGTGTGCGTTGGCGTGTTGGTGACTATGCGCGACCGCTGGATGGGCAGACGCTCATGACATTGCAACTTGATGGCCGAATAACGCGAGGTGAATTTGCTCTTGATGTGGCGCTTTCTATTGGCAATGAGGTGCTGGGAATTACTGGGCCAAACGGTATTGGCAAAACCTCGATACTTCGGGTTGTAGCTGGGCTGACAAGTTTGTCGGCAGGGTCGCTCGAATTGGCTGGGACAGTGTTGGATTCACCAACACAAGACATTTTTGTGAAGCCCGAACATAGAAATGTTGGGATGATGTTTCAAGATCACTCACTGCTTCCATTTTTAACGGCCGAGGAAAACATTGTCTTTGCGCTTCGTGCCCGCGGTGTTCGTGTTCGTGATGCGCGAACAATTGCCGGCAACCAGCTGGAGGCTGCCGGCATCGGCCAGTATCGCGGTTTGTTGCCGCACCAACTTTCGGGCGGTCAGTCGCAACGCGTGTGCTTAACTCGGGCACTTGTTGGCAGCCCCAGCGTGGTGTTGCTGGATGAACCGCTGTCGGCACTGGACGAGTTGGCTCGGCCATTGGTGCGTACCAATTTGCGTGCGGCGTTGCAGCAATTGAATGGCCCGAAGATCATTGTCAGCCACGACTCGGCCGACATAGATGCACTGTGCGATCGGGTGATTGCGCTGTAGTCGTTTACAGTGAGGCATATGGTCACAAGCCGATTTCCCGCCGCGCAATGGGAGATGGGCCCACTGGGTGGAGACGTTGATGCAGAAGTGGTGCAGGCGCAGATAGCCGACACCATTGGCGAGCACGAAGCAACCGACATTACGCAAGCCATTTTGGTGGTGCATCGCGGCAAGGTAGTTGCCGAGGCCTATGGGCCCGACACTGATGCTGCAACGCCACTGATCTCGTGGTCGATGGCCAAAAGCATTACTCATGCACTTGTTGGCATTGCACAAATGGATGGGCTGCTGGATGTAAGCAAACCTGCTGCAGTTGATGCGTGGAAGAACGACTCTCGTAGCAAGATCACGCTGCAACATTTGCTCGACATGCGTTCGGGGCTTTCTTGGAATGAAGATTATGTAGACGGTGATTCATCCGATGTCATCGAGATGCTGTTTGGCTCGGGGAAAGATGATGTTGCTGCCTACGCAGTATCGCTGCCCTTGACAGACGAGCCCGACAGCAAGTGGTTGTATTCGTCGGGCACCACAAACATCGTGACCCGAATATTGGGCGATGCATATGGCGATACGCATGGCTCGAGCAGCGGTATCGAACGTGTGCTGCAACAACGACTCTTTGCACCAATTGGCATGCACGCAACTGCGCGGTTTGATGCAGCGGGCACGTTTATCGGTTCGTCATATGTTTTTGCGACAGCACGCGATTATGCGCGTTTCGGTTACCTGTATTTGCAGGATGGAAATTGGAATGGCACGCAAGTGCTTCCAGCCGGGTGGGTAGATCACGCCCGGGTGCAGACAGTTGTGGATGCAGAGACGAGTTTGGGCTATGGCGCTCACTGGTGGACGTTGCCGGGGGAGGAAGACAGCCTCGTGGCTTCCGGTTACGAAGGTCAACAAATTTATGTATTGCCCAAACGCGACTTGGTCATTGTTCGGCTTGGTAAGACGGTTGCCGAGAAACGGGGTGCTGTGCGGGAATCGTTGCTAGCCATTGCCCAAGCGTTTCCAATTTTGCAGTAGTTAACTGAGTCCTAAACGCACCAGGTGGTCTGTAGGTGCTTCCACTTGCACGAGTGCGTGGCGAAGCAGCTCGACAGCGTCGCTCTCGTAACTGCCGTCAATTCGGTTTGTCGATTCCTTCGGGTCTTCTTTGCGGTTGTACAAGATGTGCTCAAACTGAGTCGCCATTGCCCAGAATGGCAATAGGTCGCCCTCGACGAAGGGTTGTCGGATAACTGGGATGGTGGTTCCGGGCATCTTGTCAAGCTTGGCGCGCTCATCGGGGTTAGGCATTTTGTAATTTGGATATTTTGCGATGGGCATCGTGCTCCATCGATTAGACCACATAGACAGAGGCGCGTTTGCGCCTGTTGGCCCGCGCGAATAACGCCATTCTTCGGTTACAAGTTGCACTTCTCGCCCCCACACGCCAGTGAGCAACCAATCGCGAATGCGTTCGGATTTTGCGTTGATCAACGGCTGCAACGATGTTCCGTGCGTTCGGTGTTTCACTTCGGCATCAAATACCTCTGCGATGGTGGCATGAATGTCGGTCGAGGTGGTGAGTGCGTTGCAAACGCGAGGCGCTACGCCGGGCCAATAGATCATCATCGGAATGTTTCCCAGTTCCTTATAAACAGGGACCGATGGCTTGCCCCACAAGTCGCGGCCGTGTACATCGGTGTCACCCAGGTAGTGGCCATGGTCGGTGCACATAACAATGGCTGTGTCGTCCCACGCATTCGTTTCGTCGAGGGCGTCGAGCACATTGCCCAGATAGTGGTCGATCATCGCGAGCTTCGAGCCATACTGCGAATGGATCTGATGGGCCTCTCTCTTGTTGATGATGCCCTGAGCAATTGCGTCAACTGCGTATGGAGGCCACACCAAGTGTGGTCCTTCCCATGTGTCGTCGTACTTCATGGCCCATTCTTCGGGCGTATCAAACGGCTCGTGCGGGTCGAACTCGTCAATGAAGAGCATGAACCGTTCGTCCTTCGCGCGGTGCTGAGGGGATGCATCGCGTATCCACTTGGCTGCGGCACGCATTGTTCGCGGCCCGGGAAAATCCTCGGCACCATTGAAATATCCGCGGGAGTTGTCGTAGTGAGTGTGGCCGCGCCCAAATGACGGAGCACCAATCCAACTTGGGTCTGGCCGGGTTTTCCACGGGTCGCTTTCGTGACCGCGCTCGTATTCCCACGCGGTGAAATCCGTATGGAAGTTTTCGCCGCCAACTTCAAATAGGTGCGGGTGGTCGGTGATCAGTTGTGTGACGACACCTTTGCGTCGAAGCGCTGCAGTTATCGATTCTTCCCATAGCTCGATAGAGCCCCACGGCTTCCACAAGAAATCCCACGCACCAACCAAAATGTCGTGCCGGGCGGGGATGCAAGGCAGAGAACCGGTGTGATGGTTCGTAAATTTGACGCTGCGTTGGGCGAGCCGATCAATGTTCGGCGTATCAAACTGTTTGCCTTCAAACGCCGAAAGGTCATGTTTGTTCAGGCTGTCCAACAAAATGACAACGACATTCTTGGGCTTAATCGACATGGCTACTGGTGCGCGGCTGGTACTTCTGTTCGGCTCTTGGTAATTCCAAGAGCAATCAATGCTCCAATTACGAATGCCGCACCTATCGCGCGATTGACTGTCATGGACTCGCCCAACACCGCGATGCCAATAGCGATAGAGAAAATGGGTTCAACGGTGGTGATGATGGACACCATACTTGGCCCAACTCGTTTGATTCCCTCGAACGAGCACGTGATAGGGAAGATGGTGCCGAACAGCGCGAGCGCCACGATGAACCACCAACCACGGGCCTCATTGGGGAAGACAACGCTGAGCGATGCTGGTGCTACGAGAGCGAAGAGCCAATAGCCAAGAGCCGCGCCCGAGTTCAGCAACATTGAGGCGGTGACTAGATCGATCTTGGCAAGTGTTTTCGACATCAACAAGAGATAGACGGTAAACGTAAGCGACGACGCCACAACCAGCAGAAAGGCCTTCGTGTCTGAGCGGCCGATTTGACCAACCGATATGAACACGCCGAAGAGCGTTGCGCAGAGTGCAATAACGGTGGAGCGGGAAGGCTTGCGCTTGTAGATGGCCCAAGTCGCAATCAATACAAATACGGGGTTGAGATAAAAGATGACGATGGCGAGGCCCGTATCGATGGTGTCGATGGCAATGAAGTACGACAACGAAGTGAAGGTGATCAGGAAGCCACCCAAGAAAAACATCTCGAAGAATGAGCGCAGTGTGGGCCACGGATGGTGGCGGGCCAGCAAGTAGCGCAATATTGCGAGGCCTATGGAGGCCATGGTGAAGCGAACGCACATGACGCCGAGCGGGTTTGCGTCGGACTCGTATGCCTTAATCGCCAGTGCGGGTGCAAGCGCGAAGCCGGCACTTGACATCATGACGAATGTTGCGCCAATGATGAGCTTGTTTTTTGGCACGGCAAAAATCTAGTGCTCATATTGCCGACAGGTACCATTGGTTCATGGCGCGGCGTATTCTCCGTTCATCTTCTGTCGTGTTGGTGTTTACGTTGGCTGGATGCGGCGGGGGCGAAAGCGCAGAAACACTTGCTGGTTTAGACGGCTCGGCGCTCGAGGCAATGGCCAAGCGTGCCGAAACCGATGGAGCAAATTGCTTGGTGGTTCTTAAGGGCGGCGAGTTAGTGCGCGAATGGAACTTTGGTGGGTCGAGCCCCACCGCTTTGCAAGAGGGTTTCTCTACTACCAAGTCGGTTGCATCGCTGCTGATCGGTATTGCGCAAGATCAGGGTTTGCTCAATCTTGATCAGCCGGCTTCCGATTTCATTACCGAATGGAAAGGCACCAAGAGTGAACCGGTAACGATTCGGCAATTGTTGTCAATGACAAGCGGTCGTTATTACGACTTCCAAACCGACTACGCACAAATGGCATTCTTTTCGCAAGACAAGTCGGGTTTTTCGATTGGTCTGGAACAGCAGCACGAGCCAGGCACTGTTTGGGAGTACAACAATTCGGCAACACAGACGTTGGAAGTGGTGCTGAAGCGTGCAAGCAATATGGCGGTCAACGACTTTGCAGCCCAATATTTGTTCAGCCCACTTGGTCTTAGTTCGCGGCTGATCACCGATGCCGCCGGCAATGCAGGCCTGTACGCCGGCATGCAGACATCATGTCGAGACTTGGCCACGTTGACACAACTGGTGCTCGATGAGGGTGCGTATCAGGGGAAGCAAATCATTTCTCAAGCATTCGTCGCTGAGGCGATTAAACAATCGAGCACGTTGAAAGATGACTATGGGTTGCTGTGGTGGCTAGACCCAAGCGGTGCTTATTACATGTCGGGGGCTTGCGGACAGGTTGCAATGGCGATGCCTCAATTTGATGTTGTGGCAACGCTGATGAGAACTACCGATCTCAGTTCGCCACAGAGTCTGCTTACTTGCGGCGGCGAATCGAGTGAAGAGATTTTGCTCGAGGGGATTAGCGCCGCGTCAATCGGCGGATGACTCTTTGCAGAAACGGTTTTTGCTTTTCTGAGAACTGCTTCGATGAGTTTTTGAACACTCCGTGCCATTCGGGAAGGTTGTCTGTGGTGGCAACGACGTGTTTCATGATTCCGGGTATGACCGATGTATGTGCCCGAATCTCGGCTTCGTAGTCGACAATACGAACCGAATCTTGCCCAAACTGATTTCGATAGGCGGCTAGCAACGAGTCGTAATCAGCAAGCCAAGAATCTGGTTGCACATAGGCAAACGAATTCGGGTCGTCGCTCAGCGTAAATCCATCTCGTGTCAGGTGTTCGGCCCAGGAGCGAAGGTAATCGTTCCGTTCTCGTAGCGTGACAACAACTGTTACCTCGCGAGTTGTCAGCAGCTTTGCGAGGGCCGACAATTCTGCGGGGTTGCGCAGGAATGAAAGGGTCTCGGAAGCAATAACCAACGTCTTTGCTGGTCCTTCAACTTGTGACAGCACATGTTGGGTGACATGGTGTTGCCAATGCTCGGTATTCCATTCGGGGATTCGGCGCATGGTCGGGTATTGCTTCGACCCATCTGCGCAGAGCAACGCAATCTCTCGGTTGTTTTGAAACAGGCCCTCGTAGATATCGATGCCATGTTCGAGAGCCAGCCGTTTGTGGTGGATTCGGAGCCAATGCTGGAATGAGGTGGTGCCCGTCTTGTGCGTGCCTATGTGAAGAATGGCCCTTTTGGGCACTCGGTCCATGGGAAAATAATTTACTCAAACCACTAGTTTGTTACTTAGTCAGAGACAAGGGGCGCACATGGCAAACGAAATTTGGCAAAACACAGCTACTCAAATAGCAGCCGACATTCGCAACAAGAAGGTGACTAGCCGCGAGGTCGTGGAGGCCCATCTTCAACGAATTGCCGTAGTGAACCCCAAAATCAATGCGATCGTTCGTGTTCTTGCCGATGAGGCGCTTGCGGGGGCCGACTTGGCTGACGCGGCGGTACGCGCCGGCGAAAAGCTTGGGCCGTTGCATGGCGTGCCGATGACGGTGAAAGAAAACATCGACATTGCTGGTTACCCAACCACGCAGGGAATTCCTGCATTGGCTGATTCCATTCCGCCTGCAGACGCGCCGACAGTAGAGCGCATCAAGGCCGCAGGTGCAATCGTCATTGGACGCACCAATTTGCCCGACTTGGGTCTGCGCATTCACACCGACTCGAGCCTTTACGGCCGCACGAAAAACCCGTGGAAGTCTGATCGCACCGCGGGCGGTTCCAGTGGAGGTGAAGGTGCCGCGCTTGCAAGCGGCATGTCTCCGCTTGGTTTGGGTAACGACATTGGTGGGTCGCTTCGCAACCCCGCGCATTGTTGCGGAATTGCTTCGATCAAGCCAACGCAAGGCGTTGTTCCCGACGCCAACTATTTCCCGGTCGAGGATGCGGGGCTTAGTTCGCAGTTGATGTTGATTCAGGGTGTGATGGCCCGCACCATTGCAGACGTCCGCCTAGGTTTGGGCGTTGTTGCTGGGCAGCACTCGCGTGATCCCATCAGCGTGCCAGCAGTGCTAACCGACTTGAAGCCCGGTGAGAAAGTTCGTGTTGCGGTGATGCCGACGCCTCCAGGTGGTTCCACGCACGCTGGTGTTGCAGATGTAGTGCGCAGAACGGCAGACGCGCTTTCTAATGCAGGCCACGAAGTTGTTGAAGCAACTCCACCCGATTTTGAATTGGCGTGCGAAGTGTGGCGAACACAGTTGTTCGGTGAATTGGAGTTGCAGCGCGAGCTATTGGAGATGGTGATGGGCGAGGGTGGACGCAAATTCGTCGAGCTCACCACGATGAATTATGCAAAGGTCGACCTTGCCGCCTGGGCTAATGCGCAAGTGCAGCGAAATGGGATTGGCCGCAGATGGGGTCAGTGGTTCGACAGTTACCAAGTGTTGCTTTCGCCAACTTGGACACAGCCGCCGTTTGTCTACGACTTTGATATCAATAGCGAAGCCGGTGCGTTAGCTACCGTCGAATTGATGAGGCCTGTTCTTCCAGCAAACTTGCTGGGGCTTCCTGCAGTGGTGGTGCCGGGCGGAATGGCCGACTCGCTTCCAGTGGGAGTGCAGGTGACTGGTGCTCGTTACACCGACTTACGTTGCCTTGCTCTTGCCGAGCAGATCGAATCGGCGTGTGGTTTAAGCACGCCGATCGATCCGATCGACTAGTTACTACTTGTTGTTGTCAGACAACAACGACGTTTTGTGCTTCTTCACCCTTGCGACCTGGGGCAACGTCGAATTCAACGGCCTGGCCCTCAAACAGTGACTTATAGCCTTCGCCCTTGATGTTGGAGAAGTGAACGAATACGTCCTCTCCACCATCACGTGAGATGAAGCCATAGCCCTTCTCGGCGTTGAAAAATTTAACGGTACCTCGCATTATTTTCTCTTTTCTTAGTTTTATGGAAAAGCCCTTGTGGCAATTCCGATAGTAAGACTATGAGACATGGTGCCAAATACCACTACATTGTGCAAACTTATGAACAACCCAGAAATCCTCGTCGTCAGCGGCAGCCTGCGTAAGGCTTCGTTCAACAGTTTCCTTGCCGAGCATGCCGTTAAGCATGCACCTGCTGGGTTCGAAGCCCGTGTTTACGCGGAAATGCGTGACTTGCCGCATTACGACGCCGACCTCGACAACCAAACGCCACCTGAAGCTGTTGCCAGGCTTAGGCGCTGGGTCAGTGATGCCGCGGGCATTTTGTTTATTACCCCCACCTACAACTTTGCGTTGCCTGGCGGCTTGAAGAACTTGATCGACTGGGCCACTCGTCCGATGGGTAGCCATTCCATGGTGGGCAAGCGCGTCGCAGTTACTGGTGCCTCACCGGGGCCAAGTGGAAGCAAGCAGGCTGTTCAGTGGTTGCGATCAATGATCGAACCACTTGGGGCAACGCTTGTCGGAGATGAGTACCTCATTCCTACCGTGCACGAAAAGGTAGACATCGCTTCGGGAAGTGTTGACGCTGAAGTTGATAGATACCTATCAACTGTTATGTCTCAATTGGTGCAGTAACTACTTACCGTTAAGCGCAGCAACTACTGGGGCAAAACTTTCCACGTCTTCCGCACCGACGATGACGTAGGAGAAACCCCAACGCTCGCGGCGGGCCAGCAAATCTTCGATCAATTTCGATGGCGGCCCCATAAGAGCGAATGGTGTTTCGGCAATCATCGACGCTTCAACGCCCATGCCCTTTGACAATCGTTCGATAGCGCCTTGTGCATCGTCGGTGATGTTGACGAGAAATGCTCTGATGTTCATCTCGATATCGGCGATGCGATCCCCAGAAGCTTCGCGCACGATGTCCACTTTGTCGTCAACTGCTTCTGCCGTCATCGTTGAGATGGCCTCTGGGCCAACCGCGCCTGCGGTCATCGTTGCGTTGATGCCGACGATGTCTGCTTGTTGGGCGGCATAGGTGAGAAAACGCTTTCCACCTCCACCCATCAAGATTGGTGGGCAGTTTCCTTGCAGCGGTTTGGGCATTCCGTTGTAGTTGGAAATGGAGTAGTGCTTGCCGCTAAATGAAAACGGGCCATCTGCGAAACAACCACGCATGACTTCGATGCCTTCGATCATTCGATCGATGCGTACTCCTGGCGAGTCGTAGGGAATTCCGGACTGTTCGTAGTCGGTTTTCATCCAGCCTGCGCCAATGCCCAACTCAATTCGTCCTTCTGAGAGCAGATCCATCGTTGCAATTTCTTTTGCAAAAACAACTGGATGTTTGTAGTCGTTGTCCCACACCAATGCACCGAGACGCAGTGTCGATGTGACATCTGCGGCGCACATCAGTGCGGGCATCGGGGCCAACTGATCGGTGAAGTGATCGGGAAGGGTGAGCACGCTGTAGCCGTTTGCCTCCACGCGTTTTGACAGATCGACCCACGACTTTCGGTCGGGGGCGCTATTGGCTTGAACGCCGAAACGGAAGGGTTTACGCGGGAACTGACGAGAAGAAGGCATTCGGGCAGAGTAGCGTTATTTGTGTCGTGAACCCCCACTTGAGGCTGAGTCTGCGCCTGCTGATCACTGCAGTTGCCGGTGCGCTGTGTATCTCGGCGCTCGTGGTAGCCATCGCCCCCCAAGCCTGGGGTGTCTTGAATGCGCACAGTCAGGTGCCGGTGCAGCTGTCGCAATTTTCGGGCCTTGCGCAGCGCAGTGTGCTGTACGACATCAACGGCCAGCAGATTGGCGTTTTCCAGATCGAAAATACGCAACGAACACCAGTCGACTCTGTCCCGGAACACGTGATTGCGGCATTGCTAGCTGTTGAGGACACGGGTTTCTTCGACCATGAGGGTGTCAACTTGCGCGCTTCTGTGCGAGCGCTGCTTTCCAACTACCAGGCGGGCTCGACACGTCAGGGTGCTTCGACGATTACGCAGCAAGTGGTGAAAAACGAATTTCTTGCCGGCCTCGATCGAGATGGGCGGTACAAGATTCTGCAAGCGCGTTATGCGGCAATGTTGGAAAAGGAAGTTCCCAAGCGCGAGATTCTTGAGCGCTACATCAATACGGTTTTTTTCGGGAACAACGCATACGGGCTGCAAGCTGCAGCCGAGGTGTACTTCGGTGCGCCGGTTGCAGGACTCACCGAATTACAAGGCGCATTTCTTGCCGGCCTAGTGCAGGCGCCTTCTAGTTACGACCCCATTCGTCGCCCTGATGCCGCGCGCCAGCGTTACAAGGTTGTGCTCGGCCGAATGGTCGAAACCGAATTGCTTACAGCGGATGAAGCAACTGCTGCCTGCAAAGGTTGGGAGACACCGAAAATACGCACATCTCTTGATGCAGAGTGTCCAATTCCCGAAAACGCCAACAGTGTTCCAACGCAAGACATCAACCGCACTTACTTCACTGAGGAAGTGAAAGATTATTTGCTCAACCGAAGCACAGTGCTTGGAGCGACTTACCAAGAGCGTTACAACAAGATTTTCCGTGGTGGATTGAAGATCTACACAACGCTTGACAAAGACGCGCAAGCTGCGGCCGAAGTTGCAGCACTTGAGCAGTTGCCTGTCAATAAAACAGGGATCGAAGCTGCGGTGCTATCAATTGACAATCTCACAGGTGGTGTTCGCGCCATGGTTGGTGGTGCAGGGTTTGAAGCCGCGAACAACGAGATCAACCTTGCAATGCGCAGAAGGCAAACAGGTTCCAGCGTGAAGATGTTCATCTTGGCTGGCGCATTACAAGCAGGAATTCTTCCGGACGACGTGATCGACGGAACGTTGCCGTGCACATTGCCAAACCCTGGCAAGCCCGAAGAACCGTTTTACATTTCTAAGGGCGTTAGCCAAAGTGTTGCTCCGCTGCGCACGATGACTGCACTTTCGATCAACTGTGCGTACGCGCGGTTGTCCCAAGTAGTTGGGCTGGAGCGAATCGTTTCGCTGATGTACAAAATGATTAACAGCGAATGGACAAACCCCGAAACCTTCACCATTCAGCCCTATGCCTCTTTGGCAACTGGCGCTAATGAACTCAGCCCACTAGATATGGCGGCTGGTGTTCAGACAATTGCCAACGGTGGCGTTCATATGCAGCCGTATTTCATTGAACGAATTGATGACAATGGTGTTGAGATTTATCGCCATGAGTTAGCCCCAGAACAAGTGCTAACGCCGGAAGTGGCTTTGCGGACCGTTGATACGTTGAAAGGCGTCATCAAGTTTGGTACTGCACGCCGCACGCCTTTAGAAAATGATCGTCCGGCAGCCGGTAAAACAGGCACGCAGGACGACAACACCAACGCGTGGTTTGTAGGTTTCAGTAAGCAAATGACTACAGCTGTGTGGGTGGGCGACCCGAAGGCGTACACACCGATGGTCAACATTCCCGAGTTCGTTGCCAAGGATGGCATCACTCGCGTTCAGGGCTCCATGTATCCCGCACGTATTTGGAAACAATTCATGGATGCAGCACACACCAATTTGCCGGTAGAGGATTGGGAGGCCCCACCCGCGGCTGTGCCTACCGAAACCCGCCCAGACCCCTCGCCGATGCGCATTTACCTGCCTGGTAATGAATGTCTAGCGAAGGTCGTTTCCGGGACTGTTCCGCCAACTATTGCACCGCCGACCACAAAGCTTGGAAAGCCTGCGCCAACCACCACCACCGTCCCGTTTGATCCAACGAACACGGTGGTCATCAACGTTGTTGACCCGGGTACAACTATTTCTCCTACTGACACCAATCCGTTTTCTCCTACAAACACCATCAGAATCGGCGAGTATTGGGTGTATGAGTGCGCAGCCCCGTTTCCGGCTTCCGTGCAAACTGTGGACGCCGGCTAGTTCATGAGCGAGTTGGCCGATCTCTACGCGGTGCAACTTTCCGATATTGCAATAGCGCAATCTAAACATCGTCTCTCGCATCTTCCAGAGATTGACTTGCACAAATCTACAAAGAGTGATGTCGCAGCCATTACAAAGTCGTTAGATGAGGTCATTGCTCGAGCGCAAGCAGCGGCGAAAGAGATAGCCGAACTGGAAGTAGCGGGTCACGCGAATGACGCCACAATTGCTCGGCTGAATAAGCAACTAAAAACAGTTATTGCACCGCGCGAAGCAGAAGCGCTTCAACATGAGATTGCAACGTGCTCACAGCAACGTTCTCAATTGGACGACCGAGAGTTAGAACTTATGGAGCTGGTCGACCTGTGCGAGCGCGAGGAAGCGCAAGTTTCGTCGCAACTTGTGCACGCGAAACAACTGCATGCTGCTGCCGCAGAAACGCTTGCAGTGGCTCAGCGTGAAGAAAATGAAAGTCTTGAGCGGCTGGTTCAGCAACGAAGTGCGCAAGCGTTGGTGGTGCCTGCTTCGCTACTGAATACGTACGAAGCAAAGCGCAAGCATCGGCCAGACGGCGCCATCGCGAAGCTATCCGGCCCCACGTGCGGTGCTTGCCACCTCGACATAGCCCAGGGTGAAATCAGTGCGCTTCGGGCGCTTCCTGAAACTGAGCGCCCAGAGTGCCCGCACTGCGGTTGCTTTATCTTTTTCGACGTGGGTTACTGATGCTGCTGTGGTTTGTGGGCACCTCGATAGCGGCGGTCTGGTTCGTTTTTCGCGATCCTCAATTCAATTTTCGACTCGTGGTCGTCGGGGCACTGACTCCCGACATCATTGACGGAATCGGGGGAGGCGCGGGGCCTCTGCACAGCGTGGTCACCGTGATTGCTCTTTTGGCGGTGGTCATGTTGATCACCACCGGCCGACGGCCCGTTCGCAAACCGTTACTGGCCGTGATCATCGGGTTGTTCATGCACCTGGTGTTTGACGGCGCTTTCGCGAATACCAGCATGTTCTGGTGGCCATTGGGCGGGTTCGCAACCTATGAGCAAGCCCTGCCCTCCATCGATCGGGGCTGGATCAACGTTGGGCTCGAATTAGTTGGTGTAGGTCTCATCCTCTGGGTTCGGTCGCAGATTGGCCAGACAGGTAAGAAAATCCAGCAAACCCAATAAACATAAGGGTGTGACGTCTGTCGAGGGATATCATTTCCCATTTTTTCGGTTCGAAGGTTAAGTAAAATTCATTAACCACCGAAAGTGAGTTTGTATTCCGTCACGTTTACGTCTGATCGTTGCCCCAATTTTCATTGTTGCCGCCCTTGGCTTGGGCTCGGCCACCTTGGATCTGGCCATTCCGTCGGCTGAGGTGCCTTTCCTGGAGGCCGGAGGGTCGGTCGAACCAGCCCTCGTCGCTCCATCGTGGTCGAAGTGCCCTCAGTGGTTCGGCACGGCCATGCGGTTCTGGCCGGTTAACCAGTGGCCGATAATCGACCATATTTTGCACCGCGAGTCTCGTTGCCTTATCGACGCGTTCAACCCAAAGGACACCAACGGCAAGCCGTCGTATTCCTTGTTTCAGGTGAACGCTTTCTGGTGTAGCCCCGTCGAGTATTACGCCGGTGGATTCCTGCAAGAAAAGCGGATACTTGCAACCTGTGATGACTTGTTTGATATTGAAAAGCAATTCTCAGCAGCACGCGCAATCTATGTCGAGGGACTCACACGCCATGGATACGGATGGCGCTCGTGGGGTCTGAGGCCCACTTTCAAACCTGAATCGGTTTTGTAAAAGTGACGGTGAGTTGGCCTAGGGCCTAGGCAATTTCTTTGGTGAGCGTAACTTGATCGTAACCAAACATCTCAAATTTCCATGAGAGCAAACTATCTATGAGTGATTTCGACTCGGAATCAAGAGTGAATCTCTTTGCCGTAATTGCTTGGTTGCTCTTAAATTCGCTGTGCACTCTTGTTTCTCGAAAACGCTCGCAAAGTGCATTTCCATCAATGCCGAGTTTGTTCGAAAGCTGCATAAGGTTCTTGTCAAAATACTCATACTTGATTACAAAGTCCAGGTCAATTTGCCTCTGCGGAGGTTGGTGCGATCCTGATTCGTTGAGTCGCAGAATGCGTTCATTGCGCAAAATTCTTTCGGGGTTGCGACGAAGCCATTCGTTAAGTTGAGGGAAATTTTCAGGAGATGGACTCCGTCCACGCTTCATGAAGTAATCGGACACCACTCGTTCGTATGGGTTCCGAATGATTGCAACCTTCAGGCAGCGGTCCCATTCGGCTTGTCCAATCTGATCGCGTATCTGTTGTGCAGTCATATGGTCTTTTTCGAAAGAAAAGCATTCATGTCTTGAACCACGTCCACGCAGGATGTCAGTCGGAATGGATACAGCTTGATGCCTATGTCGAAGCACTTGAGCGGCAAGCCTCTTCGGTGGGAGCCAATGTGTGTTTCGTAGTTGAATGGTCTTTGCTGCAACACGATCTGTAACCCAACGTTCGTTGAGTGTGATGATGGCTTGATCGGATAGGAGTGGAGCAATGGCTACTTCAAACGATGATCCTGCAACCTTTGTGGTTTTTATAAAAACCAATCCCAGAACTGGGTCATAGATCATAAGATGAACAGTAGGTGAATTCGCTTTGAACGGCAAGCATCTCCCCGTG
>Ga0208087_1000088_pt1 | contig 16282 bp, 11 predicted proteins | sample LakMenEpi29Oct10_FD_150745 | JGI IMG/M metagenome (GOLD analysis project Ga0208087, IMG submission 150745) | Freshwater microbial communities from Lake Mendota, WI - 29OCT2010 deep hole epilimnion (SPAdes) | ecosystem: Environmental > Aquatic > Freshwater > Lake > Epilimnion/Euphotic zone ... | reverse complement strand
CACGCGAGACCGATCATGGGTGCGGAGGATGACCTCGCTGGCGCCCAACTCGATGAGGATCTTGTTGAGTTGGTCGTTGTCCTGCACATATTCCGAGCGTTTTTTGCGGGTGACGAGATAGAGCGGTGGTTGGGCAATGTAGAGGAAGCCGCGTTTGACGAGCTCCGGCATGTGGCGGCAGAAGAAGGTGAGCAGCAAGGTGCGGATGTGCGAGCCGTCGACATCGGCGTCGGTCATGATGACGACTTTATGGTAACGCACCTTTGCGATGTTGAATGAACCATCCTGGTCGCCGTCGCCGATGCCGGCACCGATGGCGGTAATGAGGTTTTGGATTTCTTTGTTTTGCAGCGCGCGGTGGAGGCGCGCTTTCTCGACGTTGAGGAGTTTGCCGCGCAGCGGGAGGATCGCTTGCGTGCGGCGGTCGCGGCCTTGTTTGGCCGAGCCGCCTGCGGAGTCACCCTCGACAATGTAGAGTTCGGATTTTGCAGGATCGCGTTCCGAGCAATCGGCGAGTTTGCCGGGAAGGCCGCCGCCGGAGAGGGCTGATTTGCGAACCGTTTCGCGGGCCTTGCGTGCGGCTTCGCGGGCGCGTGCGGCGTTGACGGATTTTTCGATGACCTTGCGGGCAAGGGTCGGGTTCTCGTCGAAATACTGCATCAGGCCCTCATAGACGATCGAGGAAACCACGCCTTCGATCTCGGTGTTGACGAGTTTGTCTTTCGTCTGCGAGCTGAAGCGTGGGTTGGGCATTTTCACCGAGATCACGCAGACGAGGCCTTCGCGGACATCGTCGCCGGAGAGCGCGGGGTCCTTGTCCTTGAGGATTTTGTTGGCCTTGGCGTATTGGTTGATCGCTCGGGTGAGGGCGGTGCGGAAGCCGGTGAGGTGCGTGCCGCCGTCGCCGTTGGGGATCGAGTTGGCGAAGCAGAGGATCTGGTCGTTGTACGAATCGTTGTACTGGAAGACCACATCGGCAAAAACATCGTCGGTGGTTTGCTTGCCGTCGTAGTCGAGTTCGATCTGGCGTTTGCCGCAAAGGATGACCGGATCGTCGTGGATGACGGTTTTGTTTTCGCCGAGCTGAACGACGAATTCCTCGATGCCTTTGGAGTAGAAAAAAGTGGTCTTTTTCGCCGACTCTGGGCGTTCGTCCTCGAGGTCGATCGTCAGGCCGGGGTTGAGGAAGGCGAGTTCGCGCAGGCGGGTGGCGAGGCGGTCGAATTTGAATTCGATCGTATCGACGAAGATCGTCGCGTCGGGGAAGAACGTGATGGTTGTGCCGGTTTTTTTCGGGTCGACCTCACCGACAACGTGGAGTTGCTCGGTGGTTTTGCCGCGTTCGAAGGAGATGCGGTGGACCTTGCCGTTGCGCATGATGTCGGCGCGGAACCAATCGGAGAGTGCGTTGACGCATTTGGCGCCGACGCCGTGGAGGCCGCCGGAGTACTTGTAGGCGCCTTGGCCGAACTTGCCGCCGGCGTGGAGGTTGGTGAGCACGAGCTCGACGGCGGGGATGCCAAACTTCGGGTGCATGTCGACCGGGATGCCACGGCCGTTGTCGGCGATCGAGACCGAGCCATCGACATGGATGGCGACTTTGATGCGCGAGCAATATCCGGCGAGGTGTTCGTCGATCGAGTTGTCGAGTACTTCGAAAACGCAGTGGTGTAGGCCGCGTTCGTCGGGGTCGCCGATGTACATGCCGGGGCGTTTGCGAACCGCCTCCAGGCCCTCGAGTTTGTCGATTTGCGCGGCGTCGTATTGCTGCTCGGAGGCGACCTTGGTTTCGGCTACTGGTGGCTCGTTCGAAGGGTCGGTCATAGGCTTGGGAGAGGGTCTGAAAAACCCCGCAAAGTGACAAGGAACTTCTTTGCGAAAATCTTCGCAAAAAGGCTGGAAAATCAGCCTTTCATTCCCAGGCATCCAAGCTGCCATCCGAGCAGGAGCGCGGGGGCTTGGGATTCGTCCGCGGCGATCGCCTCGAGGGCGGCGCGGGGTGCGATGAGTGAGCCCTCGATGTCGAGTTTGGCGGCTGCTTGGTCGCGAGATTTGATCAGCTCGTCGACGCGTTTTTCGAAGTCCTTGTCGCGCTTGCGGCGTTTGGTTTTTTCGCGCTCCGGCCAGCTGGTTTGCGGCATCGCCTCGAGTTTGGAAATTGCGTTGCGGAAGCGTTTCACGCGGTCGGGGCGGAAATGGTGGGGCAGGGCGACCGGTTTGCCGGAGGCGAGGTCGATGCTCCATTCGAGGATTTGGCGGTTGGGCGCGACCATGAACGAGGGGCGGTCCCACGCGGCGGCTTCGGCGTCGCGCCATTGCCAGATCGCGCGCAGGCAGGCGAGGCCCCACGGCTCGAGCTTGCCGGAGCCTTGGATGCGCCAGTTTTCCTCACGGCTGTCATCGCGTTCGAGAACCTTGCGGCGGGCGGCGTGGCAGCTTTCCTCAAACCACTCGTAGCGTTCCTTTTCCTTGAGCCCGCTGACAATGCGCTCGCCCATTTCGAGCAGGTAGTCGACGTCATTGAGCGCGTACTCGATCATCTTGGGCGAGAGCGGGCGTTTGCCCCAATCGGCCTTCTGCGAGGATTTTGAGAGCTCGATGCCAAAATATTGCTGAACAAGATCGCCGAGGCCGAAGCGGCGTGCACCAAGCAGGCGGGCACCGATTTGCGTGTCGTACACGACGGCCGGCAGGTGGCCGAACTCGCGCTTGAACATCGTCATGTCGTAATCCGCGCCGTGCATCCAGACCGTGGCCTCGCTGAGGTAGGAGGCGAGCGGTTTGAGGTCGTCGATCGCCAGAGGGTCGATCAGCACCGATTCGCCATGGGCGGCAAATTGGATCAGGCAAAGGGATTCACGGTAGCGATGGAGGCTGTCGGCCTCGGTATCGATGGCGCAAACAGGAGCGGCGTCCTGTGGCTTGCATTTCTCGAGATGAAGGATGAGCCGCTCGGTAGAATCAATCATGGGGTGGGCCGTCGTGGGCCGACGGTCGGGCGGGAAAGGGATAAGGCGGGTCCGATAGCGCCCGCGAATGGCCGCAATCCGCTCAAAATCAGGCGGATTTGGTGCGGCAGCTTCATGCCCACGAGCATGCTTTCGGGGCCGCGCGCTGACAAGTTGAAATTGCCGCCCGAGGAACGGAAAAATTTACATTGTAGGCACAATCCCCTCAAATCACCGCAAGTTTTTCGGCCTGCTGGTGAGTGAGTTCGACGCATTTCCATGGCAGGCCGAATTGGTTGAGGTCGGCCATGAAGTCATCGGGGTCGAGTTGCTCCATATTCCAGACGCCGACCTTGCGCCACTTGCCTTCGAGCATTTGTTTGGCGCCGATCATCGCGGGCACGCCGGTCGTGTAGGAAATCGCTTGAGATCCGACTTCGGCGAAGCAGGCCTCGTGGTCGCAGATGTTGTAGACGTAGATCGCCTTGAAGTGGCCGTCTTTGAGTCCGGTAATGATGTTGCCGATGCAGGTTTTGCCTTTAGTGGTTTTGCCGAGGTCGCCGGGGTCGGGCAGCACGGCTTTGAGGAACTGAAGCGGGATGATTTCGACGCCGTTGTAAATGACCGGATCGATGCGGGTCATGCCGACATTGCCGAGGACCTCGAGGTGCTTGAGGTAGTTTGGTGAGAACGACATCCAGAACTGCGCGCGGCGGATGGTGGGGATGTGTTTGACGAGGGATTCGAGTTCCTCGTGGTACATGCGGTAGATTTCGTAGGTGCCGACTTCGTCCGGGCAGGTGAACGATTGATGGAGCGACATCGGTGGGGTTTCGACGAAGCTGCCATTTTCAAAATGACGGCACTCGGCGGTGACTTCGCGGATGTTGATTTCCGGGTTGAAGTTGGTGGCGAAGGCCTTGCCGTGGTTGCCGCCGTTCACATCGATGATGTCGAGCGTGTGGATCTCGTCGAAGTGGTGCTTGAGCGCCCAAGCGGTGAAAACATTCGTGACGCCGGGGTCGAAGCCCGAGCCGAGCAGCGCGGAGAGACCGGCTTTTTCAAAGCGCTCTTGGTAGGCCCACTGCCATGAGTATTCGAATTTCGCGACATCCTTCGGCTCGTAGTTTGCCGTGTCCATGTAATCGCAGCCGGCGGCGAGGCAGGCATCCATGAGGTGGAGGTCCTGATAGGGCAGCGCGACATTGATCAGCAACTTGGCGCCTGTCTTGCGGATCAGCTCGGCGGTTTCGGCGGAGTTATCGGCATCGACTTGCGCGGTGTGGATCGTGCGGCCGGTGCGTTGTTTGATTGAGTCGGCGATCGCGTCGCACTTCGAGAGCGTGCGGGAGGCAAGGGTGATTTCGCCGAAGACCTCGGGCAGCATGGCGCACTTGTGGGCGACGACACTGCCGACTCCGCCGGCACCGATGATGAGGACTTTGTTCATGATGGAAGTGAGGAGGGAAACGCTTGGAATTTCGGCCGCTCGAGCGGGACGCGCCGTATGGTAATGGCGAAGCGGGTGGGGTCAATCCGTGATGCCGAGCTTGGCTTTGACCTTTTCAATTTCGTCGGTGAGCACGCCCCAGCGCGAGTAGGCCGTTTCGAGGGAGTGGGTGATTTTGGAAATCGCGTTGCTGGTTTCGCGGAGTTTGTCCGTTTGGGAAATAAGTTCCTTGCTGGTGAGTGCGGCGTTGAGGGTGGCTTGAGCTGCTTCGAGCTCGGCAATTTTTATTTCGAGGGAAGCGAGTTCGGTTTCGAGCGGCTTGAGCAGCTTGTTACGTTGATCGCGGGCTTCCGCTTCGGCGCGGCGTTGGTCCTTGCGCGAGACGCCAGGTTGGGTGGTGCTGCGTGCGGCGGGCGCGGCTTTGCTCGCGGTTGCGGGCTTGGTGCTTTGGTTTTCCGCCGCGCTTTTCTCCAAGTAATAGCTGATGTTGCCGGCAAAGAGTCGGGGCGCTTCGCCGGGGCGAAACTCGAGGGTTTTGCTGACCACCGGATCGAGGAACGAGCGGTTGTGCGACACGATCAGCACGCTGCCGGGATAGTCGGCGAGCGCACGCTGCAGGACATCCTGCGATTGCATGTCAAGGTGGTTGGTCGGTTCGTCGAGGATCAGGAAATTCGCCGGGCGCAGCAGCATGCAAACGAGTGCCACGCGCGAGCGCTCGCCACCGGAGAGCACGCCGACTTTTTTGAAGACATCGTCGCCGCGGAAAAGAAAGCAGCCGAGAAGGTTGCGGGCGTGGGGTGCGGATTCGCGTGAGGCCGCGGCTTCGACGGTTTCAAGGACGGTTTTTTGCGGGTCGAGTTCGTCGGCGTGGTTTTGCGAGAAGAACGAGGTCGCGACTTTGTGACCGAAAGTGTGCGCTCCGCCATCGGGAGTTTCCTGCGCGGTGATGAGTCGGCAGAAGGTCGACTTGCCCGCGCCGTTCGGGCCGACGATGGCGAATTTTTCACCTTTGTTGATTTCGAAATCAAAGCCGTCGAAGATGCGGCGAGCGCCGTAATGCTTCGAGGCCTTGTCGAGTTTGGCCACCATGTGGCCGGAGTTTGGTGGCGGCGGAAATTTGAAATTCATCACCGCGTCGTCCTGCTCGGGTGCGGGAATGCGCTCGATTTTTGCGAGCATCTTGATGCGCGATTGCACGAGCGTCGCCTTGTTGGCGGATGCGCGGAAGCGATCGATGAAGCGTTGGATCTCGGCGATTTCGCGTTGCTGGGACTCGTACTGCTTGCGGTGGGTTTCCTTGCGGATCACCGACTCGCGTTCGAAGTAGGAAAAATTTCCCGCATACTCTTCGGCCCGGCCGTGGGCGAAGGCGATGGTGCGCGTGCAAAGCGTGTCGAGCAGCCCGCGGTCGTGGGAAATGAGCAGGATCGCGCCGGGGTAGTTGACGAGGTATTGCTCGACCCACACCTGCGTGTCGATGTCGAGGTGGTTGGTCGGCTCGTCGAGCAGCAGGACTTCGGGCTCTTGAAGAAAGAGCTTCGCCATCGCAATGCGCATTTGCCAACCGCCGGAAAACTCGGAGCAGTCGCGGGTTAAATCGGCATCCTTGAAGCCGAGGCCCTTGAGCACCGATTCGATGCGCGGCTTCATGCGGGCGGGGTCGGTGGCATCGAGTTGCAACTCGAGCGTGCCGATTTCCTCAAGCGCCTCGGCGTAGGGTGAGGAACGCGGGTCGAGTTTTTCGAGCTCGTGGGAAAGGCGGTCGATCCTGTCGCGAAGCTCGAGCATTTCGCCGAAGGCGGATTCCGTTTCCTGCCACAGCGTGCGGCCGCGGACGTGGATCCCTTCCTGCGGCAGGTAGCCGTAGCGCGTGCCCTTGGGCGAGTGGATCGCGCCTGAGCTGGGGCGGATGATGCCGGCGACGCATTTCATCAGCGTCGATTTGCCCGCGCCGTTGTGGCCAGCGAAAGCAATGCGCTCGCGGGCCTGCACAGAAAAGGACAGGTCGTTGAACAACACGCGGGCGCCAAACTCCACGCGCAGTGACTGGACGGAAATCATCGGGGGGCGCAGATGGCACGGAACGCAGCCAGCGTCAACCCCGATGAAAACCCGGATCGTCCGCCGATTACATAACGATTAAAATCGTCACGAAATTTTCCGTGACGGGAACGAGCGGGCGGTTTATTTCCCGTGCATGCCGACGCGTGCCATGGGCAAGCTTGCCGCCGAATTCCTTGCGACCTTCATCATGGTCTTTGCGGGGACGGGGGCGATCGTGGTTGATCAGGCGCATGGTGGCGTGATCGGCCATGTCGGGGTCGCTCTGACCTTTGGTTTGGTGGTGATGGCGATGATTCAAGCCTTTGGCGACATCAGTGGCGCGCACATGAATCCTGCCGTGACATTGGCCTTTGCGGTGGCCGGGCGTTTCCCTTGGTCGCGGGTGGCGGGCTACGTCTTCGCGCAGTTGGCTGGGGCTTTTGCCGCAAGCGGGTTGTTGAAGTTTTTGTTTCCGGCGTCCGTCACCTTAGGTGCGACGCTGCCGGCGGGCTCGGTGGGTCAGGCTTTTGTGCTCGAGGTCGTGCTGACCGCGATTTTGATGCTGACGATTTTGAGCGTGTCGACGGATGCGAGAGAAAAGGGGATCACGGCGGCGATTGCGATTGGCGGGGTGATTGGGTTGGAGGCAATGTTTGCAGGTCCGGTCAGCGGTGCGTCGATGAACCCCGCGCGTTCATTGGCACCAGCGGTGGTGAGCGGAAATTTCCAGCACCTGTGGCTGTATCCGGTCGCGACGGTGTTGGGTGCCTTGCTGGCGCTGCCGCTGTGCAGGTTGATCCACGGCCGATGTGGGCGATGAGACCTTCACGCTGCTTTGCCTTGAGTTGAAAGCAGAGCGAGGTGCTCTAATCTTGTGCCGTGGCATTAGTCTCGCAAAGCTGCGCGCTGCGCTCGGTTTGGCCATCATCGAGCGGACCGCATCCGCATTTTTGCAGGAAAGCCTCCACCTCCGAGAGCATGCGTTCGCAGTGTTTGTTCCATTTGGCCGAGCCTTGAAGAATCAGCGAGCTTTCGCGCAAACCGGTGAAATGAATTTTTTCCACGCCCGCGTCGCGCAGTTCGCTGATCTCTGCACGGAGTCGCTCGAAGAACGCGAGTTCGAATCCGTTGCCGGCCTCGTTGGCGGATTCGACGAGTGAGAGCGTGAGGGGTGGTGCGAGCGGCTTGAGCTCGTCGGCAATTTTCACGCAGCCGATTTTCATCAACATCTTGCGGACGCGTTCATAGAGGTCGTTGAGCGTGAGCAGGCGCAGCGTGCATTTTGTTTCGAGGTATTTCACCACGCCGCTGTGGATGTCGTGGACGAAGGGGAAATCCTCTTGGTCGGCGGCACGGGCGGCGCGGCGCAGGGCCTCTTCCAGGCAGGAGGTGTCGTAGTCGAAAACCTGATGACGGCCGATTTGCAGGGCGGGGCGGTTGGCGATGAAAGCGATCACGGCTGGTGGCTTGGGTTCAGTCTTTGAAAAGTCGGCGTTGGAAGGGGTCGCGGGCGGCGCGGCGCGAGAGGGATTGGATTTCCTGGATGAACTCGTTCACGTCGTTGAACTGGCGGTACACCGAAACATAGCGGACATAGGCGACCGGATCGATCTGGTGGAGCTTATCCATGACCTTCGCGCCGATGTTGGCCGAGGGCACCTCGCTGGTGTGGTCCTTGTGGAGGTCGGTGAGGATTTCCTCCACCGCGCGGTCGAGGCGGTCCATCGGCACCGGCCGTTTTTCGCAGGCCTTGATGAGGCCGCTCATTAGTTTTTCGCGGTTGAGGGCCTCGCGAGTGCCATCCTTTTTTACGACCCGCAGTTCGGTGCGCTCGATCTGCTCGTAGGTCGTGTAACGGTAGCCGCATTGCAGGCATTCGCGGCGGCGGCGAATCGTGGTGCCGTCCTTCGATGATCGGGAATCGAGCACCTTGTCTTTTTGGGACGCACATTGGACGCAACGCATGCAGCCGCGATCTTGGAGCCCCATATGGTAGGGTCAATCCAAAAACTACGGCATATTTAGTAGTTGATGCTGAATGATCCGCATTTCTTAAATAAATTTTTTATGCCGCGAAAATCTCACGGATCAAGCGCCGTTCGCCTGTATCATCCATCCGGGCGATGGCGAAATCGCGAAACGCCGACAATGCCGGATCAAAGCCCGGCGTTTTGGGTCCACGCTTCGAACTCTTGCGGGATCGGCGCCTCGAAAGAAAGCCGCTTGCGGGTGAGCGGATGCTCAAAGGAGAGCTTCCACGCATGAAGCATCAGGCGATCGGGCAGCACCGCATTTCTACTAGGTTTGCCGTAGATTGGATCGCCGACCAGCGGCGTGCCCTTGTGGTGGAGGTGCACGCGGATCTGGTGGGTGCGACCGGTGTGCAGGTGGCAGAGCACGAGTGATGTGCGGGTGGCGGCATCGGTCGTGAGAATTTCGTAATCGGTGATCGCTGTCTTGCCGCCGGGTGGGTTGACCACCGCCATTTTCTGGCGGTTCACCGGGTGGCGGCCGATGTGGGTAAAGATCGTGTCCTTGGCGGGGGCGGGCACACCTTGCGTGACGGCGAGATAAATTTTTTCCATCGTGCTGCGCTCGGAAAATTGGGTGACGAGCGATTGGTGGGCGGCATCGGATTTGGCGACCACGAGGCAGCCGGAGGTATCCTTGTCGAGGCGGTGAACGATGCCCGGGCGTTCGACTCCGCCGATGCCGGAAAGTTTGCCGCGGCAGTGGTGCAGCAGGGCGTTGACCAAGGTGCCGTCGGGGTTGCCCGGCGCGGGATGCACGACCATGCCCGGTTCCTTGTTGAGCACGAGCAGGTCGTCGTCTTCGAAAAGAATGTCGAGCGGGATATCCTGCGGCGCGGCATCGAGCGGCACGGCCTCGGGCAGCGCGATGGCAATCCGATCGCCGGGCTTCACCGCATCGCGCGGCTTGGCGGGCTCATCATTGACGATGATGTACTGTTCGCGAATGAGCGCCTGGATGCGCGAGCGCGAGAGGTCCGGCAAACGGCTGGCAAGGAATGCGTCGAGTCGTTCGGCGGCGGCATCGGCCTCAATGATCACGCGATGAATTTCACCTGCGGGCAATTTGCCGCAAGCACCAAGTTTTGCGGTCCGCGCTCATGCCTCGACCGGCGTGAGCCATGTCTCGCGGCGAAACCATGTTTCCTGACGCTTGGCGTACTGGCGCGTCGCGGCATTGATCAGCTCCTCGCAGGTTGCGCGGTCGATCTCGCTGGCGATGAGTGCGCGGATTTCGCGAATGCCGATCGCCTTGGAGCAATTTTCCGAAACCGTGCCGAGCGCGGCGACCTCTTCGATCGCGCCGCCCTCGAGCATCGCGCGGGTTCTTACAGCGATGCGCTGGTGAAGGTCGGTACGGCTGCGATGGATCACGATGCCGCGCAAATGCTGCGACACCTCACGCGTCTTTTGTTCCCACTGGTCGCGGAGTTCTGAAATTTTTTCTCCAGTGATGAGGCAGACCTCTAGCGCGCGTTCGACATAGCGGCGGTTTTGCAGGTCGGTGCGCGATGCCTCGAGCGGATCGAGCGCACGAAGTTGTGCGACGAGATCTTCGAGCGTTCGCGTGTCGAGTTCCGCGCGGAGTTTTTCATCACCGCTCGGCAAGGGCGCGGGGCCGTGGGTCAGAAACTTCAGATACAAACCCGAGCCACCGGTGATGATCGGCGTTTTGCCGCGGCTTTTGATTTCGCCAATCACCGGTTCGGCGAGGCGCATGTAGCTGCCAGCGTTGGCGGATTCCTGCGGCGACAACACGCCATAGAGGTGATGCGGCATCAACTCACGCTCCTGCGGCGATGGTGTGGCGCTCACAATTTCGAGCCCGCGGTACAATTGAAACGCATCGGCATTAACGATTTCGCCATCGAGCTTGCGGGCATATTCAAGCGCGAGCGCCGATTTGCCCGAGGCGGTGGGGCCACAGATGTAAAACGATTGAGGGCCCGTATCCTCAGTCTCAAAAATTTTCGGGTTCATTCAGATTTTTTGCGCGGATTCTGTTTCTACAAGCGAACCCTGCGTTTCGAGTTATCTGCCGTCAACCGCGATGTGGGATTGCGGCAGGCCGGGACCTTGGTCCCCAAAGATCCGCACGAATGAACCGCTGCATCTTGTCTGGTTCAGGGTGAAGAATTGGATGAGGAAATCGAAACGCGGATGCGCGGAGCACGGAGAGGACTTCGCGGAGAAAGATGGTGGGCATTGCGATTTTTTGATTTTTAAAATCACCATTTCTCACCGAAGCGCTTCGGCCGTGGTTTCGGCTTTGGACAGTCTGGCGCGCAATGAATCCAACAAGCCACGATGTTCCGGCAATGAGGCAAGATTGGTTTCTTCGGCGGGATCGTTCTCGAGGTCGTAAAGTTCCTCGCCGCCGCGTGGCCAGCGTGCGAAGCGCCAGCGTTCGGTGCGGATCGAGCGTCCAAGTTGCTTGCCACGGCTGACCACCGTGTAGGCGGCGTCGCGGCCTTGCGCGGACGGATCCGTGAGAAGCGGGACAAGGCTGCGGCCTTGGAGTTGTGGTGGAGTTTCCAGCGAGCACAGCGCGGTGAGCGTGGGAAAGATGTCGATGAGTTCCACGAGTTTGTTGGATTTGCCAGACTGGGTTGCGGTGGGTGCGCGGATGATGAGAGGCACGCGCGCGCAATCTTCAAAAAGTGTGACCTTGCCCCACATGAAATGCTCACCGAGTTGGAAGCCATGATCGGACGTGAGGACGATGATGGTGTTGTCCCAGAGTCCGTTGCGGCGCACCGCATCGAGCACCAGCGCGATCTGTGCGTCGATGAACGAAATGCAGGCATGATAGGCCTGCATGTATTCGCGTCTCATGGCGTCGTTTTCGGTGCCGAGCGTGAAGCCGAATTCCTTGTAGCTTCCATTTTGGGCGATGGCGGGCGCCTGATTCCAGAAATCGGGACGCGCGGGTTTGAAAACGAGTTTATCACGCGGATACATTTCGAAATACTTGTCCGGAGCGAGAAACGGAACATGCGGTTTCTGGATGCCGCAAGCGATGAAGAAGGGTTTCTCCCCGTAGGATTTTCCATTCAGCCAAGACACGACCTGTCGGGCGTTTTTGCCGTCGTCGTGCTGATCATCGCGCAGCCCGCTGGGGCCATGGCCCGCCATCTGGTCGCGCGTTTGCGGGGCGATGGTGGGCAGCAGTTTTTTCCAAGCCTTGCGGTTCTTCGGATGGGCGATCGGTCCATGTTCGGCCTCGAATTTTTCGCGGGCGGCTTTTTCGATCGGCATTTCATCGTTCCTGAAAAGATCCGGGTTTTGATTCCACGCATCGGCATGATTGGTGGCGGGATTGTGAAACACCTTGCCGGTGCGGGCGGTCCAATAGCCTGCATCGCGAAAAAACCGTGGCATCGTGATGGTGCCGGGCCGGGTTTTGCGCAGATCGGTATCATTGGAAATTACGCCGGTGGATTCCGGATATAGACCGCTGAGCAGCGATGTGCGCGAGGGATTGCAGACGGGGTACTGGCAGTAGGCGCGGCTTAAGGTAAGACCCGCCGCTGCCAGCGAATCAAATGCGGGGGTATGAATCGGAGAGTAGCCGGAGGTCGAGACATGCGTGTTGAGGTCGTCGCAGATGATGAAGAGCACGTTGGGTTTCGGGCATTCCGCAGCGGTGAGCGGAAGAACTGCGGCGATTATGACTAGTAAGGTTTTCATATTCTGGTTGCAGGTTTTTAGGAGTTTTTTAAAAATGCCTTTCTGAAGGCTTCGCGACGCAAATATTTTGTCCAGAAAATTGTCTAGCGCATTGAATGATCGCTTCGTAGTTTGGCAAAAGTTTCCTGAAAGTAGGAAAACCCGAGTCACCTCAAGGTGCGAATAAAATCAATCACTTACAAACCGTAGAAGACCATGAAATCATCATCCTCAATCCGTCGAAGAATCGCTTTTGTGAGCATGGCATTGACAGCCGCTATGTCTGCGGCGCCAAATCCACTGATGCCCGATTACTCGAAATTTCCAATGGAAAAATGGGAGGCCAAGCTTAGCTCCTTCACCTTTCATGTGCATGAGAAGGATGGGCATGTTTTGCCGTACCGAATGTATCGACCAAGCCATGTGGATCCACAAAAAGTCCTTCCCATGGTGCTCTTTATGCATGGTGCCGGCGAGCGCGGAGCGGACAACAGAAAACAGCTTTCATATCTTGCGTCTGCCCATCCATTTTGGGAAACGAATCCCTGCATCGTCATTGCTCCGCAATGCCCTGCCAAAGAGGATGCGGAGAACCCAGAAGAATGCGTGTGGGTGCAGACGCCTTGGAGTGGAACATCGCATCAAATGAAGGAGAATCCGCCGTGGCCGATGCGTCTTGTGATCGCGCTTTTGGAAGAAACGATTGCCAAAAATCCTGTCGATAAAAACCGTCTTTATGTCACCGGTCTTTCCATGGGCGGATACGCCACCTGGGATTTGCTTCAGCGGTTCCCCAAAAAATTTGCGGCGGCCATGCCGATCTGCGGCGGTGGGGATTTGAACCATGCGGGTGATCTGGTTGATATTCCGCTCTGGGTCTTCCACGGAGATGCCGATGAGATCGTGCCGGTGAGCCGATCACGCGACATGGTGCAGGCCATCAAAAAGGCGGGAGGAAATCCTACCTATACTGAATACTCTCAGGTCATGCACGATTCTTGGACTCGGACGTATTCAAACCCGCAGGTTTGGGAATGGGTGTTTGCTCAGAAAAAAGCGCGGTAAATCCTGCGTGATGGGCAAGGGGTAGCCATGAAAATTTGGGTGTTCCTTTCCGTTCATTTTGCTTCAGCTTTAGCTCAATGAAATATCCAACCCTCATGCTGTCGGTTCTTGGTCTGCTTGCCACGATGGTCGCCGCCGAAACGAAGCCGCTGCAAGTTTACATCCTTGCCGGACAGTCGAACATGCAGGGTCACGCGCAGGTTCGCACTTTCGAGCATATCGGCATGGATCCGAAAACTGCGCCGCTGCTTGCGGAGATGCAAAATTTCGACGGTAAACCGAAGGTGCTTGATGATGTTTGGATTTCATCGATCGGTTGCGCCGATAAGGAGCAGACCGGAAAACTCACCACCGGATTCGGTGCGAGCGCGGGCGGTCCGAAAATCGGCCCCGAGTACACCTTCGGCATCTACATTCGCAAATTCACTGATGCGCCGATCCTCCTCATCAAAACCTCGTGGGGCGGCAAGAGCCTCAACACCGATTTTCGCCCGCCGAGTTCGGGGCCCTATGAATTCAACGAAAAGCAACTCCAGCAGTTTGCAAAGCAAGGCAAGGATATCGATGCAATGAAGGCCGCCAAGGTGGAAGCTACGGGCCTCTGCTACCGTCAGATGATGGATCATGTGAAGCATGTGCTTGCCGGCATCAAGCGGGTGGTGCCGGACTACGATGCTGCTCGCGGTCATGAGCTGGCCGGCTTTGTTTGGTTTCAAGGTTGGAACGACATGGTCGATCAGGAAACCTATCCCGATCGTGACAAGCCCGGCGGTTACGATGCCTATAGCCGGGTGATGGCTGATTTCATTCGCGACGTGCGCAAGGATCTCGGCGCACCAAAGCTGCCCTTCGTCATTGGCGTCATTGGTGTCGGCGGGCCGGTCGATCTCTATGGGCCGGACCAGCGGCGCCAAAGAGTGGGGCATCAGAACATGCGCAACGCGATGGCGGCTCCTGCGAAGCTGCCGGAATTCGATGGCAATGTCGCGGCTGTGCTGACCGAAAAGTATTGGGACTGCGAGTTGTCTCAATTGAACGCGAAGCAAAATGCCCTCAAGCAGGAAGCCAAAAAGCAAGCTCGGGAAGGCAAACTGAAACCCGCCAAAGAGCGCGCGAGTTTTAAAACGCTGCTTGCCGAAAAGCTCACCGAACGCGAGCGAAAGATCCTCGAGGTGGGTATCTCGAATCAGGAATACCACTATCTGGGATCGGCCAAGATCCTTGGCGGAATCGGCAAGGGTTTTGCTGAGGCCATGGCGGAACTCAAGGGCTTGAAACAAACCAACTGATGAAAATTCTATTTCACTGCAGTCCTATCGCCATCGTTGCGGCGTTTTTTGTTTTTCCTGCTCACCTTTCGATGGCGGCGGGTGGGAAAAGTGGCATGGCCAATCCTGATTTCACCCGTGGCGATGCAATTACCGCTGAGGCGAAGCACGATTGGAATCTCGGGCCGACAGGGGCTCGCGGTTGGATCTACACCAATCGAATGGAGACCAGCGAGGCGCGGCAGATTTATGTGACGCAGGTGGAGAAAGGCTCGCCTGCGGAGAGCGTGCTCGAGAAGGGCGATGTGATTCTTGGTATCGCCAATAAACCGTTCAGCCATGATCCGCGGACCGAACTCGGCAAGGCCATCGGCAAGGCGGAAGCGAGCGATGGCGCGTTACGCCTGATTCGCTGGCGTGAGGGCAAGACCGATGAAGCGATCCTGCGACTCAAAGTGCTCGGGGCTTACAGCACGACCGCTCCCTTCGATTGCCCCAAGTCGCGCCGCATCTTCGAGCAGGGATGCGAAGTGATGGTTCGCAACATGAAGAAAAACTCGAAGGCGGAAAATGACATCACCCGCTGCCTAAATGCACTCGCCTTGCTCGCCAGCGGTCGGGAGGAATACCTGCCCATCGTGCGCGCTCAGGTTGAAAAGGCCTCGAAGTTTACCGATCCAGAGCGTCGCACCTTGCACTCATGGTTTTATGGCCCGTCCAACATGCTTGTGGCCGAATACACCCTTGCGACTGGTGATCGTAGTTTTGTTCCCGATCTGGAACGCATGAGCATGGAAATCGTGCGCGGCCAAAGTGCGGTCGGGTCGTGGGGTCATCGCTTCGTTCCAGAAGGAAATGGCGGAAGGCTTGCGGGTTACGGCATGATCAATGCCACCGGCTTGCCGCTTACCGTTTCTCTCATCCTCGCCCGCGAGGCTGGGGTTAAAAATCCCGAACTGGACACAGCCATCGCCAAGAGCTTGCGGATGATTCGGTTCTATGTGGGGAAGGGGAGCGTGCCCTACGGCGATCATTCCCCGTGGATTGAGACCCACGATGACAACGGAAAAAATGGAATCGCCGCGGTGATGTTCAACCTCATTGGCGATGCCGAGGCGGCCACCTATTTTTCGCGGATGAGTGTGGCTTCACACGGCGGCGAGCGCGACATGGGGCACACCGGAAATTTTCTCAACCTGCTCTGGGCCATGCCGGGAGTGGCGCTGTCTGGCTCGAACGCGAGCGGCGCATGGATGAACGAGTTTGGTTGGTATTACGATCTGGCGCGGCGATGGGACGGCAGCTTCTCCCACCTTGGCGCGCCGCAGGCGAAGCCCGACAGCTACAAGGGCTGGGACACCACTGGCGCCTACCTTCTCGCCTACGCTCAGCCGTTTCGGAAGATTCACATCGCCGGCAAGAAAACGGGTGTCGTCAAGGCAGTCGATAAAGTTGCGGCGACAGGCCTGATCAATGACGGTCGCGGTTGGAGCCCGCGACTCAAGGATGTCGGTTACACCGCGCGGAACGACGATGAAATTTTTACCGGATTGGCCAGTTGGTCGCCCGTAGTCCGGGAAAGGTCCGCACATGGACTTGCGAAGCGCAAAGGTGATCCGCTGCGCCGGCTCGTCGAAATGTTGAAAAACGACAACCTTTTTGTGCGCCTGGGCGCTTGTCAGGCCCTTGCCGCGTTGGGGAGCCGTGGAGCGTCGGCAGTTCCGGCCCTGCGAAATACTCTCAAGGCCGAGGACCTTTGGCTTCGGATCAAGGCGGCGGAGGCGCTTGCTGCAATCGGCGATGCGG
>Ga0208087_1000084_pt1 | contig 16739 bp, 13 predicted proteins | sample LakMenEpi29Oct10_FD_150745 | JGI IMG/M metagenome (GOLD analysis project Ga0208087, IMG submission 150745) | Freshwater microbial communities from Lake Mendota, WI - 29OCT2010 deep hole epilimnion (SPAdes) | ecosystem: Environmental > Aquatic > Freshwater > Lake > Epilimnion/Euphotic zone ... | reverse complement strand
CAAGGTAATGTAGATCTCTTATTGAGGGATGTTAATAAGAAACCTAGTTTTGATTGGGCAGAGACTTTTGCCACATTTATGGATAACAAAATGCAAATCTATACTAATGGAGAGTTTACTGTAGAATCAGTAACCTTTACATACTATAGACAACCTGTAAAAATTCAGATAGCAGGATGTGTAGATCCATATACTCAGGTAGTATCACCGATAGATATTGAGTGTGAATTTAAAGATGATCTTGTAGAACTTCTTGTAGATGAAGCTGTTAAGATTTTGGCTGGTGATATTGAATCTACAATTCAGATGGAAAGAGCAAGTAATTCAGTAGAACAAAACAACTAATAAATCATGGAATTTCCAGCACCAAACATGTTAAAGAGAACCTTGAAAGCACCAGCTACTCAAGGTCCAAGTGCTTCACCAATGGCACTTCTTGTATTTGAACTTCTTAATGGCGTAACTAAAGTACACCTTAATCACCTATTAGTAACAGGAATTGGATCTTATGCTGCTCACACAGCTATGGGTGCTTTCTATGATGAAGTAGGAGATCTAGCTGATTCAGTAGCTGAAGCTTACCAAGGAGTAACAGAAACTCTTCTTACTTACCCTACTTCAGTAGAGCTTCCACAAATGAAAACAGCTGAAGATTGTGTTAATTATCTAAGAGGGCTCTATGATCAAGTGCACGCAGTTCAAGAAACATGTCCTTATTCAGAGCTAAAAAATGAACTAGATAACATCAAAACTCTCATTAACTCAACTAAATACAAATTAATTTTCTTGAAATAATTTGGTAATTTAAACAGGATTACCTATATTAATAAATAACTGTTTGTCTAACTAAAACTTAAAAACAATGGCGTATTTTAATCATGCGTTTACTAAGGTGTTTTTGGGTACAGGTACAACCCTGAATCCATTGGCTCCTAGTACAACTAATCCAGCATCTGATAATGGGTACATTACTACTAATGGTACTCCAACATCAACTCTTGCTACCCTTGGACCTGGGTATTTTGGTCTTTTTAACAAGGATACTTATACCAAAGTAAACTTTAGTTCACTTCCAGGACCTTGTTGCCCACTTGTATTAGCTTCTTCTTCTCTTTATCAAAAAGATAAGATTAGCCCTTACATTGGTGGTTACCAAGAGACTAACAAGTCTAAGTACATCAATCCTAAGTACATTCACCAGTTCTACTATGTAGACACGTGTACTCCTCAGCAGGCTGTTGTATCTGTAGGTAATACTCCTGGTACTACAGGTCCTACTAATCCTGATAACTATCAGGGTGGAACTACAGCTGCTACTTGCTGCTTTGAGTTCTTGTGTGGAGAAACTTACTACTTGCGCTTGGATCTTAAAGGATCTCCGCTGTTGCGTTTCTTGAATCACAACTCTTACCACACACTTTCTGCTTACACTGGATGCTGCCCTGGTCCTACTCCAACTGTAGTTGATTCTACTTTGGTTATGATCTCTTGGGCAACTGAAATTATCACTTCTGAATACACTAAGAGCTTTGTTCTTCCAGTTGTATTTGATGAAGCAGGTAATCCTTTGTATGCTCCAGGAACTACTGTAGATCCTATCTCAGGTCTTCCTGTAACTCCAGCTCAGTGGTGGAGTGCTTATGTATCTCCAGGTCACACTCCAGGTGAGTGCGCAGGTTTGCGTTTATTTGGTGCTTATGTAGAGACTAAGTTTGGTGATTGCTCTTTCCAGATCACTGACTTCTTTGAAAAAGAATTGGTGCGTATCTACGCTTCAATGGTTGATTACAATGGTGATCCATGTGTATTCTCTTCTATCTGCGTATACACTGAGTGCTATGGTTTACAAGGAATGGGCTTTGGTGAACAAGTATTGCGTGATTTGATTCTTTCTGAATCTTACTTGCAGAACTACTTCCACACTGATATCCGTATTCGTGAAATCACTCAGGGATCTGACATCATTGCAAATGTTAACCGCAATGCATTGTATGGAAGATACTTCATCTTGCATAGTGTTCCACGTTATAACAACCCAAGTGGTACTTTTGACAATGATCAGTACATGCTTGAAGTTATTGTAAATGCTCAGAATGCTACATTTGAAGCTAATATGAGCACCTGGTTGACTTCTTGTGGAAATGGTTGCACTGCTCTTACAACTCAAGAGTGTGAGCCTTGCGAGATCATTCCAAATGAACCTGTATCTTAATAAGATACCTGTTGACTAAAAAAAGGGGAGGAGAGTAACAAAAACTCCCTCCCTTTTTTATATTTTTATACTCTATATAAATATGGCGCAGCACATTCTAAGTCTTGAAGCACCAGATACCATGAATCAAGGTATCTTAAGAGTTGTAGACACTAGTGTTTATAGCTCTTTAATTCCTGTAACTTGTCCTAAGTTAGCAGTAACTTTACCAGGATTCAACTACTCAGTAGAATTTACTGAACCTGTAATTACTGCAGGTTTTATGGTAAATCTTACTGCGTGTGATCTTCAAGTACAAACAGTACAATGTGGTACAATTCTTAATAATTTACCTGATGGTGTGTATATTATTAAGTATAGCGTATCTCCTAATGATCAGGTTTATGTAGAATATAACCATCTTAGAATAACAGCGGCTATGACAAAGTATCAAACAATTCTTTGTGAAGTTGATTTAGGTACTTGTGATCCGCCTCAAATTATTAAAGATAAACTCAACAAACTTAGAATGATACAAATGTATCTTCAAGCGGCCAAAGCTAAAGTTGAAGTTTGTCATGAACCTCAAGAAGGCATGCAGCTATATAACTATGCACTTAAACTTCTTGACAAAATGCAATGCATTAATTGTAAGTAAAACCAATAAAACCAAATAATATGACTTGCAAAAATTGTGGAAACAAAATGTCTTGTGGATGTCAAAAAAGAGTAGCATCAAATGGAACTCATGTATGTAGTAATTGTATTATTGCATATGAGGCATCTATTAAAAATCAAAAAAATCCACAGCAAATTAACATAACTGCTGTTACAGCAAATAAAAAATAAATATGTCTACTACAACATACCATGTAGGTAATGCAGGATTTATAAGAAAACTTATAGATAATACTACACCTTGGAGTGATGTAAGTTTTTCTTTTTCTACAGGAGGAGGTCCTATTTATCACGATGTGATGACAGATCCTAATAATGGGGATAAGGTATTTGTTGTAGGGCAAGCTTTAACATTAAATACCCCAAATTTTTATGGGGTATTGGTTTCATCTGATGGAGGTTCTAATTGGAGTATTCCAACCGGTACATACCAAGTTACAGCAGCACAACTTAATTTTAGGTTATATGAAGTCTGGGTTGTAGATAGCACAGTATCTTATGCTTGTGGGGAATATGGTACAGTAATTAAATCTACTGATGGAGGGGCAACATATAATACATGTACTCAGCTTCCTGCAGGAATACTAGTTCCGGGTTCTCAACCTATAGTACCTACTGCGTATTCTCTTCATTTTATAAATGCTACAACAGGAATAGTAGGTTGTAGAAATCTTATTTATAAGACAACTGATGGAGGTGTAACTTGGAATTCACTTACAATAATTCCATATGTTGCTCCTAACTTACCTCAAAATATTGTAGGTATACACATGTCTGCGGATGAGCAGACTATTGTTGCTTGTGGTACTCAATATATTGTAAGATCTACTGATGGAGGCTCTACTTGGAGTGTAGTTTATAACTGGATTTCTATTAATGAATTTGCTGGTAAACACCTTACCTGGATTGATGATAACAATCTTTGGGCAACTGGTGCTAGAAATGTAGTTATTCAATCCACTGATGCCGGTTTATCTTGGACTCAAGTTCAACCGACTACTGCTTCTGGAGATATTAGATTAGCTGGTCATTTCTATAATATTAATGATGGGTATCTAGGAGTAGATATTACTGAACAAGTAAGTAGTAACTCTGGTAATACAGTAGCTACTAGTGAAGTTATTCCAGGAGCTAAGACTCTTGAAGCGGTATGGACTCATTATGAAGCTCCTTCATGCTACAAGCTTACCAATTGCTGTGATAACAATTGTATACTTACAGTAAGTAATGACTTATCTGCTTATGTTGGTTTAACTATTTATTTACCAAATCTTCCAGATGTTGAGTGTCTAAATAATCTTGTTGGATATAAAAATTGTTTTACAGTCACTTTGGCCCAAGATTGCACTCAAGTAATTGAAATAGATACTAAAGATTTAGTATCTTCTCTAGACTGTGAGGCATGTTTACCGAGACATTATGTACTTACTAATTGTGTTGATGATCAGGATGTAATTCTCACTTCTACTGATTTTAGCGATTATGTAGGTCAAGTTGTTAATCTTAGTAATTGTGGAGATAAGTGTTATACTGTATCTATTGATATAGATTGCAATATATATGGCGCTACCACAAATACAGTAACTAATTCTTATGCAACTTGTGAGCTTTGCGCATATATACCACCGGTACCAAGAGAACTTAAGAAAAGATCAGTAAAACCTGGTTATGATACTCCGGCATGTACAGCTAGTTATTATGATAATTTAAGTTGTAATTATGCTACTGCAGTATATGATGAGATGGTGAAAGCAAGATATGGTATTACTATATGTTGCGAAAGAGATATAAACTACTGGGATGTTAAAAAAGAAATTTTGGATCTCCAATCTATTTTGGATCCTGATCCTGCTTTCATCAATATTCCTTGCACTTGCTGGACAGTTACTCAAACTACTGGCTCTGGGATATATACTTACTTATCTTGTGCAGGGGAAGGGTCTATAATTAATCTGCAAACAGGTCAATCTGCAACAGTGTGTGCTAAATATAGACCTTGTCCATCTGCTAATACAGGTACATATAGTATATCTGGTTTAGGTACTGAGTGTACTGATAATCAAAGTTGTGAACCTATCCCTTGTTATTGTTACAATACACTTAATACAACTAGAGATTCAATAGATGTTACATACATAGATTGTACTACAAAAACACAAGTTACTGTATCATTACCTAATGGAGAAGGCTTATACATCTGTGCTCAAGAAGATAGTGTTGTTGGTGGTATAGTATCTCCCCCTGGAGAATCTTGTAATACATCTGAAGAATGTCAACCCATCTAATTTGTAAAAGAGTTTAAAAATAAGTATATTAATATATTCTGAAGATCTCATGAAACCTATCAACTACGATAATGCCTCTTGTAATCCGATCTCATCTAATTGTGTGATCTGGCAAGGCCCTGATATTGAGTGTTTAAAATTATGTAAAGGTGATACTGTATCAGATGTAGTATACAAGCTTGCTACAGAACTTTGTACAATTTTAGATCAGGTCAATGTTACAACACTTGATTTATCTTGTTTTAACTTAACAGGTTGTGAACCAGCTGATTTACAAGCTTTTTTACAACTTTTAATTGACAAGATATGTGCACTTGAAACATGTTGCGAACAAAATTCTGTAAGATCAAGTACAAATGGTTGTCCTGATTGTACAGTAAATATTGCACCTTGTTTCTATTACCAGGATGCTTTTGGTAACCAGATTACTACAATGCAGCTTACAGATTATGTAACTGCTATTGGTAATAGAGTATGTGATATTCTTAATCAAATTGATATTATTAACCAGACCCTGGTAAACTATAATATCAGAATCACTGCTCTTGAGAATGCACCAGCCCCTACATTTACTATTCCTACAGTAACTCCTAATTGCGTATTACCTTCAGTACCTACTGAGGTTCAAATAGTTGTAGATGCACTTGAACAAGAGTTTTGTCTTTTGCAAGGAGCAACTGGTACACCTACAGATATTTATACAGCAATTGCTCAAGAGTGTCCTAATCTTTCTACTTCACCTGTTCTTGGACCAGGTGGGGGAACTCTTGGTTCTTTACCAGGATGGATAAATCCTGTAACCAATCTTGCGGATAGCTTTAATAACATGTGGCTTACAATATGTGATATGAGAGCCGCTATTATTAATATTCAAAATAACTGTTGTCCATCCGGTTGTGATGGTATTACACTTACTGTTTCTGCAGTAATTGAATCTACATCTACATTGAGAATCTATATCAATGGTACAATTCCTACAGGATTTTTACAATGTAATGCATTAGGTACATTATTTACTATTGCTGATACACTTGGTAATTCATTTACTCAGTATATTGATGTTACAACTAACTTGAATAATCCAGGTGGGGTAACAATTGATCTTTCAGTAACTCCTGTGAATCCGGCCTCTAATCTTACTATTTCAGCTAATATTTGTCTGTGTAATGCTACAACTAATGCTGAATGTTGCAACTACATTATATATAATCTTAATAATGAGGCAGCTTGTCCTGAAGTAACTTTGACACCTGATATTACAAGTATTGCTTATGCTGTAACACCTGTAGTAACAGGTACTTACACAATACAGTTGTACAACAATGCTGGTACTACACTAATTGCTCAAAATATTACAGCAGGTATAGCACTTACACCATTTGCAGGGTCATTTACTGGATTAACAGCTTCGACCCCTTATAAAGTAAGAGTACTTGTAACAGTAGGAGAATCTACTACAACATGTCCTTTTACTCCAACTAATACACTCCCTGGACCATGTCCTCCACCAACTAGTGTATCAGCCTCAATAGCAGTAATCTAAAAAATTGATATACAATGACTTGTACTACTTGTAATTGTCCAACAGCAACATGTGGATGTGAGAAGGGGTTAACTACCCCTCCTCCGTGTTCAGTTAATACAACCTTTTGTCCACAACCTAATCCTTGTGCTGAAGAATTTAGCTCTGATTGTATTGTATACACTGGACCAGAGCTTCTTTGTGGAAATAATCCTTTAACTACTTTAACTAGTATTATTCCAACCGGTATATCTGTATCTGAAGCTTTGCAGATCCTAGTTAATTATATCTGTAATGGAGCTACTGATAAAGGTAATGTATACCTTAGATTAAATGGTAGTGTAACTAATTCTAGTATCCCACTTACTTGGGATTCTATTACTGGTAATACAAGCTATGAGATATATATGAAGTTATCTACAGACCCTGTAGGAAGCTTTGCTCTTGTATCTACAGTTTTAACAACCTATGCTACAATTACAGGTCTACTACCTAATACCAGCTATGACTTCTATATTGAAGGAGCTACAACTAATCAGAAATCAATGTACATTAGAGTAACAACTCTTGCTTAAAACCAAATAACAATGGCACTAGTACCAGCAACAATTACCGTAAATTTTACCAGTAACTATACTGGAAATCACCGAGTTTGTTATAGACTAGGTGGTGTAGGACCATATAATTGTACTACTATTGTAGCATGCCTTGGTGGAGGCACACCTTGCTCTACTACTATTAATGTTACAGTAGATGATGAATCTTGCGATGACTATGCATATGATGGTTATGTACAAGCTACATGTGAAGATGCGTCTTCTCTTACAGGTAGAGTAGCTTGGACAGCTACTTATACACCTACTAATGCTTGCTTCTCTATAGAATTTACAGCAGGTGGGGGAACTTCTGCACCAGCATTTAGCTTGCTTTCTGATCCTGATTGCGGTGGAGGTACGGTATCTGTACCTAGTGTAGCTACAGGTACAACTTTTACTCTATGTTTTCCAGCAGGTACTTCATTTACGGCTCCTGCTGAATACACTAGAGTACCTGCAGCCACAGATTGTTGTACTTGTCAAGAGGTTACATTCTCATGTGCCGGTGGAGCAGCTGGTGGAGATTACTTCTATCAGGACTGCGTAACTAAGCAATTTACTTCGGGTAGCATGAATGGTGGAGATCCTGATGTAGTAGTATGTGCTATTATAGATTCAGAAGGTATAGAATATAACTCTGGAATTACAGTTGCAATAGGTGCAACATGTCCTTAATATAGCTGTGATTTTGTTGGTTTTTCGCAGCAAAGGCGAGGCCTCGGGGAAACCTGGGGCTTTTGCTTATATAGTATATAATACTTATTTTTAACTCTCCAAATTTTTCATTATATTAATATGTATTATGGACTTTAAAGACTACAAGAAACCTGATGTAAAAGCTCCAAGATTTAGAAAAGAAAGACTTAATGTGTTAGATTCTGATCTATTTAAAGAGTTTAGAAACAAGTTTCCTGAGCATAAAAATGTTTCAGATAAAGATCTTAGAAATATTATAAAAAGCTTTAATGAAAACATTTGGAAAGAAGTAATACTAAATAGAGATGGGGTTGAAATACCTGAAGGATTAGGATACCTATTTGTGGGATCTTGTCCACCACCTAGTGGTAAAAACATAGATGCTCCAAATTCTTTGAAATATGGTAAACAACTAAAGAATACTAATCTTAACTCAGATGGTCTGTTGTGTAAGATATTCTATAGTAGTTTTGCCTCTAAGTATAAGTATGAGTTTAGAAAACTCTGGAGATTCAAAGGTTGTAGAAACTTTACCAGAGCAACGTCTAAAGCATATAAAGAGAATTGGAAAAATTATGTGCAAGTAGATAAAACCATGATGATATCTAAGCTTTATAAAAAAAGCGTTAAAAGAGAAATTATGAAAAACATGGCCCGTAAAAAATTAGAAAATTATAACGAATTTGATCTAGATTAAAATGACAACAATAGGAGAAACAATATCTAGAGTCAGAAACACCATTAAAGGTGTAAGAGAAGATGCATTTATTACCGATAGATATATCTATAGTCTTATTCTGAAATATGCAAAGCTCTTTATTCAAAGACAAGATACAGCTAATAGAATACTCAAGTTTCAAAACCTTTTTGAAACCCTTCCTTGTGTAGAGCTTATAGAAGTAGATAAGATTGAAGCTTGCTGTGCAGGTATCAAATCTAAGTGCACTATTATGCGCACAAAAGAAAAACTACCTCTTGTTCTGCAAGGTCCTTATGGGCCACTCTTTAGAACAGTAAGTTCTATTGATGGATCTACAATTGCTTATGAAACAAACCCTGTAACATATACTATTATGACTCATAATAGTACTTTTAAGTATAATAAAAATGCTTACTACTGGTATGTAGATGGATACATGTATCTACCAAATGTTATGTGGGAAGCTGTGAGAATTGAAGGGCTTTGGTCAGATAGTGTAAGTTATCTTAAGTGTGATTCAGATCTTGCTTGCAAAATTAGACAAGAGGATAACACTCATGTACCAGAGTATATGTTTGCTGAAATAGAAAAGATGGTTCTTTCTGATATTATGACTCTTGCTCAAATACCACAAGAACCAGCAGAGAATGGTCAAAACATATTAAGATCTTAAGACAATGTCATATAATTATACCCTTAGATATCGAACATTTGAACAACTTCTTGGAGATGTTCAGGTTGATTTTCAGAACATGCTTCTTGAGAATCTTATTGAACCTCAACAACTTATTAAGGTTGCCAAGAGAGTTAACTATGACTTAGGTCTTAGAATCTTTAAAACAAAAGAAGCAATTCTTGATGTAGAAAAAGGAAGAGTAAAACTTCCTGATGATTTCTTTGTACTAAACTTTGCTCTTATTTGTGATGAGCTTGTTATCCATGAACCAGTTAATCAAGGTACTTGGATTGAAGAAAGACCGGTTGTTACACCATATCAACAAACCAGTACTACTATAGATACCTGTGTGGCATCTACTGTAAATTGCCAGGTATGTAACAACACACCTTGTGGTTGTCAAAATACAGCATCTTGTCAAACATGCAATACTTGTAATACTAGTCCTTGCGGATGTGCTAATCAGGTAATCAATGTACCTCCTTATAGCGCTGTAAATCCTTATGGAAGTTATTGTCAAACTCCTAAAGTATTTACCAATTGCAAAGGTGATGCATATGAGCTTGTTCAAATAGTTAAGTCTACTCAACGTGTCTATAAAAGACAATGGCCCATTAGAATACTGGAAAATCCACAAACTATTGATTGTGATTGTCCTAATCTTTATTGGAATGTAGGTGCAACTGCTTGGATTAAAGATGGTTGGTTATATACTAACTTTGATTGCGGCGCTGTCTACATTAACTATCAAGGAATGCTTGATGATGAGAATGGTAATCTCTTAGTACCAGATCATGACATGCTTAATGAGTATTATGAGTATGCTGTAAAGCAACGCATTCTTGAGAACTTAATTATGAATGATGATGCTACAGCTGCTGGTAAATTGCAAATTGTTGAGCAAAGACTTAGAGCTGCTAGAAACAATGCTCTTTCTATTGTAAATACTCCAAACTTTGCAGAAATGAAGAAAGTATGGGAGATGAATAGAAAAGCACAATACTGGAAATACTATGATATGTTTAAGTCATATCCATGGAACCAAGGTGTAGTAAATAATCAACAGTATCCTAACTCATATACTAGATATTAATGGCAAAGTATAATCCTACAAGTTCTGATGATGTAAGGAGGTTTGATAAAGAACTAAGTGAAGATAGAAATGATTTTCACTTAGATGAAAGCACCTGGACACAAGCTAGGAATGCTATCAATAACTCTAAGACAGGTGATCTTGGTAAGTTAGGTAATGAGCCTGCTAACCAGTATTGTACTGAAGCTACTTATACAATAGTAGGTGCTATTCATACTCAAGCAGATGTATGGGTGTTATTTTCTACTAATGAAACTAATTCTGAAATAGGCCTATTTAGAGAAGGTACTTGTGAGTATCTAACAGTGGCTAATTCTACTTGTCTGAATTTTAGTAAATTCCACCCTATAAGAGGTACTTCTAGAGCTACAGGAGATTGTGATTGGAGAGTATATTGGGATGATGGTTTAAATCCCTCTAGATTTTTAGCTTTAAAAGTTGATGACTTTCAAGCTAATCTTTATACTAATTCAAATAGTCCTGTACCGTGGATACAAAACTGTATAGATGAAAACGGAAATAATCCAAATTCACCTTTGTATCCACAAGGTTGTATTTTTTGTACAAACACTTCTCAAATTGATTGTGATAAAATAAGACTTGCTCCGTTTGTTCAAACACCTTGTGTATCAATTCAAAAAAGTTATACCAATGGTACTTTAGCAAATGGTTCTTACTTTGCCGTAATAGCCTATACTTTAGCTGGTCAAAAGATAACTGATTACTTTACACCTTCTAATGTATTAGGTTTATTTGATCATGATAATGTAGCAGGATCTATTGACATACTTATAGATAATGCAGATACTACTTTTGATGAATTTGAGCTAGTTATTGTATCTCTTATTAATCAACAAACTGTAGCAAGAAGAATAGGTTTGTATAATATTACTCAAACTAAAATAACGCTTGATACTATTGATCCTACTTTACCTACAGTACCTCTTGAATTAATACCTGTACGCACACCTGTTTATGATAAAACAGATGCTATGTACAGTGTAAATGAATATCTTATAAGAATAGCACCTACTACAAAGTTTGATTTTAACTATCAACCTCTTGCTAACCAAATTAAAACAAAGTGGCAAGCTGTAGAGTATCCATCAAATTACTATAGTAATGGTGGAACTAATACAGGGTATATGCGTGATGAAGTATATGCCTTTTTTATACGTTGGATATATGATACAGGTGATAAATCTAAATCATATCATATTCCGGGTAGACCTGCTAGAATATACTCTCCTTTAGGTTTATTAGATACTGCACCTTTCTTTGATCCAAATAATAGTTTAGTAGGAGATACTTTGTTATTTGAAACAGTTAATACAGCGGAAGGTATTCCTGTATCTATACCATTAGCTGATGGAGGCACAGTTGTAGCTGAGGGTACAATGGGTTATTGGGAATCTACTGAGTTTTATCCAAATGCTAATCCTGAAGTATGGAATGCATCAGCACATCCATGGTCACAATTAAACAATATACCTTATACAGGTACTTCTATTTCTGACTATGATCTTTGTGGTGAAAAAATAAGACATCATAAATTTCCTGATAATATTGTATCAAGTGTTGATGCTCACCACTATAATGCGGGGGGAACTACCATAAGAGTTATGGGAGTTACATTTGAAAACATCAAAGCTCCTGTAGATAATAATGGCAATCCTATTGCTAATATAGTTGGTTATGAAATATTAAGAAGTGCCCGCAATTCTAATAAAACAGTAATTGCAAAAGGTATTATTAATAACATGCGTTTATATGATATACCTGATCAACCTAATATTAAAGGTGTATTTCAAAACTATCCTTATAATGATTTAAGACCTGATCCATTTTTATCAGTAGGTCAAACAGTTTCCAATTCAAGTTCTGGAAATACACCCGCTCAACAATCTCAATATTCACAAGTTTTATTTTCTTTTCATTCACCTGATACAACTTTTGCAAGACCTTTCTTAGGTAGCAATGAATTAAAATTATATAGTAGATATCATGGTACAGTAGAAGGTGAATTTGAGTGGTCTGAAGAGCATCCTAAATTTAAAATACTTAGAAACTTTGCATTTTTTGCTAGCGCAGTTACCGGCTTAGGTATTGCTGGTTTAGCAACAAATGGTCAAAGAACTTATAATACTGATCAATTAAGAATTTCACCTAATTTTTGGCTTCTTGCTGGTGGTACAGGAGGAGTAGAGCCTGTAAGTTATGGAACTTCTACTGCTTTGGCTACTGCTGCTCAAGCAGCATATAATGCTGGTATATCGCCATCATTATTATTTACACCAGGAAACCTTAATAATACAGTATCTTTTTTGGCAAACTTAGTAGGAGGTAGTAACCAAACTAATGCTGCATTACTTGCGTATTTAGCTACTACTGCAGGAGCCTCAAGTTTACCTCATTTTACTGGGGGTACAAAAAATATATCTTACACAGATAGTGCTTTTTCAAGTTTACCTTTTGTTCTAAGAGTCGTTGCAAACACATTTGCTAATCAAGGATTTGCTTATTATTGGACTGAGGGCGTAAATCAAACTTTAGATCTTATTAAAGCTTTTTCTAAATACAGAAACTTTGCTTTAAAGTATAACTCTCATGGTTTTTATAATAACTTCTTGTCTCCTTTATCTACAAGTAGACGTAGAGAAATTATTGAAAAGTCTTATGTTGGGCCGGATCTTCTAGATTTTACATCTAGTTTAAGAATTAACAACTTGTTTAGAAACAAGTTTGTTGCACTTAACACAAATAGATTTATTGATGATCCTCAGACAGGAAATCCTGGTATAACTGATAATACTAGACAAAGACCAACAGATGTAGCTTCTTTGCCTGGATATTCTGCATATAATATAAAAGATCCTACAAATAACGCACCATTTACTACAACTACTTCTTGTCACTATAGTGCTATTAAACAAAGACTTAGAAATCAATATGGCCAAATAGATAGTATTCAGCAAGTACCGGTAAGTAATTGTTTTGTAGGAATAAAAGTAGGAAAACCAATTCCTAATTCAGGAACTCTTTTTGGAGGAGATATTTATATTAGTAGATATACAGAAAAGACTTCTTTCTTCTATTTCTACAATTGGCTGTTTAATCAACCTGATGGTTATCAGTTTAATTACGACCAGTATAAAATGATTCCTTACCCTACTTATTGGTTAAATTCTGATGAGTTTGATGCTAGTGATTTTACTGAAAGTTTGGTATCAAACCCATTTCAACCACTTCAATGGGTATTACCTAATGATTTTTACAATCTAGATAACTTTAATTTTTCTCTTTGGTTTACAGTAAAGAATGCTTATTTCTATCTCTTTAATTCTGGAGTAAGAGATTTCTTTGTAGAATCAGAAATTAATGTTGGTTATAGAGATTGGGGCGAACTTGATTCTGAAAAGCATTATCCTATTATAACTGATCTTAAGACTTTATTTAGTACTAATATTATTAAATCCGGTAACTACTATAAGTACGATCAGTCACTTAGCATTATAAAGACATTACCTAATCTTATTTCTTGGGGTGAAACACAATTAAGAAATTATAGTCCTTATTTAGCAGAGACTTGTTATACCTATTCTAAAAATAGAGTTATATATTCATTGCAATCTCAATTTGAGAGCTCTAAAGATTACTGGAGAGTATTCTTAGTAAATAATTACTATGACTTTAGAGATTATGTTACTTGTATAAAACCGGTAAATAAAAGCGGTGCAATGATCTTCTTTGAAGCATCGAGTCCTGTTCAATTCCAGGGTCTAGATCAACTTCAAACTGATCTTGGTACTAAACTTACTATTGGTGATGGTGGTTTATTTAGTCAACCTCTTCAAAGTATTATTAATGCTGATGCTTCTTATGAGTATGGTTCTTGTCAAGATACAGCAAGTGTGATTAATACACCTATGGGTCTTTACTGGATTAGCCAAAATCAAGGTAAAATATTTAGATTAGGTAATGGTGTTGAAGAGGTATCACTTGATAATTTAAAGTGGTGGCTTGCTCAATATTTACCGTATCAACTCTTGCAACAGAATATTACAAATATTCAAAACTTTGAGTTAACTAATAATACTATTGCAGGTATTGGTTGTCAATCAGTATTTGATAACCAGAATCAATTAGCTTATTTCTGTAAGAAAGACTATATAGTAAAGAGAGATTTACCAGCTAATATATCTCTTACTTATTTAGGTACAGATCAATTCCAAGTGAACACTGTTATTGGGGGAGAAGGTTTACCTATTAATACTATTACTTTAGGAGATCCTCTTTATTTTGAAGATGCTTCATTTACAATTAGTTATGATCCTAAAGCGGAAGGATTTATTAGTTATCATGATTGGCACCCTACACTAACTCTACCCGGTAAGAATACATTTATGAGCGTTAGTCCAACTGATAAAAAATCAATTTGGATACACAACAATAGATGTGATTTGTATGCTAATTACTATGGCAAAGATTATCCATTTGAAATTGAATGGATGGTGAATACTGGTAATCAGGTTAATACAGTAAGAAGTATTGAGTATCAGCTAGAAGTCTATAAGTATGCACCTAATTGCTACGATAGATTCCATAAGCTTGATACAAACTTTGATGAAGCTGTAGTATATAATACAGAACAGTGTTCAGGATTGTTGAAGCTTAATCTAACCCCTCGCAACAATGCTCCTCTTATTCTTAATTATCCTATTATTAATCCTACCAATATTGAGATCCTCTTCTCGAAAGTAGAACAGAAATACAGGTTTAATCAATTCTGGGATGTTACAAGAGATAGAGGTGAGTTTCCAATTGGATCACCTTATCCACCTCCAACACCTAACGTGGGATCATATGCTCAGCAAACTATTTGGAATACCGCAGCTAATGGTTATATTAGAACACTTAATCCAAATAACTTAGACTATAATAAAGAATCATTGCAGAGAAAGAAATTTAGACACTATACAACAAGTGTACTTTTAAGAAAACTTGTAAGTGGTGACAGCAAATTCCTTGTAATGACCTCTACTAATAAGAATCTTTATTCTCCAAGATAATGCATAACAAAGTTCCTAAAAACGAGTACCTCAATAAAAAGGGGTATGCACCTAAAAAGAATCCAGAAAAGATTGTTAATGAAGGTGTTATATATGATCCAAGAGGTCAATGGGCTTTTCCAGGTGAAGTAACTAAAATACCTTCTGGAGATATTACCATGCAAGGCGTATCTTATCCTGTACTAGGTGTAGATGATTTAGGTAATGAGCAAATGATGTATCCTGGATTTGATTATACATTTCCAGGTAATACTGTTACTGAATATCCTCAACTACAATATGGTGGAGATCCTTCTATACCTGAATTAGATCAAGCTAAGAAAGGTGGTTGGTTAAACAAGTATTCTAAGATGCCTAAGAAAAAATCATCTAAGAATATCAAAACTAGCATTAATAAACTAATGACTAGGAATCCTTTATTTGATAGAAACTACATGCTCTATGGAGCTAAAGGACCTAGACTTTATGATCCTAATTCTAAGTATCAAAGTGGTGGAATAACTATCAACTCAGAAGAAGAGTATCGAAAATCTCTTCTAATGAAGAATAAAACTAAGGAGAGAATAGATGCTGAAAGAAAGTGGGCAGCAAAAAAAGTAGCAGCAAAAAAAACTACACAAAATACAAAGCCGGCAGTTAAACCTGCACCAGTAACTAATCCTGGAGGACTTATTGCTTTAGCTCCTTCAATGGTTTCTACACCTGTTCAAAAACCTTCTTCAGCAACACCTGCTTATCTAAAACCTGTACAAAGAGATAAAACTTATGTTACACCCAGTTATAGGATACCACCTACAGATAAAGTTGTAGAAAGTAATTATTACTTAGGACCTTCGTGGTGGGAATATAGAAATCCTGCGTATGACAGTGATTTTGAAAATAGATTAGAATATCTTCCTGGTGCGGGTTCTGTAGCAGGAGTAAATGATTGGATGTACTCTGCACACAATCTAGCAAAACATCCACTTGATTTAAGATCAAATCTTGCTTTTGGCCTTGAAACAGCTTCTATGATACCTTTGGGCAGAATCATTTCAAATCCTATTAAAAGAGTAGCAATCGAAGCGGCTCCACAATTTTTAGCAGATCAAGTAGAAGATTATAAAAAAGGAGGAAGTCCTAGAAAATCTCCTGAAAAATTAGTAAATTATAGTCAAAACCATAACTTTGTTAAAACACAGTCTAACAGTTGGTTAGATAAATACAAATAGCATGAAAGCTCAATTCCTCAAA
>Ga0208087_1000083_pt1 | contig 16753 bp, 8 predicted proteins | sample LakMenEpi29Oct10_FD_150745 | JGI IMG/M metagenome (GOLD analysis project Ga0208087, IMG submission 150745) | Freshwater microbial communities from Lake Mendota, WI - 29OCT2010 deep hole epilimnion (SPAdes) | ecosystem: Environmental > Aquatic > Freshwater > Lake > Epilimnion/Euphotic zone ... | reverse complement strand
GGAAAAGAAGAAGAAGAAGAAGAAGAAGAAGAAGAAGAAGAAGAAGAAGAAAAAGAAGGAGAAGAAGAAGAAGAAGAAGAAGAAGAAGAAAAAGAAGGAGAAGCGATAAAGAAGGGGGACCAAGAAATTTTTTTTACAGCAGCAGCAGCAGCTCAAACCCGCAACAGCAATCAACGTTTCAAACAAAAAATGAAACAGAAGCAACGTCAAAAGCAGCTAGACATGTTAACCGTTAAAATCTGTTTACTCAATATTGCTCTTGAGCAGGCTACGGATCGAGTGGAGAATAACCAAGACTATATTTCTGACTGCTGCGACAGCCACCTAAGGCTGACAAAAAAAAAGTTGAATTTTGAAGACCTTCTCTGATGCTGAGAAGCTTCTGCTTCTGTTTTGAAGGCCAATTTATTTTGAAATAAAATTTTAACTAATAGAATGAAATATTGTTCTTATTTTTTGCGTGTTTTTATTTTAAAGGTTGAACCAAGCATATTTGTAATAATTTCTTAAAGAAGAAAATCAAATTTATTAAAAGCAAAGTTATTTGACATGATAAATTGGTTTGTAATAAAAAATGATGTGTAAAGCACTAAACAAATACTGGTTGCAGCAGCAGCAGCAGCACAGAACAGGCAGTATATAAAAGACAGGCAGAGGACTCGGTGCATCTCAGTGGAAAGCGCAGCCACGAGCAAGAAACAACATGGCACGGAAAAAGGCGAAACAAAAACAACGCGGTTTGGATGTGGACGATGCTTATTATTATGTGAAAGAGAAGGAGAAGAAGGAGGACACGAAAGACGAAAAACAAAAAAAACAAAAAGAGAAGATGGAAAATGATTCCGAATTGACAAAGAAGGCCTTCAAGGTTCGAAAGTCGGAAGTGCGGGAAAAGTCAAGAAAGAAACAACGGGGGTTGGTAGATTATGGTTCACAGCAGAAAGAGAAAAAGAAGAAGGACACGAAAGAGGAGAAGAAAAAAAAAAAAGAGAAGAAGGATCATGATTCCGCATTGTCAAAGAAGGCACTCGAGGTTCTTTTGGAGTGGGTGGGGGAGAGGGTTCGTGTTGGGGACCCCCCGAGAGTGAGCGACATGCTCGAACACGCCAGGCTTGAAAAATTGGGAAGGATCGACAGAAAGAAACTCAATGATGCTCTGCTGGTCGACCCCGTTTACGCTTTTAACCTTCACCAGCAAAAGAAGAGGCTTAGTTCTAGGAGCTACAGACCTGTAGTTTCTACAAGTTTGGGTTACCTTCACTGCGACATCGGCTTCTTTCCAAAGAGCAGACACTACGAGACACCTGTGACTTTTAGAAGCGGTTATCTGGTCGGGAAGGACGTGTCTTCTAGGTTTGTCTACCTGGTTCCCTTGAGAAAAAATCGAAAAGCTGATTCAATAGTTTCGGCTCTGGAGACCCTGCACGCGATGCACCAAGCGGCGGGACATCTTCACCCAATTCTCGGCATCTCCTTCGATCGGGAGCGCTCTGTGGTAGGGAAAGTTGTCCAGGCATACTTGAGGGAGAAGAGAATCAAATTTACTGCCTTTCGAAACAGCAAGTCGAAAGCTAAATTTGCAGAAGGAGCAATCCGGTTGGTTCGAACGCTCGTGGCTAGGCTGGAACGAAAGTACAATGTCGGAAAGGGAAACAAGAAGAAGAAAGAAGGGGGTCCTGCTCCCCGTCGCTGGTGGAATTTGCTAGGAGAGGTGGCGGCAATCCTCAACCGTCAGGAAATTGTGGTAGGAGGAAAGAGAATCGGATTTGCGCCGGCTGATGTTAGCCTCGACAATTACGACGAATTTCTATCCGCCCTATATAAAGCGGCTCCTGCCTACTCTGCCGCTCAGTTTAACGTTGACCCTCGACACTCGACGTTCAAGTTTTCGGTGGGAGATTACGTACGCGCAAAGCTCATTGTCACCTCTTCTGCGGTTCTCGGAGAAAAACGTTCGGAGACCAACCTCACTGACTCTTGTTTCAAGATCTTGAAGGCCTATCCGTTTGTCACGAGGCGCCTGGGATTGGGAAACGAGTACCTCTGCATTGACACAAAGACAGGAGAGGAAGAAAAGTTTCAAGAAACTGACCTTGTCCTTTCGGACCCAGCAATTCAATCTTCGGAGGACCGTTACGCACCTCTCTATCATATGAAATAATGTCCTTTGATTTTCACGCGCACCATCACGGCAAGTTCGGTCAGAATATCCTGCTGCAACAGCAACAGCAGATTCAGAAGAAACAGCAGCAGCCAGTCTATCTCAATTTTCACGAAACGGTGGAAGTTGGGAAATCTTCTTTTGCAGTTTCGGTTCCTCGGTCTTGGTCCACGATTCAGCTTCCATCTGGAGAGACACTACGAAGGGAATTTAAATTCACAGAGCTGAACATCACGCCTGGATTTTACAGTCAGAGAGCGTCGGTTTTGGGAGTTGACTCGGATTCAAACATCGAAGTTATAGACGAAAACGAAGAATTAGCTCTTTCATTTGCCGTTGGCTACGACTGCCTGGAGTCGCTTTACTTTGATGAAAAAATCAACGGAGTTTTGGCCGAAAGTCACTTTGATGCAGGAGTCTCTGATGCAACCCTCCAAGAATTTGTCACCGCGTTCAATGCCAAGTTTGCATCCAAGATCCCTGCGGGATTCACTTCGCCTCCGGTGTTTTTGGATTGGGTAGACCTAAACTGGTACACCGCTGCAGTGGGAACGCCAGATCGAGTTCAGCAAGTTGCTCACAGCTCTGCAGATCAGACCCACACCCTCGCAGTAGATCCCGCCGCAAATGTCGGTTTTTTTCGGGAGGCTTATTATGGAATTGGAGAGACTGACGAGCTTGAACCCTTTGGAGATGCACTTCCTGTCTCTGTCAGAAAAATGACTGGCGTTAACAACTATCTGTTGCCCACTAATCTGACAAATGATATTCGAATTCGAATTCACGTAGCTCCCAACACAACTCTTTCATTTTCTGCCAATTTTCATTTGGAAAGCTTGGGGTTTGTCTCGGTGTTTCGGCGCGGAGAGAAGAGGAGAATTCATTTGCCAAACTCTACGCCTTTGGGAAACAATTATAAAGTTTTAACAGGCCAAAGAGTGCCCCTTGCCAGAATTATAAAAACGCCCGGAAAAGTATATGTGAAGCCCTCTAAACTCAGCCACAGGTTCGCAGATGGGATTGTCAATTTTCCTGCTGGCTCATTTTCAGAAAATTGGCCTGTCAACAGAGCCGTTTCAGCTGCGCTGGACAGTTATTTGATGAAAACTGGCGTGTCATTTCCCAAGCTAAGGTACAACAGCGAGCTGAGCAAATTTCGATTTGAGTATCCTCCCAACGATCGGCTATCATTTTTTGTCGAGTGCGATCCTCGCCTTTCAGAGAGGCTCGGTTTTGGACCTTTGACAAAAGTAACTCGTCGCGTTGTCTCGTCCGTGATGAGAGACGGCACCTCTAAGATTGAAGCTGAAATTTTAGCTAAGGCTTTGGTGTTCGACGCTGGCATGTGTCTCGTCACTTTGGATGAGACCTATTCCAATGACACTTACGGGCTGGACGACTTTTCAATGACCACCCTCTGGCCAACAGACTCTGGAACCTTTCACATGAGCGACAAATTTTCCAGGTCTGCATTTCTTCCGTCTGTGATAAGCAGCAACCTGCAAAATTTGATTGAGCTCACGTTCTCAGTGTCCACGCTTGCATCAAAGAGCGTGCGCATGCCCCTCAACTGGCCCGTGAGCTTTTGCGTTGAAGGTACGCTCGAAGGAAATGTATAAAAGAGAGCTCGGTGACCGGGGACGGCCGCAGTTCAAGAGCAACACCTGTGAGAGCAACACCGCAACAGCAGAAAAACAAAAATATCAATCTACCCACCATTCAACCAACATTTCAAAACCGGAGCTTCTCGGAAGGAGACCCTTAGTTTCGTTTGAAAGATCGGCCAAAGGAGAAGGAAGGAGGCGCGCAAGCTTGGAAAAGGAAGAAGACAACAGAGGACGTGTTTCCATGCCTGTCTCTACCAGGTCGAAGCAGCGCAAGAAGACTTTGAACAGCAAAAAGGTTCGACTGGTGAACGGGAAGATCCGTCTTCGAGTGGGGGGATACACTGGTCTCCAGTCGCTGAGTCCGGCACACCTCGTCAGACACATTGCAGTTTCAAAGCTTCGCATTGCCGCTAAAAAGGTTCTTCGTCTGACGAATAAACCGGAACCCAAGAGGCGTCGAAAGAGCAGAAAGGGAAAGAAGAAGTCCAAGAAGGGGAAAAGAAAGACAACAAAGAAGGGAAAAAAGTCTGGCCGAAGGAAAGTTCAAAAGACCACTAGGAAAACTAATAGAAGGAATAAAAAAAAGAGGAGAGTGGTTCTTTAAATGGACGACGCCCGATTTGACTATAGCGTGGTTCCCAATTGGAGAAAGAATGGAAAACAAACGGTCAAGTCGACGTTTGTGACAGAGCTTGACGACAACAATGTCTTTGACCCCTACACTAACCAGCTGGAGTGGGTCATTGACACAAAGAATCCAGTCGTGTTTGACAGCCTGACAAGATTTCACGTTGACATTGGGGTCTTTGTTTCTACAAAAGAACCTGACATTCCAGCCAGACAGGCCGTAGTAGCTGCAGAAGGGGTAGTAGCCCGGGCTGCTGAGGCTGCTAGAGAAGGAGAGTGGGGAGAGTTCACTGCCTGTCCGGCCGAAGAATGGAGGAATTTTATTCCGGCTCCCAACTATTTTGAAAAGAAATTTAAGGGATTTGACGTGTACCACTTTAACGACCAACCCAAGATTCACAACGAATCAAATTTCATTCCCTTTGAACTCAACACGATGCTCTACTGGATGATGGACGAGAAACTCAAGGATGCAATTTGCCAAGAGCCTTGGCATCCTGCAAGAGCTGTTCCAACCGCAGACGGAAAGTGGAACTTTGACGAGGGCGGGGCTTGGCACAAGTACTCGCAGCACCTCTTGAATGGGGGGAACAGGAGCTTTCTGTACAATCCCCTTCACTGGTGGCCAACTTTTCAGGGCACCAACCACTTTGCCCAAAAGGGATTTCGTCCGAGGGCACTTCCGGTAAATGTTACGGGAAAGCTGACTCTGAAAATGAGACTTGTTGACCGACCCGACAATGACATTTACATCCGGCCTGCCCTCAGAGCCACCAAGCGCTACCAGATTCGAATCACGAAATTCAAACTAGCGGTTGAAGAAGCTGTCTTGAACGCATCCAGCAGCGAAAACAGTTTGAAAGCTGCAACCAAGGCCAGAAATGCTCTGGCTTCCAACGCATCCAAGATTTACAATTGGCCCGGTGTCTGTCGCCAGATGCGAAACGAAGCCATTCCCGCAAATTCCTTTATTCACACAATCAGGTTTGACGAGGTTGTGTATCCTGAGATCATTTTGATTTTTGCCCTGAGCAAAAATGTTACGGGAGGATCTTACAAGTACGCTAATCACGTGGTGGGAGAGCCCCACTATATCCAGCACAATATCGAGCAGGTCAATCTCAAGTACGGATCGTTCAACACCTCGATGAACTATCCAGATTTTGGAACTGTGGGCGACGTCAATGCCGAGTTGAATGTAGTTCGAAACTACAGACAGCTGGGAGCTTTTGGAATGAGGGTGAACCCCAAGATTGTTACTCCCCAGGCTGCCAAGAATGGCTTTCGAGACACGGACTTTCCTCACGTGGCAATTCACCTAGTGCAGACGGACGGGCTTGAGGAAGGGCAGCCCAGAGCGAGAACTGTTCCTCTCCTCACTGACGCCTCAGTCTTGACTGGAAAACCCAGGGAGCTCATTATGAATCTAAAGTTTAGAAATCCTAATGGATCTCCTGCCGACGCCAGCTTTATTGTCTACCTTGGTTACACAGACACTAACATGGTTTTCAAGGATAAAAAATTCTTTAGTCCCTACGGACTATTTTAAAAAGTTTAATTGCTCCAGCATTTGTTGACCTGGTGTTAAAAAAAATGTTTTGTTTTTTTCTTTTCACGTGTATCTTACAAATAGCCTTTTGTGTGTGTGTGTGTGTGTTTAATTGATGTATCATTTTAATGTAATGTTGACTGGAGTTAAATAAATAAATAATTTAAAGATCAATTGTTTTTGACAAATTGTTTTTATTTAAAGGCTGTAATATATATAAACTTTATAAAATTACAAACATTTAGCTGTTGATAAAACCAATATTAAATTGAAAGCTTGTTTACAAAATTAAAAAGGGTTTGTAGAAAAGGATGAGGAAGAGGAGGAGGAGGAGGAGGAATGTTTGGTTTCATTGGTCTCAATTTGTTTGCTTTCCAAATTTTGTTGCTTGGTGGGTGAACACAGCTCGGCGGGAGGAAAAATAGCGGCGTCGTGATAGCTGGATCTCTTTTGAAGCATCTCAGACATGAACTTTCTTCTCACGTCCTCCGCTTCCTCTTGCGGCAGAAGGCAATGCTTGGCAAAGCGGTAGAGCTCGAGAGCGTCGTCGTGAAGCGAAAACCTGAAGGACCCATAGCAAGCGTGCCACCTGCCAGGCTGAAAAGAGCTGGATTTGACTGCTGCTCCCCCTGCTGCTGTTGCTGCTGCTGCTTCTGCTGATGCAGCAGCGGAGGTGTGCCAAAACCTCTTGAGCGTGATGAAAGGGTTGCCTTCAAAAATGCTAACAATGAGAGTCATCCTCGTGATCGGGTCCTTTCCGTAGACGTAAAGAATTTTGCTAAAGATGCTATTTTCGTTTGGCACCGCATCCGCTGCTGCTGCTGCTGCTGCAGCAGCAGCAGCAGGAGGAATAGCAAATCGAATTGAAGGTTCAACAGTTAGAGTTGTTTCTTCTCCATTTTTGTGTACGTTCTCTTCGTCCTCTTCGTCTGATGTTTTTTCACAGTCAACAGCTGCAGCCTCTGTAGCAGCTTTGACACTTTCGTTGGGATGGCTGTCTCTAAGCCTGATGAAATTTTTCGCAGCTAGCTGAGCTTCCGGAAGATAATTTGCAAGGGCAGAAAATATTTTGAAATAGGCAATTGTCTCTCGGTGGTTTGAATCCAATTTTGGGTTTACAAATGAGAAATGTTTTCGTCCATTTTTTTCTGTCACGTAGTGGACTTCCCCGTGATCGGTGAAGAATTTTTGAATTGTGCCTGCTGCCATTGTGGGTTGCTGAAACTTTTTTAGCAGAAGCTTAAATTTTTTTAAAGTTCAGGTCTCCTCTCCTCTGCTGCTGCCTTCCAAAAGAGACTAATTTGAAAAGTTGCAAGTCCCGGTCTCTTTAAGTAGCAAACTTGTGCATGCTGTTTTTGGGTTAAAAAAGTGTGTGCTCAATTTTGAAGGCAGGCCCAAATTGAACTATTTTGATTTTTTTCAGTAGGATAAAAGGAGGAGGGAGCTTTACATTTCGTTCATTTAAGTTTGACCACTTCACTGGAAGGTATCTTTACTTGTGTGCAAATTGTTTTGACAAAGACAAAGATATCAATTTCAATGTCTGTGATCTGTTTTGGATCTGCCACCGTCGAACCGCCTGCTGCTGCTGCTGCTGCTGCTGCTGCTGTGGAGCAGAAGGCAACTGCTGAAGAAGGAGGAAGTGGAAAAGAAGAAGAAAGAGATTTGCAGCAACAGCAGCAGCAAATTACAAACTCGGGTCTTTTGGCTGAGACTAATTTTGACTTTCTCCCTGGTGATGTGGTTGACGGAATCGGAATCGTCGGCGGCGGCGGAATCGTCGGCATTGAGAAAAACTCAAACAACGTGTTGACCCTCGGAAGTTTGCTCGACCTTTTGCTTGACAGCAAGAAAATCAAGTTGGATATGGCAACTATGCCCTTTTGTCTTGCCAGTAAACGGGACGTGCCTCTCAAAGACTTTTTAACCAAGGACAGATTTTTTGTGTCGACAGTCCAAGAATTCACCAAAGTCAAGTTTGTGATTAAACAGAAGATTTCAACTTACAGGTTTAAGCTTTTGTTTGACGGACGATTTCTCAGTGCAGATTTGTCACCCATTTTTTTACCCTTCCATTCAAAGCAACCGACCTGGCACATTGTTCTCGACAAGGACTGGGAGGTTGAACGATGCACAAAGACGAAAGGAAACTTTCCAACGGGTCACACCCTCCATTCCAGCTGCAACGTCAAGGTCAGTTTTGGAGAACTCGTTCTCGGAAAGGAGCAAGCTGAGTTGAAGGGGTTTTCCAGTATCGAAACGGACCCTCAGTCTCAGCCCGAGACAGTAGAGCTTCTCAAAAAGTGGGGTCTCTCTGGTTCCGTCAACGTTGATTTTTGCGTTGCCACATTGCCGATTTCTGTTCCCGTCTGTTGGGTAGCGGCAGACCCAGCAGAACCTGTCGTGCTGGTTGACGGCAGGCCACGTGTCACCAAGCAACTGGAAGCTTTTACCGGTTCTAAAACAAGGATCCGATTCCGAAGGACCAATCGCCAAGGCCAAAGAAAGAGACCCGGCGATTCTTGGCTGCTTCCTTCAGAACAACCAGCATCAAAAAGACCATTTGAGTTTGCTGCTGCTGCTGCTGCTGCTGCTGCTGCTGCTGTTTCCAAGGGCGGCGACCAAATCAACCCTATTTCAAAAGAAGACGATCGATCGGGTGAGGCCAACAGATCCTCTGCAACTAGCGTTCATCTCGTTGGTCTCACGCTAGCCCTCAAGCTGGGAATGCTGTCGGTGTTCAAAGGAGAGACTGGAGAAGAAACTTTTTTTAGACTCTGCTTCCAGATGAGACGAGCTTTTGGTTACATTTGGTTGCAGCGAGACCCACTCGGAAGAGTTTGCTTCATCACCTACCTCGATGGTTACATGGACTCGCCGCTCTCGTTTGAGATTGCCTCGGGATCACTGGACCCCTCTGAATTTGGGAGATTGGGCAAAGATCGCATATATGAGATTAACGAGGCTCGAGAAGAAAACTGCTGGCAATCCTGGAAGAAATTCTTTGACTTTCTTTGGACAACGAGGGACTTTAACCTGTCGCGGAAAAATAAAGCTGCTCTTCCTCTGTTTGACAAGTGGGGTCCTGCAAAAGAAAATTCAGGTGGAACTCACGGCAGATGTTACTCTTCTGTTTGCGCCAGCCTTTCAAAGGTACGGGTTTTTTGCTTCTCAAGAGATGACTCGAGCATTCACTCTCTCAAACTCTTCTTTGCTCGTTACTGCGAAGAAGTGAGACATCTCAAAAGGGGAGTGCAATTGAGAACAGTCACCGGCACTAAAATTATCTGTCTGCAGACTTCAGAAATTGAGGTGGAAAATGTCTCACAGTTTCTGGACTTTTCGGGTAACTCTCCTAATCCGAAAGGGGCTGAAGGAGATCCCGATGCTGACTCAATTCTCCGGGCTTGCAAAGACTGGTGCCCTGACTTGGTTGAAACAGCAGCAGCAGACACCTGTTTTGAAACTGCGAGGGTGCAGGAAGAAGACTTTGCCCATCGAGGAGGAGGGAGGCTCCAAGCTATCTGCGAGGACAAACTCGAAAAGAGAGGAAACTTTTTTGTGAAGCGGCTCTCAGCCACCCACCTTGCCTTCTGCGACTACCTGTGTCAACGTTTTTTGCTGGACCTGTCCACGTCTCCCTTTTTGACACTTTCTTCGGTGTCCTTTCGAGTTGCGATGCTGGATTTTTGGAGGCTGGCAGGTCCCACAGCTCAATCTCTGGAGAAGACTAAGCCTCACTGGGAAGACAAGCTCAGAAACCTTTGCAGGGGCGGCTTCAGTTATTCGTGTCGCGATTCTGTTTCGTCCGGAATCAGCTTGCTACCTGAAAAAGACAGCGAAAAGGCTTTCTCAGTTGCCGAGTTTGACCTCAAATCTTGCTACGGTTACAGCCTCCAGAACATGCAGGTTCCCGGTGCCTTTGCAGTAGGCTACACCTTTTATCCTGCCGCTTCAGCAGCCAGCCAGCCAGATCCTGCCCCTGCTGGTTCAGATTCAGTGGCAAAGTCAGCGATGCAGCAGAAGCAGCAGCAGCACTCTTCCAAAAGATTGAAGGACAGCCTGAAGCACCTCTTCAGCTTGAAGAGAACAGATGTGTGCAACCGAGCGAAAAGCTTTGAATATCTAGCAGTCCAGGCAGTCGTCAGAAGTTCGGTGGCAAGCTTTGGGTCAAACATTTTAGGAGTGTGGTCTAATTTCTCGCCTCTAGGGATTCTCTATTTTGGCAAGTACCCTGTGGATCTGGCTCTGATCTTTGAAGGAAGAGGACTTTTTTTGTTCAATTTTGATGGGCAATTTGCTCATTCGTGTCCGACTGGAAATTGTCCTTCCCTTCCTAACTACGTGGGTGGAGCAACTGAAGAAAGCGTTCTGGAGGCCACCAGAGAGAGAGACGCCTTCTTTAACAATTGGATCAAGGACAACAACTACAGAGAACGCAAGCTTCAAGCATACTATCATGTAATCAACGATTGCCACCATCCCCAGTTTGGCTACCGAAACCTCCTGAAGATTGAAGAGCTGTGGGAGCTCAGAAAATCGTACGAGTCACTTCCGAAAAAGAATCTCTCTTTTCCTTCTGACCTTTTGTTGGCCGATCCCGATCTCACTTTTCTCTTGATCGGCAGAGGCGCTGTTCCGACAGATCGGAGGGAGGGTCAGATGCCGCTTTTCGTGTGGAACAACAGCGAGAATAATGCAACTGTTGCGAAAGGTGGGGGTCGCCAAAGTCAAAATTTCGGATGGAAACTTGAGGGACGAGATTATCTTTTCACCAGAGATTCCTTCGAACACCTGGTGAATGTCAAGGGCTTTGAGTTTTCGTCCGTCTCCGATGTCTACTTTTACAAAAAGTGCAAGGTTCTTCCTCTCGTTTTTGGAGGTCTGGTTAGCGAAAGGGAAATCGCAGAGCTAGCTGGAAATGAGACGAGGGCAAACTTTCTCAAGGCCGCGGTCAATTTTACCACCGGGATGTTTGGAATGAAGGCGGGATATTTCAAGGGAGGAGGAAATTCAAAGGCCAGACTGGTGTCAAAGTTCTCTATAAAAGCGTGCGAGTGCACCGACAGAATTGACATCAAGGTTGCAGGTTCAGTGTCGGGAAAAACGTTTTACGTTTTTCAGCGAACGGCACCTGCTAGAAAGACTGGAAAGAGAGCAGAAGAGTGGAAGAAGAAAGCAGCACAGAAGAGGCGAAAAGCAACGGACGCTTCCCTTCCAATTTACGCTTCAGTGGTTGAATTCGGAAAACTCAGACTTTTAAATTGCCTTGAATTTTTACGCGCTCACATTAGAATTGCAGCCGTTCGAATTCTGTACTCTCAAGTTGACAATCTGGTGTTGGCAATGTCGGGGGAACGTTTGGAGGAAGCAGTCCTTTCCGAAAAGAGGGAGATATTTGAGTGCAAAAAGGACCAATTTTTTGGAAGAGAGCCTGGAAAGCTTGTCGAAAAGTGGAAGGTCAGTGCCGAAGGAGGTGCATCTTGGAGTTTCGCGAGTGCTAGGATCTGCTCTTACGGCTTGATCTCCAAAGACAAAGAGGGAACCCTCTTGAAGGATGGCGAAAGTGGAGGAGGACAGACAAAGATGTCGGGACTGACTGGAATTTCATCGCTCGCAGCGTTCAAATCAAACTGTAGGCTTCTGGCAGGTCTTTCTGGTTTGCAATTTCCCCAAGAGAGGAGAGTCAACCGCCTTCTGAACCAAGACACAGTCACCAAAGTCATTTCGAATCACCCCCTTTCTCATTCTCTTCTCCCTTCAGCTGCTGTTGCTGCTGCTGCTGCTGCTGACGTGTCGGCTGCTCCTGCAAAACACGACAACAAATTTTTGTAATAATAATCTTGCACATTTTGAAAAAGTATTGAAAGTGTTTTTTTTGTATTGTACCTTGTGTTTGAAAATAAATTGAATGTGAAATGCCCACCACAATTATTTTTTACTGTTACATTTTAAGTTTTAATATGCAAATTTATAGTTTTTGGTCAGCAGTTTATTTAAGCTTTAATACAACTATAAAAGGGAGAGGATCTGTCTCTAGCTTTCACAGTCAAGCATGGACCTCCAAAGGGAAGAGACCGAATTAGAAATTGAACAGCAGCAGCAGCAAGGCAACGAGGATCGCTGGAAACTGTTTCGGCCTTTTCCGCGACAGACCACTACTCTTCTCGCGGGACCCAGTTTTTTGGGAAAGTCCACGTACGTAAGAAAGATTGTCGAACATCAGCACTTGTTTTTTCAGGATCCCGTTGTTCGACTCTGGGTTGTAAATTGCAACAAGTCTGTGACGTTTGTGCCTCTGGAGGAACCCAAGGACGACAGCAAGTTCAGACGGCCTTTGGCGCAGCTGCTGCAGCGAACTTGGGAAGACTTTGACATCGAGGAGTTGAACGAAGGAGATGTCCTTTTGATAGACGACCTTCAAAAAGTGACTCAGCATATTCGTGAAATTGTGAATGCAGCAACACACCACTTGGCGCTCGGTCACTGTTTTGTAATTACCCACTCGATCCTGGGAAGCAGACAGTACGAGCTGCTCAACCTGGTTCACAGGATCGCCCTATTTTGTTCGAGCGCTTCTGTCACCAACTTGGCCAGCTACATACTCTCGACCAGAATTTTTGACCCAGATTTAAAGACTAGACTCAAAGAGGCTGTGGGAGCGGCACAGCGAAGCAGGGAAGTGTTGGTTCTCGAACTAAGTGCCTTGCCAGAATCTGTCCAGCCCTACCAGGTGGCCTGTTCTCACCTTCTCCGTCTGCTCGACCCAAAGAGTGGTTTTGCGGTCGTTTATCCGTACCCTTCGAGAGTTGAAATGTATGAGGAAGAGGCAGACAACCTCTTGGACGTGGAGGTAAAAAATCAATCAGATGCTTCGAGAAATTTGCCGGGCGCGGGAGAATTTGTCAGGGGAAGTTTTCTGATTCTCAGGCCAGAACTGGTTGCCTCAGTCAAGACAAAGAAAACTGAAGATCAAATTGTCAAAAGATCTGCTTCTGCTTCCAAAAGAAAAAGAAAAAGGGAGGACGGCAACGAGGGAGGTTCGAATAACGGAGACAGTTCAGAGGACGAGGACAATGATGACGACGATGCCTGCTGCATAGACAAGGACGAAGCAGTGTGGAACAAGACGGTTCTTCAGATGGAGTCTGACGTGGAAAATTTCTTGCCTGCTAAACAGTGGAGGTCTTGCAAATCACTGCTGTATGAAATTCTACACAATCCTGCAATTTGCCTGCTCAACGATGGGCGACGCATCAAACTGCACGATCGACCTGTGGTGGTCATTCTCGTTGACTATCTTTCGGCGGCCACCAGGAGGGACGCACCCACCGAAAGAAAGTCAAAAGCAAACACCCCAGAGTTTAAAGGATTTCGACACGTCACTGCTGCCCTCTTGTCTTATTTTGCTCCAAAGACTCTTTTCAAAAACAGACTTGTTCTTCCGGGAAAGTCAGAGACTAGGATGTCGCCCCCTTATAATTCGGCGGGAAAAGTGTCGCATGTTGAAAAGCGTAAAGACAATGTCAAGAAGAAGCAGAAGAAGATGAAGAAGAAAAAGAATGTTTCATCGAGGAATCGCAGCAGAATCAAAGGAAGCAAGAGAGATGGACGACGAAGAAAATTTAAAACACAGAGAGACAGAAAAGACAGAAAGAGAGCCTACTCTGGAGAAGAAGAAGAAGAAGAAGAAGAAGAAGAAAACCAAAAAGAAGATAGTGCCTTTTCAACTTTGTCAGCAGACGACATTGATTTTGGCGACTTGGATTTTTCTGCACTACACTAACACTTTTTCTTATTTATTATTCTTTCAGAAGGCGAAGCCGCAGCAACTCGGAAAGTTAACCAACCTTTGACAAGAGCAATGGCCGCAGCAGCAGTAGCAAAAAAACGTCAGAGAGCAGACGACGTTGCAACGCCAAAATCTGCTGCTGAATCTGCAGCAGCAGCAGCAGCAGCAACAACGCTCCTCAAAGATCTTCAGGATTTTGATTTCGAAGAAGGAGAGAGGCAGAGGTCCATCAGAATGATTGTGGAGGGATTGTTGACCCAAAAAGAAAAGCTGACAGATGGTCTCTTGATGCTCCTGACGGAGCAGCAGCAGCAAGCGTTTGAGGATAAAAGTAACGGGAGCAGCAGCAGCAGCCACAACCGCAACCGCAACGAAGAAGAAGACAAAGACAAGTTTTTTTTTTACGACGGAGTGTCTGAAGACGACAAGCAATTTTTGATTGACGCGGCCAAGGAAAAGCTGAGCGCTTTGAGTCCGGTGGCTTGCAGCAAACTTTTGCCGCTGGTTGTAAAGCAACTGGTGGACGAACACGAAAAACGAGTTTCAAGATCTTTCGGTCACATCAGACTGCGAAAAACTGCAATCAATTCGATGGCAAAAATGTACCGAACAGCCTTTGCGCAGTGGATCGACTCGCCGTACGTCAGTTTTGTTGCTGGAAATCCAACGCAACTCGGAAAATTGACTGCCAAAGAGTGCTTTGTTCTGCACGTCTATTCGTTTGTGGGCTGTTTTCGTGCAAAACCTGACGACCTCTATTGCATTGCCCTGACGGGAGAAACCTCTGTAGGCAAGAGTCTGATTTTTGAAAACCCGTTTTCGTCAAACTGTCACCAGTACATCTCGTCTGAAGGCTGCGGACGATGGCACACCGGAAAACACTCCATGGTGATGTACCACGACATCAACTTGTCTGTCCTGCTGAAACCTTCAGAGTGCGAAATGTTTAAAACTTTGGCGAGAACAGAAATGTCAGCTGCCAAAGTTCACTCTGGAGCTGCCTACGTTCCCACCCTCTTTGTTTTTGTAACGTCCAATCAACGAGTGCACTCCCACACTGTGTCGGAACCCACCAGGGAACTCAGAGAGAGGATCAAGCAAGAATCGGAACACGTTTCTGTTGCAAAAGCATCGAAAAAGAAGGAAAACAAGCCGCCGGCTGCCGATTACAAGTCGAGACAGCTTTTGCTTTCGTGGCGAGGAGCAGCAGCAACAACGTCAAACCACAAGTTCACGTTTGAAGAGCAAAACCAAACCACAGCTCGCTCTCCTCTAAATAGAAATAAAAAACCGGGCTCGAGTAGAAACGCTGTTCATCTAGAAAGCAACCTTCGACCCTCTAGCCAACACGATTGTCCCAACATTAGGGCTGTCCAGAGCAGAATTTTGGAAGCGCACTGTCACCAAAGGCCGGAGCTCGATCCGGCGTGCATTCCCAGGGGCGAAACTTTTACCAGAGCTCACGTCCTCTTGGGAGTTTACCAATCTGTGCTCGACATATTGGAAAGCCACGAGAGAGAAGACTTTTACAGTCCGCCAATCATTTCGTACGCGCTGACAACTCTTTGCATGGTCAGCAAATTCTTTTCGAGGAACATGGAGGGAGAAGACGGAGAAGGAGTTGAGAGGCGTCTCAGAGTGCTAATTGAGAGATTGGAACCTGACCTGAAGGAGAGACAGCTATATTTCAACCTCATTTAAACGTTTTGGAAACAAGACTTGAAAAGAGAAGAAGACACCTGCTGCTGAACTCAACTAATTTGTTTTTGTTTATGTTTCTGCTACTGCTGAAAGTTGTTGTTTTGAATGTTGAAATGTTAAAAATTGTTGTTAATTGTTACAGAGTTGAAACACGGGAAAATAAAACTGAGGAAAATAAAAAAAGTGTCGTTGCTGAGCAGCAAGTTAGTTGGCCGTGTGCAATAATCCTCCTCCTTCTTCTTCTTATTCTTTAAAAAGGAGGAGGGAGAATAATAATGTGTAGCAGTGGGCAATTGAGTAAATAAATTAAATAAAGCTTGTCATTATTCTCGCGCGGGGAGCAGCAGCACGAGGAGGTATGTAAAAAGATTGGCAGCTTAGCAGCAGCAGCCAGATATCGTAAAGAGAGAGAGCTATGTTTGACATAATTTAAATGTAAGGAAGGCTAGCTAGATTTGAAAAGGTGTGTAATATAATTTGAACCTTGTCCTAGGCTGCTCGAACTCGCTTTTGTTTTCTGCTGTTTTCAACAACATTCGTCTTTTCTCGTTTCGAAGCGTAATAAAAAGTACTTTTTTTTAAGCAGCCTTTAAAAACCGTCCCTTCCCCCACCCCCTTGATTCCATTCCAAAACCATCCTCCCCCCTCCCCTCCAACCACGCGCACGCGCAGGGGAGTTGCGGCGCTTCTTTCATCTGCGGGAACCTCTTGGACGCTGTGCGACGCTGGCGGAGCCTCTGCTGCGTCGCGCGCGCGCGTGCGGAGCCGCGAACCCCGCGGGGGGCCCCCCTTCCCCTCCTCCTTCAACTTCAAAAAGGGGCACCCCTTCTTGTCTCACCCGCAGCAGATGCTGCTGCTGCTCTTACTTTCTAGTCCTTGTTTAAATTTAAATGATAAAACTAAAATAAAATAAACAAAATAATTTTAAATTAAATGTGTTTGTGTTTTAATAATTTTATATTTATTTTTGGTGAAGGTGATGTTTGCTGCAAGAGTTGTTTCATTGTATATTAGGAAACGTTTAAATAATTGTTTGAATTGCACGGATGAAATTAAATGAGAGGCCTTCTTCCTCCTCCAGCAGCAGCAGCAGCAGCAGCGTAGTCCTCGGTTGTCCTGCTTCACCTCCTCTGCTGCGTGTATATTGATTGGTCCACCTGAGGTGAAAAAAAACAAAACATTTAACACGTGGTTGTAGGAAAATTCAGCAGGAGCAAAAAAATAGAAAGATGTATGTTTTATCAGAATTGCTGCTGCTGCTGCTGCTGCTGCTGCTGCTGCTGCTGCAGCAGCATCGAAGCAGCCAAATTATTTTC
>Ga0208087_1000068_pt1 | contig 17837 bp, 7 predicted proteins | sample LakMenEpi29Oct10_FD_150745 | JGI IMG/M metagenome (GOLD analysis project Ga0208087, IMG submission 150745) | Freshwater microbial communities from Lake Mendota, WI - 29OCT2010 deep hole epilimnion (SPAdes) | ecosystem: Environmental > Aquatic > Freshwater > Lake > Epilimnion/Euphotic zone ... | reverse complement strand
CCCCTGTCTCTTTTGAGTAATACTATTTTATGAATCAAAAATGAAATTTTTATTAATTATATAAACTTATTTTTTATATATATATAATATAATAACATAATTGAAATATGAGTGATTACGATTAAGATACTCCACCAGATATACGAGCTGATTTTATGACTACGCTTAAGTCAGCTTAAAATAATGCCGCTAAAGGATTTGGTAAAAATACTGTAAATTAATACGATAAATCTTCATCTGTAAAAAAAGATAGAAAAAAAACACCAGGACCACCACCAAAATAATAATAAAGCTAATAAGACCAATACAGAAAGAAATATTAAAATTTACTAAAATAATCAAATAATAAACAAAAGGAACTTGACAAAGCTATTTCAAACATCAAAAATATATAAGACTAAAAGAAAAGACATATGAGATCAATTTAACAGTTACAAAATAAGATTGATTAATTCTAAAGTAAATCTTAAATTAATTATTAATACTAACTTGAAAACTATAAAACGAGTCTTTTACTGTTATAACAATAAAAACAAAATATTTAAATAGCTAGGATATCGGCAATAAATTAAAAAACACAAGTAAAAAATGATTTGTTCGATTTAGAACAAAAATATAAGCTTCTTTAGAAATAAAGAGATAATTTATTAGTATCAGGCCAACCAGCAAGTCAACCAGCAGTATCTCAACCAGCAGTAGGTCAACCAGCTGTAAGTCAACCTTCGAATCCACCATCAAAAATACAATCAACATATGTATTAGGCGATTTCAATACATATGCTGTTAAAAAATAAAGTTAATTAAAGTAACTCAATCAAACTATAAATAAAATTATAAAATAGGCAATATCTTCACATTTAAATCAAGTATAAAATATATTAAAATTTAATCAAACTGCTCAAACATAATCTAATAGACTTTAAGCATAATTATTAACTTATTTTCCAAATAAGTAACATTTAGCTAAATTTTTGTAAGATCCAGTCAATTACTTTATATAACATAAAAAATTCACTACATTACGAAGTTATGTTTAGGAATTTGTCAGAACATTAATAAAAACATATTAAATAAGTATTATATAAAATAAAATTACTAAATTAGGAGATTTGAAGTTTGCATAATATGTTAAATAAGAATAAAACTTTATAATTCCGACTTCATTATCATCAAATACATTTCTAAAGATTGGTTCAGGCATATAACCAACATTCATGTTTCAATCAGGAAATAATCTGAAATCAAGAAGTTAATTAAGCACTTTGAGTGATAAATAAAAAAAAACTATAATTGCAATGGTGACCTCTTATTTGCATGATAAAAATATCATAGTATCGCAAAGTTAATTATAACTGAGAATAAAATAAATGATATCAAATAAAATATGAATTCATAATAATATCCTTCTTTTTTTGCTGTTGTATTTATTTTATTTTAATACTAATGGGAGGATATCTAAAGCAGTCTATGCAATATTTGATAATATCATTTTAAATAATTTATCACCTTTTCTTATTTTCTTTCTTTTATTTGAATGAAAAGGCATAGTTATTCTTGATCCTTAGTCTTTTGTTTGAAAAACTTTTCTTGTATTTGTACATTATTATAAATCATCTCCAGGAGTTATTTACAATATTGTGCTTGGGGGTATATTAACTAATTGATACCCAGAATCAAATGTGTGCTTTTAATCTTAAATAATATCATATTAAACTGGTGACTTGAATACATATTAGCTACCATTAGTTGATATATCGGCTGGGTTTTGATTTACGACTTGGAGTTGGAATGACATTATTATATTATAATAATTATGATATAATAAGGAAATTAGTAACTACAAATACAAAAATAGATTCTAACATCTAAAACATCATTAAGATAAAAATTATTAGAGAAAATAGATCAAAAAGGATTAGTTCATAGTATAAACAAAAATAATCAACAGCTCGTTCAAATATATAAAAAATAAATACAAACAACAAATTCACAACAATACACTTCTCCCAACATCATGCAAATAAAAAATTTAATTTATCCTACAACTGTTTATAATACTGATTCACTTATCAATATAGAAACATTTGATTAAAAGAATTATAGATCACTGTCTTTGATGAATATTGTTCAAACCATAGTCATAAGACAAATCAGCAAATTAATTTAAATGGAAACATAAATAGATATTTTTACTAAAAATTTATATGTTCTTCCTTCAATTAAAAAAACAATAATTTAATTCATAACTTAATTTGCCAAACTAACAAAAATAGATTAAATGTTTTAATCATTATTTTAAGCTTATAAAGACAGTATTCTATAATAATAAAGAAATTAAATAATGCTACGCCCTATTCTGTAAAAAACAAAACAAGTCCTTCAATATCTTAGATTTTAAGTTTCTTAAACATAAGCTATGTAATGCTTATTTGATTTGAATATATAACCACTTATTGCTAATTTATAAACTGTCAAATAAACACAAAATTAACACTTAATAAAAATAAGACAAAAAAATAAATAATTGTTTCTGAATCTTGATTTTTAGAAAAACTTAAGACAGTATGTTCTCACAATGCTAGCCAAAAAAAAATAAAGTAAGTTTGATTAAAACTTCTTTTCAACACAAACACCTTCAAATTATCAAACTCTTATATCAAAAGCTTTGTAGTCTCAAACTATTTACGCATAAAATTAACTATTAATAAAAAATAAGTTATGAAAAATGATATTTATATATAATCATCTTTTAAATATATGATGCCCCACAATCTGTTAAAAGGTTCCTGAATCATTAGCAACAAAGTTTTAAATGTTTCCTCTAATTTTATTATTTGCTTTTGAAATACTGTAATCATTATCTTTTAAAAAATCTTAAATTTTTTAAGATGTTTTAGCAATTATTCTTCCAGGCTGACCTAATTTATTAAGACCTTTTCTTCCGTATTAAAATCCTTTTGATATAATTTTATGTTTATTTTTATTCCAAAGATGTTTCCCTACTCCTTTGGCAAGATCGAATAATTATTTCATATTAATATAAAATTATAATAATATTTATAATTGATGATCGTCTTACCCGTACCTTCATAATTACTATACTCAATCGCGATAATTTTATTTATAATAATGCTTTCAACTGGATTAACAGGATACACAGTTCTCAAAAATAGGTTAGAATATAATAAATAACAATAAAAATAAAAAAATAAATGATATGCATAATTCAAGTTATATGTTTTTTACCTTTTCTCAATTTTTCAATAATAATTAAAGCATGTTAATGATTAATCGAAAGATGTGAATGTAATTTTTGATAGTCTTCATTTTTAATAATTTCTATCGCTTATTTGCCAGAATCTTGAAGAAGAAGAAATAACTTTATAATATCATCAAACATTTGAGCTTTATATGGATCATCAGCACCTAAAGTTTATTTCATATTTGTGACTGATTTTATTGCTAACTGACATTATGCTACTAAACCCTTCATTTTTTTAAGCATTTTCAATATAATTTCCAATAATTTTAAAATGATATTTTACAAAATGTGTATTATTTCTTTCCTGTCCTTTCCTTTTTTATCATCGTTTGGATCATCATTCTATCTTCCAAGTTCATCTTCCATTTTTTAACCAATGTATTATTTTAATCCATTTGCCACTGCAGAAGAAGAAATATCTCTAATTTGTTGATTGCTTATATTTTTAATTTTAGAATTTTTTTTTTTTTATTAATCCTATTATTCATCATTTCCTCCAGCAATCATTTATGATTCTTTTTTTTATTTTCTTAACATTTCGTTTTATTACAACAGAATGTTAAAGTAATCTTTGAAAGAAGTCAGAGATTATAAATAACCTTGGTGTTTTTACTAAAGTTGTTGAAATTATATATTATCTCCCATATATAGATTTTATCTCTAAAGATATTATTTATGAAGTTCTACAATCTCTTTATTTACTTCTTTACAAATATCTGTCATCATAGTTGATAATTATCTTCTTTGACTATTTATTACATCTAACCTAACGATCTTTGAAAAATCTTGATCTTTTTTCTTCATTTAATATTAATTTTTTGTTTGTGTTAAATTCATGAGTTTCATTTGAAGTTAAGCATTCCTTCTTATTATAGTTTGATTTTTTAATTATACTTATTTAGTTTTTACTAGTTTTTTATTATTTTATTACGTAGTTTTTTTTATCTTTGATTCTAAATCTTTAACTTCTTTTTATAAATCTTATTTCTATTATTTTAATAATTTTTAAGCTTCCTTTAAAGATTATATTTAAGTTTATTTTTGTTAGAGCTATTTTTTTGTATTTTAAAGTTGTAATTATCCGTTATATTATCCAACCATTGTTTTTTTGATTATAGTCATCAATTAATGATGAAGTTAATGTAATCTTTATCTTCTACCTTTTAATTGTTTGATTTATTCTTCTCTATCAGCAAATTGGGCTGCATACTTTTATTTTGTTTAATTATATGATCCATAGTTTACTTTCTATAATTATAACAGTTTCTATTATTAAGCATAGATATACTTGTCTAATTTCTAAATCAGATAGATATTTTTAGTTATACCTTTTAATTATTTTTAATATTATTTATAGTATTAGGTGAATTCATCTCTCAAGGAAATTAATTTTTTGTTTTATGTCGCTTGTTGATCAGGTATAAATTTAAAAATAAAATTTCTGATGATTGAATTTACGGTAACAACTTTACTTGAATAAAAATGTACTTTACTATGTTTAATCTTATTTAAATGTTGATTTTTCATGATTTAAATTTTACATTGGGCAATCAGATCTTATAGTTGACTTGTTTATTATTTATTTCCTTTATTATTGTATAAATTATTTTATGCAACTCTCAACGTTAATTAGCGAATTATTTCTTCACCTTGCTGTTTATTGAGTATATATTATTAACTTCTTATTACTTACTGGAGTTATCTTGTAATCTTTTTTATTCTTTCAAATTACATGGTCATTTTCTATATTCTTTTTGATTAGCGTGGATCAGCTAATTATTTTACGATATCAACTTGTTAATCATATTTTAATTGCAAATCATTCATTTGTTAAAGTAATACGTAATGCATTTATTACAATGCATTATATTATTTAGATTTAGCATTAAATTGTCCAATTAATCCGTTTCTTTATTGAAATAATTCTGCATGTTTGTTATTAAATTATTAAAATGCTTTTTAATAAGCCAATTGTTGATTTACGAGCTTTTTCGTCGCTTAATCATCAATTAAAGTTTTTTTTTGTAGATTTTATAATTGAGTTTGAATATTTGATAAATTAAACTTAAGTGAATTGATGGTTTGTACATGTTTTTGTTATGTTTAATTCTTTTTTGCTTAACTTTTCTTCATATATTATTGATATTGCGAAGAAACCTTTACTAATTATGTTTCTTTAGTTTCATATCTCTTGACAGATTAAGCATAAGTCTTTTTCAAAGCAGTTAATTAAGTATTAGCAGTCCTGAGTTTGGCTTAATTTTCAAATTTTTATGTCATTAACTTTTATTAACTTACACTTTTATAAGATTTACGTCTTGCCTACTTTTAATATACGATTTATTGTTATAGTTTTTATATTTTTTAATTATTAGATTTAACCTATTGACTTAATAAATCTATTTAATGTTTTTTTTCTTTTAATTTATTTTAATATTAAGTTGTTTTTGCCTTTCCTTTAAGTTAATCGCTTTTCAATTAATCTTAAATTCTACTTATTTATTGAATGTATTATAATGTTCTTTTGAAAAACTGAGATTTAGGAACATTCATCCCTTTATTATGAAAAATATTCCCTACTATAACCATGAAGTCACGAATTGCTATTTTATTATCATTTTATGCATATTATTACCGTATAAATCTTACTAAGCTACCTAATTAATTTATTGTGAATTATTTATTATGGTTAGCATTTATGACTCTTATCAAAGATTAAAATTATTGTGAAGTTTTTTATATATTCATTTTCATTTCACACATCTCTTTCTTTTGTATTTTATTTTATTAAGTTACAAGCAAAGTCACCTATTTTATCTGCTTATGAATATCTTACGTCAAAGCAAAATTTTTGCCTAAAAACATGCCAACTTAAGTAATCATTTTTCTTTGTTATTTATTTTATCCTGACATATATAGTTTTAGTTATTAAACATTATACTGTAGTTATTTTTTGGCTGAGTCAATTTTTTAAGAGTTTAATCTTTATGTTTTTTATAATTTCATTTATGTTTTATTGTATGAATTTTGTAATTAATTTCTCATTTGTTAAAACCCCATCTTTATTTTTTATTCAACATTTAATATGTTTTGTTTAATTTATTTCGACTACATTTTAGATTATTGAATGAAATTTTTTAATAAGTAGTTGTTTTAATCAGTCTCCTTTTTCCATTTATCACTTAAAATTTTAAAATTTTATGTTACATTTGCTTGTGATTTTGATAGAACATCTACAATTTTTAAAACTTATTAATGTGTTTTAACGATATTTTGATTTTGATTTCCAATAATATCTATTTTACCATTTAATTATTTCAACATTAAATAATAACTATTTAAACCTTTATCAATTACTGATATTTGACTTAATATATTTAACAATTATCCTTAAACTACTTTATCAGTATTTTAAATTTTAACTAATAATCCAGCTAAACATTGACCAAATTTAGAAATTTGATTTTTGGCTAAAACCTTTTATTTTTAATTACCAGTCATAACAGTATTAAATTGTTTGTTTAAATAGGCAAAAAAACTTGCTTGGTTATTTTTCATTGCATTTATGATGCTTTCACTATTAGATTTAATTAAATCTTAAACATTTTATAATGTCAAATTTAAAGACTTGCCCAATTAAATGGTAGCTATTTTAGCTGGTTATTTTAAATTTTATTATAATGAAATTTTTAAATCATCTAGTTTAAAGTTTTTGGCAAATTATTAAACTGAATTTTTTATCTAAGCAGTTATTGCATCAGCAGTCTTATTATTGTGAGAATTCAATACAAGTTAATTGATTTCATAATATTTCTTTTCTAATTTTTAAATTTTAACTTAAAGTTATTTCTTTTTTATTAGATCAGTTGTTTATTATTTTTTTTATACTAAATTTTTACCAATTTACATAACCATTTTTTGTATCTATTATGTTTTTTTATTAAACTATTATTTCATTACTTGACCTTATTTCCTTATTGTTTATATTAAATTTTGTCCAGGTTCAATATTTGCTTTGATATTAAGTTAAGCTTCAACAATTTTGTTTATTATTTAAGTATTTTAGTTTTTTTTGCTTTACATTTAGTTTAAAACTTTAGTTTAAACTTTACTAATTTAAATAGATTTTGCACTGACATTGAGTGGTTTTGGTTAAGGTAAAGGCAAAATAGGTATATTCTTATCTATTTTAATTTATTATAATATATCATTTATAGGTAAATTTAATCCTTAGGTTACTATAATCATATATTATTTTGAACCTGGCAAAACAAGTTATTAAACATGTTTGTTTATTTTTGGTATTGTTTGTTTCAACATACTTCTACCAACACCCCATTAAGAACTTCCCATAATAGCAACACCACCATAATCCTTTCCTACAAGAGGTTTATATTATTAGACTTATGCCGTTTATGATAAATTAATTACTGGTTACTAAATATAATTTTTTTAATAACTACCTATCACAGATGATACACTTCGTTCTAATTACTATAACTGTTGTTTTGCCCTTTTCATTTATTAATATTATTTATGAGTGGTAAGACTTTGTACAACCAAAATATCGGATTTCTATTATTATTTAATTAACTAATTTTATTTTAATCTTTTTAATACATTAAAATGGCTTCTTTATTATTATTTAACCATTATTTATGCCTGACGAATATTTTAGTATATTTATGGCATTCTGTCATTTAAATGCATTAAAACATCATTAGCAGTTAGAATATGTTATTTTGATGCTATAAAACTATCAAATTTGTTTATATTTTATTTGCTATCATATCCTTTAATACTTTGTGAAGAGGCTTTATAGAATTTAGCTATCATTTATATTTTATTCGTTATCAATGCTAATCCTCGATCTGTTAGCCAAAAATTAGATAAATCATTAGCGTAAATAAACCCATAAGGTAGACTAAATAATAATAAATAATATGAATCTTAGTTGAACAAACTTTTTATCATTATTTTATATGCTTATAAAGTATTTTTTATTTTAGGGTAAATTTCCAACAAACCCATTTTATATGTCATATCACAAACTAAAAGAAAATAAATTCTTCCAGTTTATAATCTAGCAGCAGTTAATCCAACATAAATTAAAGCTCGTATTAAAGCTTATTATCTTGAAAAGGAGTTATCTGTTTTCTTTTATAATTATTAAAATATATTTTTTCTCGATGCTAATATGAATTTAGATTTTTATTGTAAACTTTATAATCTTGCTCGAAATGTTTTTAAAATATGACGATGTACTATAAAATATTTCTATGTATAGAATGCTGCTTTGGTTAATGTTAAAAATTATATACTTAATACTCGTTTAAATATTACTAATTATTTATTAAGAGCTAAAAGTTAATCTTTTTTTTGAATACTAGCTTTAAAGCTATGAATATGTTTAACATCAAATACCATTTAATTAATTGCACTATAGCATGAATCAAGCATTCCTTTTTAAACTGCATTTAAATAAAGAAGTGTAACAAATAGCTTTTATACTGTTTTCATGAAAGCTTATTTCTTGATTTGATCTGGAAATTAAAAACTCAATGAAGCCCAATCATAACACAAAAGTGATAATTATAAAAGTGTATCATGAAACGTATACAATTAAATTATTGATATTCCACCTTTGACTGTATATTCATTTGTTTAACTTTATATTTTTGTTGAGCAGGTGACGAAAAATAAGTTAATTTGCAAAAATAATTATACAACTAAAATTCTATGAAGACTAAATGTTTTTTATTCTATGTTTATTATCACAGTCATCATATGCCTTATAGTTTTAACTTGAGCAAGATCTACCATTTAATTAAATTAATATTACTCTCTGGTTGGAACCTTAACTTTTAGATTGACTTAATACATTTTAGCCGAAAGCTATTACATTTAATCTACTTAAGGTCCCCGTCTCTTCAATTATTATTATATTTTATTTATTTATTCTTTCATATAATTATTATGTTCATCTCTTTTTAAACGTCTTTAATCAATTTTTCTTTTGCTTTTAGCCAGTGCTATAGTGTTTACTTTAACTTTAGAAAATTATTTTTATAAAGATATTTGTGTTACAATTTATTTTTATATTTTTTCAATTCTGTTTTTAAGGAATTGTGCTTTTTAAGCATATACATTTGCATCCGCTTATTTTGGCAGTAAAAGTAATAAATCTCTTGTATATTAAAGATTTTTAACTAAAGGAACACCTTAATAATTTGGTTTATGTTTGAAAAATGTATAAAATTGTTTCTATAATTCGTCAGCTTATTTTTGACTTGATGCCAAATAAAATCTTTGTTTTGGTGATACATTATTATTATTTTTAATTGCATTTTTTAAATATTAGCTCATAGCAATATGATGCTATTTAGCAAATATAATTGAAGCATTAGGAAATTATTTATTGTATTATGCTAGTCGTTGTTATCTTTAAATATCTTTTTTATATGATTCAAAGAATGCACTCATTTATATTATTATTTATAAAATCAATATCCAATGTCAAATATTAGAAATCATATATTTAAAGCATAACACCTCGAACATATTATTAAAATAATAAAAAAACATAAATCCGAACATATTAAAAATGCACTGATAAATTCATATCGAAGATAGCTTCAAAAATAAAATATAGTAAAGAAAAGTTTAATATAAAAGATCATAAGTTAATTAAAGAAGATGATATGATCATTTAGTCAATAACATTAATTATACAATGTTTTATTCATTTATGTTTTTCTATTTTGATATTCTTGAACATTATTATTTTATTTATGAACGAAGCATTGGTGAAAATTATGAAAATGGATCATTATTTTATTTATGTTACTTTTGATGATGTCTTATTATTCTTTTAGTTTTATGCTTGATATGACCTTTTTATAATTTCTTTAATCTTGGCATTTTTATATTATAATCAATGTATAAAAATTACAAATAAAAATTGTCATATTTGACATGTACTAATAAAAGCATGATCGAAAATTTTTACAAAATAAATAAATGGGAATAACTCATGAACTGGTATTGTAAATATTCAAGCTATAATAAGTAGACAATCTTAAAATTATTTTAACTTTATCAAAAATAAGCCCGATAAAAAAAAGAAAATAACATTATAAGAAAGGATCAGTAGTGGATGTTGTAATAAATAAAGGAAGAAATATATATATAGAGAAAATGATTAAATGTTATTATTTCCTTATTATTATTATTATTGATTTATATGATCTTATAAAACAAAGTGCCACCTTAACTTCAATATCGAAACATTATACCAAAGGGATTTCCGTCAATTTATAAGTAATGGATTATTGATCCTGCTACAAATAATAAAAATTGGTCAAACAATGATATTGTAAGATTTAATTTAATGAATATGGGGAAAGGTGTTTTTGATCCTTACAAATCATTCATTGAAATAACAGTATCATGCAATATCAATGATTTACCAGTTGGTTTACTTCAAATCGATAGTTCAGCCCAATCATTTATACAACAATTCGTTTTATATTCAAATGGTCGATAGATCGAAAGAATCAATTAATATGGTGTGTTATCAAGTTTTTTAAATGATATGGGATTAAATTAAATAATAACATAAGGAAGATAATCATAAGGTTTAGGTTATGGATCTTTTGATACAATGCCATTTCCTAAATCAAATGGTAATACACAAGTTACAAGCAGAACAACAAATAATGCTCAACAAATAGCAGCATCAACTATAGGTTTTGGAACTAACTTTCCAACAATAGGTAATTTTTGGGGATAACCTGCAATAAATATTAATTAAAACTCCATTGTTTCAGCTTCTAGAGCTGCAAAAGGTCATGTTACAAATGCTAATGTTTTAATGACAGGATCAGATTTAAATGGTGGAAATATGCTTCCATAAAGTACTGGCATGCAAGCTTCATTAATAACCTTAGGTTATGCTAATAACTTAAGGGCTTAATATCAAACCAAATATATTGAACCAAAATATCCATAAAATACTCAATCAATACCTTTATATTAACTTCAATTACAACAATCCGTAGCTAATAATACATATCCATTTAAATACTCAGCTAATACACCTTATAATGTTACAGCCAGAAATTAATTTTCGTAAACTCTTTATTTTGATCAAACAAAAAGCTATAATCATCACGTAATAAATTGTGCTAACTTTGGTTTTACAAACATGTTTTGCCCATTTTTTACAAGAGGATCATTTTAACCAATTATTTCATGTACTGTGCCATAATGTATGATGCAAAGTGGAGTTGTGTTGCCAACTAAGGTTCCTATTTATCGTAAAAAATTTAAGATTCCATTAATTTCTGCAGTAATTGGTATGTTAATAGATCCTTCTCAATATTGTTTAATACCTCTGCAAAGCTTAAACAGTTGTATGATTTAACTTACATTAGATCCTTATGCAATGTTTACAAGTGGATATTGTGATGTTTCGTAATTGGATGATGTAGGAATGAAGAATCAACAGAAAAGATGTTATGTAATATAGAAAATACAATATAAATTACAAACATATCATTTCCTAGATGAGGAAGTTCAGCAATATATAAATTCTTCACTAAATAAATAAATAACTATATTATCAAATTTTTGGTTGTTAAGTAATCAATATCAAATTGCCGGAGGAAATGGTGCCAATAATTCATATATTGTTGGCTGTAATGCTACTCATTTAAATCAATTAGTTTGTTTATTTGTTCCGAATGATTATCAACAATATTCATTTGCTAGAAAACATTTCAGAATTTCAAATAATGTTAAAAAATATTGGTCTAAGATAGCTGTTGATTATTGGCCACCTCAACCATTTAGAGGTAATGCTGGTAATATATCATCAAATAACAATGATGATGATAATACAAATTTTGTTGAACAATTGTATGCAACTGGATAATATATGTTTGCAAAAACAAGTCTACCAAGAATAAATCAATACAACTTTGCAATAAATTAAAGATTATATAATGTAAAAAATGTTTCAACATTTTATGATCCAGCCATACTTAACAATCAAAACTATTCATTTAGTTCAAGTTCGGTAAATAGTGATACTGCTATGGGAATGGCATGGTTGCATTAAAATAGATGTATTGGAAAAGCAGCCTTTTTAATTGATTATACTCCGTTTTCACAAAGTGATCATTTACTCCAAGGAATAAATGTCTCATCAATTAATAATTTTGAAGTCATATTCGAATCTGATTCATCGAACGTTTTTCCAAGAGATCAAACTTTATATATATTTTGCAAATGTTCAGGAATCGTCACATATGGTCAAAATTAAATAAGAACATTTGGAAGAGGTTGATTATATATATATATATAAATAAATAAATTGATAAATATATATAATTCATTTGCAATTACAATGTTTAGGTCAAATCAACCTCAAACTAATCAAACATCAAGTCAACAAAAGTCATCATCGAATTCATTGAATGCAAAAAACCAACAAATCTAAATAAATTCAGATGAATTGCCTCCTCACATGAACCCTGCTCTCAGATAAAAAAATTTAATGTTATCAAATCAAACAACATAATACTTTTCATTTAAACTTAAAGATCAAATTTAAACTGACGCTACAGTCGGTTGGAAATACAATGTTCCTGTATTAAAACCAAATTAAAAAAATTTATATCTTTGCACATAGGTTTTTACAACCACATTGAAAGGGTACGTCGGAGAATAATATCCTCAAACTATAACAGTTGGTTTGGATAGTTTCAGTGGATTCATTAATTCCAAAGGACTTTCAACGAATAGAATTATTGTTCTAAACTTATATCAAACTCAAACATATGTTGTAAATGGAATTTTATATAAAGATTTGATATATAAGAATGATAATTCAGCTATGTGGAACTTAGGTAGTCTGAGAACTTTGAAATTTTATGTTTATGTTGATTAGGAATAAACACCTATTAATTTCCCAATTACAAATCCATTGGCGTTAAGCTTCAAAATATTGCATGTATCAATGTGATTCTCTATATAAAAATATTCATAAAAATGTATTTTACAGGTTTTGAACCCAACCCCAAACAAGAATTATCTTGTCGTGTACAGTAAGGGGAACTGCACACCATTTTAAAATAAAGAAATATTATTTTAATATTGTAAAAAATAATAAAATAGCAAGTGTATTATTAATTATTATTATATTTTATGGTTATCAAGCTCTTGATATTTTAATAATACTCTTAATGTCATTAAGGTACACCTTAGCATTATTCTTCATCCTCAATTATTAGATCATCGAGCAAATGAATATAAGTTCTCTGGGAATCAATTATGAATAATCAATGATCATATTATAAAATCTTAATTGATATTTTTTAAAAAGTGAATGAATTGGGGAAATTCAGATTTTTTAAGGGAATAAACAATCATTGGTTGTAATTGTCATCATTTCTTTCAATTTGATTGTAGTTATCATCATCATCTTCATTAATTTAATGGGATTAAACTTGTATCTCATTGAGTTCTGATAGGTCTTCTGATCTCCATTTCCTCACATTGGTCTCAACAGGGGCACTTTTTCTTGCAACATGACGAGAAATAATTGGAATTCTACCAACAGAGTTCTCATTAATTCTTCTTCTTCTGGATTCTTATCTGGATTCTACCCTGGATTCTCCTCGAATGTTTCTGATGATTGGTCTCATAAAGTTATTCATCTTCCCCTTTTATGCATGCATGCTAAGAGTTAAGTCGGCAATAGTATCAAGAATCTTATTCTTTTTTTCAACCATAAATTAGATGGAATTCAATTATCTAAGATAAACACATAAATACCTTTAGTATAATTAGACATTCATTTATAACTTGAATAGATTTGGAACAATAAACTTTTATTTTTTAATTTGCTTCTTGATAGCAGCAACCATTTCATTTACATCAACATCAACACCATTTTCAGAAAGTTTGGTAAGTAAATTTTGTAACAATAAAGGAATGTTGAAACAAGCAGAAATTCCAGACTATCTTATCTATTAAATATTTTTGAGCTATCCTTCTTCATTGGTATTTTCCTTCCAGCTGTTGATGAAAGCACTAGCGACAAAAGAACACAACATGATAAATTCTGGTAGAGACTTGAAGCATCTAAACAACAACCAATCATCCATAAACCTAAATTAAGAATAAACACCTTTCTTTTATAACTGTTTCTTTATGGTCTTGTATCTTCTTTGGGTTCTAGCAAATTGAGTTGCTAAAACATCATACCTTGTAACATGGAAGATGGTAAATTCTTCTTGATATCTCCTGAGGCTATCAGATCTCTCAATTCCTGGCAAGGCTTAGATTCTTGGGACATTTCTGTACAAGTAATATGGTCTTGGATAGGAGACTGTGAATTTGGAAAACATTTTCACTAAATGTTGTAAATGATTTAATACAAATTATCTCAATGAAATTCCCAATTTATATAAATGACGCAAATATATATTGATAAAAATTTGATTTAAATCGATACATTAACCATATATAAATCATTATTTTTATTTTACTTTTTTTTTTCTATATCGTTTTGTCTAAAAATTTTTTTTTACCAGATTTTGTTGGGATAAAATTATACCGTCAGTTTTTATCATCAATAAAAAATGCATTTTTTTAATAAAAATAATAAGCTTTACCAAGTTCAAATACTTTCAAAAACTACCAAAATGTATTAAATTGAATGAGAATTATTAAAAATATTTATTGTAATTTTTACGTATGTATTTAAGACAAAAGTCAACTCGAAAAATTGATATAGAATTTTTTGTGGTATAAAAATCATTTTTTTTTTTTTTTAAATAGATAGATCCCCCTGAATTTTATTTGATCATATGTTCGATTCATAAAGAATTTTGATATTTTTCTCCATTTAAAATTGTAAATTTTAACTAAATTAAATATTCTTTCATCTTCTTCGTTTGTAAATTTACTTTTTGCCATTTAATATAATAATCAAATAACAATAAAAATAAACATATTCAATCATTTCCAATCTTGTAAAGATTTTTAAAGTTCAGCTGGTGACAATTTTTTAGCTTTATTTATTTTTATTTATTTTGGAGCATCCATCAATACTTAATTCATTTAGGGGTTGTCTGAATTAATTAGTTTTTCAGCGATAATTTATGATTGTTTTTCAGCACTAATGTTTGTTTTCTTCAAAATATAAGGATTGAAATCCTTCAATTTAAAAGCCGATAAATGGTCATACTTTCCTGACCAAAAACTCTTGGCTTTTCTTGGTAAAGCTGTCCACATTTTTTGTACTTCACTTAAATTCAATGGCCTATTTCTATTTTACCAATATTTAAAAGGTTCAGGGGTATCAAATTTATGTATTTTAGCTATTCTTGTTCGTTTGTTCTTTTTTTTTGCGTTTTACCAAAACATGTTTATTATTGTTGTGTATTGATCTTAACTCCAAGTAGGATGTTATTTCGACAGTCTTTAATGATAATACTTGACAAAAGTATGATATCGATAATCTTTTGTTGGTTTTTTTTATTATATTTTTATTGAATAACCCGAAGAGCTTTGTGCTGAACCATCATTTCCTTAAATTTCATTTACAGCCCAATGTTATCGATCATATTACCATGTATGGATGTCTCTATATTATGGTTTACCTTTTTATGTGCTTTTTTCCTTGAATACTCTCACTTTAGCTTAAGGTATTATTTAAGGTTTTTTTATTGGTAATTGAGAAGGGGAAGATGAAGAGGAGGAAGAAGAAACGAGGGAACCACAATCTTAGTTATAAAAATCTGCATATCTAACATCATAATGCTGATTTTTAAAATTTATTTTCGCTTTTTCGTCCATAGCATCCCATTACTTTAAAATTTTTTCCACAATTTCAGATTATCTCAATCTTGGAAACATCAATATGTATTTTCTAAATTTTACTTTTTGGAATATTCTGAATCCAACTACAATTTATTTTGGTATGACCTTTTTTTATATTTTTTTTCCCATTTGGTATAATAATATATCGCCCGCGAAATGAAAAATAAAATATTAAGAAAAATAAATCAAGCTATTTTGGTTAACAAAATCAGCAAAAAAATTCTAATTGACATTATGTTACTGCATCCACATACAGTAATTAAAAGAAATATGAGAAAATTGAAAAAATTATAAAATAATATTTTTCAACTCCGGTAAGCTAAATTGGTAAGAAGAAGATATTTATTTTTGAAACACAGACTCATGAATTATCAAATAACCGATAATAATGAACTGAATAAAGATGTTCTTTATTTCTTTGGCCCATTTTAACTTCTTTTGAAGTATAAATTAAAAAAAATTAGAAAGTTGATTGAATATATATGATCAAATTTGATTCTTCTTTTTGAGATACTGAATTTTAGATTTTATTTATTATCTTGTTCTATTTGGAAAGTATTTTTGAATTTCAGAGTATTTGTTTCCATATAAATGATATAAATGAGTCACATAAAATGTTTACATATCACTCCACCTCATTTTTAAATATAAATATAAGCCATACATATAATCATTCTATTAAATGTTTAAATTCTTTATTAACATATGGTTTTGTAACAATGTTCTAATTTGTAATCATGAATTTATTTTTGAATTACAAGAAATCTTTGTCATCTTAAGAAAGACACTTTCGTTCAAAGTAGTTGATTTAATTCACAATAATATTTTTTTCAGAATAACATGGCATAGGATCAAAAAATCTAATTAGATTTTAAGCTTTCTCACATACTTTATATTTTTTTTATCTTTTATCAACTTTCTTTGTTCTTTAATGTTTGTTTTTCATGTGTCTGTCAAAATTTTTCTCGGAAAAAATGTTACTACAGATATGACATATTTTTTTTTTTGTTTAGGAAACTCCTTTACATGTTTAAAAATGCCTTTGCATATTTTTCTTTAACATCGTCTTTCCACAATTTTAACATTTTTATTTTTTTACCATTTTAATATTGAGTATATAATTATACCACGTAATAAATATTATGCAAGTTCAAACTCCAACATTTGAAGATGTCCCCTGCCTTGCCAAAGGTATAAAAAAATATATGGATTATATTATGTAAGAATCCATGTATGGTTATTGTGATATTGAGCCATTTTTAAAAAGAAATTCACTTGGTTTAGATTAGTAAAAATTTTAAATATCATAGACTCATGTTCCGGAATTTAGGTGAGATTGTCATGATGGTAAAAAGAATTTAAGACTCTGCAATACAATATGGTAAAGGTATTTTCTTATAATTGGAGCAGTTGGTCATGCAATATTGTGACTTTGATTTATTTATTTTGGAAATTGTTCCTCTGATGGATAAAAACAATATGATCCAAATATCCCCAAGAATGCAGCAATCATTCTTATAAAAATCAAAAATGCTCAATATAATGCCATGATCATCCATAAAAATTATTTGTTTAAATTTCTAATGTTTTATATATATATATATAATTAATAAAAATTTCATTTTTGATTCATAAAATAGTATTACTCAAAAGAGACAGGGGGTTGGGGTTGGGGTTGGGGTTG
>Ga0208087_1000063_pt1 | contig 18729 bp, 14 predicted proteins | sample LakMenEpi29Oct10_FD_150745 | JGI IMG/M metagenome (GOLD analysis project Ga0208087, IMG submission 150745) | Freshwater microbial communities from Lake Mendota, WI - 29OCT2010 deep hole epilimnion (SPAdes) | ecosystem: Environmental > Aquatic > Freshwater > Lake > Epilimnion/Euphotic zone ... | reverse complement strand
CTATTGACGTTTCGCGAGGTGCGCGCATCTCCTCCATCATCGCTTCTGGTGTGGAATTGTTAGTAACCGAAGCAGAGGACACGTTGAACTGGGGCGCATACCCAATGGTGCCGTATGCAGGTCGTGTGCGTGATGGCGTTTTCATGTTTCAAGGTTTGCAATACGAATTGCCACTACGTCCGCAATCGTCGCATGCAATGCATGGCACAGTTTTAGATCATGAATGGACCACAGTTGAAAGCAGTGACACCTCTGCGTCATTCACGTGTGATCTAGGTGGCGACTGGCCATTCGCTGGTTCCGTCACTCACATAGTTGCTCTTGATGCAAGTGCTCTTATTTCTACTCTTACTTTGAATGCGAGCGAGCCGATGCCGGCGCAAGTTGGTTGGCATCCGTGGTTTCGTTCCCCGCGCAATGTGAATCATCATTTCGACGCCATGTTGCAGCGCGATGTGAGCGGCCTCACCACAACACAAGAAGTTCCTGTACCAAAGCGCAAATACGACGATTGCTTTGTGCGCCCACATTCCATGCCACAGCTCACTATTGATGGAATCACGATTGAAGTGTCGAGCGACTGCACACATTGGGTGATGTACAACGCACCAGATGGTCACATGTGTATTGAGCCGCAATCAGGTCCGCCGAACGGCATTAACACAAAGCCATACACCGTTATTCCAGGCAAACCCCTAGAACGATGGATGAAGATTCAAGTACTTAGTTAGCCCACGTGGCGCGCATGCGTCGCAGAGCTGCAGTGCGAATGTCGTTCCATGTGCCGCCCACAATGTTGCGCACTGTTCCCAATGAAGGCACTTTGCGCGTCTGTAATTGAGTAGTCCGCCATTCGTCGTATTGATGACTTGCCCCTGAGAAATCTGGATGACGCAGAAATTCCTCAACAAATACAAGCAAGTCGTCTGATGTCCACTGACGCTCATAATGAGATCGCAAAGAATCACCGGTTGCAACACCTACTTCATTGCATGCTGCGCTCCAAGAGCCGAACAACTGTGTGATGCGCGCAACGCTCGGGCCTTTCACTCGCCCATTGCGCAACAACGTGGTGTACGCCTGATGACTAAGCGGCGCCACCATCAAACTTGCAGCTTGTAATGCACCACGTGCACGATCACGAGTGACTCCAATGGCATCAGACTCCACACGCTCGGTTGGTTCTTCGCGTTCTTCTTCAGATAACAACAGCCAGCCCACTCGACGCGACGCTGCAGTTACTTCCGTGATGGCCATCTTTAGTGCAAGTGCAACTTCGGAAATAGACGAACCTGGGAATTGGACAAGATATGCATGTATCCGCTGTGCAGATGCCTGAAGTGCCTGATCCTTTGCGGAGCCTTTGCGTGGGGTGCGAGGCGCAACAGAACCACCACCGGTTGACGCCGATGCTTCTTCCAATCGACGTGCGGCAAATGCCTCTAAGGCGTCAAGGTCTTCGCGCGAAATGGTGTCATCGTGTGCCACGAGCCGAAGTTCGCGAGCAACCGTGGCAACGGTTTCGGCTAATTCGGCCAATGGGACTCGGTTTAACATCCCTATGACCGTACCTCGGTGTCGCACGCTCGGGCAGGAACGCATACAGTAAAGGCCATACGAAGGAATCTTCGATATTTGCCGGGGGGAAAATATGGGAACTCGAATTGAACGCGAATGGCCATCGCTATTACCCGCAGGTGACACGCACCGGTATCGCACTGGCGCATGGCGACCACAAACCACCGAGTGGACTGCCACCGACATGCATGTCGAAGGAGAGATTCCTACTGACTTAAACGGTGTGTATTTACGCAATACCGAGAACCCACTTGTACCCGCCATGGAGCGTTACCACCCATTCGATGGTGACGGAATGATTCATGCCATTTCATTTCGCGAGGGTCATGCTGAATATCGCAACCGGTTTGTGCGCACAGAAGGTTTGGCGATTGAACTTGAAGCCGGCGGTCCGCAGTGGTCTGGACTTGCAGAATCACCTCTGAAATCACCACGCCAAGATGGTTGGGGCGCGCGCACACGCATGAAAGATGCAAGCAGCACCGATGTTGTTGTACATAACGGGGTTGCGCTTTCTAGTTTTTACCAATGTGGTGACTTGTATCAACTAGACCCCATCACATTGGAGGACAAAGGCAAGGCTTCATGGAACAACACATTCCCTGCTGCTGGTGTTTCTGCGCATCCAAAAGTTGATGAGCGCACAGGTGACTTGCTGTTCTTCAACTACCAAACCACGTACCCATACATGCACTACGGAGTACTGAACGCACAAGGTGAGTTGACGCACTACACACCAGTGCCATTGCCTGGGCCACGTTTGCCACACGACATGTGTTTCACCGATAACTATTCCATCTTGAATGATTGCCCACTGTTTTGGAACGAAGACCTCATTGCTAAAGGTGTGTACGCCACAAAGTTCCATCGCGATATGCCAACACGCTTAGGCGTTATCCCGCGCTTTGGTACCGAGAAGGACATTAAGTGGTTTGAATGCGATGCAACATATGTATTGCATTGGATCAATGCATATGAAGAGGGCGACGAAATCATCATTGATGGCTATTTCGAGTACGACCCTTCGCCGTCGGTGCCACCCGATGCATCTCTCGAAGATCGTATGTTTCGTTTCCTCGATCTTTTTGCGATGCAATCACGTCCGTATCGCTGGCGTCTCAACATGCGCACTGGTGCCGTGAATGAAGGTCCGCTTTCAGACACCATCACCGAGTTCGGAATGATTAACGCGCAAGTTGCTGGCAAGAAGTACGACACCGTGTACAGCGTGATCCCCGCACACGGTTGGTTCGGATTTGAAGGTCTCATCAAACACAACGTGGTGACCGGCACCGAAGAGAACTACCACTTGCCAACCGGCGTGTACGCCAGCGAAGCTGTGTTTGCACCACGACCAGGCGGCACGCGTGAAGACGACGGCTACCTCATTACCTTCACAATGGATGTAGTGAACGACACCAGCCACTGCCAGATCTTTGATGCCCAAAACCTGAGTGATGGCCCTATCGCCTCTATCTTGTTGCCAGAACGCATCTGTAGCGGCACGCACGCCACATGGGCTGGGGCTGAAAGGCTTACCCCACAGGGATAAGCCCCGCATTCACCCTAATTCTGACTGGATTAGTCAGGTATTAGATAGCCTGCCCCTGTGCAGTTTCCAGTGAACCTGAACTTGGTGGGGCGTCCCGTTCTCGTAGTGGGTGGCGGTCGCATTGCCCTGCGCAAAGTGGAGCAACTCCTTGCTGCCAATGCAGAGGTCACCGTCATCTCTCCCCTCTTTGTTGATGAGTTTCAACACATGCCCGTCACGTTGGTGCAACGTGAATACGCAACCGGCGACATTGACTCATTTCGATTAGTGATTACCGCAACAGGCAACACCGCTGTTGACCAGATCATTTATGACGAGTGCGAAGACAAAGGCATCTGGATTAATTCAGCCGACGACCCTGAACGTTGTGCTTTCACATTGCCTGCTGCGTTTCGGCGTGGACCGTTAATGATCACTGTCTCAACAGGTGGCGCAAGTCCGGCACTTGCTTCGTGGATGCGCTCACATCTGGAACTCGCAATTGGACCTGAGTATGAAGAAGTGGTGTCGCGTCTTGCAGTAGAGCGCGCACGTGTTCATGCAAATGGTGAGTCCACTGAAAATGTTCAATGGCAGCCAATCATTATGAATGTCATGGCAGACATTGGCATGGCATGCCCCGTGCCACGCGAAGTGCAGGTAGCGCAATGACCGTTCATCTTGTTGGAGCAGGCCCTGGTGACCCAGAACTTCTCACTGTTAAAGCAGCACGTCTTATCTCAGAGGCTGATGTGATCGTTCATGATTATTTGTCAAACGATTCCATTCTTGAGATGGCAAAACCAGGAACTGAATTCATTGATGTTGGCAAGAAGCCTGGCAACCCCACTCCACAAGATCTCATTAATGCATTACTCATTCACCTCGGCGCACAAGGCCTCAATGTGGTGCGCCTCAAAGGTGGCGACCCATTCGTGTTTGGTCGCGGTGGTGAAGAAGCACAAGCGCTTCAGGAAGCTCGCATTCCATTCACTGTTGTTCCCGGAATCACTTCTGCAATCGGCGTACCTGCAGCTGCAGGCATTCCCGTTACGCATCGTAATGTCTCCCCTGCTTTCACTGTTGTTACTGGCCACAGAGAAAGTGGTGGTTCTTCTGCAATTGAATGGGAGTCACTTGCCAAAGTTGGCGGCACCATTGTTGTTCTAATGGGTGTTGCAGAACGCGCACTCATTGCACAACGCCTAATGGATGGTGGATTACCTGCAGATACCCCTGTGGCTGCAGTGCGTTGGGGAACTCGCGCAGAACAACACACCACACGTACAACACTGGCTGAACTGGGCACTGCAGAGTTAAAGGCACCAAGCACCATCGTGATTGGTGCCGTGGCTGCATACGAATTCATCGACGGCGTACACGTTGAGAACACGGTGGCAGGTCAGTAATGCGTCGCTCCATAGATGTAGTGCAGATAGACGCCACAGACCTACCTGATGGATTAGATGACGTCACACCAGTGATGTGGACTGTTGCTGTCAGCGATGACTACGACGACGCAACACCGCGTGTGGTGTTAACCGTTGAACCACTAGGTGGACAAGGTGAAGGTTTAGTTGCCCACCTTGCCCCCGATAATGCCCGCAGATTACGAAAAGCACTAGCAGATGCCCTCCGAGAGGTCGGCGAAAAGGAATAGATATGACCATTGCAGAAGCCCCCATCCCCCGCGACCTCGACGCAGAACAATTGCGCGACATCGAACGATTCGAGATTGCCATTGATCAGTTCCTCAAAGGCGAGATCTCTGATGATGTCTTTCGCGTGATGCGCCTGAACAACGGCATCTATGGTCAACGCCAAGGCGGCACTAGTCAAATGGTGCGCATCAAACTTCCTGCAGGCTCCATCACTCCAGAACAGTTTGACGTAATGGCAGATTTGTCATCAGAGTTCTCACGCGGTTGGGGTCACATCACTACTCGTCAGAACATTCAATTTCACTTTGTTGAATTGCGTCGCATTCCCGACCTGTTGCGCAGACTTGCTGATGTGCAACTCACTTCGCGCGAAGCATGTGGCGACACTGTGCGAAACGTAATGGCATGCCACTTGGCTGGCGCTTGCCCCTACGAGAAATTAGATGTCACTCCATGGGCTGAAGCGGTGTATCGCCATTTCGTGCGTAACCCCTTGGGTCAGCGTTTGCCTCGTAAGTTCAAAGTGAACTTCTCAGGATGCTCCACAGATTGTGGTCAGGCCATGTTTAACGACGTCGGTGTTGTTGCTGCTACTCGCACCCTTGATGACGGAACAATTGAATCCGGCTTTCGTGTCTACATAGCCGGTGGATTAGGCGCAACGCCACACCCTGCTCTTGCGTTGGAAGATTTCACGTCGCGTGAAGACTTGTTGCCAACCGTAGAAGCCGCATTGCGTGTTTTCGATCAAACCGGAAATCGCGACAACAAGCTTCGTGCACGTATGAAGTGGGTTGTTGATCAGTTGGGAATCGACGAGGTACGCCGGCGTGTCATCAAGATTCGCCACACACTCCCTGCATCATCTTCGTGGCCAGGGGGAATCCCAGCTGAAGTTCGTAATGCCGGTGATACACCAGCAGGTCGCATTACAGAAGGTGAAGTGTCCCAAGTCGGGCAGAGCACTCTCATCAATTTCACCTCGTCGGATCCATTTCGCCGTTGGGAAAATGCAAGTGTTATTCGCGGCGCAGCCAATGGCACTGTCTCAGCAATTGCATACGCCCCGCTTGGCGACATCACCGCATCGCAATTCCGTGCGCTTGCCAATATTCAGCGTCACTTTAAGTCTGATGTTCGTTTGTCCAACAGACAGAACGTAGTGTTTCGTAGTTTGCAGCCAAGCCAGATGCGCGAGTTGTACGACATGCTCGATGCAATCGGTATGGCACAACCAGGTGCAGAACTTTCACGAGATGTTGTGGCGTGCCCAGGTGCCGACACATGCAACATTGCAGTCACGCAATCTCGCGGACTTGCCAAGGCAATCGGTGAAAAGCTTGAAGAAGAAGGACTCGCCGAAGTAGGTGGCGTTCGCATCAACATTTCTGGTTGCACCAATAGTTGTGGCCAGCACCATGCAAGCGACATCGGCTTTTTTGGTGCCGAGCGTCGCGCACATGGCAAGTCTTTACCTGGGTATCAGATGCTTCTTGGTGGCTATGTCGGCGAAGAGCAGATTCACTTCGGCGAGAAGGCATTGCGTCTTCCTGCAAAAGCTGCGCCCGAAGCGGTTGCTCGTGTTGTTCGCCGCTTTGCTGCAGAACGTGAAGCCGCAGAAACCTTCCAAGGTTGGCTTGCCCGTTCTGGCGGCGCTACCGCCGTTGCAGACGGTCTACGTGATCTCGACGACATTCCGCTTCCAGACACAGCTCCCGAGTTCTTCGTTGACTACGACGAGACTGGGCCATTCTCTGGCGAAGTTGGCGACTCGGAGTGTGCGGTCTAAAGAACTCGCGTTCTAGATGACAGAATGAATGCCACATGGCTGGCGACATTCGTAACGACCCCCACACTGGGGCCACGGTTCATATTGTTGCCGACCGTCAGAACAGACCGAACCTTCCTAGTCAGGGTTGCCCCTTTTGTGTCGGTGGCCTTGAAGCACCCGAACCGTATTCAGTGCGAGCGTTCCCCAACCGTTGGCCCGCACTCGAGCCTGGATATTGCGAAGTGGTTCTGTATTCACCACACCACGACGCCACGTTTGCGTCCATCGGTATAGACGGCGCAGTAGATGTCATCAACTTGTGGGCTGAACGAACAACGGCCCTGCAGCAGTTACCCAATGGTGAATACGTCATCGTCTTTGAAAATCGTGGCGCAGAAATTGGCGCGACTATCTCGCATCCACACGGCCAGATTTATGCATTTGATCATGTTCCTGTTCGCCCAGCACAAGCACTTACTACGAAGTGGAGCCCAGACGAACTTGCTGATGACCGACTGATCATCGATGTAGACGGGTGGTGTGTGTACGCAGAATACGCATCGGTGCATCCCATCTCACTTCGCATCGCACCACGCCAACGCATTACAGACTTGCCGAGCATGACTTCAGGTGACCGAACCACTCTTGCCACAATTCTTGTGCGCATGTTTGGCGCACTCGATGCATTGTTTGACGCGCCACTGCCCTACATGATGTGGATCAACCAAGCGCCTCGCACCACCAAGGATTGGCCAAAGGCTTGGTTCAATATTGAGATTGTTTCTCCATGGCGCGCACCGCATGTGCCGCGTTACATCGCCGGTGTTGAAATTGCCAGTGGTGAATATTTCAACCCTGTCGATCCGGCAAATGTTGCAGCCCGACTTCGCACATTGGTGTAACTGTGCGTGTTCGTGCACCAGGCCGCGTCAACCTCATTGGTGACCACACCGATTACACGGGTGGCCTTGTATTTCCTATGGCAATTGACCGATGGACTGAGATTTCATACGAGATTGTCGATGATGTCACCACGCTTACGTCCGCTGATGAAACAGGAACCGTTACCTTTCCTAAAGATGCACAATTCGATGCAGCGTTCTCACCACGCTGGGGACGATACGTACTTGCGGTAGCGACGCAAATGAAACTTGCACGCAGTATCAATGGCCACATCACCACCACTATTCCAGTTGGGGCTGGCTTGTCCTCTAGTGCAGCACTAGAGATGGCAGTTGCGCTCGCACTGGGAAGCAACCATTTCTCACAAGAGCTCGCGCTACTTGGCCAACGCGCGGAACAATTAGCAACCGGAGTACCCACCGGCATTATGGACCAACTCTGTATTGCTTCTGCACAGGAACAACACGGAACCCTCATTGACTGCCACACGTTGAATGTGCAGCACATCCCCATTCCCGAAGACATTGAGATTGTGGTGCAATTCATTGCCCATCGAACACTTGAAGGTTCGGAATACGCAGACCGAGTGGCCCAATGCGCAACCGCCGAATCACTCATCGGGCCACTACGTATGGCGACACTGAACGATGTTGCAACTATCAAAGATTTCACTATTCAACAAAGAGCACACCACGTTGTTTCGGAAAATGCTCGCGTTACGCAATTCATAGATGCGCTAAGTCAGAATGATTACGCCGCAGCTGGGCTCATCATGAAAGCCAGCCACCACAGCCTCGCTGAAGACTTTGCTACTTCTACGAAGCAAATGAACGATGCGGTTGCTGTGGCCTGTGCAACGCCTGGCGTGTTTGGTGCACGCATGACAGGTGGTGGGTTTGGTGGCTGCATCGTGTTGTTGTGCGCGCCTGGTACCGAAGTACCGGGTTGGCGTGTGCAGCCCGTTGGTGCTGTGCACCACGTGAATTAACGCTGTGAAATGACGTACGCGAAGGTGTACGTGCCCGCGCCAATGCGGTATTTCTCTAACGTGTCGGGGCCGCAACTAGCCGTCCCCACACCACGATGTGCAATATCAAGATGAACCGTCAGGAACTTATTGCGATGTAGTTCAGTTTGGTCGTTGGCTTGATACAGATCAGTCGCAGAGTAATGCACTGCAGACATATGCAACAAGCAACCGTCTGCCTCTATACGCATCACATCGCCTGACCACTCATCTATGAGTTCCATCCAGCGGCAATTTGTGCGCAATCCAAACTCTTGAGGCACCAAGTACGGCAACTCATCGGGTGCTTGTTCATAGATGCCCACCATCGCCGAGGCCTGACGGTCTGGATAACACTCGTGTGGTCCGTTTCCGTACCAACGTAATTTTGTGAATCGTGCCGGCACATCAAATGTGGCACCAATACGTGGCACATCGGCCAAGTCTTTTGGAATTACTAGTGAATGCTCATACCGCACTGAACCATCGGTACGTTCGTTCATCGTTGTTGTATTTGTAACGACATCGGCATCACTAGTTGCAATGCCTTGCGACAACCAACGCTCAAGTGATTTTCCAAAGCCTGCCCATAAGTGCGGCATCATTTTGAATCCGTCGTTGTCAATGGCTGCACGCCACAACGTGACTCGCGGCAGTACGTCAAGAGGCTCCGTAGCTTTCGAGCGCAGCACAACCTTGGCCGGCTTTGCGCTACGTAACACCACTTGATCCCACGAAACAAGATGACCTTTGCCAGCCCATTCGGTTGACTTCTTCAACGACCATTCCACGGTGAGGAACGCTTCTCGTGCAGATGCTGGCACCGCACAGGGCAGTTTCACTTTTGCAGTTGCTTCGGCCTGCACGGCTGGTACCGACAACGCACCAGATTTTGCGACTCGCCCATCAACAACGAGCGACCATGTGGCACTGTACGCAGATAGGTCGGAGAACCATTGGCGATTCTTAATGACTAACTGACGCGCAGACGCCGAACCACCAAGTGAGACCGCTATCGGTCTGTGTACCCACGCAAGTTCACGCATCGCTGGGTGCGGTGTCATATCTGCATGAATGAGACCGTCGGCTACAAAGTTTCCGTCGTTTGGCGTATCACCAAACTGTCCACCAAAGGCAAACCGTTCTTTCCCGTTAGCAAGTTTCTGTGTGAGTCCGTGGTCTTTCCACTCCCACACAAATCCGCCCTGTAGACCAGGCGTGTTTTCGAATGCATGCCAGTAATCAGACAAAGAACCATTTGAATTACCCATGGCATGGCTGTACTCGCACATAATGAGCGGTCGCAAGCCTTTGCTTGCTTTGCCGTATTTCACAATCTCGTCAATTGTGGAATACATCGGGCACACAACATCGGTTGCTTGTAAACCGCCGTCTTTCCAATTGGTGTGGTACACCGCCCCCTCGTAATGCAAAGGCCGTGTGGGGTCATACGAACGGATCCACTGTGCTGCCGCGTCGTGCACCGGCCCGTAGCCCGCTTCATTGCCGAGCGACCACATGATGATGCTCGGGTGATTCTTGTCGCGCTCCACCATGCGCGTAATTCGAGATATCCATGTCTCTCGGTATCTCGAATCACTAGCAAGACTTGTATTCCACGCATGCGCTTCAGCGTTGGCTTCGTCCACTACATACAGACCTAACTCATCACATAAATCTAGGAGTCGCGAATCGTTGGGGTAATGCGAACAACGCACCGCATTCACATTGTGCTGTTTCATCAACACCAAATCGGCACGCATGTCTGCAACGTCGACTGCTTTGCCTTTCACCGGATGGTGGTCGTGGCGATTGACACCACGAATCATCACCTTCTTGCCATTAACAAGGAATTGATTTCCCTTTGTAGCAACTGTGCGAAAGCCCGTGAGAACAGGAACAATCTCTGTTACTACTCCATCTGGATTCACCAACTGCACAATGATGCGATACCGATTGGGCTGTTCTGCCGACCACAGAGACACGCCAGGAATTTTCCATTCGAGCACTGCAGTATTGCCAGGAAAAACATATGGAAGATCAAACCAAGCAACATCGGCTGAATGTTCTGCACCTATGCGCTTGCCTGCCAAAGTTTCAAGATGAGCGATTGCTTTCCAGCCAGTCTTTAACCGCTCAGACATTGGTACCTGAACGTCAACCGTGACTTTCACAGTTCCGACTGGCTTTGTGCGTAGAGACTTCTCTTCTACTCCAGCATCAACACGAACATCGTGAATACCGATGATTGCTTGCGAGCGCAAAAACACTTCGCGATGTAGACCAGCCATCCACCACTGGTCTTGATCTTCCAAATGGCTCTGTGCTGAGTATCTACACACCACAATGGCAATGTCGTTCTCGCCTGCGGTCAGAAACGCCGATATGTCGTATTCGCTTGGCAAGCGGCTATCTGTGCCATACCCAACGAATTCACCATTCACGTACACCATGTGCACGCTCTCTGCGCCACCAATGTGCAATATGGTGCGACGCGACTTCCATGCGCCTTTCAATGTGAACGTACGACGATGCACTGCAGTTGCAACTGTGGCCGGAAGACTTGGGGGCCGGCCTTGCCACGGCATTTGCACATTTGTGTAGTGAGGCAAATCTCCTAAACCAGCAAGAGTCCAGTTACCAGGAATATCAATGCTTTTCCATTGCACACAGTTTCCTGTGATTGCATCAGCGGGAACATCGGCGACATCTTCGTAACGCGCAATGCTCCACTTACCGTTTAACGAAACATGCCACGGACTTTTTTCGCGTATCGCCAATCGAGCATGTGTGAGGTCAGCGTAACTAGTGATTTGACTGCGCATCGGGAGTCGATGAATAGAAACAACCTGCGGATCAGCCCATGGGGCAAGGTCTCCTACTACTGGCAATGTCACATCCACATCTTTTCACGGTAAATGAGAACGTGATTACTCACTGGCCTTTGGCTTGCGATTCCAAAAACGTGGAATCTTTACTTTCTCAGTGGCCTTCGACGCCTGCTGCTTTGCCTTGTCAAGCGTGCGTTCAGCCCACGTAAATTCCTTGGCAAGAATTGCGAGTCCAGCAATGATGACGAGGATTCCTGGTCCGGGCAACACCATCATGGCCACACCAGCCAAGAGAACAATTCCACCAATTATCAAAATGACTAATCGACGGAAATTGGTGCGAATAAGGCGAATCCACTGAAGAGGATTATGTAGTCCCTTGGCCATTCCAAATAATAGACCGACAAAAGACCACGCGTAGTTCATGTCATAAGGTGAATACATGGCTAGGGCAACGGGGACAGAACACGACCCATTCGACGAGGCGTCTATCCCCACTCTTCTCATGTGTCTTGCTCAGATCACAGGTGACGACCGCTGGCTACAGGAACCATTCCTGCCTCGCCGCGACACGAATCTCTTCCATGACGAGACTGGTGGCCTTCCAACTGAGATTCAAGACGAAGTGCGGTCGAACGCCCGTCAAGTACTGCAAGAACTCTCAGATAACTCTCGTCACGTTCCACTCGAGGTCAACTTAGAGCGATTCACTCGCATGATGCGTGTCTGCGTGGCAGAAGATGTGGCACCGGAGTACGCACCCATGCTGTTGGAAGAGTTGGGATTTGTTAACCGTGATGTCCATTGGTCGACACCTGCCGTTTCGCCAAATGGGTTCAAGGTGTTGATCATTGGCGCTGGGTTTGCCGGAATCTGCGCCGCCATCAAGCTGCAGGCTTTGGGAATTCCATACGTTGTCGTGGAAAAGAACTCAGACATTGGTGGCACCTGGTTCGATAACAACTATCCAGATGCTGGGGTCGACACACCTAATCATTTCTATTCTTATTCATTTGCACCAAACACCAAATGGAAGCACTACTTCTCTAAACGTTCAGACATTTGGCAATACGCGCAAGATGTTGCTGAGAAGTTCAACATTATTTCTCACATTAGGTTTTCAACAGAAGTAACCACCATGAAGTGGAATATTGAATCTCAAACGTGGACCACCACAATCACAAATAGTGCGCAAACTAAAGACGAAGAGTTTTCGGCGGTCATCACTGCGGTTGGTCAACTGAACAGACCAAACCTCGCACCTGCCCGCGGAATCGAAAACTTCAACGGCGATTGGTTTCACTCCGCGCATTGGAATCACTCAGTTGACCTTTCGGGAAAACGAGTTGCCGTAATAGGCACTGGCGCTAGTGCCATGCAGTTCATGCCCACTCTTGCGGCAACTGCGGGTGACGTCACCATCTTTCAACGTTCACCACAATGGGTACGACCAAACAATGATTACCACCGCACTGTCTCTGAAAACACAATGTGGCTTCTTGAGAACATGCCGTTCTATGCGCAGTGGTACAGGTTTGGTTTGTTCTGGAGGTTTGGCGATGGGCTACTTCGGACATTGCGACGTGATCCTGAGTGGCAATTCCCCGAACGTTCCATGAACAGACACAATGATCGCCACCGCGAACAACTCACTGAACATCTGTTGCAAGAACTAGAGGGGCGAACTGACCTGATCGATAAATGTCTTCCCGATTACCCGCCGTATGGAAAACGCATACTGGTCGATAACAACTGGTACTCAACATTGCGTCGAGACAATGTGCACCTAGTTACTTCGGCTGTCGATCATGTAACAAATACTGGCATTATTGATGCAGACGGTGACAAGCATGATTTCGATGTGATCATTCTTGCCACTGGTTTCCAAGCGGGGAATCTGTTGTCGCCCATAGACATACGAGGTGTATCTGGAATACCACTGCGAGATGTGTGGGGTGTAGATGACCCGCGCGCATACCTCGGTATCACTGTTCCGGATTATCCCAATATGTTTGTACTTGTCGGACCAAATACTTTTGTGGCCCACGGTGGGAGCATCATCTACCAAGCAGAGTGCGAGATGCGATACGTCACTGACTGCATTCGCCACATGGTGGAGAACGGAATCTCTTCAGTCGAAGTAAAACAAGATGTTCATGACGAGTACAACAAACGCGTCGATGCCGAACACGACCAACTTGTGTGGTCACACTCGGGTCTCCACAGTTGGTACCGCAATAGCAAAGGTCGAGTCTTCTCGCCTATGCCGTGGAGGTTTGTTGATTACTGGCAGATGACTCATGACTTCAATGAATCTGAATACACCGTCACAGTGAAAAGTGACGCGTCATGACCCAGTCATCATTCAATACCGATGGTGGCATTAACGAGATTCCCCTTCCCGGCGCCGTGGGGAAATTGTGGTTGTGCGGCAAGCATTACATCGGCCCCAAAGTTGAACAAGTCGTCACGGACTTCAACATTCACCATGTGGTGTGTTTGGTGGAAGAACATGAACTCGTTGGACGATACGACAATTACATTCAATGGCATCGCGATAATGCAAACAACGGTGGCATTTGGTTTGCCATGCCAGACCTTTCATATCCCGACTTTGATGACTGTTTTGAAAAAGTGAATGGGCTTGCTGAGTTAGTGCGTGACCAGGGCAACATGCTGGTGCATTGCGCGGCTGGAATTGGACGCGCTGGTACCACTGCCACTGCAATTCTCATGATTCTTGGCATGGATGAAGAAGAAGCCACTCATCATGTGCGTTTACATCGCCCCATGGCAGGCCCTGAGGCTGGAACGCAACGAAATTTCATTACAGATCTGGGTCGATTCCTCACAGAACAACGCGGTTGGTAGACACCACTGCGTATTCCGCCTCCCACGGGTCATTCGTGTCGGCTATCCTGAACACACAAAAGAAATCACACAAATAGTGTGCGGAGTGCTGGAAATATCATGAATATCCTCGTTGTAGGAGCTGGTGGAGTTGGGGCCTCAATGGCCTCCATTGCTGAGACACGGAGTTTTTTCGACTCCTTTGTATTGGCAGATATCTCACGAGAAAGGGCCGAGCAGGCAGTTGCCGAACTCGACGACCCTGGAAAGTTCTCCGCCGAAGTCGTTGATGCCGGCAATGTGAGCGATCTTGTTGCACTCATTACCAAAGTAAAAGCCGACATCGTTGTTAACGCGTGCGACCCACGGTTCAACGAGCCCATCTTTGAAGCATGCTTTCAATCGCATTGCAGTTACTTAGACATGGCTATGAACTTGAGCCACCCTCACCCCACCAACCCGTATGAAGAAGTGGGTATCCCCTTAGGTCGCGATCAATTAGCCGCACACGAAACATGGAAAGAGCGAGGCATTCTTGCTTTAGTAGGCATGGGCGTCGAGCCAGGCCTCAGCGACATCTTTGCTCGATACGCAGCGGATCACTTGTTTGATGAAGTGCACGAGATTGGTGTGCGTGACGGATCCAACTTGTCGATTGACGGATTTGATTTTGCTCCAACGTTTTCTATCTGGACAACTATTGAAGAATGCTTAAACCCACCCATCGTGTGGGAAAAAGAAAAAGGCTTGTTCACAACTGACTGCTTTAGCGAACCAGAAGTGTTCCACTTCCCCGCTGGCATTGGTCCTGTTGAATGCGTGAACGTAGAACACGAAGAAGTTCTACTCATTCCCCGAGTAGTGGATTGCAGTCGTGTCACATTCAAATACGGACTCGGTGCTGAATTCATTGACTGGTTGAAAACATTTGCCTACTTAGGTCTTGATTCCACTGAAAAGATTCGCGTGGGAGATGTTTCCGTTGCACCACGTGACGTGCTGGCCGCAGTATTGCCAAACCCAGCAAAGCTTGGTCACCTCATGCATGGCCGCACATGCGCAGGTACGTGGGTGCGTGGTTTGTACGACGGTGCACCGCGCGAGGTGTACCTGTATCACGTTGCAGACAATGAAACCACAATGCGCGAATGGGGTTCACAAGCAGTGTTGTGGCAAACAGCAGTGTGTCCAGTGGTTGCATTAGAGCTCTTAGCAAATGGCGATTGGAAAGACACCGGCGTTCTCGGACCAGAAGCATTCGATGCTGTGCCATTCTTGAACCTGCTTGGTGATTATTCAACTCACCATGGCATTTTGGAGATGGGTCCAGGTATGTGGCCAAGTCCGAAGTCCACAGGGCAACCAGGCTGGGATCGCCCCGTGCGCCGCGCCATCCTTCCTGCGTGAACGCTTTGCTGAAGTAATTCACCATTTAGAATTCTTTTGTGACAACTCACTCCATCATTTCGCCTGTTGATGGCTCTGTTATCGCCGAGCGCGAGCTTGCTTCGGATTCACTAACAGAATCTGTCTTGGAGCGTGCGCACGAAGCACAGACCGTGTGGCGAAATACATCAATTGCAGAGAGGGTTCGTCTCTGCGAAGCCATGGTGCAACATTTGGAAAAGAATGCGGCAGACATTGCAACAGAAATTTCCTGGCAGATGGGCCGACCTGTTCGATACACGCCGAATGAGATTCTGCGAGGCGCACAGGAACGCGCCAGATACATGATGTCTATTGCCGAATCCGAACTTGCTGATCTTGCTGTGCCGGAGGTACCCGGGTTTACAAAGTTCGTTCGTCGTACGCCCGTAGGCACAGTTCTCATCGTTGCACCCTGGAATTATCCGTACCTCACGGCAATCAATTCTCTTGTTCCTGCCTTATTGGCTGGCAATACGGTGGTGATGAAACACGCATCACAAACATTGCTGTGTGCAGAGAGATTCAGCCAAGCATGTGAAGCAGCTGGTTTTCCTCCTGGCGTGTTTCAGCACATTCATGCCACCCACGCAACTGTTGAGAAAATGATTAGTGATCAACGCATCAACTTTGTTGTCTTCACTGGCTCTGTCAATGGTGGTGCAGCTATGGAGCGTGCCGCTGCCGGGCGTTTCATTGGTGTGGGCACAGAACTTGGTGGCAAAGACCCGTCATATGTTCGACACGACGCAGACCTTGCGCTTGCGATTGCCGAGAATGTCGACGGTGCATTTTTCAACTCTGGGCAATCGTGTTGCGCTATCGAACGCATCTATGTTCATACAGATGTATACGACCAGTTTGTAGAGGGCTTCGTCGATCTCACAAAGCAGTATGTACTCGGAAACCCCATGCATTCCGACACAACAATTGGTCCAATGGTGAACACGGCTGCAGCAGCATTTGTGCGCAGACAAATCGAAGAGGCTTTTGCATCTGGAGCGCAACACTTAGTGGGTGAATCCCACTTCCCTCACTCCAACACGGATTCCGCCTACATAGGCCCAACTGTTTTGGTCGACGTCAACCACTCCATGAGTGTTATGCGTGAAGAATCTTTTGGCCCGGTCATTGGAATCATGCGCGTAGACAGTGACGATGAAGCCATTCACCTCATGAACGATTCCCCATACGGCCTGACCGCATCTATATGGACGCAAGACCAGGTGGCAGCGCAATCATTAGGTGACCACATTGCAACTGGCACCGTGTTTATGAACCGTTGCGATTATGTGGACCCCACATTGGTGTGGAGCGGTGTGAAAGACACCGGCTCTGGCATTGCGTTGTCGCGGTTAGGTTTTGGTCCGTATACCCGACCAAAATCATTCCACCTCAAACACAATTAGTTATAGAGAAATCTGGACGGTCTGAGCAATCGACCGAGAACTTGATCCGACTCGTAATTCGATGGGGCCGGTCCACTGCTCCCACGTTGCATGATCTAAATTCCAGGTTCTGTACGCATCTCTGTCCACCACAACTGTTGCAGTCACTGTGCCGCCAGCTGGCACTGGCACACGTGCATACCCAACAAGTTTTTGCACCGGCTCATCACTAGGTAAACCTGCACGTTCAATGCGATGCGCATACACCTGCACTACTTCTACTCCGTCGCGGGAAGATGTATTGGATACTTGCACGCTTACTTCGTGCTTGTTGCGAAGTTCAGCTGATGTAATTGCTGTCTGTGCGTAGCCCAAACCGAATCCGAAAGGAAATAGCGGTTCACGACCAACAGTGTCGTACCAGCGGTACCCAATAAGGCGACCCTCTAAGTATTTCGCTGCACCATTACGGCCAGGGTGATGTTCAAATGCTGGTGTATCTTCAAGCCGACGTGGCAATGTCACTGGCAAACGTCCACTCGGTTCAACATCGCCAACGAGGATGTCTACAAGTGCGTCACCGAATTCTTGTCCTGGAAACCAGGCATAGATAACGGCTTCAACATCTTCAAGCCACGGCATGGAAACGGGAGATCCGGCATTCACAATCACGATTGTTCGCTTGCTGACTTTGGCAACTTCTGCAACTAACAAGTCTTGATCGCCGGGCAATGCGATGGTGTCGCGATCCCATCCTTCACTCTCCCAGTCATCATTTGTTCCTACGACTACAACCGACACGTCGCACTGCGCGGCAATATCAATTGCTTCTTGCATCATGTTTTCGTTTAGTGGTGGCATGCAACCAATGCTGAGGCCGCTTAGTCCAGCCCCCGTTGGCGTGTGTCGTACTTCCACCACAAATGAATAGGTACGACCTTCTTCAAGCACAACTGTGCTCAATACTTCTGGTTTGCCCATTCCGAAGAATGATCCGCCCGCTGGTGTCTGTGCGTTATCGATGATCACTTCTCCATCGAGAATCACTTTCACCGGTGCAACTGATTCAATACCGAATGTCCACTCCCCTGATTGATCTGCAGTGAGATCGGCTGTCAGGCGCGCACCAAATGCGAAGTTGGGTTCACGGCGCTGCAATGGGTCACCTGCCCACAACAAACGAAACGTTCCAGTGGTACCACTCTGCGCAGGAACTGCTTCGGAGTCATCTAATTCTTCTGGCGTGTTGTAGTACGAGAGCGTCACATTCTGTAGTAATCGTGCATCTAGTTCAGGCAACTTCTTATTGATATTGCAGCCTGGCGAATGTTCAATTCGTACTACTTTTCCAAGACGGTCTGTTATCGCATCGAGTGGGTGCGATACGCGCGTTGGTGTCACGTGTGCACTTCCGCCGCCTTGCACCATGGCGGTCGATGCATTAGGCCCGAGAACTGCGATGGAACTCACACCTTCAATTGAAAGCGGCAGAACTGGTACATCACCAATGGATTCATTACGCAAAAGAACCATGGAGGCAGCTGATGCACGACGCAACACGGCAGTATCGGCTGCATCATCACGCGTGATCTCGGCACCAGGAGGAACACCTATACCACCTGTTCGTTCCATGATGTTCAAAATGTTGCGTGCACATTCACGCACAAGACCTGCAGGCACGTCACCACGCTCAACTGCATCAATAAGAGCCTGACCACGATGCAATGTTGGCCCTGGCATTTCAAGGTCTAGACCAGCAACTACACCTTCGGCAGTGGAATGAAG
>Ga0208087_1000060_pt1 | contig 19079 bp, 25 predicted proteins | sample LakMenEpi29Oct10_FD_150745 | JGI IMG/M metagenome (GOLD analysis project Ga0208087, IMG submission 150745) | Freshwater microbial communities from Lake Mendota, WI - 29OCT2010 deep hole epilimnion (SPAdes) | ecosystem: Environmental > Aquatic > Freshwater > Lake > Epilimnion/Euphotic zone ... | reverse complement strand
TTCTCCTTCTTCTTCTTCTTCTTCTTCTTCTTCTTCTTCTTCTTCTTCTTCTTCTTCTTCTTCTTCTTCTTCTTCTTCTTCTTCTTCTTCTTCTTCTTATTCTTCTTCTTCTTCTTCTTCTTCTTCTTCTTCTTCTTATTCTTATTCTTATTCTTATTCTTCTTCATTTTCTTCTTCTTCTTCTTTTACAATTATGGTAAATGGTCTCTCACACACACAACAAAAAATAACAAAAAATAAAGAATCCTCATATATTTTGACCTAGGATCATCATGGTGTCCATTGACTTTTGTCCACCGGCTCCTTTGTTCACTTCTGGAACTACACTTGACTGTAAAATGTTCCGACAATCTTTGTTCGGTTTTCCATCTGACCGTCATGCTTATTATTTAAGATGTTGCATACATCCTATGAGGTAATGTTTATTATTTATATAGTTTATCGCTAGTGACCACATACAATTAAAAATATATTTTTCTCTTAGCCAAGGAAGGCTTCCTTATCAAGTTAAGAATTTTGTGAAATACATCAGGTTAGTTTTTTTACCTGCCCCTTTGACTAAAATACACAAGTCAAAAAAATTATCTCAACATTTTTTTCTAGGGATATCGACTCCAATTTATTGACTGCTGAACCGGGTCCAATAGGTTTATATTTTCATATATATATATTAAATCGCAAAACATTTTGACATTATTTATAACCAAAATCTTTTTTTCTTCAGTTATTTCCCGCAATTATGGGGTGAACGGTGCTGACCCCAAGAAAATAGACACAAGAAGTGTCATTTTGGATTTCGATATTTTTCAACAGATGACTGACCCATCATTTGTTAAAAATCTGAAGGAAAAAACCGACAATTTCTTACAAAAACTCATTGAGCACAGGGAAACAGGTAAAAAAATTCAAAATAAAAAACTCAAAATAAAAAACTCTTCTGAGATCCTCTCTCAAATCATATTTGTTTTGTGTAGACATGTCATCAAGCACCACACGTTGTGAGAATACTTCTTCCACTGTAGCTGTCATAAACACTTGTGACAGTAATATTAAAATACTACTGACTCTTGAGGTTAGAAATTTAAAAATTCATGCTCGGTAAAAACAATTATTTTTAAACGGCTATTTTTATTATCTGCAGCACTACAGCCTTTCAGAACTCGGTATTAACAAAACAACAGAAAATGAAAGGTATTAATAAATTTATAAAACAAAAAATGTTATATAGCTAATTAACAATTTTTTTTTCTTCTTATTTCAAGCCTTGACAATGTGGGACTGAAATTCAAGTATCAATTTGATGATATCATCACACCGAGAAATGCGAAGAAACTTAAAAACAGCGACGAAGTTGTAGAACCTGTATTCAAGAAATCGAAACTCAACGACAACAAGCTTACCACCATTTTAGAGTACTCATCAGTCCAACTACCTGTTTCTCCTTTCATTGATTATCTCGAAAAATATTCCAATGCTTTTGTGAATCAATGTCTAAAGTATAACAATAATTCTAATACAACAACCGCTTAATGTAATAAGTAGACAACTTGAGAAAAAACTGTTATCACATTAAAAATTATTTTCAGAACAAAAAATGCAGCATAGAACCATTAATGATATACTTCCGTTGACTCAAGTAGTTTATGTAATAGGTAAGATTTTCCTCAAAAACTCCCAACTCTTCTAATTCATTATTAAAAATTGAAGACAAAAATTGTATTTCTTAGCTGAATCGGGCAGTGGAAAATCGACACTTATAAAACAACTTATCACCCAATGTCAAACTGGTATATACTTGTTGTTTTTTTAATGTAAAAAGTAAATAACTCATGCCTTTATATCTTCAGGTATTTCTCTATACATTCAGACTGCAGAACCATCTGATTTTCAGAACGTTTCAAGAATTTCATTTCTTCCACCTGATTTTACAGTTGATGAGGAAAATTTTTCGTCCATCCCAGAAAACTCCATTGTTGTTCTTGATGACTTTGCTTTTAAATTAGCCAATAGTAAACAGGCCAAAGTAAACTTTCTCAGAGTTGTAAACTACATTTTACGCCATAAAAAGATTACCCTATTCCTAATTATACACAATTTGTTCAGCAATAATTTATCAAATGATATTTTATGTGCTCATCATATTTTTCTTTCCTATTCAAATCTAGGATACCTTATTATGAGGTGAGAGTAATTTTACAAAAAAAATTTTATGTACTAAATACATCCTTCTTATCTTTTTCAGAAAAATATTTATGCGACTTGGGGGCCCTGAAGCCCTAGATTTCTACCAAAGTGTTCAAAAAGCTAATTACCATTTTGCCTATGTGAACTCTGCACGAAACTACATCATCAACCGAGTTGAAAATCTATTCAACGATAATCAACAAGCTATCATGTTTGCTAATAAAAAAACCTTTGTAATCCATGATGCTGAGCAAGACTGTTCTCAAGCATTGGGATCCAGTGATGAAAAAACTAACACAATTGTATCTGATTTCATTCAATCTACCTATCCAAAACAAAAGTATCTTAAAATTGTTGCTAAAATTGTAGAAAAACATAATCTTGTAAATGATGATCTTTTCTTTGTAAGTTTTACAGATATTCATTTAGCAGATTTTTGTTCTTTTATTAATAACAAATTTGATAAAAAAGAAAATGTTCGTCTGATAAAACTTTGCAAATTTATACAATCCCAGAAAATTCGATTTCCCAATGTTTGTATTAAAAATTCCAGTGCAAAAAAATACTTGTGTTAATTATTTTTAGATTCTAAAAAATGTCATCGAACGAAATTCTTATTCAATGTCAAGCCAAAGTATGTTTTTTGGATATTAATTTAAATATATACTTACAATCAATAACAAATCATTTTTTAGAACAGTGTTTTCCAATGCAGTCTGGATCATCATTTTCGAAACATCAAATGCAACAAACACGATCTAAATCTCAAATATATCTCCAATCAAATCTATAGTCCTTCATTTGGTATGTTTTTTCTTAAAATTCAACTCATACTTAAAATTGTGTCACCCTCTCTTCTTTTCAGAACCTTTTAAAATCTGGTTCCAACCAACAAATCATCTTGGTAATTACAGATATTTTTCTAATTTCGTTTTTTTCTTTATAAACTTGGATCATATTCTAGAGATTTTCTCCCTGGTTGATGGACAGACTGCTATCCACGATCCTTTCACATCGATCAACACAAACTATGTTAAAAATGTCAGTGGTAGAGCAAATTGTTTTTTAAGTGACACGGAACCATATGAAAATCCTGACGATGAGGAGAAAGTTGACCATCAATTAACAGTAACTCTACTTCCGCATCAAATTCTGATATTCCCTACTACCATATTTAATAATATGGACCCCTCTGTCTTGGATGAAATGCGACATTACCAAAACCGTGAACTAAGGTCCGAATCCAAATAATACAAATACAAATATAGTACCAATCTAATTTTATTTTTTTTGTAGACAACTTATTAACAAGTTGAGAAATACAAATCAAGACTTGGAAACATCGATGCATTCAAATTCACCAACACAAGTAATATGATGTAAATTTTAAGAAAAAATCATTCTCCTTCTCATACACATTTTATTTATAGAGAAATCGTTTTGACAGAGCTACGGAAGACGAAATTTTCCTTACTTGGTTAAATCCTAATGTCGAGTTGTGTAAGTTTAACATACATCCTTTAAACACTTATTCAATATCTATCGTAATATATTTTTTCAGTTGGAATTGGTTGGAATGATGACCAAAAGAAGTACCTTGCAGAACTGGTCGATTTTCAACTTCAAATGTGTCAATTCTCATTGAAATTTACCTTTGACATAGACCATAGTCGTGAAATGTTTACTCAGCCTGTTGGAAGGGGACGTAGTAGAAGTTTTACCTGTTTTCTCTTGAATATACAAAACCCCGAATTGATCTGGCAACAATTTGAGTGCCCTATGACTTTCCCTCAATGTCACTACGACTGGTGCGTGACAGGCGACAACAACGTGATGGTAAATAGACCTTATATGTAAAAGACTTTAATTTACATTAAAAAATTTTTTTTTCTTTAGAACGACGAATTTGCGAGTGCTCTAGAAAATGCAATAAAAGTCATCTACAGAAAATCCTGGATTAGCAAATACTTTAATGTAGATACATATTGCGAAGAAGGCGTTGTTTTTTTCTTTGATAACTCAACAACTGCAAAATGTCGGTTTCTTTCAACACGATTTAAAGTTGGTCTAGACTTACCCGAGATCACCAGACTCTATTTTAAACCGGACACCTTTTGGCAAAACTCTGTATACCCCTCAGGCTTTCACATTGAATCATACTATCTAAGTGATGTTTTGCATGGAATTCAGTGTAATAACGCTCCGGGAACAAAAACAGTATTGTATGATCCTCCATATCTTCTTGTTTACAAAACACATGGAACCACTTCACCAAACTATTTGTCCTTTACTGATTATAAAAAACCTAATTCTGAATCCTCTATTTTGGCTATACTTCGATATGATGATGATAAATTAATGTTGAAAAAAGAATGTGCCACAGAAATACTTTTACCGTATCAAGGAAATCTTTGTCTTAATGAAGTGTTGGAATTTACCTTACGTGACTCTAAAAACAAATTAGTTCAAGTGTCTGATAAATCCCAACTCTTTATTTTGCTCACTATACTCTGAATATTGCAGAAAGAAAAAAATGGCTGTCGAGCAACAAGAATCTACTGAAATGTTGATATACAACTTTGACTATCCCATGTTAAAAGAAAGTGGTCAAGTTAAAATCAGTGACAAAATCGTTGTATTGCAGTTTCCAGAAAAACCCACAATCTATGTCGAAGGTTCTATAAAAATTCGACGTAATATAACCCTATATATTGAAAATAGTCATTGTTTTTCTTTTGACTGGATACCTATGCATAGTTGGATGGATTATTGTCGTGTCAAAGATATGTTTGAAAAAGCTCTTCAAGCCTACAGTAATTTAACAGGAAACACAAACTTTTCACCTCACACTTTTAATTGTTCCCCAGAGAAATATTATGAATCAGTAACTACAAGTTTTACAGCCAACACCTTTTCTCTCAGTTATTTTGAACACCTTTTAGATACTTGTATTCAATTGTCTGTAGTGAACACAGAATGTAATGAAAAAGAAACACCCCTTCATTTCCAACTTTGTATTGGAAAACATATTGTTTTTTGCACTGAACGTGATCTAAAGTGTGTAAACCAAGCATCAAATGTTCATTTTATTGTACAATTTATCCTTCATAAACTTTTCAGTATATCTTTATAATTTTCAGAAAATATGTACTCATATGAACTAAACACCTTTGGACCTCAATTGCAAGACATTGTGTCCGAAGCTCACAAACATTTAGGTAAAAAAATCTTTGTTATCGTTTTAGTACTTTCTTCAACTAAAAAAACTAATACACTCTTTGTTTAGATCAATGTCAAACCTGTGACAGAAATGGAGGTCCATCTAAAGAATCTATGGACCACAAATATGTCCAGTTCATCGAACGAGAACTTCTGCCTGAACTGAATCTGCTGGCATCAAAGTATGCAAAATGGTGGACTTTCAAACCATTTTCCCTTTTAAATGCATACCTCAATGACCATGAAATCGTACTGGATAATTATTTTAGCCTTGATGAACTAGAAGAAAAAGTTATAAGAATGCTTAAGAATGGTTCTCAGTATTTTAACAGCGACGTTATTGTACTAATGGATGAAGAACAACAAAAAGTATTTGATTCCTGGTATATTTTTGTACCAGATATTGTCAAAGACCATCTTATAAATCATGTAGATGCTGCTCCAGATGAAATATGTAAAGCCCTTCAAAATAAGCATATGACTGAAAATTTCTACATCGAATCACCCATGGATATTATTTACAAAGATCCTTCCTCGGTCTTCTGGCTGCCTCCTTTCCTCGATTTTGCTATTAACAAGTCTACTGGTAACGTGTACTCCTGGAACAGATTGCTCTTTATATTTACAGAATTTTGTCTCAATAACACCGATTTCTTTACCCGCCACAGTGACAGCATCATAAGCATCAATGAAAATACATTTTTGACTTCACTTTTCGGCTTCAAATATTTTCACCTATCTCAAATAGAAACTATATTAAAAAAAGCAGCCAAATTCCTTGGAAGGAAAAATAGTATAATTCAAAACTGTCATTTCATAAGACATAACCCTTCATTCAATGTAACATCAGCTAAAAATCATCCTAATGTATTTACGTTTATTGACGACATTATCAACAATAATAATAGTCTCATGCCTTCGGTTTCTTCTGGATTATACATTTAATCGTATTTCAGACTAAAATGAACATTCACCAAGAAGACTGCTCTTGCTGCCGATGCCTCAAACATTCTAAATGTATTAAAATACTCAATCCAAGATGGACATGCCTGATGCCTAATAGAATTAATGAAATTATAATTGGACCTTTGGACCCTCTTCAAGCTGATTGTCTTCTAGAAGTGAAAGAAAAACTCGAAAACCCATTTAAAATTGTCAACAAATATGTTTATCCTAATTACCTCACTCGTATCATCACTCTAACTGTAATTTCACCAACACCTTTCATCATCAAACCAGGCGACCTACTGGCATCGTTCTGCATTGTCACCACAGAACAAGCCCTTGAAGAAATCGATGGTAAATTCACTTTAAAAAATCTTTTATTGATATTTATCAATTTTCTATTGATTATTTATTTTTAGACATCTTTTATTCTGACTCGGAAGAAGAATAAGAAGAAGAAGAAGAAGAAGAAGAAGAAGAAAAAATTCTTTTAGATTATTCTGTAAACCATTTTTACTGGACAGAATGATTATGTATCATAAGCTTTAAGTTTTACCATTACACTCTAATAACAGAGTTCTCTCCAACTTTTCAGATCTAACATGTCTTGCTCTGCCTGCATTGAAAATCCAAAAAAATTCTTGGCTACCTCTACACATCATCTCATTCTTCAGAAAAATCTCCCTACCGTCTACGATGACGAATTTTTGGGTAAAAATCTTTCAAATTATTATTATTATTATTATTATTATTTTTATTATTATTTTAATACTTTTGTTATTATTATTTAGATGCGTTACTTCAACACATCTGGAGAAGCAACCGAAAATGTTTCCCAAATTTCCAGAACTTGGTAGAAAAACTACAAATAACAGCCAGAGAAACTCGCAACAAACAAATAGATACTGTCCAAGTTTTAAAATATATAACATGGACCTTGAACATCAATATCACCCTTGTCAAGATAACCGCGCGTCCTCCTCATAAAACAGGCCACAAACTATTCTGCTTCTGCTACAACTTTCAAAATACCTTCGTAAAAATTTTGAAAGCTCCCAATCGCTTCAAACCAATTCATGTTATTACCTACAAAAAGAAATACTACATTTTAAATGAACCACCAACCATTTTTCCACTTCTTCTGAAGAGAGTTAATCCCGAAGTTCAAATAACATACAAAAATATTTCTGTACGAGCTGATCAGATACTAGATATAGTACAAGGAAAAACGGAACATTTATCATTTCCTTATACAATCAATGTGTACACAGCCTACTCATCAATTGAAAAAACCTCACGTGAAATTGAAAATAATATGATTGGTCAATTTTTAGTTAAAAATACAGCAGAAGTTATTCACGTGTTTCTTACACCAGACATTGAAAATAGTAACATTATCAGAATAAATGCTCTAGAAACTGTGAAACATTCTGTTAAATTTAATAAACACAACCTGTTTGTCAACACTCAAATTACTGAAGGAGATAAACAGAATTTTTTTCGAACCCCTAAAGAAGTCCTTCTGAATCAAAAATCCTGTATTTGTGACCATAAAGAAACTCAACAATATTCTCCATCACAACGAGACCGTAATTTAGGTATTTTATTTCATTCCCTGTAAAAAAATGAAAAAATTTTAATCATGAATTTATTATTCAGTTAGCGGTCAAAGTCTGAAATATCTGCTCTACGAAAATCTAAGTATGTCTATACAATAATTTGAAATGATTTAAAAAAAACTAAACATATGACTTTTAGACTTCACATTACTCTGTGTTTAGAGAGTCTTGGTATGCTAGACGAATCACTGAAAAAAAGGCTTAAAGTGTGCAGTGAAATATCGTTTCTCAGGTAAACGGATTAAAAACTATATTTTTTTATATTGAATTTTAATTATAACACAGAAGCGTTAAAATAACAACTTAAAACAGACAAAAAAAGTAAAAAAATAAAATTGACATTTTTCAGTTATGACACAGAAGCCTTGAATAAACAACTTATACCAACAGAAGGAGCTGAAGATCAACTTTTCACCAATACCTTTGGAGATAGTGAACATAAAAAAATCACCTTGGGTGTACAGCAACTATACATAATCGGTAACATTTCCAAAATTAAATAAATTTGGTCTTTTTAAATTATATTGTAATTTTTTTTTACAGGACTTTATGATGCTATTCCTGTCCAAGAAACCCTAAATATTTTGAAAATTCATCTTCCTTCCGTATTATTCAACAAACTGAAGAAATATGTCACTGCTGAATCCTGTGATGACGTTAGATCACATATGAACTGGAAGTTTTTCCATCAGCAACTTGAAAAAAAAAACCTTGATAGTTGTGCAAGTGAACTGATGAATCTCTTTGAAAATCGAAACATCTCCGAAGATCAAGTGAAAACTTTTCACATCTCAACTAACATGACAAGTAACCTATCTACTGAGCCTACGCCTGACAATACAACTAAAATGATTTATCAGTTTCTTATGGCTATTTATCAAAGAAACGTAATTGCCTCATTAGTGAAATATATTTTGCTGAAAGATATTATTCAAAAATTGGACGCATCACCATTAACGGACACGTATAAAGGAGTGTTTAGTTCCATGTTAAAGCGACTACAAGAAATTATTTTTGAATGTGTCTTAACAGCATTTAATGGGTCAAATTATGATAACTATTTAATTTGCAACCATTTAATTATTATTCTTACTAAACTGAAAGAAAAAATTACCCTGTTTAAAAAAGGTGCTTCTATTTCAACTGTTAAAATAGTTGTGACATCGAATCTGACAAGGTTTCAAAACATACGAAATGCAGAGAAAAAAAACATTAAAAAAACTCCAAATAAATGGATCATGAACCTATATATCAAAGATATTCGAAATTTAGTAGCTGCTAACATGTCTCTAGATAAAATTGGCAAGTTATTTAATCTAAAAGTATCCAAACTATGCTTTCCATACGAAAAAGCCACATCCATAAAGACCCTAAAAACAATCACGAGTTTACATCCAAATGATAACTTATTCTGGCGTGACACATTCTCGAGCAAAGAAACTCCGTTGGAAACAAGACTTGAAGCTCAAGTAATTTTTAATACCCAAGGATTTAAAAATCTCTACCAATATAGTAATTATTATCTAAAACAAGACTGTATACTTTTACATTCTGTTGTGTTAACATTATTCGAAAATTATCTAGTTGACGACATAAATATTTTTCTACGACGAAATTATTCTCAGTCTAACCTTGCATATCAACAGTTTTTCATTGTTGAACCCTCTCGTCAAATTGATCAAGTATTGGCCCCTAAAAAAATTTCCAACACATTTTTTAATTACTTTATAAAACAAGCTGTCACTGGTGGATTATGCACTAGTTTTGTACATGGTAATATCGACAACACCACTGTTATAAATGAACATTTTAATTATTTGGAAAATCCTTGTTTAAATCCTGAAAAATGGCCTAATTTTAACAATCTTAAACAATGGAACAAAGCTTTTTCAAATACCCCATCTGGAATTAAAACAATAGACATTCGCTCTCTGTACCCAAGTGCAACTGTAAAAAAAATGCCTGTTAATTCCCCTCTTTTCTTCACCAGATGCACCATACATGATGCTGAAGACATACAGCAAAAGACAAAAACTTCAAAAATACATGTTCAAAGTTTCTGTGAAAATGTACGAGAAAATGGTAATTTTAAAACTGATCTTTTTCAATTAATAAATAAACCACCTCGATTTTATAATGAATTTTACGCTTTGAACCATTATCTAGCAACACTGGAAAAGGATATTGAAATTTTACGTTTTCAATCAAGTTTTACAGCCATGGGTCAATTATATTTTGCTCAATTTCCTGTAGATGGATTTTTAGCGTTCAAGAAAAAAAACAACGAAAAGACATTTATTCACCTTATTCAATACCAATCAGTATTTCGTCATGGACATACAAACTCCTGTTTGATACAAAATGATGAAAATCAACAGAAATTAGCTGATACTACTTTAGAAGTTAAAATGAAAATAAAATCACTACTGCAACACTTTGTAAACCATTTTAATCTTAATCAAGTTGAATGGAAATATGTAGAGATTTCAGACTGTGAATACAACCACAAAATACCAAAATATAAAGAAAAAGACGATGCCTCAAAGTATATTAATAAAGACTTCCTATTTCCGTTTAAAAAAGTATACTCTTACCAAGGATTCTTGGACAATATCTTGACCAAAAAACTCACAGGACTGATAGTCGTGAAAGATTTAGAAATAAAAAAAGAAAATCAAAATCCATGTTTTGGCTTTATCATTCAAAAAGCTCAATATGATGCAAAACATTTGTCAGATTACACACAAAAACGACTTTCCCACTTCAATCCTGGTCAAAAAGTTGTCAGCCTTCACAAGAGTTCATCATTCATGGTTATCAGTACAGACTATTTTGTATGGCTATATGAAATGTTTGGATTTGAAAAAACCCCTGATATTTATCACGCTCTACTATTTCAGCAAGCATATTATTTACGCCATGTTGAAAACAAATTGGAAAAAAGAAAAAACCTTAAAGAAGCTATCAAAAATGAAAAAGATCCAGATAAAAAACAAATCTATGAAATTCAAGCAGAACTTATAAAACTCATGTTGAATTCTTGTTATGGATTTACTCTATGCAATTTAACATCTTCGAAATTTAAAACTTTTAAAAACTTGCAAAGGGGTCCTAAGCATATCAGACAAAAACAAAAAATAGCCTCATGTGTACAGCTAAGTGATGGTGTTTTTCTGGCAGAATATAAAACATCCCAGCTTCAAAGCCCTTTTGAAACTATGCTAGGTCACGTTGGATGTTCAATACTTTTTCATAGTAAAATCATTTTTGGGAAACGCTTAAATTATTTAATAAAATTTCTGAATCCAACAAAAGCCCAGCTGTTGTACATGGATACAGACAGTGCCCACTTTTTAATTAAACATGAACGATTTGAAGATAATGTAGACGAAAATTTAAAAAAAGAATTTTGTACTTTATTTAACAAGCATTTTGAAAATGGAGACAAGCTTAGTGGAATTTGGGTTGAAGAAGGCTTTTTTAACTCAGGAACATACATTGGTGAAAAATGTTATGTGTTGTCCAATGAAAATACTACCCTATCGCATATGAAAGGTTTAAATAGTATGTTTCAAAACAAATTTGTGACAGAAAACATTAATCCTATTGAAACACCTAACATTAGTTATCAAATTATGCAAAAATCCTCTGACTTTGCTATTTACAAGACATATATGAATAAAAATTTGTTTTCCAATTATATACCCATAAAAAGATATTTTGTATACGCTGCTGGTAGTCTACCGTTAAAAATAAATTGATTTCAGATGAATCTAAAATGTGATTCTTCTTCACCTCCATCATCTCAGCCACTGTCTGAAAAAGACGAAGCGAAAAATACAAATTTCACCATACAGAATCTTCAATCACGTCTTAATCATCTTCATCAGCTACTAGCAGAACCTCAGAGAATACATCTGCATGGATTTGAATTTCTACGGCTTAACAGTGTGGCCCATGATATCAAACAACGTGTAGATACGTTATTTTTTGAAGCGCATATTCCCTGCAAGTGGAAATTAAATGTTGAATGGAATTATCCATCTCCAACTAAGATTGATGTTCATATCACCTTATTAAATTATATCGTAAAAGAAAGAGTAAAAGAATTACTTGTGGATTTCTTAAAAAATGATTATAACAATATAATATATGATGACTAGTTATTTTTCAGACTCAACAAAATGACAACACCTTCCATCGGAACCTACACGGAAAAAAAAATTGCGAATCAAATTGTTAACCTTATAAAGCGCATTGATGAACTCGAATCACTTATAAAAAATCCACCATTTATTGTATTTTATGGTGTGATGGATATTCCTTCAGAATTTTCGAACGACTGGAAAGCTCAAGTCACCCATATTTTAACTATAAACAATATTAATCCTAACTGGATTCTTAACAAAATCAATCCACACCCAAATAGTGAATACCCTTACTTTGTGACTATTCAGTTTATTTCTCACTGTGTTAAAGAAAAAACTTTTAACATTCTTTCCAAATACCTTGATGTTAACGACTTTGATAGTGTTTACATTACTAAAGATGTCTTGTAATGTTTCAGATAAATATGTCAAATTGTTACAACTTATCCAACCAGAAACTTCTCCATGAAATCAATGTTCTTGACCAGAACATACACTTCTTAAAATGTCGAACCCTTGCTTCGCCATGTATTTCCATTAGTGGATTTGACAAATTACGAATTTGTTCTTTGATGAAACAAACTTCTAAGGAACTCAACATAAATGAAGTGATCCAGAAATTGTTCAGACAACTAAATATTCCCAGCTTTTGGATTCATTCCATAGAAAATCCGCACAACCATATCAGACATAATCATCTTCCTTCCACAGTAAATATTTATCTTGTAACAGATAACATTAAGACGTATGTTTACAACACCCTGCTAAAATATCTCCGACATACTGATCAAAAATCTGTCACTGTAAAATTGATAATATCTTGATAAAATTTCAGAAATGAATGAAGATGAAATCACCATTCCGGGCCCTGTATACATGAAATGGCCGACAAACTACTCATGTCAAGACAGTCCTACACCTGTTCTCCAAATACGATATGAAGGACTGACAACAACCTTACGTTCTCCAAATTCTGCTCTGATAACACTCACAAACAGAACTTCATTCATGATTCCATCTTGTGATTATGCGACAATTTATTTTAATATATTAGTGATTACATCTTTACCAGCTGTAACATTACTGTATGGCAATGAATTTCTATTCAGGCGTGGACTAACATGTGTTATTAATCAGATTCCAACAAATGAAACTTTGCTTAGTATTAAAATATATAACCACAAATCGGAACCATCCACCTTTGAAAAGGAATCCTTACAATTTAATTGTCATACTGTCCTAGCTAAATATGCTTAACATTTTTCAGATGCAATACCTATGTACAACCTGCAACTTCGAAACTGCTACCAGAAATGACTATTTTCAACATCTTCAAACACACGAAGAAAATTACAAAGAATATCCACCAATAAAGCGAAAAATTCCAAAGCATAAATGTTTACTTTGTAATTATCAAACCAACAGAAAAACCCGCTTGAAAGCTCATGAAAAAGATCATTCAAATAACTTTGAATGGAAATGTGCTCAGTGCAACTATAAAACATCTCGAGAAAGTAATCTTTTACGCCACAGCAAAAGTATTCATGAAAAGTTTCGATATTATTGTGATCTGTGTCCTTATAACACAACTCGTACAAACTATTTAAAGGAACATATCAAATTCGTTCACAAAACCAATGAAAAAACTTTGTAATAGAGGAATTTTTATATACGATTGTATTTAAAAAAAATTCTAATAGAAAATGCTACCCAATATCAAAGGAAAACATGTTCACTTTAATCTCATTCCAAATATAATTTATGAAAATGAAGATATTGCGGAGGACTTGCGAAAAAGCCGACAAAGTGACTTTATGCAAAGAAAAGCAGATGCTATCCGTTTTGAAAGACTTCTTTCTCCCATTTTGTCTTTACAACATCGGACTAAAGTATGGAATAGATTATATAATACATGAAATTTCAGAAAAAAATGATAAAATGTTATCATTTTTCAAGAATTTCCGGTATGAAAAAGAAAAATGACGAAGGAGGATATGCCTTTTGGTCTGAACACTATCAATACCGTGGAAAATCATTCAATATCAATCCACAAACCCATGTGATGATTGTGCTCTGTGACAATTGCCGTGAAAATCATTTATACAGTGATCAAACCTGTGAACTAGTCTACAACCCAAAAGGACAAATACAAACCATTTATTTATTTAATGTTGAAATTTATGGAGATATATGGATTGATGATAAACAAACTATAGGAACTATTTTTTATAAATATCCTGGCCTCATATACGCTCCTGGTAAAATAATTAATGATCAAGAATTCTTTACCAATGTTACCCAAAATCTAAAAATGAAAAGTTGTATAAAAAGATATTGTATTTTTAGCCCCACAAAAAAACCTCTCATCAACATACACCGTAAAGACACTGACAAACAAATTCTTTGTAATCTAGAATATGGTTGGACTTTTTTCTGTGTTTGTCACCCCTTTCAGCATAAAACGTATTCTTTCTTTACAACTTCAAAACACAGTCTAATTTCTGTAAAATGTAGCAATCCTGTTATTTGTCAATACTTTATTTTTTATGAAAAAAATACACCTCCTTCACTATTTAATCTAAGCCTTTCAAGTGTCGTCCAGAACAACCTTAATCATACCCTGGATAAAACAATATGTGAAAAAACTCCGAAATGTCATCAACACCATTTATTACCAACTGAAATGAGACGCTACAATATCCATTGCACCGGCAATGGTGAATACTCACCTTTGATATCGAATTGGTAAAAAGATTGTCATTCAATTGTCAAGTACCTAATTAGCGTCAACAAATATAGTGAACAATTTTTTATTGTTATTGTATGAATATCAATATTATCTTTTAAATTTGTCCTTTTTTCAGATTATAAAAATGTCAAAACATTCATCAGAAGATCGTCCACCCGCTTATGACAGCCAGATATTTCTCCCTTCTGGAATCAAACATGACAATTACTACAAAAATGCAATGACAATTTCAATTGTTTATCTAAAAACAGCTTGTTTACTTTTCTTATTTAGTGGATTTATGTTATGGTTTTCAATTTATACTACTTGGCAATTTTTACATATAACAAATAATGATATGGTTAAAAATCAATGTTACAAATACATTACAAATGCCACTGGAATACTCATTAAAAATCCATGTGGCAAATTTATTGCTAATAACTCTGAAATAGTTATTAAAAAATTTTTTGGATCCACTTAAAATTTTGTTTATTCAATCAAAAAATAATTTATACTAACCAAATAACATGCTACTTTCAGAAAACACAATGGAAACCCCTAACCATACAGAACCAAGAAAACCTCTTCTAGAATATGGAGTATTCTGGCCGGATATATATACAAATTTTGTCATAGATTTTGTTAAACCAGGAAACGAAAACGCTTTATCATACAGTCTTTTTGGTCTTATCGAAGAATGTACAGAATTTATCCAAGTCATAGATAAACCTGATGACTCGAAAGAACTTTTACTAGAAGCTGGAGACATTTTATATTATGCTGTGCTAACAAGTACAAATATAAGGAAAGATGATCCTGACACTGATCCTTGGCCTAACTTCTTCTTAATTGATGAAAGTTCTAAAGAGAAAAATATAACATTTAATGAAAATGCAAAGAATCAAATGTTACTTGATATACAAAAATTGGCAAAAATTGGTACAAAAGTTTACAAACTAAAAACCAATTATGAAGAGTACAAAACGATTGTTCATCTTATTATTTCTAATATTATTAAAATTGTAACTCAAAAAACTCAATGCAATCTCTTATATATTGCTGAAAAAAATATAGAGAAACTTATAAATAGAGCCAACTTATCGGTGTCTAAATGGTCATGATACAAATTATGTAAAATTTAATTCATTGCTTGTTTTTTTCATAAAAAAATGCCAGCTCGAACCCATGAAACAAGAACTCAAATCAGCAGCCAACTTAATTGTTCATTTACTTAGACTGAATAAAAACTGTCGTATAAGTGAAGCGCAATTGAAAAAATTTCGAAATTGTCTTATTGAAAACATTTATCGTCGATGTCGAGACCACTGGTTTCCTGACGCGCCAGAAAAAGGCAGTGGCTACCGATCTCTACGATTCTATGAAATAAAAAAAGATTCTTGCTTAAGTCAAGCCTGTGAAGCTGCCAAACTGAAAAAAGAATTCGTACAAGAAATGCTTCCAAATGATTTAATGATATGGATTAATCCACTTGAAGTCCTCTATCGAATTGGAGAAGATAGTTGTATTTGTATCTTGTATGACCACACTAGCACAGAACCTTGGAATCATAAAGCGTTAATTAATAAATCTGACAAAAAAAAATCTGTTAAAAAAAACCAAATAAATCCGTTTGCTGTTATGAAAGAAAGTAAACAAAGTAAAAAAAAAGATCCATTAGAGGAAATAGAATATAGACTGAAAACAAAAAGATCAATCAGTCTTGAACTGTTAGCAGCCTATGCAAAGTCATAAAGATTTAAACCCTTTAATTTTTTTTTGAAATCACCTAAACAAACTTTTTCTGTTTTAAATTAATACTTAATTATTACAAATTTCTAAAATTTACTTTTTTAACAGCAAGCTTATTATGAATGAATTAATCCAAAAACATAATTATTTAACCAACGATCTGTCTGCAGAAACAACACAATTTCTTTCTATATTCTGTCCTGTGAAAGAAAAAAACATTAAAATTATCTGTAAAACTAGTGACTATTACAAAGCTATATATGGAACTTACTTAGATACTAACGAACTTTCAATCTCTGTAAAATATGGTTGGACTATTTTCCATATTTGTCAGTATCACTCTTTGATTTTTCATAACTGGAATTTATATACAAAACCTTTTAACGAAATATTACCTATTCCATGTCATAAAAATCATTTTAAAATGTTCATCCTTTATGATAAAACAATACCTCCTTCTCTTTTTAACCTGTGCATGTCCAGTTTATTCCAATATCAATTGAACATTGTTCTGAAAAAAAACAAATATATTCTACCAACAACAATATGTCAACAAGCTCCTCCTTGTCACATTTATCATATAGATCCATTTCATATCAGATCACCACATGAATGTTATTATTGTCGTAATAAAAAACCGAATTCAACTTTTATTTATGATTGGTAATATCTTTATAATTCATTACTGTTATTTCATGCTCCTAATAATGTTTCAGATAATGTCTAATATACCCAGTATTTGGCTGATAAATCTCAACGGAGGACCGGCAGTTCTTTCAACTTCAATGCGACTGAACCCTAAAAAGAAAATACGTCTACATATTGAAACTCAACAACAAATACATAGAATTAAAAATTGCTGTGGAAAAGTGAATAAATCATATGATTTTCAAATTTATTATTACGTTCAAAACAACTGTACAAAAAATACTTTCTATGCTGAAAAACACACTTTATTAACAGATATTCTTAATAATCCACTGCTGTCTTCATATGTGCGACTGTGTAATCCCCTCCAAAAACCTCCGGAGAAGTCCAACATACAGTTTGATGAAAACAATGACAAAGCTATTGAAGACAATCATATTCATGATGATGAATTTCTAAGATGTAGTTGCACCTCTGATGGAGATACCGGAAATGGTGAATGGATGTACATGCAACCTCAAACTTTTAGTGCTAATGAAATCTCATCTATGACTTTCCAACAAAACAGTGAAAATAAAATTTAAAAAATCTTTAAATAACCACCAATCAGTACCCCTCACATTTGAAAAATAATTCTTGGAACTTATTTTTAAATTTGTGTCTTTTTTCAGTTTTATAAAATGTTATATTCAGATGAAGAAGCAGAACATACTTGGACTCTTCCCGAAGATTGCGAAATTCTTCATGTTATCGTAATGGGTCAGCCTAGTGACCTATTTTTATCATTTTACATTGTTAGCCCAGAGCTACATACAAAATTTGAATGGAAACTATTTGAAGGCATACAATCATTGTGTACACTTGGAAAACCATTTAGAATCTTTATGGATTGTTGGTGCAATGGTAGGCATCCTTTAAACAAATACGAATTGACATTGGATCATTCGTTTCCTAAAGGTCATTATCTTATAAAATATATCTATAAAGAAATACCTTTTCGAGATGTTGCTCCACCCCCAACTCTTTCTACTTTTGCTGCAATTGCAGTACGTACAAATTTACTTACAAACATGGCTCCTCCAGGAATAATCAATCTTTTGGGGGCTCACCGACACATTGTTATCAGTACTCCTAACACTACTCCTACATGCAATCTTTTAACTTGTGTTTACCAAAAAACTATTCAAAACCTTAGACATAAACTTTCAATGAATGGATTGTGATTTTTAAAATGTGTAATAATTATTTTCTGTAAATATTTCAGATGCAATACCTTTGTACATCATGCGACTTTCAAACCATCGAGAAAAAAGAATACGTTCAACACCTTAAAACACATGACAAAAATTCTAATACAAGAGAACCCCTACAAGGAATAACAGCTGCTGCCCTCCTTTTCTTCCTATTCATAGTGATAATGAGCTTAACGCTGCTGGACATCTTTATAAACACTGTCGCGTTAATAAAAAAAAGCGGATGGTGGTTTTTCAACATGATCTGGACCATATTATTCTCAATGTCTGCAACAACAATGCATTGGATTGAAAGAATTAAACATAAGCCTTAAAACATTTTAGATGTAATACCTTTGTACATCGTGAAAAATAAAATTTGAAAGAGCTCATGACTGTGTCTTTTTATTGGATAATTAGGGCGGGGTGTAATTATAGGGGAGAGGTATTTAATAACAATCCTGAAAACCATATCACTTTTGGAGGTGTAAAATGCATATAATAAGCCCCCCCTCCTTCTGCCTGAGTGGCCTGTTAAATAAGCCAAGGCTTCGCTCAAAAAAAAAATTTTTTGATTTGGGCGAAGCCTTGGCTTATTTAACAG
>Ga0208087_1000055_pt1 | contig 19339 bp, 20 predicted proteins | sample LakMenEpi29Oct10_FD_150745 | JGI IMG/M metagenome (GOLD analysis project Ga0208087, IMG submission 150745) | Freshwater microbial communities from Lake Mendota, WI - 29OCT2010 deep hole epilimnion (SPAdes) | ecosystem: Environmental > Aquatic > Freshwater > Lake > Epilimnion/Euphotic zone ... | reverse complement strand
CTATGTGAGTTGCCGCTTCAGTGCCTCCTGCGGTGGTTCGATTTGCCCGGGGGCTTGCGATTTTTGGTGGGGCCGGCGGGGCTGTGTGTGGGGATTTTTTTCTTCGCGTGTTTTTTGGCGGGCGGAGTTTTTGAATTTTTGGGTGTTGCGATGCCTTTGCCGGTGGGCGGGCCGGCGACGCTGAAGTCGACAAAGCGTTTTTCGCGATCGATGGCGGTGACCGTGAGCGGGACGCGCATGCCGAGTTGAATCACGATGCCGTTACTCGAGACCCATGCCATGCGGTGGGCTTCGAGGCGCCAGCGTCCGGCGGGCAAGTCTTCGCGTTTGACCACACCGCGAATGCCCATGTCGGGGACTTCGACCATGAGGCCCATCGGGCGTACATCGGTGACAAGTCCGTGGAAGATGTGCGGGTCGTGCATTTCCGCGACGCGCGAGAGGTAATCGAATAGTTTGATTTGTTTCGTTTCCGTCTCGGCTTCGGCCGAGGTGCGTTCGGTGTCGGAAATGTGGCGTGAGATCTCGCGCATTTCCGCTTGTGGCGGAGTGCGGTCGTGCTTGTGCGGAGGGTTTTCGAGCAGCGGTTGGAGCGCGCGGTGGACGATGAGGTCGGCGTAGCGCCGAATGGGGCTGGTGAAATGGCAGTAGTCGCTTTTGGCCAGGCCGTAGTGGCCGATCGGTTCGGCGGAATAAGCGGCGCGTTTGAGGCTTTTAAGCAGGCCGAGCTTGATGATGTGTTCGGCCGGTGAACCTTTGGATTCGTCGAGCAGCTTTTGGATGTGCGCGCGGTTGGTGAGGTCGCCGGGGCGGTAGCCGTGGAGGATGGCGGTCTCGGTGTAATCGACGAGTCGCGATGGATCCGGATCTTCGTGGATGCGGTAGATCGAGGGTTTCATCCGGTGGCGAAGCACGCGGGCGACCGCTTCGTTGGCGGCGAGCATGCATTCCTCGATGAGTTGATGGCTTTGGATGTGCTCGACCGGATCGGCTCCGCAGGCGCGGCCATTTTCATCGAGGCGAATTTTAATTTCCGGCATTTCGAGATCGAGGGCACCGCTTTCGAAGCGTCTGCGGCGCATCGCGCTGGCGAGCCTCCAGCCTTCCTTGACCATCGGCACGAGCAAGGGGTCCGAGTTTTCCGGCGCCGCTTTGCCGTCGAGGATCTCTTGCGCTTGTTCGTAGGAAAGTTTCGCACGGCTGTGAATCACCGCGTCGATAAAGGTCGTGCGGGTGATTTCGCCATTGGCGGAAATTTCCATGAGCGCGCATTTTGTCAGGCGGTCGACATCGGGCTTGAGCGAGCAGATGCCATTGCTGAGCTCCACCGGAAGCATCGGCAGCACTCGGTCGACGAGATAGGTTGAGTTGCCGCGCTCGACCGCTTCCTTGTCCATGGCGGTGCCGGGCTTGATGTAGTGCGAGACATCGGCGATGTGCACGGCGAGCAGCCAGCCGTCGCGTTTTTTCTCGAGCCAGATCGCATCGTCGTGGTCTTTCGCATCGGCGGGGTCGATGGTAATCACAAGGCGGTCGCGCCAGTCCTTGCGGCGAGCGATTTCCTCGGTATCGGGTTCTTCCGGCACGCTGCGTGCGGCAGCGAGCACTTCATCGGGAAACGAGGTGCGCAGGCCGAAGCGATGGATGACCGAGTTCATGTCGACGCCAGGATCGCCGGGCCAACCGAGGACCTCGATGATGCGGCCGCGCGGCGGGTGGTTTGGATCATCCCAATTTTCCACATCGACGACGACCAGTTGGCCGGGCTGCGCGGTGGTGTCGCCCGTAATGTCGACTGTGCCGTCGATGGCCTTATCCTGGCACTCGACCCAGCCGAACTTGCGGTTTTGTCGGTAGGTGCCGACGAGGCGGCCCGACCTGCGGGCGAGAACTTTTTCGACGCGGCCGCGGATTTCGTCGGGCTGTGTGGGGAAGAGCTCGCCGCGAGTGCGCGGGAGGCGCTTGGGGCTGGGTTTGGCGATGGAAATCATCACGCGATCGCCGTCGAGGGCGGTACCGCAATCGCGGCGCGGGACATGGATGCGCGAATTCGCGGCGAGGTCGATGCCGGTGGCGAGGTTCGAGTCGTCGGTGGCATCGGAAAAAAAGAAGGCATGGCCTTTCGGGTGAAACTTCAGCGTGCCGACGAGCGAGTTGCCGCCCTGCGCGCGCAGCAGGTAGCAGGATTTTTTACCTTCATGAATGTGGCCGGCATCGACGAGGCCTTCGATCGCCTTGCGGAGCTCGGCGCGTTGGTCGCTGGCCACCTTAAGCTGGCGGGCCAGATCCGACTTGGTCATCGGCTGGGACGGATGCGCCCGCATGTGGGCAAGGATCGCGTCGCTCAAAAATTTGCGGGTCATGGACAGATTGTGCGCCCCGCCCCGCCCTCCCGCAACGGCAAAGCGACATGAGCCAAGGAAACAGTTGCGATGAAAAGGGATCAGGTTTAAGAATCCCTGTGTCGCAAGAATGACTTCCGGCGGCATCTCGGGTTGTCCAATCGCTCGCCACAATCACTTCCAATCCAATTCATCATGAAAACCCAATCCGTGCGCGCCGTTCGCGGCTTCACTCTCGTCGAACTTCTTGTGGTCATCACCATCATCGTCATCCTTGCCGGTGCCGGATTTTCGGCCGGTAATTCAGCGATTCAAAAAGCAAAGAAAACCACCTGTCTTGCCGCCGCGACAGCGATCGAAAGCGCGGTCAACAATTTCTACACCGAGTATGGAAGCATGCCGAGTGACGAGTCGACGGATACGGTATTTGTGACGGATGAAGCAGCAGGCATTGACCTGCTCAAAGCATTGCTCGGCATGGACAAGACATTGAATCCCCGCGGCCTCAAATTCCTCTCGGCCAAGGAAGGCAAGTCCAATAAGAACGGCTTGATCTACAACTCTTCTAGCACCGATGTCTCCGGCATGTTCGACCCGTGGGGTGGACCGTTCAATGTCATGATGGATCTCGATTACGATGAGAAGCTTGTGGGTGTGCAGCCCAAGGGAGCTGGCAACTCACCAGCCAATCTTAACGGCCGTCGCGTGGCGGTCTGGAGTGATGGTGCCGACGGAATCTCCGCCTCGGGTAAAGCGGCCGACGACGTAAAGACCTGGGGTCAGTAAGCCGGTTTCGGGATCAGCGCACGACCTCGGTGCCGATGCCGCCATCGGTGAAGATTTCCAGCAGGAGCGCGTGAGGTTGGCGGCCGTCGATGAAGTGGACCTTGCGGACGCCGGCGTTGAGGGCGTCTATGGCGCTGCGGATTTTCGGGATCATGCCGCCGGAGATCGTGCCGTTGGCGATCATGCTTTCGGCGTCCTTGCGGTTGACCGAATGGATAAGAGATGAGGGGTCCTTGGGGTCGGAGAGCAGGCCTGGAACATCGGAAAGGTAGACGAGTTTCGCGGCCCGAAGTTCCTTTGCGAGAGCGGCCGCAGCGAGGTCGGCGTTGATGTTGAGAGGTCGGCCGGTGGCGAGTTCTGCCGCGAGCGGTGAGATGACCGGCACGATGCCGGCCTGGTGGGCGGCATCCATGTGGGCGAGTTGGCAGCCGACGACTTCTCCAACGCGGCCGATGTCGACTGCTGCGCCGTCGGGGCCGATGACCTTGGTTTTTTCGCCGAGAAACACATCGTTGCCAGGGATGCCGACGGCTTTGCCGCCAAACTCGCGGATCATTTGAACGAGGTTCGGGTTGATTTCCTCCGAGAGCACGCGGGCAACAATGTCGATCGCCTCATCTGTTGTGACGCGGAAGCCACCGAAAAATTTCGCCTCAAGCCCGGCCTTTTCCATGGCGGCGGAAATCGCTTTGCCTCCTCCGTGAACAATAATCGGGTTGATGCCTGCGACTTCGAGAAAGACGATGTCGCGCATCACCTTGGCAACGAGCTCGGGATCCTCCATTGCGGATCCGCCCATTTTGATGAGGAAAGTTTTACCGCGAAATGCCTGGAGGTAAGGCAGTGCTTCGATCAAGGCATTGGCTTTGTCGATCGGGTTCATGGTTTTTTGGGTTCGGGAATAATGGATGAGATGATGAATGCCGCAGCCACGGAAGCAAGCGCGGCAAGGCCTGGCAACCAGGTAGTGGCGAGTGATGCGGCGATGAATTGTGCAGCAATGAGCGAGCCAGCAATCGTCAGCAGCATGACATTTCTTGGAAAGGTGGCGAGGGCGGAAGTGGCGGAAAGAATGAGTGCGACGATGATGAGCAAAGAAAGTTCGCGCGGATAATCGAGTCGTTTGCAGGTAAATGCCTGACGCGTGCCGGCATCGGAAACGATCGATGAGACCACCTGCGGTACTCGTTCCGAAAAGCGGAGCGTGGCGGGGTCGGCGGCGCTGCGGGCATCGAGCACGATGAGCGGCGCTCGCGGATTGCGCTGCAGAAGACTGGTATCGGAATCGATGAGCTTGGCGGCGGGGATTGGCACTGGCGCCGATGTCCTTGATGCATCGGAGATCGGGCGACCGAAGGCATCGATGGGAAGAATCGGCCCTTGCGGGCTGAGGGCGATCGAGCTGCCGCAGTGGACCTTAATGCCGTCGATGGGCAGTCCGAGTTGCTGCGCGGCGACGACGAGCGGAAATGCGAAGACCAGTCTGTCGTCCCACCGCGCGATGAGCGGGGCGGTTTCATCTTCCGATTGTGAGTCGAGGCTTTGAAATCCGGCCATGGTGTTTTCGCGACCGAGAATGGTGCCGCGCACAGCGATGCGGTTCACGACTGGAAGCAACGAGCTGTCACCGATCACTTCGGTCATCGGTATCGATGCGCGGAGGAATGCCGACGGCATCGCTTCACTGGTGGTACCGCGGCTGAGCGGTGCGGCCATCGTGACGGATTCGAAGCGACCGATGGTTTTTGCGAGGGCGGTGAGACCGATGGTGTCGGGTTCGTCCCATGCGAAGACGGCGGCGATGGAGGTATTTTTTTCGCCGAGGCGATGGAGATTGTTGAGTAGCACTGCGACATCGATCGGCGATGGCGGGAAATTTTGGAACACGCCATCTGGGTCATCGTCGATGGCGATGATCACGGGCGAAACGATTTGTTTTTTGGAAGATTTTGCGACCGATGTTTGCAGGCTCCATGGTTCATCGTGGCTGCCGGTGCCGGATACCAGCCATGGCGGGTTGATGACGCTGGCGGCGATGAATTCGAAGCCGCTGCGATCGGCCTTGGTGCCGGGCACTTGTTTCCAGCACGCAAGTGCGGCGGCGAGTGCGGCAATCAACACCCAGAGCGGGCGATGGATCAAAATTTTCACGGTTGCGGAATCGCGGCGAGCACGGGGGCGAGCGGCGCCTCGAGAGGGGTTTTGGCGGTGGCTTCGCCAAGCAGGCGTGCGGCGGTGGCGATGTGCGGACGGTACCATTCGTCGCCGCGGTTGCGCAGGATGTTCGCGTAGGCACCGAGTGCCTGCATGAGTCGTTGGGCAGCGCACTGATGAAACAGCGAAGCTTCCGGGCGTTCTTCGGCGATGTCTTCCCAAAGCTCCAGCAGAGCCTCACGTTCGTCGGCGCTGTGATCGAGATAGGGGTCAAAAATCAACGACGCGAGATCGTACTCTTGCCTGCCGCGACGCAGGCCTTGGAAATCGATCATCCAAATTTCACCATCCTTCACCAAGAGGTTTTGCGATTGGAAGTCGCGATGCACGAGGTGGCGCGCAGTGGTTCCGAGGCTTTCCGCCAGCGAGCTGAAAATGGGATTGTTGCGAAGCGGATTAGCATCCATGCCGAGATGGTCCTCGACGAGGTGTTCGAAGAAATACTCCTGCTCCCAGCGGTAAAGCTGCGCGTCGAATGGGGGCATGAAATGGAAATCCTTGGGAGCCTTTGCGTAAAACAGTCGGTCGACTTGCTCGAATGCCGAGCGGTAGAGCGGCAGGCGTGTGGAAAAGGGTTGATCCTTGAGCGAGAGCAGATCGGTGTCACCGAGGTCCTCGACGAGCGCGACGCGATGGCGCGAGCGGTCGTGGATGATGGCAGGCACTCGTAGTTTGGCCTGTTTAAGAAATTGTGCGATCGGAACAAATTGTCCGTTGTCCTCGCGTTCTTCGGTCCAGTGGACGCCGATGAAGGTTTCTTGATTCGGCGCCTTGACTCGCACGATCGTGCGGCCCGACGCGCCGCGTTTGATGGGGACGAGTGTGATGGGCACGGTAGGGTCCACGCCGAGGAATTGACGGGCGGTGGAGAGGATCGCTTCAGTTGGCATGGGCGGCCCCACAATAGGGTGGAAAATCCTCTTTGTGCCAAGGGAAAATCCGCCGCTCACTCGTGGTGATAAAACCACAGCAAGACGAGCAGGCCGGTGCCAATGCCCCACAAAAGCCAACCGTTTGAAACGAAGTAGGGGTAAGCCATCAAGGCGGCCCCGATTGCGCGCGGTTGCCACAAATCGAGTTTTTTTCCGTAGGAAAATGCCCCCAAGCCGATCATGCCAAAAATCAGTCCGGCGAGCAGGTTGTAGGGATCGAGGCTCATGGGGGCAGTAATGCAGCCTAAACACGCAAGGCTACGAATTCAACTCATCATGATTTTTCCCAATGTCGGCTTGTGTCGCCGCATGAAAGATTCCATTTCAAGGGCATGCGATTGCTGCTGATCGGTCACGGATATCTTGGCGCGGCGATTGCGCGGGTGTTTCGCGAGGCGGAATGGGAGGTGCGACCTTTTTCGCTCTCAGGCGGCGAGGGTTCGCTGGCCTGCGATGTGGCGGACCGTGCGGCGGTGGATCATTTGCCTGCTGCGGATTTCATCATTCATTGCGCGGCATCCGGTCGCGGCGGAGCCGAGGCTTACCAGCGGGTGTATGTTGATGGCTGTCGCAACCTGACGGAAAAACTTCCCGGTGTTCCGTTTTTGTTCACTTCGAGCACTTCCGTGTATTCGCAGACGGATGGTTCGGTGGTGAGCGAAGAAAGCCCGACCGAGCCTGATCGCGAGACCGGCCGCTTGTTGTTGGAGGCCGAGCGCATCACGCTCGATACCGGTGGTGTTGTTGCGCGGCTGGCGGGAATTTACGGGCCGGGCCGAAGCGTGATTCTGCGGAAATTTTTATCGGGCGAGGCGATGATAGAGGAGGATGGGCGGAGGTATCTGAATCAGATCCACCGAGATGATGCGGCGCGGGCAATTTTGCATTTGGCGACAAACAGCGTGCGCGGCGGAATTTTCAATGTTTGTGATTCAAAGCCACTCACGCAGTTGGAGTGTTACCAAAGGCTCAGTGAAATTTTCAACCGTCCGCTTCCACCAAGTGGCCCGCGTGATCTTGAGCGCAAGCGCGGCTGGACGCACAAGCGCGTGTCGAATGACAAATTGCTCGCCAGCGGATGGCGTCCGCAATTTCCCTGCTTCACTGATGCGGTCGGAAGCATCGCGCCGACCTTGTAAGGCGCATGCTGTGTGGCCCGAAAAACGAACGGCTGCGGCGGGATTATTCCGCCACAGCCGCTAGTCTTGACCGGTGGTTTTTTGATTCCCCGGTCGCATCGGGGGGAGATTTTTCAGTTTTGCATCGAAGGAGTCATAGAACGCGTGTCTTTAACCGTATCGATTGAGCTCTCACGATACCCTTTCGGGCTCGCCTGACCATAGGGAGTATGTTGCATCGCGAGTAGGTGGGAATGCGGAGTTGGCCTAGGGAAATTACCTATGCTTGGTGATCGGCCCGAAAGAACCGAACCATTCGATCGACGGTGGTGTTGCAGAAATGTGAGGTCGTAGAATGGAATTTTCACGGCATGTAATATGGATAGACGGAACCTGGAGGTGCTGCCTTGCGGTAGCGCGAATGAAGGAAGGTGATGATGTCGGTCAATTGGGTGACGCTCATCGCGTCGTTGAAAGATGGCATGGGCGAAGGCGCTTTTTTGTCATCGGTTTTGTTGGATCGGGCAGCGTATGCGGGTGCGAGGCCGTGCTGCGGTTGGGTGATGGCGGTGACGAGTTCGCCGTAGGATTTCACGCGGCGGACTTCGCCACCGAGTTCGAACTGCACCTCAGTCGCAGCTGTGGGTTTGGGCATTTCCTCACCTGCAACCGTGTGACAGTGGGTGCAATTCATTTCCTGAAACGCCCGGCGTCCGTTCGCCTCACTGCCTTCGGGAAGCCGAAAACCTTTCGCCATGCGTGCCGGACGGTCCTTGCATGATGAGCCGATCGCGATGATGGCAAGCAATGCGGCAATTTGTGGGCTTTTTACCGGGCTCATGGTCTTGTGATCCTATGCCATCGAATCGCGATGCGATATGCGTGCCTGTGATGATTCGAAAAGCGCGAGTCATGCGATGCTGTTGCGCGAATCGCGCATGCGCGGTGGCTCAACTTTCGATCATGCCGATTTCCACCCAGCGGATCGCGTAGCGTGTCAGCTCATTGCCATCGCCAAGGCCGAGCTTTTCGCGAATGTGGGCGCGATGGGCATCGAGTGTTCGCGGGCTGATGCCGAGGCGACAGGCAATGTCGTGATTGCTTTTCGCTTTGCCGATCAGTTCAAAAACCTCCATTTCGCGATCGGTGAGCCGTTCGAGAGGGAAACTCGGTTTGGTCTGCGGGCTTCCCGGCGAGAGCGCTTGCAGGAAATGGGATGTCACAGCGGGACTTGCAAAGACGCCGCCATCGAGGACGGTGCGAATGGCTTTGAGCAGGTGGTCCGGCGGCGCGTCCTTCATCACATAGCCGCGACCACCGGCACGTAGGACGCGCTCGGCATAAAACAGCTCGTCATGCATCGAGAGCACGATGGTCGGAATTTCCGGATAGGTGGCACCGAGATCTTTGATGAGCTCGAGCCCGTTTCGCCCCGGAAGCGTGAGATCGGTGATGACGAGGTTCGGCTTTTCAGCTTCGACCATCGCCAGTGCTTCCTGCACGGAACTCGCGGTGCCGCATACCATCATGCCTGATTCGCTGGAGATTAGTCGGGTCAACCCCTCACGCAGCAGGGGATGATCGTCGACAAGAAGTATTCGGTTCATGGTATATGCTTTGCTACTCTGTGTGTCGTGGTCTCGAATACAAGAAAAATTGTGTGGCATGAGTGTTAGATGTTATCTGAAGAGGTCGAGAAAGCGGTCCTCGAATTCGCCGAAGACCCCTAGGCGATCGAGTTCTTGCTTCAATTCGTATGCGCGGGACTTGTCTTCACGCGCGAACTGAAACAATTGGTCGATGTTTTGGCGTTCTTTTTGTCCGAGTCGTACAGGGTTGCTTTCAGGCGTCGATTGAAGGGCATGTCGCTGCTCGGGTTCGACATTTTCCACGGTGTGCTCCATCCGGATGAGGAAGTCCTCAAGCGTTTTTTCGACATTATTTGCGTGGGTTTGCAGTTCGCCGAGGTCGAGGTCGATGCCGGCCATGACCGAAAAAAATTCGAGTACCGCAAGGGATGCTTTGGGAAATGGGATTTGCGAAAACACATGCGGGATCTCGCCAAGCAGGCAACCGCCCGAGAGTCCACTGCCAGCGGCCATGCCGAGCAGCACGCCGTTGAGCCCGCTGATGGTTCCGCTTTCGAGCAGATTGAGGTCGAGTTGTTTGAATTGTGCGAGCGTGTCGCGTTCGATTGCGGCACCAAAGACGCGTGATGGGTTTTTGGGGCGCATCTGGGTGGCCATCGCGGCAAAGGTGAAGACGCGGGTGACGCCGAGCAATTTTGCCTCTTCGATGAGCCGCCGGCAAAACGCGGCACCTTTGACCGGGGGCTGCGCCTCGCCGATGAAGACGATCAGATCATGATTCTTATTGGGATCGTTCCAAAGAAAAAGACGGCTGCGCGGAAGCCTGCGGCTGACGATGAGCCCGTCCTTCACTTCGATGTGCTCAAGGTCGAAAAATTCCGCGGCAGGAAATTCGATGAGCAGATGCATGCCCAGTTTTGCCATCAGGTAATAACCTGCGCTGATGGCCACGCCGCTCATGCCCGGCCATGCGGCAACAAGCCATGGGTCGTGGAGTTTTTCTTCTTCGGGCATGCTCGTCAGTCGCTGGTCGTGTGAATGGATTTTTTGAAATGGCGATACCTTCACACGCACTGCGCGCATGATAGGTCATCTGACCGCAGTACGGAGAAAATCAAAGGAAACGCTCCTCCATCTCAGGCAGCGGACAGCGGGTGAGGTCGGAGCTCACCGTGTATTCGAGCGACTGGCGCGCGTCGACAGGCAACATGCTTTCCAAACGCGGCAGGATCGAGCGCGGCGCGGCGAGCACCCAGATGGGATGATCCTCCTCGCGCACGATATCGCCGATGCGTGCGGCAACGCGGCGCATGGCGTTGCGTTCGATCTCGTCTTTGAGCTCGTGTTCCTCGCCGTAGGACATGCCGCCTTCGACGCCGGCGGCGTTGCCCTGGCTGAAGCGACCCGCTTTGTCGGTGACCCATTCCTGCACCGACAGCACATGCTCTTTTCCCGATTCGGTCGGTTCTTCCAGTAAATGTTCCTGATCGATGGGGTCGAGCCCGGCTTCGCGATATTTCAGCACGCGAATCCGGCCAAGGTTGGCGGCAATGATGAGTTTCTTCATGAAATTGGAAATGATGTGGCACCTGCGGTAGGTGCTGTTTTCCAGTCTCGTTCAGACCATGGCTTCGCGCATGGGAAAAGCTCTGCGCGATATGCTCGTTGCGTATCAGTGAAACAACCTATGCTGACCGTTCAAAATTTTTTGCGACATACGCAAAAAATTTAGCCCTTCCAAAGCATGCGCGCGCCGAATGCCAGTAGCAGGCATCCGAAGATGCGGGTGAGCACCGGGTTGGAGAGAGAACGCATCAGGTCGCTGCCAAACCACGCCGCTACGGCCGAAGCGATGGCGGCAATGATCGCTGTTTTCCAATCGATCATGCCAGGGGAGCGGGCGTTGTTGGCTGTGGCGGCGATCGCTGTGATGATGATGACCGCAAGCGATGTTGCCACGGCTTGCTTGTGATGGTGGCCGAGCAGGCCGACAAACGCGGGCACCATCAGGATGCCGCCGCCAACGCCGCAGAGGGCGCCAAGCAAACCGGCGGCGAGGCCGATGAGAATGGTCAGCAGGGTGAGCTTCACGGTGGTGGAGGGTCAGCGGTTTTTCGGCGCACCTTTTCTTGCGGCGCTGATTTCGACGATAAGCCGATGAAGGATGAGACGGTGGTCGAGGCCGGTGGTGACCAATGATTGGTCGGCCTTGAGCGTGGCTTCCATGATGTGACGAAGGCTTTCGATATCGAAATGCCTTGCGTGTTCGGCGGCGAGAAAGATCGGATAAACATTCACGCCCGATCCGTCTTTTTTGCGCGGCAGCCAAGCGCGATCTATTTCCGGGAGGCGGTTCAGCGCGGCGGTGAATGCGTTGTAGCTGGTGGCGGGCGCCTTGAACTCATCCATGATCAGCCGCGCGAGAAACAGGTTGCGAACGGTATTGATGATCGAGGCTCGCATGATGCCGATGGCGGATTCCTCGGCCTCGAGCAGGTGGTCGACGAGCTGAATGGCGTGGGCGGCATCGCCCCGCTGAATGGCGCGGCCAGTTTCGAAAACGGCGGCTTCGCGGCTGAGCGGCACGAGCTGGTGGACATCGGCGGTCGTGACCGTGCGGCGTTGAGTGCCGAGAAACAGGTCGAGCTTTTCGAGTTCGCTGCGGATTTGTTGCGATTGCTCGCCGGCCAGCATGACGAACAATTCGAGGGCTTCGCCATCGAATTGCAGCCCGAGTCCCCGCGCCATGCCGGAGACGAGCGAAGCAACCTGCTCCTGCCAATCGTCGCGGTTGGTGTCGATGCGATCGTGAATGCGCACCTCGGCGGATTTTTCGATGAACTTCCAAAACGAGCGTCGCTTGTCGATGCCTTGCGCGGTGAGAAGGAACCTCACGCCATCGGGAATGCCCGACTCGAGTGCGGCTTGCAAATTCTGGACTCCTGACTCGGTGCGTTGTGAGCGACCGGTGACCGAATCGCTAAAAAAATTCGCATTGCGAAGCCATACGACCTTATCGCCGCCAAACATCGGAATGGTTTGTAGGGCTTGAACGACTGAGGAGCAGATATCGAATGCCGAGTCGGAGTTGTCGGCGATACCGTCGATGACCTCGTGCGTGAACCCGTCGTCGGATCCGCCGGTGAGTTGGTTGTAAAGCTTGAGCGCCTCCTCGCGCACCATGCCCTCGTCACTGCCGATGACCGCATGGAGGCCGATGGATTTTGCGGCAGGGGCTTTGGCTTTGGCGGGCACGCTTCATTGTTAGCGCGCGCCGGGTCGCAGGGCAAGCGTCAGGCTTTGCCTTCCGGATCTTGCGACAACAACTGCTCGAGTTTTTTGACTCGCTCGATGAGCTTCGGGAGGCGGCGCACAGTGGCACGCAGTTTCATTTCCTCATTGAAGGGCTTGGCGGGGCGGCCACCGTAAATCGCGCCGCCCGGCAGGCTGGTGGTGACTCCCGCGCGTGCGGTGATGGTGGCCTTGTCGCCAATGGTGATGTGGCCGGCCGTGCCGACCTGACCCGCGATGGTGACATGATCGCCGATGCGCGTGCTGCCGGAAATACCGGTGAGCGCAACAATCAGGCAATGTTTGCCGATCACCACATTATGGCCGATCTGCACGAGATTGTCGATTTTGGTGCCTTCGCCGATTAGGGTTTTGCCGAAACGCGCGCGGTCCACCGTGGTGTTGGCACCGATCTCGACATCGTCGCCGATTTCAACAATGCCGATTTGGTCGACCTTCACATGGCGGCCTTGGGAAAATTCGTAGCCGAATCCGTCGGAGCCGATGATCACGCCGGGTTGGAGTTGGACGCGGTCGCCAATCACGCAACGCTCGCGGACCGAAACATTGGCCATGACATGGCAGTCCTTGCCGATGGTGACATCTTCGCCAATGACGCTGTTGGGGCCGACTTCAGATCCGTCGCCGATGCTGGCACCGGACAAGATGACCGCTCCGGCATGGACGCGGACTTTTTTCGGATCGAGTTTTGCATCGTCCGCAATGCTGGCATTGGGGTGAATGCCGGGAGCAAACTTGCGCGAGGCCGCGGCAAAGTGGCGAACGACAACCGAGAACGCTAGAGTTGGATTGTCGACGGCGATGAGAGCGGTGTCGGAATTTCCTCCGGTCTCGCCCCGCTGAACAATGATCGCTCCAGCCTTGGAACTGAGAAACTGCGAATGGTACTTTTCGTTGCCGAGAAAGCTAACATCGCTCGGACCGGCCTCGTCGAGCGACGCCATGCCGGTGTAAAACGAATCGAGCCCGCCCCGGACGATGTCACCATCGATCCAACGGGCGAGCTCGGAAAGCGTGAGGTGTTTAGCCAATTTCCAGCCTGGTGGTTACTTGGCTTTGCCCTTGGGGGCATCTGCCTCGGACTCTTCCTTTTTGAGCGACTCCGGCGGAGCGTCCTTGTTCAGGTTTTTGAGAAGAACGCTGGTGATGTCGGTCGCGTCCTTGGTGTAAAGGAGGAAAGGAACCTGCGATGTGCTGAGGCCCGACTTGTCGAAGACATAGTCGTAGTTGTCTTTCTTGGCCTGTTCTTCGACAAGTTTGCGAATTTCCTCAAGGATGCCCTTCATGCGCTGGACCATCTTTTCATTGAGGGCTTGGTTGCGGCGCTGGAGGAACTCGCGGCGCTCGCGGTCGAGCGCAATGCCTTCCTGCTGTTTGGCTTGGAAGTCCTTGTAAACGGTCTGTTTCTTCGAGTCGTTGATGGCGGGGTCATCGAGCTGCTTGCGCAGGGAGTTGAGGCTTTCCTCAAGCTCGCGAATGCGGGAGAGGCGCTCGTTGTTGTCCTTCTGAATGCGCGCGCGCTCAACGTTGATTTGTTTCTGGGCCTCGTTGGTGCGGTAGTACTGCTTGAACAGCTCCTGCATGTCGACGGTGGCAATGTTGATCTTGTCCGCCGCGCTGGCACTGCCAATGGAGACGAGCAGGGCCGCCAGGGCGGCGCTGAAGAAAAGGCTGATCTTGGTCATGGTTTGATTAGTGGGTAGTTTCCTGTCTGGAGGACGCATCGAGACTGAAGGTGATTTTCCGCCGCGTCAACGATCATCCTGGGGTTTTTGATGTTAGGCCGACGGTCGTTGGAAATGGGCTCAAGCCAAAGCGGTCAGCAGTTTGCCGTGGATCCCGCCAAAGCCGCCGTTGGACAACACGGCCACCACATCACCTGGGCGCGCCTGGTCCCTGACGCTGGCAATGATTGATTCCAGATCCGGCATGCATTGGCCGCTTCCGCCGTGGCGGTTGATGTCGGCCCCGAGTTTCACGGGGTCGAGGCGGTCGTTTTCAGGGATTTTGTGGAGGTCGGGAATCGGCGCGACCAGCGCGAAATCGGCGAGGGCGAGCGCCTCGGCGAGTTCGTTTTGGAAAACCGCACGCCGCGTGGTGTTCGAGCGCGGCTCAAACAAAATCCAGAGCCGGGATCCGGGGTGGCGTTGGCGCAGGCTTTGCACGGCGAGACGGATCGCCGTGGGGTGGTGGGCGAAGTCGTCGATGACCTTGATGCCGTTGACCTCACCTCGCAACTCTTGGCGGCGGGCAACACCCTCGAAGGACTCCAGGCCGGCGAGAATTTCATTCGGAGAAAGTCCTGCAAAGCTTGCGGCAGCGGCGGCCATCGCGGCGTTGCGGACATTGAACTCGCCCGCCATGCGCACGGAGCAGGGGGTGCCGCCGAGCGTGAACGAACTACGATGTTCATCGTAGTTGATGTTTTCAATGCGGAGGTCGCACTCCGCGGAAAAGCCGACGGTTGTAACCGGGCAGGGAGCTTTTGACGCAACTTCGAGGCAGTTCGGATCGTCGCCGTTCACAAATGCCATGCCGGTTCGCGGCACGATGTTGAGCAGGCGGCGGAAGGTCAGCTTGATTTCATCAAGCGACGCATAGATGTCGGCATGGTCGAACTCGATGTTGTTGATCACCACGCAGTCCGGCAGATAGTGGAGGAATTTCGATCGCTTGTCGAAGAAAGCGGTGTCGTACTCGTCACCTTCGAGGACGGTGAATTCCGATTCGGTGAAGCGCGCGCCGCAGTCGAGGTTTTTCGGCAATCCGCCAATCATGAACCCGGGATTTTTACCGGCATTTTCAAGCAACCAAGCGAGCATCGACGAAGTCGTGGTTTTCCCATGAGTGCCGGAAACGACGAAGTTCCTTTTACCGCGCAGAAAGTATTCCTTCATCACTTCGGGCAGCGAATGGTAAAGCAATTTACGGTCGAGCGCCGCTTCGGCCTCCGGGTTTCCTCGCGAAATGGCGTTGCCGATGACCACCACGTCGGCATCGGCAGGGATATTTTTTTCATCATAGCCTTCGGCAATCGGAATGCCTTGGTCGCGCAGGAAATCCGACATGGGCGGGTAGACGTTTGCGTCTGAGCCGGTAACGACAAAGCCACGCTGTTTCATGGCGGCGGCAACCGAGCCCATGGCGGTGCCACAGATGCCGGTGAAGTGGAAACGGGATTTGTCGGACATGCAGGGTGCGAAGCTAGGATGCCCCTCATGAGATGCCAACCCGGAAATCCAGCGTCCAAATTCTCCGTCAAACCGTGTCCGAAGCGATCGTCCTCTTACCGCTTGACGCGATTTCGTCCGCCCCGCTAGCTTGGCGGCGGCAGGGGAGAGTGGCATCCGGCCGCCCCCGCCCACCCAACACCAACTCCTTCTCATCGTGGACCTCCAGGAAATCCGCCGCATCGTCGAGCTCATGAACGAGCACGGTCTTACCCAGTTTGACCTCACCAAGAAGGACTTCCAACTCAAGCTCAAGAAAGGCAGCGATGTTGACGAGCTGCGCGGACTGCTTGCTAGTATGCCTGCACCTGCCGCTGCCCCTGCCTTGCAAGCTCCCGCGCCCGCCGCACTGCCAGCCGTCGCCGCAGCTGCAAGTCCCGCAGTGGCCGATGGCATCGAGATCAATTCGCCCATGGTTGGCACCTTTTACATTAAACCCGCGCCTGATGCCGCCAGCTTTGTTGAGGTTGGCTCGACCGTTTCCGTCGGCCAGACGGTCTGCATCATCGAGGCCATGAAGGTGATGAATGAAATCAAGGCGGAAGTCTCCGGCACCGTCACCGCCATCGTCGCACAGGACGGTAAGCCGGTTCAATTCGGCGACGTCCTTTTCCGCATCAAGTGACCGGCCTTTGCCAGTAGCTTCACACCGATTTCCCTTAGACTCCGATCATGTTCAAACGCGTCCTGGTTGCCAATCGTGGCGAAATCGCCCTTCGCATCATCCGCGCCTGTCGCGAACTCGACATCGAATCGGTTGCGGTTTACTCCGAGGCGGATGTTGATTCGATGCATGTCCAGCTCGCCGATCATGCGGTCTGCATTGGGCCTGCTTCGAGCAAGGAGTCTTACCTCAAAATGGACCGCATCATCGCAGCAGCCGAAATTACCGGCGCGGAGGCAATCCACCCGGGTTATGGTTTCCTCTCCGAAAATGCCCGCTTTGCGGAAATTTGTGAATCATCCGGCATCACTTTCATCGGACCATCGGCCAAGGTGATCTCGATGATGGGCGACAAGGCGACGGCGCGTGCGACGGCGGTGGCCAATGGCGTGCCGGTCACGCCCGGATCCGAAATCATGTCGGATGCCGAGACCGCACTGGCCGAAGCCAAGAGCATCGGCTTTCCTGTGATGATCAAAGCCACGGCCGGCGGCGGTGGTCGCGGCATGCGACCCTGCTTCAACGCGGAGGATTTCATCGGTCTTTTCCAACAAGCCTCAAACGAGGCGGTTGCCTGCTTTGGCAATGGCGATTGCTACCTGGAAAAACTCGTACTAAATCCGCACCACGTGGAGTTCCAGGTGATCTGCGATTCGCACGGCCATTTCATTCACCTCGGCGAGCGCGATTGCTCGATGCAGCGCCGCAACCAAAAAATTATCGAGGAATGCCCCTCGCCACTGCTCACGCCCGAACTGCGCAAGCGCATGGGCGATGCTTCGGTGAGCCTTGTCCGCAACATCGGCTACCAGAACGCCGGAACGATCGAGTACCTCGTCGATGAAAAGGGCGAGAATTTCTACTTCATGGAAATGAACACGCGGATCCAGGTCGAACACCCGGTCACCGAAGAGGTGATGGGCTGTGAGCTGATCAAGGAGCAGATCCGCGTCGCAGCTGGCGAGTCGCTCTCACACCATGTGCTCGAAGCCACACCGCGCGGGCATTCGATCGAATGCCGCATCAATGCCGAGGATCCTTACAACAACTTTGCGCCCAGCCCCGGCACAATCCAGCTGTGGTACGCGCCCGGCGGCAAAGGTGTGCGCGTCGATACGCATGTTTACTCGGGCTACACCGTGCCACCGCATTACGATTCGATGATCGCCAAGCTCATCGTCACCGCTGCCACTCGAGAAATCGCCATCGCACGCATGAGGCGCGCACTCAGCGAGTTCACCATTCGCGGCATCAAGACGACAATTCCTTTCCAGCTGGAAATCATCAATCATCCGGACTTCATCAACGGTCACTACGACATCGGATGGGTCGGGCGCTACCTCGAGGAACGCAAAGCTTGAGCGCGAAATATTTTTCGCCCGCTGATTTATGACCCTTGACCGCTCTGCTGGCTGGAAGCTCTACGCGATTCTTGATCTCGCCTATGTCGCGGAAGCCGATCGCTTGGCAACGGCTTTGAAGTTGATCGCCGGTGGCGCCGATCTTTTGCAGCTTCGCGCGAAAGGTCACGATATGGAGGGAATCCGCGATGTGGCGAAAGAAATTTTGCCGATCTGCCGCGCCGCAGGCGTGCCTTTTATCATCAACGATTACCCGGAGCTTGCGGCCGAACTCGATGCCGATGGCGTGCACGTCGGCCAAGACGACGGGCCTTTGGCTGCCGCGCGCGAAATGATCGGCTCGGGAAAAATCATCGGACGCTCGACCCACTCGCTTGTCCAAGCTGGTGCGGCTCTCGACGAGGGCTTCGATTACATCGGATTCGGACCGCTCTTTCCCACGCCTACCAAACTTGGCCGCCCCGGCATCGGCCTCGCCGATATTTCGGCCATGCAAAGCGATGTCGGCGCGAAGATTCCCGCCTTCTGCATCGGCGGCATCAAAAGAGCCAACTTGCCAGAGGTCGTCGCCGCCGGTGCAAGGCGCGTGGTGATCGTCTCCGATCTCCTGACAGCCGGGGATATCGAGTCCGCCACCAGAGAAGCACGCGAAATACTTGTGAGGGGCTGATTTTCACACCCGCCATGCGATTTGTGGTTGGAGTCGGACGCGGGATCCTAAATGCTCGCGCAGTCAGCTTGGTGCTGATGCATTTTTTCCATTCATCCTCATGTCCAACGCCAACACCAAGATCGTCATCGGCGGCACGATTGCCATCGACCATGTGAAAACTCCCGATGCGGAAGCTACCCATTTGCTCGGCGGCTCGGCGGCCTATGCGGCGCTGGCGGCATCATTTTTCACGCAGCCAGTTTCGCTGGTCGGCATCATCGGTCATGATTTCCCGCAACAGCATCTCGATATGCTCGAAGGTCGCGGCGTGTGCCTCAAGGGAGTCGAGAGGTCACAACACGAATCGTTCACCTGGTCTGGCGAATACCACACCAACATGAACGAACGCACCACGCACCGCGTCGGCCTCAATGTCTTGGAAAACTGGCAAGTACGTATCCCTGAGGAAATCCGCGCTGCCAACATCGTCGTGCTTGCGAACATGTCGCCGGACAACCAGTTGGAAATGCTCGGGCAGATGGAGAAGGGAAAATCGCCAGAGGAAAAACCATTTGTCATCGCCGACACGATGGATCTCTGGATCAGCATCGCCAATGAGCGGCTCCATGATGTCTTGCCACATCTCGATCTTTTCGTGCTCAACGAAGGTGAAGCTCGCGAGCTCGCCGGCACGCACAACCTCGTGAAGGCCGGACGCATGCTGCTCGACAAAGGTCCTCGTCATGTGGCGGTGAAGCTCGGCGAATTCGGCGCGATGCTGTTCTCTGCCAACGGTGGCGAGGCTCCGGAAATTTTTCGCGCAAGCGCATGGCCGCTCGAAACAGTCGCCGACCCGACGGGCGCAGGTGATACATTCTTAGGCGCAATGGCCGGCTTCCTCGGTGCCAGCGGCAAGCGTTCCTACGAAACGTCGCTGCTGCGCCAAGCAATCGTGCAAGGCTCGATGCTGGCGTCATTCACTTGCGAGGCTTTCTCAACGCGTCGCCTAGAATCCCTCTCGCCAACCGACCTCGCCGAGCGCCTTCGCCTTTTTCGCGAAGCGACGCATTGGTGATCCTAATGGTCAAACACGCAACCGCAAGTCCCGCGCGCTCCATAGGATGCCGGATGCGGGGCTA
>Ga0208087_1000052_pt1 | contig 19710 bp, 17 predicted proteins | sample LakMenEpi29Oct10_FD_150745 | JGI IMG/M metagenome (GOLD analysis project Ga0208087, IMG submission 150745) | Freshwater microbial communities from Lake Mendota, WI - 29OCT2010 deep hole epilimnion (SPAdes) | ecosystem: Environmental > Aquatic > Freshwater > Lake > Epilimnion/Euphotic zone ... | reverse complement strand
TATTGCTGCCAGTGAAAGTGTCACATCCCCACTCTAGGGATGTCTCACTGGCCTTGAAGTGTGGAACAATCCTCATATGGTCATTGCAGCCAAGCAGTCTGAAAAATCCAAGCAAACAGACATCAAGGTGGCCGAGAGCGCCGCGCGCGCTGTGCGTACCGTAGGTGTGGACCAGATGGCCCTCACCCGGGTTGCTGCTGATGCTGGTTTTTCTAGCGGAGCTATTTATGCCCGTTGCGACGACCGCTCCGAGTTAGTAGTGCTTGCCTGGGAAAAAAGTTTCTGGCCGATGCTCTCCGAAATTTTAACGCCACTGATTGACGCGGTGACCACTTCTAACACTCAAGAGATTGAGCACATCAGCCAACTCTTTACCGCGGCAAGCGCAGCAGATGCAACTCCTGACTTGGGAAGTGCAATGGAAGTCATCATTGCTTCCCGTCGAGATGAAGTCATCGCTGAAGTTGTACAACGAGATATAAACACCTTGCTTGATGATCGCGGCGTTGGTCCTTCTACAGACGGTGTACATCGCCAATCTGTTGTCTCGGCCATCAGCACGCTCTTCGGAGCTTCACTTCTTAACTCTGCATACGATTTTACGGGGCGACATGCCATCGACCCCACTGGCTTGATGTACATGTTCACTCAAGCCGTCACATCACCCAAAAAGCCAGCAAAGGCACCTCAACCGCTCAAGAATGCGGAACCGTACAAATTCCCTACAACCCATGATGATGTACGTGACGCATTGATTGCAGCAAGTGAATACGTCATTGCACGATCTGGAATTCACCGTGCAACAGTGTCGCGAATTGCGCGACGCGCAGGTGTCAGCGTGGGTGCCATCTACGGGTTATATGAAAACAAAGATTCTCTTGTCAGTGATTGCCTAGAGGTACTTTTTCCCCCACAGAGCAAGCGCGATGCAGACGATTGGTCACGGGTGTTTACTGCACCGGATCAGCGAGCCGTGGTCACAGACATACTTGCCAACTACATGTCCCCGTCATATCAACAATGGCGACGTTTCCGTTTAGAGAGCATCATTGCTGCTCGTCATTCGCCTGCAATTGCATCACAACTTTCCGCTTATGCTGCTCAATCTCGTGAGACAATCCTTCGCGCGTCTACAAAGGCGCCACGTAGTGCTCCAGTAGGCGAAACGACCGGCTTATCAGCACGTGCAAGCGTGCTCGGACTTTCCATTCTTGAGATAGTTGACCCCACCATTTGCACACTGGACTGGCGCTGGGTTCCTATTGGCCGAGACTATGTAGTCTCAGGTCATGCTCAATGAATTAGCAACGCAAGTCCGCAACGGGACAATCGACCCCGTTGACTTAGTGAAGGAAAGCTTGCGACGCATCGAGGCCGCAAGCGAACTAAACGCCGTCGTTGATATCTACGCAGATGAGGCCTTGGCAATTGCGCAAACCCATTCGCGACAGGGGGCACTTGCGGGACTGCCACTACTTGTAAAAGATATGGCACGCGTAAAAGGCCATGTGACTACAGCTGGCTCGTTGCTATACAAAGATGCTGCACCAGATGCAGACGACGACATTGCGGTAGCGCGACTGCGTGCTGAAGGGGCAATCATTATCGGTCGAACGAATAGTCCCGAATTTGGCGGCACGGCGTTCACCTCAAACAAACTTTTTGGTGCAACACGAAATCCATGGAACACATCACAATCACCGGGTGGTTCTAGCGGTGGTTCATCTGCTGCACTTGCAGCCGGTCTCGCGCCACTTGCCACAACATCTGACGGTGGTGGAAGCGTTCGTGGACCTGCCGCGGCAACTGGACTCGTTGGTCTGAAACCAACAATGGGTGCTGTAGGTCGCAATTTTCTTCCACGTTGGATTGAGTTTTCTACGCAAGGCCCAGCCGCATCAACGGTGAAAGATGTTGAGTTGCTTGCAGGCATTATGTATGGAGATGCAGTTGGTGACTTTCTTGCAGTTTCGAAGGCTGGCATCAATCTTGCGCCTCGCATGCCTCGCACTGTCTTGGCATGTCGCACCTTTCGCACCGACGTGGACCCAGACATCGAAGCACAATACGAAAACATGTTGGAGGCGCTCTCTACGAGTGGCGTAACAGTGAAGCGGATTGACTCGCCATCCAATAACGACACCATCTGGAACTGGTTTATTATCTCCACTGCTGAACTCACACAGAGTCTGCGACATGAAGAGCACCGTTGGGATCAGTTAACTGATTACATTCAGTCACAATTGCGATTTGGTAGCACCGTCACACTTGATCAATACATTGAGGCGCAACGTAAACGTCACGAAATCTCTGCGAAGTTTGATTCCTTGTTGGTTGACGATGCAGTAATCGTTGTTCCCACCGCTAATGCACGTAGTTGGCCTGCAGAAGGACCATTACCCACACACGCAGGGACCACCGAAGATCCAATGATTACGTTGAATACTCCTGACAGCAATCTCACGGGTCATCCCGCGATCACCGTGCCGATGGGGCTCGATGACCATGGCGTGCCATGTGGATTCCAGATTATTGCGCCTCGATTTGAGGACGGACTTGCATTAGGTCTTGCAGCACATATCGAGAAAATTCAACCATGGCCTCTTACCGCACCCGGATACTCTCCATTTGCGCTGTAGTCATAATCAACTAGTCAAATTGCGGAGTGAGCGCAACTTTGCCAGCGATCTTGCGGTTTTGTAAATCCCGCATAGCTTGAACTGCCTGGCTCATTGGATACGTCACAGGTTCTACTGGGTGTAATTTCCCTGCCGCTATCTCAGCAAGCACAGCAAGCAACATCTCAGTGTTCTCTTTCTGATTTTTGCCAACCCATGCTCCCCAATCGACTCCGACAACAGTTCGATTAGTGAGCAAAATGTGATTTGCAGGCAACCTTGGAATTCCACCAACAAAACCAACCACCAGATATTGACCTCCTGGTGCAAGGGCACGAAGACAGGATTCCGCAAGGTCGCCGCCTACTGGGTCGTACACCATGTCCACGCCGCCGCCACACAGTTCACGTGTTCGTGCCTTCACATCTTCAGTGAGAACATCAATAGTTGCAAACGCACCATGACGACGTGCCAATTCACGTTTTTCTTCAGAAGAAGCCGCGGCAATCACTTTCATGCCCATGGCAACTCCGAGATCAACAGCAGCTAGGCCCACGCCACCGCCTGCACCAAGCACCAACATGGTGCTTCCTTCTCGCACTTGTGCTCGTTTATGAAATGCAAACCACGCAGTGAGGTAACTCTGCATAAACGTGGCACCTTGACCATCGCTCAACACGGCTGGGATAGGAAGAACGCGCGCCGCATGCACCACAGCTTCATCAGAGAACCCACCGATACCAACTGGAGCAAAAACACGATCGCCAACACGCACATTGGAAACATCTGATGCAACTTCTTCGATGATTCCTACTATCTCTGAGCCTGGTCGATATGGAACAGGTGGCTTGATCTGATATTTGCCCTCGATCATTAAGGAATCCACATAATTCAGACCACAGGCCAAGATACGTAGGCGGACGTGACCGTCGAGTAGCACCGGAGACTCCATCTCTACGAGCTCAAGTGCATCGAGTGAGCCAAGTTCATTAACCAGCATTGTCTTCATGCCGATGACGGTACTAGACGTCTGAAATACCTTTTGTATCGGAGTACCGTATAGATATGCGCCGCCTTAACTCGCTGTTGCGCAACCCGCACTTTTCTGTCTTGGCATCAGTGTTGTACGTGTTGTCTCGCCTCTACAACAGTGTCGGCCAACCCATCGGAGTCTTCCCAGACAGCGCAAGTTATTTGCGCTTGTCTTTCACGGGAGATGCCGAACGCATGTGGCCGGTGCCCGCAGTTTTTAGCGCGTTGCAGGCAGACTCAACGCGCATTCTGGCAAATATTGCAATAGGTAGTGCCGTATGGATTTTTATGGCGTTCACTTTGGCTCGACAATCGCGTTACCCCCGTGCAGTATTCGCAGCAGTCCTACTATTGGGGCTATCGCCACAAGTCATTCGCTATGACCTTGCACTGTTGTCAGAGTCATTAGGCATTACCTTTGCCATCTTCCTTGTCATCACTTCCCTACGCATCGTTAAAGAAAGAACTACTCCCAATCTTGTGTTGTGGATAGTTGCGTTTGTTCTCTGCGTCATGACACGACCCACACATCTCATCATTGCTGTGGCGTGTGCACTTGTTTCAATTGCTGTCTTTATTCAGTCACGAGGAAAACGCATGGTGTTTGCGACACCAGCACTGATACTTCTTCTTGTGTGGGGCTATGCAACAGTGAACAACAATCGTTCTGTCAGCAACTTAAACATGTACACGGTATTGATGGATCAGGTTTTACGAGACGACTCCCAATACAACTGGTTTGTTCAAAGCGGTATGCCAGACATTGCAGGTATTCGTGAAGTTCAGGGATACGACTATGTCGGTACTCTTCCCTCGGAACTTGTCAACATCATTAATCTTTCGCCAGACCAAGCGCCACCCGCAATCATTCGACATGGTGGCAGTGAGTTGGCTATGTGGGTGAAAGATCACGGTTGGAGTACGTATGTGCGTTGGGTTGCGAGTCACCCAAGTGATGCCGTTCAAATAGTCACGCAACGGGCAGATTTCACCCTGAGCCCGCCAAATGATGACTTTTTACCCCTGCAAGTAAATGACATTCTTCCGCGGTGGCTCTTTGGCTCGTGGATCATCTGGGGAACGCTAGGTTGCGGGGCCATGGGTCTGTTGCTCCTCCAACCTGCCACACGTAAGACAGGAAAGGCACTTGTCTTTATGGCATGTACGACTGGCGTTGTGTTTGCTGCCAGCGTTACTACATCTGGAATCGAACACCAGCGACATAGCGTCACCGTCGCTGTCATCATTCGAGTACTTGCTCTATGCGCCATCGTGTCTGTGATGCCAAAGAGATTTACGAGAAAGCCCGCCGAGTCCGACGTATCACCGTCTCAGTAAATCTCTTACGGTCAGCATTAGTCGCGTTATCTAGTCCGTACATAGCAATCCACGAACAACGTGTGCGACGGTGCATCATGAGGCGCACTGAACGAAACATTGTCCGCTTGCCTGATTCACCTTGTAAAGCGTTTACAAGTTTCGAAGAACCATGTGTGGTCACCACCACAATGCGACGAATCTGAGTAAGAAGGGGTTTGATGCGGGCAGCACCTTCTGGCAACACCCATGCCACTTGATTCATCAGGATGCGATCAATCCATCCTTTGAGAATTGCTGGCTGACCAGACCACCATGTGGGATACACAAACACTATTGATTCACACCATTGCAGGTCTTCAACATGTGGTCGCAATGTCACCAGTGTCTCCAACTTCTCGCTCAAATCACCAACATGGTGAAGACGTTCATAGGAGCTAAAGACCGGATCGAAATTCTCTGCATACAAATCACGGTGTCGTACGGCATGACCAAGTTCAGAAATTGTAGAAACAACCGATGTCGCCAAAGCGGCATTAAACGAAGCAGGAGACGGATGCGCAGAGACAACAAGAACGTTCATATTTTCGCCAACTTGTTTTCAACTGAGCGAATGAACTTCTCTCGGTCCTCTTGAGAGGCTTTGTCCATCGCGTACAGACCAAAACAATGCGTTCGGGTACGCCACGATGTTGCAAGCCTCATTGCGCGAACCAGAATTCGTCGACCATTGTCATTTATGAATTTCACATATGCCCAGGGTGAACCGAAAGTTGAAATAACCACAATGTGTCTCACGTGAGTGAGGGCCGGACGAACTTTCTTCTTCTCATTCAGTTTGAAAGCAACACCTGGCAACATGGTGCGCTCAATCCAGCCTTTCAACAACGCAGGAAGCCCACCCCACCATGTGGGATACACAAACACAACTATTTGTGCTGCCTGTAGTTGAGCCACATAAGGCTCTAGCGACGGAGGAACTACATCCTCTAGCGAAATGTATTGTTCCCATTCATTGCGACTCATAACGGGGTTGAATCCGTCTTTGGTTAAGTCCACAACACTCACGTCATGACCTGCGCGACGTAGACCACGCACAGCAGCGTCACGTAAGCCGGCGCAATAACTCGTTTCTACTGGGTGGCAATAGACAACAAGAGCTTGCATGTAAATCCCGCTGCTATTTGTTATTAGTTGCTGATGGAAGTCCGCACGCTTTGAGCCCCATCCATCGAGAGATACGTGCTCTATTTTTTGCGACGCACCAATACGCCACGCGTGCGATGTTTCGAATGAGTGGCAACTGCATAAACACGCCCACGTATCTCCACAAGCGAGCTGGGCTCATCCGCAAGAGCGAAGCCACCGCAACGGAACCTTCTTTTCTGCCCCCATCGGTGATGAGCCACACTGCGCCAATGCTGGAAAGGCCGTACTCGTAGTGCGACACCACAGTCACCTCGGGAAAGCGTTGACGAATCCATCGGGCACTGGCTTCACAGATACCGCAATCTCCGTCGTAGATGACTGTTGCTTGCACGTAGTTATGCGTTCAGCAGATCGAAGACTTGTTGTGCACGGCCGGCATGAATAGTTTCTTCGCGACCGTTGAGTCGGAGCAAGCGAACTACTTCTTCATCTGATTCCGCATCGGCCCAGCGTTGGTAACCAGCATCACCGTTGATCTCGCCTTGCACTACGCCAGCGAAAATCTTTGAATCAATCTGGTCTGGAAGTGGGACTGCAAGTAGTTCAGCAACCTCTGGAGTTGGCTCCCACTCTTGGCCAATCTTGATGCTGATCATGCGCGCCAATCGACGAGCATGACCACGTTCTTCTACTGCGTTCTTGCGCAACAAGTCAGCGGCCTCAGCATTATCTACGCGGTCGGCAAGCATGTTGTAGAAAACCTCACCGGCCATCTCAATGCGATACAACATCGTGAGTTCAGGTACCTCAAGCTTCTCAACATTGGCTAGGCCGGCGTTTGCGGTAAAGAAATTCAGTTCAGACATTTCTTAGTTCACATTCAATAGATCAACAACAAAGACAAGCGTCTCGCCACCCTTGATGACCCCACCAGCGCCTTGGTTTCCGTAACCGAGATGTGCAGGAATGGTGAGTCGTCGACGACCACCGACTTTCATACCAGCGACGCCTTGATCCCACCCTGAAATCACTTGTCCGGCACCTAAGCGAAATTCAAAAGTTTCTCTACGGTTCCACGAAGCATCAAACTCGCTCTGGGTGCTCCACGCAACACCTACATAATGCACTTCTACATTTGCGCCGGCTTTTGCCTCTGCACCAGTGCCCACTGTGATGTCTTCAATAAGAAGTTCAGACGGGGCATCGCCTGCAGGAATAGTGACTTCTGGTTTTGTACTCATAGTCCCAACTTATCTGTGCAAAGCACTTCTGAACGCACTCGCCGAAACCACTGGTTTCTGTTAGGCGCGAGCCCGAGTGCGACGCAAGAGTGGGTCGGCAATTCGCAGTGAGGTATCAGCAATTTTCATGACTCGCCCCGCCGCGCCAGGGGTGGACGAATCGATGAGATTTCCCATGACAGAAAGAGTGATATCTGCTGCAGTTTGTGTACCGACTGCTATGCGAAGTCCGGGCTTCAATAACCATGGGTGGCCAATAATGAAACTGAACCGACGACCCGTGCGAAGAAATGCATCGAAGCGCTCGCCCACTTGCTTGTCATATTCCACAGACGCTGACGCAGGGTCCTCTAGGAAACACTGCACAGCCAACATGCCTGACTCGAGTCCGTAGTCAATTCCTTCGCCATTCATCGGATTCACAAAACCTGCGGCATCACCGATAGCAACCCAGCCTTCACCGTGGCGGCGCATACAACTCATCGGCAATCTCCACGCACGCGGCTTCTCGATGTAATCGCCTAGCGACCATGAATCTTTCACGATTGCTGCGTATTGATCGAGCAACTTATTGAGGTTCAGCTTTTTGAATCCCTTCATTGTGCTGAGTGCACCAACGCCAATGTTGACGGTGCCATCTCCCGCAGGAAACATCCATCCGTATCCTGGGACTGCTGTTCCGTGTTCATCGCTCAGACTGAGGCAAGCTTCAAGATGTCTTTCTGCATGACGTGGAGTTGGTGCGTAGGCACGAATCGCCAAGCCAAAAGTTTCGTTCGGATCGCGTTCAGCACCGAGCATCTTTGCGGCCATACCTTGAGCACCTGCAGCAAGAATCGTGAACGGAGCACGGAACACATCGTTTGCAACGCGTACGCCAACAACGCGCTCACCTTCCATCTCAGGTAGGGCTTCCGAATCAAAACGAACATCTGCACCACTCGCAATTGCAACATCGAGTAAATGATTATCAAACCGTTGACGTGGCCACACTGCACCATGCGACGGGAAACGTGAGGTGGCTGGCCACAACAATTCTCTTTCCTTTTTGCCGGCAATCATGCGCAATCCATCAATGCGATGCGCAACTGAATGATCGATACGCAACTCGTTGAGTGCGCCTATTGCACGCGGCGTCAGTCCATCTCCACAGACTTTGTCTCGACCATATGGGGCCTTTTCAAACAAAGTCACTTTCAAGCCAGCACGCGCCGCCGTGATAGCTGCAGCAGAACCCGCTGGGCCACCGCCGATGATCAGAACGTCGCGTTGCATATGAACGAGCCTGCCAGCCCCACGCACGAACTGCTACCTGCCTACCATGGGTCACATGGCTCAGATGCAGATTTCCGATGCGATAGCACTTATTCGGACCACCGATACCCTCGCCGTCCCACTTGGCCCCGGAGTGCCTGGGGCATTTATGCACGCCCTAGGCGAACGCACCGACTTCATTGACTTGCAGATCTTCGGTGCCCTGATGCCAGACCTATACGGCGTACTTGCCTTGCCAGGTGTTCATTACCGCAGTGGCTTCTTTGGGCCAGCCGAAAGATTCCTACGCGACACTGGAGCTTCAATCGACTTCGTACCCGCAGACTTTCGCCGGTTTGCGCCCATCCTTCGAAAACTCGCGCCACGCGTAATGGCCACAGCAGGTTCACCACCCGTAGATGGCTGGGTGAGTTTGTCGCTACATGCCGGAGCAAGTGTTGATGAAATTCATCGGGCAGCAGCTGATCCAGAACGACTGTTGATTGTTGAAGTCAGTGAAAAATTCCCTCGCACTTTTGGCTTGCCACAACACGAGCATCGCATCCACGTTGACAACATTGATGTTCTCATCACATCGGAACGTGAACCTCTGAACCTTGCTGACACAGTTGCAACCGAAGCAGAACTTGCAATTGCGCAATTAGCCATGTCTTTCATTCATTCGGGCTGCACACTGCAAACGGGAATTGGTGGCATTCCAAATCAGATTGCAACTGCGATAGCCGAAAGCGATTTGGAAGATCTGGGAATTCACTCCGAAATGTTTACCTCTGGCTTGATGCGCATACATCAGTCTGGAAAAGTCACTAACAACAAGGGCAGTTCCTTCGATGGTTACTCCATCACAACGTTTGCTGCAGGTGTTCCAGAGCTCTACACATGGCTCCATGAAAATGATGCCGTTCGATTCCTTCCCGTACATGTGGTGAACTCACCCGAACTTATTGCACAGAATCGCAACATGGTCACCATCAATGGCGCACTTGCGGTTGACCTCGCAGGTCAAGTTATTGCCGACACAATCGACGGCACGCAATTTAGTGGTGTGGGTGGCCACGAAGATTTTGTCTCAGGTCCAGGCCTCGACTCCACGGATCGAAGCCTTATTTGTCTTCCATCTACAAGCACCATCAACGGAACACTCACAAGCCGAATCATGGGCGGATTACCCGCCGGAAGTGTCGTCAGTACACCACGGCATCAAGTTGATGTGATCATCACCGAATTTGGAATCGCCGAGCTAGAAGGTCGCACTATTCGTGAACGGGCTACCGCGCTTGCTGAAATTGCTCACCCACAATTCCGGGATGAATTACTGGCTACGGCTCAGAAGTGGCCCCGTGATTAATCACATCAGTATTCGTAAGACCAGCGGCAATCAACATATTCACCACGGTGATGACTGCAATGCCGCCGAGAATAAACCCCGCCAATAAATCAGTGGGCCAATGTGTACGTAACAACCATGAAGACACACCAACAACGCACCAAACAATAACTGCCGCACCGTAAGCAACGATTCTCATGTTGCGACGCCCTTGGGTGACATACCACGCCACATATCCCCACAGAGCAACAGCATTGGCAGCATGTCCAGACGGAAACGCAAGATGATTTGTGTCGAGCAGTATGTGGCCTTTGTACTGATACGGAAATGATCGACCGACAGCCATCTTTAGTGCTCCCGCCAAACCGGTTTCAAACAGAAGGACCAAAACAAAACCAGCGATGGGAATCCATGTACGACGCTTCCACGACAACCACGCCATCCACGGAAGACAGATAGTCAGAATGATTCCGCGCAGACCGAGCATGACCGTGACGGAAAAGATGTCTTGAGATGCTTTTATGTCTTTCGCAGTGCCCATGGCGGACTTATCGAAATCTGATATCCAACCCCATGACACCACTTGTTGAACCAGGATTACGAGGACAACAAATAGAGCGATATTCCAAATTGTGAATTTTCGCGCCGTAATCATCGGGAACCATTTTGCCTTGAATGACCCCCTAGTAGGTGGCACCAAACACTTGAATTCATTTGTTGCAGTAGTAGAACTATGGAATGACATATGCCCCAGGGTCCATCGAGTGGTTTGCGCAAGTACATGAGGAAGTGATCGAGCCTGAATTGCCGATCGTCGACCCTCACCACCACTTATGGCCAGTTGGCGGAGCACTTCCCTATGGGCTCTCTGAACTCCACAAGGACGCTTCAGATGGTCACAATATTCAAAAGACCGTGTTCATCGAATGCGGTTCTGCATACCGAAGTGATGGCCCAGAACATCTTCGGTCTCTTGGAGAAACCGAATTCGTAGCCGGCGAATCACAACGAGATCCGTCACATCTCATTTCAGGCATCGTCGCACACACGGATTTACGGCGAGATGACCTTGCCGAAATACTGCACGCACACAACTCTGCGAGCAACGGCTTGTTGCGCGGAATACGAGATGCGTTAGCGCACGCGCATCACCCTGAAGTTCTGGCTATTCCAGGTCGCGCGGTTCGTGACCTTTATGCAGATACTTCCTTTCGTCGCGGTGTCGCTGTACTAGGTACTCAAGGCCTCACCTACGACACATGGCACTATCACTATCAGAATCAAGAATTCCTCGCTCTTGCACGTGCCGTACCTGAAACAACAATGGTGTTGGATCACTTTGGAACACCACTCGGAGTCGGGCCATATGAATCACAACGAGAAGAGATTTTCGAACAGTGGAAGAAAGACATTCGTGAAATTGCTACATGCTCAAACGTGGTAGCAAAACTTGGTGGCCTTGCAATGCCCGACAACGGATTTGGTTGGCACACAGCAGAACGACCTCCAACCTCAGACGAGTTCCTACGGGTTCAGCGCCGTTACTTTGAACACACAATTGAGTGCTTCGGACCAGAACGTTGCATGTTTGAATCCAACTTCCCAGTTGATCGTTTGTCACTGTCATATCGAACCGTGTGGAATGCATTCAAGAAACTGGCCGCTTCTTTTTCTCCGGAGGAAAAGACCGCAATGTTTAGTGGTACGGCAACTCGCGTGTACCGTCTCTAACTTGTGACACGTCCAACTATCTTTGTTTGTCCACACTGTGGGCGAGCACTACACGAATCACAATCATCTGCACAGTGCAGCGAAGGCCACACGTTCGACTTCGCCAAAGAGGGTTACCTCAATCTCCTGGTGGCGGGCCGACTTCCTTCGTCAGCAACGCCCGGCGATACTCCTGACTCTCTTCAGGCACGACGACGATTCCTCTCCGCAGGCTGGTACCAACCCATTTCCATAGAGGTATCCGCGCTTCTGCTCAACATAGATGGGCCTGTGTTAGATGTGGGATGCGGCGAAGGGTATTACCTCTCGTATATCGATTCCGAGAGAACCTACGGCATTGATATCTCCAAGAAGGCGATTCAGATGGCTAGCAAGGCCTACCCAATGTCTCAGTTTGCTGTCGCTTCTTCATATCGATTGCCGGTAGATGATTCTTCATGTGCCGGCGTGTTCACAGTCTTTGCCCCACACAGTTTTTCTGAATACCAGCGCGTTCTCGTCCCTGGCGGTACGTGGGTCACAGTTACTCCAGGTCCTCATCATCTGAAAGAGATGCGACCATCGCGAGTTGACACAGTAGAAGAACGCGAACTACGACGCAGTGAACCACCAGAGCAGGCAACGCAAGCCGAAAGATTGCAGTTCACATTGCATCTGACGGAAGAAGCCGCAGTCGACTTATTTTCAATGACTCCCCTGCGATGGCAAACGGCGGCACATGCGCAACCGGTGACCGAAGTCAGTGTGGATGTTTGGATTGCATCTGGCACGAACCTAATGTGAATGCGATGTCTCGATTCAACAGTTCGTATTATCAACGCTTCTATGGAAAAGACGGCGCGCACGACGCAGAACGGATTCATCATTTAGCAAGTGCTGTACATCACATTTCGGCCTGGTGGGGCCTTTCCATTTCTTCAGTGTTCGACATTGGTGCAGGAATGGGAATGTGGCGCGACTGGTATCGCGATAATCACCCAGAGGTAGTTCTTCGTTCAATCGACGTCAGTGAACACGCGTGTGAAACATGGGGACACGAATGTCGCAACATTGCGGAATGGAAACCCAGAGGCAAATACGACCTTGTGATCTGTCACAGCGTTCTTCAGTACTTATCGAACGAAGAATGCGAAGATGCCATCGCCAACATCGCAGCAGCCACTCGCTATGTCTTGTATCTGGAACTACCTACAAAGTGGGATTTCGAGAATGTTGTCGACGAAACAGGCACTGACCTTCAGGTGTATCAACGCAGTGCTACTTGGTACCGCAAGCGCCTGGGAGAACACTTTCGCCAAATAGGCGCGGGCCTTTGGACGCCACTCAATGGGCTACCCATGTATGAGTTGGAAGCGAGTCGCTAAACATCGCCCTAGATAACCGAAATCCCAACCCCGTGGAGGGCTGGGATTTCAGACTGTTTGTATTAGTGGCGGGGGCAGGATTTGAACCTGCGACCTTTGGGTTATGAGCCCAACGAGCTACCGGGCTGCTCCACCCCGCGATGTAGTTGAAGCATTACGGTACAAGGCAAGCATCCCACTCACAACTTCACCGCTCTAGGTACACAGATCATGTTCTCCCGCAACAAGCAAACTCAACGGGCAATCGAAGCCCTGCAGGCAGAAGTGGCTTCTTTGCGTGTTGACCTCTATCAACAAGTAGAACAGCTGCTTATTGAAAAAGAGATGGCACGGGCTATCGCCGACCGACTCGTCAGCCTCGACACCCGTGTCTCAAGCATGGGTTCTGAACTCTCACGTCAATTTCAAGAGCTGGGTGGCGAGATTGAACAACTTGCCAAAGAGGTGCAGAACTCTGGAGTCAACGAAATAGTTGACACCATAAAAGCTTCACAGACACGACTTGCCAACGAACAAGCTCGTTACGAAATTACGTTTAGGCAGGACCTTGCGGCTCTTGCAGACAAACTATTGCGTCGAAACTAACTACTTCACTGCTGCAAGTGCTTGTTGCACTAGGGCACGTGCTTGTTGCAGTTTTTGTTGGTACGTCACGAAATCTGGCGGAGTCTTGGCAAGTGCAGCATCTGCCTGAGCAAACAATGACTCTGCCTGACGCAACAGTTGCGATGGCGTGGAACCAGTATTCGTAGGAACTGTTGTTGCAGTTCCTGGCAGTGTTGTGGTTGTAACACCGGTGGTGCCGCCAACACGATCACCAAGATCCATATTGAAGCCCGGGAACAACTGCTGAATGACGCTTGTCAAACTGTCGCCAATGACAGATCTGCCATCGTACGAACCCAACACTTTTCGCACGAAGACTTGCTTGTCTTGCCCATCAGGTTGAACAAACATTGGACGCAGATACACAATGCCCTTACCTATTGGAACAATTTGCAAGTCACCATAGGTAACACGCGAACCACGCTGGTCTAACGGTGTGATCGTTTGTGAAATTGCCGGTTCACTCTCAAACTCAGCAGACACAGTTGCTGGGCCAGGAGGCAGTGGTGCAGAAATGTCGTATACCGTCATTCGTCCATAGGTCTTCGGGTCACTTGAGACCACCATCAATGAACGCAGTTCTTTACGACTGTCGTCAGCAGAGAACGGAACGAACGGACGAATCATTGCAAAAACGCCAATGTCTGTCTTTGTATTTGGTGCGTGGAAGATTGAGTAATACGGACTGAATCGCTCGACATCTGAGTCCGTTGCATTGATGGAATCGACGCCGGCTACAGCAGTTGCACCCGTTGCAGAAATCACGCCGCCAGTTGAGGATTCCGGGGCGTCAGCTGGTGCTTGTGCCACGCTCCATGCGGCGTCACGATTGAAGAACAATGTTGCATCGTCGAACTGGTAACGGCCATACATATTCGTCTGTACTCGGAATAGATCTTCTGGGTAACGGAAGTGCGCGGCTAGTTCTGCTGGAATAAGCGACTTGTTCGTGAACAGTTTTGGAAACGCAGACTTCCACATTTGAACAATGGGGTCTTTCGTGTCCACTACATACAGAGTGACTTCACCCGAATAGGCATCCACCACTGCTTTCACGCTATTTCTTACATAGTTGAAATCATGGTTAAGTCCACTGCCATTGCTGAGTTGCGACACGTTGGCGGACTCTGCATATGGATACCGATTAGTTGTTGTAAATGCATCAACAACCCATTTCATACTTCCGTTAACTACAACGGGGTACGGATCTGAATCTAAATGCAGGAACGGTGCGATCTTTGAAACACGGTCGCGAACATCGCGCACCAAAAGAATTTGAGATTCCTGAGTAATGAGGCTTGAACCAAAAAGGTTGAACTCGCCGAAGTTGACAGCCAATGCCAACTTGCGAACGAGGCTATTGAATTTGACGCCACCTGTTCCGACAAACGATGTCTCGTTTCCGCCTGGGCATGCCTGTTCTTTTTGGGAAGTCTTTACAACCGCATACTCACCAAGACCGTCACCGAAATACACCTGCGGCTTTGTAACTTTCAGATCTACATAGGACGGGCGACCATCTTCTGTGGCCAAACTTGCAGGGGCTGCAATCATTCCGCAACCGTGGGTATAAATGAGATGTCGCGACACCCACGTACGGTTAGGAATACCCGCTGGATTGAGTTCACGTGCTGCAACCAGTACTTGCTGTACGCGTCCATCAACTGCGTAACGATCTACGTCGAGGTCATTAACCGTATAGAACGACGTAAGACCTTGGTCTAGCCCAAAGCGCTCACGCATCTGAACAGGGTCGAGCTGACGTACGTCGCGAAGTGCAGCGTCGTTTGCAGTGACGTCCGACGCGGTGATGTCTTCAAAATTGGTGGCAACGCGTTCAACATTCGTGAGCCCCATGGCGGCTTTTGTTGCAATGATGTTGCGCTGAATATACGGCAATTCTCTTGTGCTGACGTTTGGCTGAACGACAAAGCGTTGCACCACTGCTGGGTACACAGTTCCCACAACTATTGCTACAACAACCCAGAGCCCCATTCCGAGTACTGGCAAACGCCAACCACGTTGACGAATGTTCCACATCAACAAGGCTGTTACAGCCAATGACACCAAGATCATGAGATTCAATGCCGGTATCTGAGCATTTACGTCTGTGTATAACGCACCACGTACTACGCCACGCTGTGAAGACGTGAGGTCATACTTTGATAACCAATAATTTGCTGCGCGCAGCAGTGTGCCACCGGCGACAAGCACAGAAAGATGCACTTTTGCCTGCGGCGTTACTCGCTGCACACGGTCTTGCGGACGAATACTGCCGTTAATGAAATGGAAAGCAGTAATCACAATCGTTGCGAGTACAAGAGCACCAAATGCCCACGCCACAACAAATTGCGCAAACGGTAAACGAAAGACATAGAACCCTACGTTTGCTTTGAACTGTGGGTCGCCAACGGAAAAAGCCTGACGATGACGGAACATCAGCCATTCTTGCCATTGGGAAGAGGCAGGTAAACCAAGCATCAGAGCGATGAGTGCAGCAACTGCAATACGGAGTTTTCCTCTGCTCTTTGCTGTTGCCTCACGAATACGAATAATCGCTTGATCTTCGGGCGTGTCCGGCAATGTGAGCGGAGCAACTCGGTCGGCCAACATGAGGTTTGCCCATAAGAACAGGAAGGCGCCGATGGAAAAAACTGCGGCAAGTTCAAATTTGCTTCGCAAAACTCCCCAGTACACGTCGCTGCGCCCAACACTGTCGAACCACAACAAGTTCACATAAAACGATGACAGCCCTCGTGCACTGAAGATAAGTAGCAAGACAAGCCCGATGGCCACAGATAACAAGATTCGCCCACGTGAAGGCTTACCGAAGTTAGGAAGACGAAATACGGGGCCGTTCGGTCCGCGAGGGGGAAGGTCTGAAGAGTTACGCACGCATGGGAACGCTAGTCCTGAACAGGGCTAACGAGGCATCGGCACCCTGGATGTGCAGGGGGATGTGGGTGACCAGCGGGGAAATCGTCTCCCCTGGTAACAGCACCAGCCAATGAATTGTCTTCGCACTCGCTGCAACACTCGGCTGCAGGGTCAACCATCCACGAAATCGTGGCGCCTGGCTCGAGCGCAAGGTAAGCGCCCTTGCTGTAGGCAGAGCAGGCAATGTCGTCCACATGGGAATCGATGAGTTCCATCTTCCACTTGCGATACACATCGCGCATCAGCCCAGAAAGAATCTCGCGATCACCTTCGGCTTCACCGATTGCAATGCGTGCTTCTTCTCGAAACGCTGCAACAAGCCCACCAACAACAGTGGCTGTCGTGTGGTCTGTAATTGCCTTCTGAGTCACTCGGCGACCTGAACCCCCGGAGGACTTCACAGACTTCGCACCTGCGGATGCTGAGGCCATAGCTTCTTCTGCAATGGCACCGGCATATCGCTGAGCTTGTTCCGCTGGAGTACCGAACACGGCATCAATCTCTAAAGATGACTTTTTGAGACGCAAGTGCTGAAGAACGTCATTCTGTTCATCTGCCAAAACTCGCTTCAGTTTGCGGGCCAGCGTGACTACTTGTTCGGATAAGGCTTCATCACGCGCCTGGAAGCGAGCGGGATCAGCAGCGATAACTGCCACTTTCTTTGCCTTTTTGTCAGCTTTGGTTCGAGTCTTCTCAGGCTTAGCTTCAACAACAGCAGGCGCTTCTTTTGAAGTCTTAGAAATAGGTAGTGCCGGCGAAGACACGGCGTCTACTTTTTCAGCAACTTTTGCAGTGCTACCGGCGCGCAACTTGGCAAAAATATCATCAACTTCCGGAACAGACTTCTTTACGAAACTCGGCGCAGGTGCTTCTGGCTCTTCAATAACTTCAACAGCAAGTTCTTCAGTTGGCGCAATCATTTCATCGGCAACTGGAACTTCAGTTTTACGATGACGACCAAAAAGGGAAACAACATTTGTTGCTTCGTCTTCCGTTGCGTCTACAACAACTTCTTCAACAAGATTTTCATGCACAGGGTGCTCTGACGGAACAGCATCTTGTTCATCAACTAATCGTTGAACGTCATCGATGATTTCAGCAATTTCTTCCTGAGTGATTTCAACAACATCAGACTCGTGATCGAATATCACAACATCTTCTGGCGCAATTTGCGTCTCGGCTGCAGGTGTTTCTACAACTGCTTCACGATCAAACACTTTTACTGATGGGTGCTCAGGATTGACAATTGGAATAGGACCAGTAGTTGGTGACAAATCCACAATGAATTCAGGCTCATCGTGAGCATCTGTGAGTCCACCAATTACATCTTCGGTAGCAATACGAGCACGCTCAAAAGCGTTCATCAGTCGATCACGACCATGAAGAAGTTGTTCGATTTGTGCACGCGCCGCATCACGACGACGAGACAATTCAGACAGAACCTTTTCACGGTATTCACGCGCTTCATTGACCATGTCGCGGCCCTGTTGCTTTGCCATATCTATTTCAGATTCAGCATCGTGTACAGAGTCTTCACGAATACGAGTTGCTTCAATAACTGCTGACTCGCGAATGCGCGAGGCATCTTCAGCGGCATCTTTCACCAAGCGCGTTGCAGATTCTTCGGCGCGATCACGAATCTGCGTACTCGCATCACGTGCCGCAGTAAGAACTCGCGCTGCTTCTTCACCCAACAAGGTGGTCACAGTTTCCTCGTCGAGTCGACCTGGCGCAGATAATCCACGAGTCTGGAGTGCCCGCAATTCGCCTTCCAAGAAACGCTCGCGTTCCTGAAGACGAGCCATCTCGGCAGCCACCATTTTGAGGAAATCCCGGACCTCGGCCTGATCAAATCCGCGTCGATTAACGGGGAACGCAGCCGAACCCACCGCCGCGGGCGATGAAGGATCAGGTCGGGAGAAAGAGATAGCCATTAGGCATCAAGAGTACGACTCTCGCGGGGCCAAGTGGTGCATTATCCACAGGGCTACTTAGTCGGTGCTGGGAGCCCTTCGCCGCCATTCTTGGCGAGCTGAACGAGAGCCTCTTCCACGGTGCCCACTTGAACGATGGTCACTGAACTTCCGGCAGCGGCACGTGCTGCTTTCATCTCACTTGGCGACTGACCGGCAGGCACCAAGAACAGCGTTCCACCTGCATCTTTAACCGCAACGGCCTTCTGTTCCAGTGCTCCAATTGCACCCACTGAGCCATCTTCGTTGATGGTTCCCGTCGCAACCACTCGACCACGACCCATGAGATTTCCTGGGGTCAATTCATCAAGTAACGAAAGCGTGAAAGCCAATCCGGCAGATGGCCCACCAATACCAGCGGTAGAGATTTGGACATCAAAGGGAACGCGAACAGTGCGCGTATCAGATGGCACAAAGCCAATGATCACCCGATTGGGATCATCAGGGCTTTTCATCAATTGAATTGTCCTGTTCTCTGGCTCTACAGATTCATCCTCGTCTGACTCATACGGCAATACAGAGAGTGTCACGCGCGTTCCAGCGGCGAGACCTTTCATCTGAGCTGCCAATTCGGTAAGAGTCCCCACTTTCACGCCATTGAAACCCACGATTGTTTCGCCAATTGCTAATTCGGTACACGCACCTTGAGTAGTTGGAGCCCCTTCGCAGACAAGTTCTTCAACCAAAATCTTTCCCTCAACAAGAGCTACATCAAGTCCCAATCGCTTCATTGCCACATAGTCGGCAATCTGTTTTGCACCCACCATTGCCTGAAACCCAAGTCGACGAGAATCTGTAGGAGTCTGTTCGCCGAAATGTTCCTTATATGTATGCACAACAACATGTGGATCTAACCAACCCACCAATGTGTCAAGAACAGAAAGTTGCCCACCAAAGGCAGTGACAAAATTGATTCCATTATCTGCTCGATATCGAGTGGGTACGGGCTCGCCGCCTTTTATCGGTGCAAACTCCACGAGGGGTGCAACCGCGGACGCCTCGCCTGGTGCCAACTCCCACCGTTGGATTCGTACTGCAGCCATCACGATGATGCTCGCTAACAGCAACCACGAAACGGTTAGCAGTGGCAAGGCAATGCGCAGGGATCGAACATCTGTCGGGCGCTCGGGGGGCGGGAGA
>Ga0208087_1000050_pt1 | contig 20270 bp, 22 predicted proteins | sample LakMenEpi29Oct10_FD_150745 | JGI IMG/M metagenome (GOLD analysis project Ga0208087, IMG submission 150745) | Freshwater microbial communities from Lake Mendota, WI - 29OCT2010 deep hole epilimnion (SPAdes) | ecosystem: Environmental > Aquatic > Freshwater > Lake > Epilimnion/Euphotic zone ... | reverse complement strand
TACGTCCTTCGCACCGTAGAGGAACGCGGTATCCGACTGGTGCGACTCTGGTTTACCGATGTGCTCGGCACACTCAAATCGTTCGCCATTTCGCCAGCCGAAATGGAAAATGCGCTGAACGACGGAATGTCGTTTGACGGTTCCTCGATCGACGGCTACAGCCGCGTGCAGGAGAGCGACGTGCTCGCCCTCCCCGACGCCAACACGTTTGAAGTTCTGCCATGGGCAGATGCAAAAGGCGCCGAGGCAAGAGTTTTTTGCGACATTGCAAAGCTTGACGGGACAGCATTCGATGGCGACCCGCGCCAAGTCCTGAAACGCAATCTCAACGCAGCGCGCGAAAAGGGTTACTCGTTCTACATCGCGCCCGACATCGAATATTTTTATTTTGCGCCACCCGATGGCACCAACAAACCAATCCCACTTGACGAGGGTGGCTTTTTCGATCTCACCTCAACCGATATCGCAAGTTCGCTGCGCAAAGAAACCATTCGCACACTCGAAACCATGAGCATTCCCGTGGAGTACAGCTTCCACGAAGATGCACCAAGCCAGCACGAAATTGATTTGCGCCACACCGACGCCTTAACCATGGCCGACAGTGTGATGACCTTTCGTTTCGTAGTTAAAGAGATTGCTGCACTACAGAATGTGCACGCAACATTCATGCCCAAGCCACTCGAAAACATTCAAGGCTCGGGCATGCACTTGCATCTCTCGCTTTTCAAGGGCGAGGAAAATGCTTTCTATAGTGCGGACGACCCGTACAACCTTTCGCCAACCGCAAAATGCTTTATGGCTGGATTGCTTCGCCACGCAGCCGAAATCACTGCCGTCACCAACCAGACGGTGAATAGCTACAAGCGCTTAGTGCCAGGGTTTGAAGCCCCAGTGCATGTTTCTTGGGCACGCAATAATCGCAGCGGGCTTATTCGTGTTCCTATCCCTAAGCGTGGAAACGAATCTGCAACTCGACTGGAGTACCGCTCGCCAGACCCAGCGTGCAACCCATACCTCGCATTCTCCGTCATTTTGGCAGCCGGGTTACGCGGCATCGAGCAGGGATACGAACTGCCTAAAGAAGCAGACTCCAACATGTTCGAGATGAGCGATAGCGATCTTGAAAAGTTGAGCATTCAGCAACTGCCACAATCTTTGTCCGACGCATTGAACATCATGGAAAAATCCAGCCTTGTGGCAGAAGCACTTGGTGAGCACATCTTCGAATGGTTCTTGCGCAACAAGCGTCACGAATGGCGTAGCTACAAGACCCACATCAGCGAATACGAACTCGGTCGATACCTCAAGTCGCTATGACCCGTCTTGTTGCCCCCGGTGCCGAGCAGCCAGGCCAGAAGATTCTTGTTTTCCCGTCGCCCGCCCCAGTTGATGTGGCTCGAACGCTCGACCTTGCTGGCTATTGCTGGAAGGCGGTAAGCGGCGGCGAAGAAGCAACGAAACACGAGCCAATGGACGGCTGGGCCGGCGCAGTGGTGGTGTGCGACGACGACCCAGAAGGCGCATGGGCGCTGTGCCGATCACTTCGCAAACGAGCCATTCCTGTTGGACACGTGTTGGTCTTGATAAACGGCGTGCAACTTCCCGACTTGGATTTGCGCGACGATTTGTTTGACGATTTTTGTTTAACACCGTTCCACCCGCGTGAACTTGAGGCCCGCATGCGGCACATGTACTGGACGGAAGCCAAAGTGGGCCGCGAATCGTTGGTGGAATACAGCGGGCTCGTACTCAATTTGGAAACGTATCAGGCCTCATTTGGCGGTCGACCTCTCGACCTCACCTACATGGAATACGAGTTGCTGAAGTTTCTTGCGCAGAACCCTGGCAAAGTCTTTTCACGCGAGACACTGCTCTCGCGTGTGTGGGGTTACGAATACTTCGGCGGTGCTCGAACGGTGGATGTTCACATTCGGCGACTGCGAGCAAAGCTTGGCGAGGAACACGCCAACCTCATTCAGACTGTTCGAAGTGTTGGTTACCGCTTCGGGCAATCCAAGTGGTCTGCTTAAAGCAGCGCAAAACCAAGCGTTGAAACACCAATCACCACAAACAGGATTGCAGCGACTCGCTGAATAACGCTCAACTGCACATGTCTTTGTAGCCACGTGCCCGTAAGTACTGCAAGCCCCGACACGCTTGAAAGGGCAAGTGCGGCGCCAACTCCAACCGCAATCGGATCGTTGAACCTTGCCGCGAAACCAGCAGTTGCAAGTTGTGTCAAGTCGGCAAACTCGGCGACCAAAATGACAGATGCTGCAGTCCACACCACGCGCGCATTGGAAAGAGATGCGGACCACTTGCCCGATTCGGTGTCGCCATCGTCTCCTCCGCTTCTCCATGTCATTGCACCACCAACGCAAAACAAAATGCCGACAACAACTTGAATTGGTTTCTCGGGCAGCCTTGTAAGTGCAGAGCCAAACAACACTGCAATCACTACATGGGTGGTGTAACCAATGGTGACGCCAAGCCACACGGGCAGTTTGCGTTTGAAGTGAGACGACAACAACAATGTGGCGAACATGGTCTTGTCGGGCAGTTCGGCAAGAAAGATTGCAAAGAATGTGACTGCAGCGTGCTGCAACATGTTCGAACTAGCCAACCAAGCGTTGCATGCGCTGAGCAAGTACTCGGTGTTGCGCCAACATCGCGTCAACTTTCGTGCTCACGAGCAGGCCATTGTCAACGATCGATCGCCCTTGCACAATTGTGTGCTTCGCGCCCGTTGGGCCGCACCGAAGCCAGGCCTCGATTGGGTCGGCAATTGCGCCCGCAAACGAAGGGCCAGTCAGCGACCACACGGCCAAGTCGCCAACAGCACCAACACTGATTTCACCAATTTCACCGATTCGGCCAAGACATCCGGCGCCGCCCCGAGTGGCAATCTCGAGCGACATTCGCGCAGTTCCCGCAGCAGCGCCATCACGAAGTTTTGCCAACAACATTGCCTGCCTCGCCTCTAGCCACATAGAAGCCGAATCGGCAGATGACGAGCCATCGACGCCCAAGCCCACGTGCACGCCGGCAGCGCGCAGGCTGACTACGGGCGAAATGCCCGAGGCCAAAATCATGTTGCTGCTTGGGCAGTGAGCAACGCCAATGTGTGCTTTGCCCAACCGTTGTACTTCGTCTTCGTTCGGCATGACGCAGTGCGCAACCCATGCCCGATCGGTGCACCAGCCAACCTCTTCCAAATAGTCGGTTGGGCGGCAGCCAAATGTTGCAAGTGAGTAGTCGTCGTCTTCCGAGTTTTCCGCAAAGTGTGTATGCAAGCGCACATCGAGCTTTTCCGCTAATTGCGCTGACTCGATCATCAACTGTTTGGTCACGCTAAACGGCGAGCACGGAGCCAAGGCAATTCGCACCATTGCACCGTGCTTGGCATCGTGATGCTTTTCTACAGCGAGTTGTGACTCGGCCAAAATTACATCGTGGTCTTGCACCACGTTGTCGGGTGGCAAGCCGCCGTCTTTTTCTGATAGCGACATCGAGCCGCGAGTTGGATGGAAACGCATTCCTAAATCAACCGCCGCGGCAATTTCCGCAGAGAGCAAATCCCCTCCGCCTTTCGGGTGTACATACAAATGGTCTGTGCTTGTCGTACATCCCGACAGAGCTAATTCGGCAAGACCAACCCACGCAGAAACGTGCGCGGACTCTTCATCCAGTGTGCTCCACAGCGGATACAGCGTTTTCAACCAACCGAACAAAGCGGCATTGGTCATAGGTGGAAACGCGCGAGTGAGGTTTTGATACATGTGGTGATGCGTGTTCACCAACCCTGGGGTGACAAGACAATCTGTTGCGTCAATAACGCGCGTTGCTGTCGGCTCCGTGCCGGAAGCACCAACGCCAGAGATGAGTCCGTTGGTGATTGCTACCCAACCGCCGGCAATCTCGCGCCGTTGGTCATCAACTGTTGCAACGAGCCGCGCGTTGCGAACAACGAGGTCGGCTGTTGTGCTCAGTTGTTTAGCTCGACGAGTTCGCTGCCCGCGTGGCGAATTTCGGCATCGCGATGCAAAAAGAAACCGATCAACGCGGCGATTCCCGCCGTGGACAAACCAACGATGATGGGGAATGCAATAAGGACGAGAACGAGAATGATGGCGCCAGGCATGATGATTACCGTAGTGGCTTAAAGGCCCAGGCTTCGATCTCTACTGCTCCGCCAAACGGCAACGACGCAACACCAATGGTGCTTCGGGCCGGACGACTGCCATCGAATCCAGCAACGTAGGCCGTATTAAATGTGGCGAAGGTGTCCATGTCGGTGAGGAAGCACAACGTCTTTTTCACGTCGTGAATAGTGCAGCCCGCACTCTTCAATTGTGCCTTGAGGTTGACAACGGCCTGAGCGGTTTGTTTGGCAACGCCACCAGTAACAATCTTGCCTTCTGCGACACCGAGCTGCCCAGAGACAATCACCCAGTCGCCTGCCCGAACAACTGGCGTGTATGGCCCCAAGGCTGCAGCGGGTTTCGCTGGCGACTTCTTTGCCACTTTCTTTGTGGCTTTCTTGGCGGTCTTCTTCACCGTCTTTTTTGCGGTCTTCTTCACGGGGTTCTTCTTTTTTGAGGTGGCCATAGACACAATCGTAGACGGCGACACTGGCCGTCGTTCAACCGGTCATACGATGGACTCATGATCTCGCGGCGCCGCTTTATTACTGGCGCTTTTGCAATTGCCGGTGGCGGCTCGGCTCTTACAACCCTTGCTGCGTGTTCGGGTGGTTCCTCGGCAACAAGTTCGTCTATGTCAACCGAACTGCAAATTGTTCAACGCTTTCCGCAAGTCTTGGTGCCTGGCAATGTTCGCATCCCCGTCTCGCTTGCGAACAACAACGGATTGCTGTCGATGGACAGTGGCACCGAATTGCCAGCAACGCTTACTGCCAACATTGTCAATGCCGAAACCGGCGAGATCGTTGTTGGCCCAATCACCGCGAAGCGACACGATAAGGGCCTCAGCATTCCGTATTATCCATTTCGCGCCGACATTGACGAAGTCGGAATCTTTTCAATCGTGATCGATGGCGGGCCAACAGATGGTGCGGGCATCCAGATCATGGACCCCAGCCAAATTTCAATTCCACTTGTTGGCTCTGCGCTGCCACCCTTTGACACACCAACTGTCGACAACAATCGCGGCGTCAACCCCATCTGCACATATCTGCCTGCAGCGTGCTCTTTGCACAACATCACACTAACCGACGCGCTCGCGCTCGGTAAACCTATTGCTTACTTAGTTGGCACACCAGCGCATTGCTCTACCGGCACATGCTCTCCAGCGCTAGAAGCGTTGTTGCAAGTGAGTGAAAAACTTGCAGACTCCATGACGTTCATCCACGCCGAGATTTATACCGACGACACGGCAACGGTGGTTGCGCCAGCGGTTGAAGCACTAAACATGACTTACGAGCCAGCACTCTTCATCACCGATGCACAGGGCATCGTGGTCGAGCGACTAGACGCCGTTTTTGACGCAGACGAAATTAACGAAGTATTGGTAACGCTCGGCCTGCAGTAGGCCGCAAGGTTCAGCTAAAGCTGTTGCCGCAACCGCAACTGCGCGTTGCGTTCGGGTTGTTGATCTTGAAACCTGCGTCCTGCAGGCCGTCCTGGTAATCCAGGCTTGCACCTGTCAACAATTGCGATGATGCCTCGTCGACAACTACGCGAACGTCACCGAAGGTGAGCGTCTGATCGTCGGCTGCTACGTCGCCGTCAAAAAACATTTCGTATGAAAAGCCCGAACAACCGCCAGGGCGAACTGCGACGCGAAGCGCAAGATCGGTTGCGCCTTCTGCCTCGAGCAATTGCTTTACCTTTGATGCTGCAGAATCGGTGAGAGTGATCATGGTGGAAATACTACCTGCGCCCTGCGGCGTAGTGAAGAGCAGAGCCCAACAAAATTTGGCCTATCACGGTAGGTTTTAGTCATGTCCAGCCCGCACGTGGCACCCCCCACCGTCGCCGAAGTCACCAACCGGCTGCGCGCAGTAATGGACCCAGAGTTGGGCGACAACATTGTCGATCTCGGCATGGCAGCGGTCGATTCCATCTCAGCGGATGGCGTCGTTGCCATCGGCATGAAACTGACGATTAAGGGCTGCCCGCTTCGCGTGCAGATAAAACAAGACATCGAAGCCCGCGTGGGAACACACCCTGGTGTCAGCAAAGTAACCATCGACTGGGGCGAGATGACGGCCGAGGAACGCACCGCGGTGATGACACGTGCGCGATGGAACGCCAAGGAACAGGCGCCTGACACCAAGATTCCACTCAACGCACGCGTGTTGGCAATTGCCAGCGGCAAGGGCGGCGTTGGAAAAAGTTCGGTCACGGTAAATTTGGCGGCGGCTATCGCGCAATCGGGTTACGTCGTTGGCGTTTTGGATGCCGACATTTGGGGGTTTTCAATTCCTCGAATGCTTGGCCTTTCCGATCGTCTTGAAGCAAAGCGCATCGATGGCGTCGAGAAGCCACAGATCATTCCGAACGAGCGACGCATCGGAAACGGATTGTTGAAAGTTGTTTCTACGGGAATGCTTGTTGACGACGAAGGAACCGCACTCATGTGGCGCGGCTTGATGTTGACGAAGGCCGTCGAACAGTTTTTGAATGACGTGCATTGGGGCGAACTTGATTACCTGCTCATCGACATGCCGCCAGGTACGGGCGACGTTCAAATGGGCCTCGCACGCATGTTGCCACGAACCGACTTGGTCATTGTTACGACACCTGCTGTGTCGGCGCAAAAGGTTGCCATCCGCGCCGCCGACATGGCGCGGCGAAGCTTCTTACGCGTTGCCGGCGTGATCGAAAACATGAGCGCGTTCACTTGCGAACACGGCACTTCATACGCACTGTTCGGCACGGGCGGCGGCAAAGCACTTGCCGATGAGATTGGCGCAGAGCTACTTGGACAGGTGCCAATCGAAAGCGCGGTTGCCCATGCTGGCGACACCGGCGAACCAATCGTGATCAATGGCAGCGGCGCCGCGGCAGACGCGTTTAACGCAATTGCTCAAAGAATCATTGCCAACACTATTTCGCTTACGGAAATGGCTGGTTGCTCGGCGCGCAATGATGATGTGGTTGCCGTAAGTGTTTCGCGTCGCGACAACAACGCCTAATTGAACGACTAGTTGTAGTCGGCGTCGCCGGGCATCGCAATTCCGATTACTTTGCCCTCTGCATCAGTTTTCAGTTTTGGCAAAATCGCGGTTGGTGTGCCAATTTTCTTGGCCGCATTTAGTGCATCGGTTGTTGTGCCGTGCGGCGCCAAAAACTGCAGATTGCTTGTTGTCGGAGGGATCATTGCCAGGTCTCCACGAGCGTGGCGCTCCAAAGCCTCAATCGGCGAAACCCACAGGCTTGCAATTGTTTCGTTGTCGTCGTGCAGCGGCTCTTGTGCTTCTGGGGCACGAGCGATAAAGAAACGGGTATCAAAGCGGCGCGGCTCGCCTAGTGGGGTTATCCAATGGCTCACGTAATGAATGTTGTCGGTGACTAGTCGCAAGTTTTCAGTCGTACACAGCTCGACAAGCGACATCGTCCCATCATGTATTGCGTGGCGTGCAACGTTAAACCTGTTCTGCAGTGCAACATCGGTGTCGAAACGAACTAATTCGCTGCCATCGGTTGGGCGCGCAAGCAACACACCTGCTTCTTCAAAGCACTCACGAATTGCTGCAACCCAATACGACAGACCACCATTAGGGATTTGTAACAGTGCGCTCGCCTCTTCGTCATCTAAGCCATCGCAAATTGCTTCTAGTTGTTCCTCGTTGTCATTTGCATCTACTCGACCACCAGGGAATACATACATCCCCTTGGCAAATACCGCCGCCAACGTTCGCTGCAACATAAACACTTCAAGCCCATTGATCGGATGATCTCGCACCAACATCACGGTTGCCGCAGCCCGAATGGGAACTGCTGCTGGGTCGAATGGGGCGTCTACTGTTGGTTTGTCGGCGCTCATCGTGTTTTACCGTCGGTCACACACTGCGAGCGCGGCTGCGACTGAGCACCCATGCGCCACCAATAGCTGTTGCACTACCAACAATCGCTAGCGGTGCAACGTCTTCGTTGTTAAGAAACACGCCAAGTGCAAGCGAAACGGCCGGCATCAAATACAAGCTTGCTGCCGCCCGAGTAGAACCAATGCGCCCTGCAAGCATCACCATCGCGTAATGCGCAAGTGCAGTGCCCAGAACACCGAGGGCGATCATTGCGGCAAATGGGCCCCACAAAAATGGGCGATCGTTATTGATAAGCGAAAACATGCCGAGGGGCAGAAGCACGATCACTGCAACTATTTCCGCGCGCCATAGCACGGGAAGTGCGCCGTATTTTTGCTGCAGCGGTGAAGCAATGTTCAATGCAAAGCCATACAGCACTAATGCGATCACAATAAGTGCGACGCCAAATGAACTAGACGAACCCTCACTTACTGTTGGCAACGCAATTAACACCACTCCAAAAAAACCGATAGCAATGCCAAGCATTTGCCCGCGCGGCGGCAGGCGTCGGGCAACGACACTTGCAACCATGGCCACAAATAATGGCGTTGCGCCGTTAAGCATTCCGGTCACGCTGCTTGAAACATGTTGCTCGGCAAACGGGAAGACAGTGAGTGGTGCGGCAAGCCACACAACCCCCAATAAAGCAATGTTGCGCCATGCAGCCCGCGGAACTTTTACGCGGGCTTTAGGAATGAAGCTAAGCGTGAGACAACCAAAAATTACGCGCATTGGCGTAATCAGGCCGGGTGCAAACGAATCCAGACCGATTGCAATGAAGTAAAAAGATGAGCCCCATACGGTTCCGGGAATAACTAGCAGCAGCCAGTCGAGCGGTTGAAGTGGTGCCGACTCTGATGCCACGCGACGCGCGGCTGTTTCGTTACTCACTTGCTCCCTTGCGCATCTCGCGATAATCGCGCGCTGCGCCTTCCAACGGTTCAACTTCAAGCGTGATGCCATCAATTGCGGCAACACGGCACATCGTTCCAACTGGCAAGGGCGTTGAGCGGTTGGTACGTGCACGCCACTGCGCATTGTGCACAATGACAGTTCCTTCAGGCGAGATGTCGGTGCTCGCAACGCCTTCTGCACCAATCAACCATTCGCGACCAATTGTTGGCGTGGCAAAACGCGTTCTCACCATGCTGGGCATTCCCACAATGAATGCAAGCGCCATCATGCCAATGCCGCTGACGAGCGTTACCCAAGACATGCGCATTTGCGTTCCATCAATTGGTTGATACAACGTAAACGACGCGATGATAAACAGCGCGAGGCCTAGGCCCGTCCATAGCCGCGGCACGCCTACTTGTACGTCTACAGCAAATGCGAAGACGGCGAGCACAAGCAGTGCTACAGCCCACAAACGCACCGGCAATTCATTAAGCCCGTAGGTGCCGAGCACGAAACAAAACGCGCCAACGAAGCCGGCGATGCCGATACCTGCAGTGAAGAACTCGAACACCAAGAGCGATAGGCCAATGGCGAACAACAAATACGCAACGGGCGGGCTAGCAACTGTGTGCATCAATTGGCCGAGCAAGCCGAGTTTGAAGAAACGTGCGGTTGTTGCATCGCGAACGATTTGTCCGCTGCTGTCTACTTTTTCTACAACGGTGTCGAGGGCTACTCCGTCCACCATCAGGCCGTCCAGTGCAAGCAACATGTTTCGTACTACTGGCACGCCTTCATCGGTGCCTGCGAAGTTCAGCAGGCCAGCCTTGCGTGCCTCGGCAAAACCAAGGCTAGAAACGCGCAACTGTGTGGACGAGTCTCCAAAACTTGTTTCCTTGCCATTTACAACAAGTGCCTGACCAGTAAATCCAATGCGCGCACCTGGCGCCATCGCAGTCACGTCGGCAACTGCCAACAACTGCGCGCTCAAGCCGTAGGCACGTGCACCAGTTGGCCCAACCCACACTGCAACAGGAATTTTTGCGGCAGCGACGCGTTCGAGCAATTGCGCCATGCGCGCTTCTGATACCACTGCACCACGAGAATTGACCTGCAAGACAACTGCCTGAGCGCCATTGGTGGCAGAACGCTCGAGCGCATTTTCAATTTCGGCGACGACAACATGATCGAGCAGGCCGCTGACGGCAACCACATCTACAGGGGCAAGATTTTCGGCGGTGTCGCCGGTTGCGGCCGAAGCCGATCCATAAAGCGACAAGCCAATCGAACCAAATACGAGCGCGACAACACTCTTACGGACAACACTGGGTAACCTGCGCAATGAATCCTCCGGAGGGCGTGTGATCGTGAACAATTTCTTCGCTTCTTCCCGCACCATCATCGTTGCGGGGAAAGGCGGTGTTGGTAAGTCAACGGTATCCGCTGCGCTCGCCTCGGCAGCAGCGCAAGCAGGGCTAACCAGCCTGTTAATCGAATTAGATGGCAAGCCCAGCCTTGTCAGTGGCACGAGCCACATCACTGTGCGCCACATCAGCCCTGCCGCTGCCCTCACCGAATACTTCGAAACACACGGTTTGGCACGGCTGTCGAAGCGCCTCGTTTCCTCAGGGATTGTCGATGTTGTTGCCACTGCAGCGCCTGGCATTGACGACCTCTTAGTGCTGGGCAAAATCAAGGCACTCGAACGCGAGAGGGCTGCCGACATCATCATCGTGGATGGCCCAGCGGCCGGGCACGCCGTCACTTTTTTGCAGGCACCGCGCGCGTTGTACGACACCGTGGGTAGCGGGCCCATTCGACAACAAGCACAAGACGTGCTGCAGTTTTTGGCCGACCCAACGCGATGCCAAGTCATGCTTGTCACGCTTGCTGAGGCAACACCAGTAAACGAACTGATCGATACGGCGTTTGCATTAGAGGATCGTGTTGGAGTTGCACTTGCGCCAATCGTGATCAACGCCATTGAGGAACAACCGCTGCTCGACATCCCTTCGTCGATCGATGCATCGTCGCCGCTTGTTACCGCTGCGCACTTTCACAATTCGCGAGTGATGCAACAAACAGAATCCATTACTGATTTGCACACCCGCCTGCCGCTGCCCACACTTCGCCTTACCTACAGCTCGTCAGCAACCTCCGTCATTGAAGACTTGGCCAACCAACTACGTTCGCAAATAGAGCAACTGCCATGACAACAGAAACCTTGATGCAAGTTTCCTCACGTTCAAGCGTGTTGTTGTGTTGTGGCAGTGGCGGCGTTGGCAAAACCACTGCATCGGCAGCCTTGGCGCTTGCACAAATGCGTGCAGGTCGGCGAGTTGTTGTCGTCACAATCGATCCGGCGCGCCGTCTTGCCGATGCGCTTGGTGTCACTGGCGAACTAGGCAATCAACCCACGTTGCTTTCATCGGAGAACGGTGGCGAACTGTGGGCAATGATGCTTGACGCCAACGAAACCTTTGCCAACTTGGTGCAGGGCTACAGCAGCGACAGCGCGCAAGTTGAACGCATCATCACTAATCGATTCTTTCGCAATATTTCTTCCTCGCTCGGAGGGACGCAGGAATATATGGCAGCCGAAAAACTGTTCGAGTTGCACAACGATCCGCGCTTTGATCTCGTTGTTGTCGATACGCCACCAACTCGCAAGGCACTCAACTTTCTAGACGCCCCGGGCAGGCTGGTGCGCTTCCTCGATCACCGCCTCTATCGCGTGCTGCTTGCGCCAGCCCGCGGCGGCCTTCGCGTGGTTGCCGCAGCGGTAACGCCCATCGTGCGCACCATTGCACGCGTGGTTGGCGCAAGCGTTGTCGATGATGCCATTGCATTCTTCCAAGCCTTCGAAGGAATGGATGAAGGTTTCCGCGCGCGCGCCCAGCAAGTGACCAAAACCCTCACTTCTCCGACCACTTCATATGTCGTTGTCTCATCTGCTCAAAAAGAAGCGCTGGACGAAGCGCAATTTTTTATCAACCGTTTGAAAACCGAAAATATCGAAACTGCGGCGCTGATCATCAACAGGCTCACTCCCGACTTCGGTGTTTCGTCCGACACCGAAGTAGCTAATAACTTCCCAACACTGGCCGAGAATGCAAACCGCCTTGCGCAACGCGCCGCAAGCGAACGACTGGCGATTGCTCCCCTTGTTGCAGCGGTTTCGCCAAGCCCCGTTGTGTACCTCTCGCTGCTACCCCACGACGTTGCCGACCATCAGGCACTTTCGTTATTGGCAGACCAACTCTCGGCATCCAAGCCCCAGCGATAAGATTGTTCCGTGCATATCTTGCTTGCTACCGATGCCCAGTGGGTGCTGGATGAAGTGCTCGCCGCGCTCGGCTCGCCCGACACATCTTTCACCGTTGTTCGCAACGGCCGAGACGTGCCAGAAGCAATCGCCACTCGTACGCCAGACATCGCAGTGCTCGATTTGCAGATCGGAACAATGGGCGCAATGGCCGTGACCATGAACCTTCGTCTCGATCACAGCGACCACCGCATTCCCTACGTACCCGTGCTGATGTTGCTCGATCGCGAAGCCGACGTTCATTTGGCAAAGCGCAGTGGCGCCGATGGCTGGCTCGTCAAACCACTTGATGCACTTCGCTTGCAGCTTGCAGCTCGTTCCATTGTGCAAAAAGCGCCAACGATGGAAGCCTGGACCGAGTCGGCTTCCCACTAAATAAACTTTTTGTAAATCACTGCAATCCGCGCATCTTCGCCTGCGACACTGAACCCATGGTGAACATCTCCATACCCGCGAATTTGCTTCCTAGCGACGGCCGCTTCGGTTCTGGCCCGTCAAAAATTCGCTCGGAACAAATGGACGCACTCGTCTTGGCTTCCCGCAATGTGCTTGGCACTTCGCATCGCCAAGCACCCGTAAAAAACATTTTGGGTTCTGTTCGCGAGCAACTTCGCCAACTGTTTTCGCTGCCCGCCGATTGGGAAGTGGTCATGGGCAACGGTGGTGCAAGCTTGTTTTGGGACGCAGCAACATTTGGCCTCATTCAGAACAAGAGCGAGCATCTGGTGTTTGGCGAATTCTCATCAAAGTTTGCCGATGCCGCCCGTAATGCTCCACACCTAGGGCAGCCAATTGTTGTTGAAGCAACCCCCGGCGACGTTCCCGCAGTGCAACTTGCCGATGTCGATACGTATTGCTTCACCCATAACGAAACCTCCACCGGCGCAAGCATGCAACTTGCTCGGCCAGCCAACTCAGGAGCTGCGCTTGTGGTTGTAGATGCCACTTCGGCCGCTGGTGGCATGGCATGGTCACCAAGCGAAGTTGACGTGTACTACTTCTCGCCGCAGAAAGGTTTCGGTTCGGAGGGCGGCACATGGATTGCCCTGTGCTCACCACGCGCCGTTGAAAGAATCGGTGCGATTGCAGCGACAAAGCGCTGGTGCCCACCATCGCTCGACTTAACCATCGCGCTCGACAACTCGCGCGCCAACCAGACATACAACACGCCATCAATCTCCACGTTCATTTTGCTGAACGAACAACTTCGCTGGATGTTGGACAACGGCGGTTTGCCATGGTGCGTTCAACGCACAACACAATCTTCGCAACACCTCTATACATGGGCGACGCAGCGCTCGTTTGCATCCCCCTTTGTTGCCAATGCACAGCACCGCTCACCAGTAGTAGGAACAATCGACCTCGACGGTGTGGATGCCACGCAGATCAGCAACGTCCTGCGCGAAAACGGCGTTGTCGACACCGAGTCGTATCGCAAACTTGGGCGCAATCAGATGCGTATTTCCATGTTTCCATCAGTCGAACCAACCGATGTACAACAACTCACTGCGTGCATCGACTATGTAGTGGAGCAGCTGTCATGAGTAAACGAATTGTTATCGCCGAAGAAATTGCCGACGCCGGCCTCGACCGACTGCGATCTGCTGGCTTTATCGTCGATGTTCAACTGAATAAATCGGCCGGTGAGTTACACGCAATTCTTGATGGCGCGCACGCCCTCATTGTTCGTTCGGCAACCATGGTTGACGCAGCAATGTTGGCAGCCGGCAAACAGTTGGTGGTTGTTGCTCGCGCAGGCGTCGGACTTGACAACATCGACGTGGAAGCTGCCACCAAACAAGGCGTGATGGTGGTTAATGCACCGCAATCCAACGTGCTTTCCGCCGCCGAGCACACCATGGCACTGATTTTGTCCATTGCCCGCAACGTGCCCCAGGCGCATAGCGCACTCACCGCGGGGCGCTGGGAACGCAGCAAGTGGGAAGGCATCGAACTTGCAGGAAAGACACTCGGCATCTTGGGCCTCGGCCGCATCGGAACGTTGGTTGCCCAACGCGCACGCGCTTTCGACATGCGCCTTGTTGCCTACGACCCATACGTTTCGGCCGAGCGCGGCCGCGAACTCGGCGTTGAGATGACAACACTCGAACGAGTGGTCGAACAGGCAGATGTCCTCACTATTCATTTACCAAAAAACAAAGAGACCACGGGCATCATCAACGCCGACATGCTGAAGCGCGCAAAGCGTTCGCTGCGAATTGTCAACGTTGCGCGCGGCGGCATCGCCGACGAAGCCGACCTTGCCGAAGCTTTGCGCAACGGCACAATCGCTGGTGCAGCACTAGATGTGTTCACCAAAGAGCCAGTAACCGACTCGCCGTTGTTTGGCCTCGGCAACATTGTGGTCACGCCGCACTTAGGTGCCAGTACACGCGAAGCACAAGACCGCGCGGGCGAAGTTGTTGCCGACATGGTGCAACTTGCGCTCAACGGCGACTTCGTGCCTTTCGCTGTCAACCTCGAAGCGGGCGATGCAAACGAAACACTCAAGCCGTTTGTTCCATTGGCCGATCGCATCGGGCGCGTATTTGCGTCACTGATTGAATCCACTCCGTCAACGATTGAAATTTCTACAACGGGCGAAATCGGCGGCTACGACCCTGGCCTCATCACCATTAGCGCACTAAAGGGAATGCTCTCCGTTTGGTCGACAGATCAAGTGAGCCTTGTCAATGCGCCATCAATGGCGCGCAATCTCAACATCACCGTCGAAAGCGTTGCCTCAACAACAACGACGCATCGCGACTATGTCAACCTGATCACGCTTCGCTCGGGCGATCGAAATATTGCAGCGACGCTCACTGGCCGCCGCCGCGAAGCCAGAATCGTGATGATCGATCATCACCTCACCGACATTCCACCTTCCGAGCACATGCTTGTAGTGAAAAATGACGACCGGCCTGGCGCAATTGGCCGCGTGGCATCTGCACTAGGCAACGCCGGCATCAACATTGCCAACATGGACGTAGGTAGTTCCGAAACCGCAGGCAGCGCACTGATGTGCATCGCCACAACAACCGCAGTGCCGCTTGATGTGCTGCAACACCTGCGCACACTCGAGGGAATCTCGAGCGTTGTTTCGGTTGGCGCTTAAACCTTTTTGCGCCGTTCGCGCTTCACGCGCGGAGTGAACTTCACCAACTCGTCGTCCACCACTTCGTGGCGTTGACCCCAACTGCTGAGCAGTGATTGCATCATTGCCGCAGCCGGCAACGCCAACACAGCACCAATCGGCCCAAGTATTGCGCCGCCCACAATTGCCGAAGCAAATGCCACAGCCGCGTGCACGTGCATAGTGCGGGCAGTAATGCGCGGTGAGATGAGGTAGTTCTCAAGTTGCTGGTAAATCAAAATGAATGCAAGTACAAACGCTGCATTAATTGGCGACTCCAAAAATGTAAGCAGCAACGGCAACACGCCAGCAAGATACGTGCCAACAACTGGCAAGAACTGCGAGACGATGCCGACCCACAGCGCCATTGCTATTGGTGCAGGGGTTCCGATGGCTTGAAACGCGATCCAATGGAAAAATGCAGATACCAAGGCAAGCAACGCACGCGAATACAAGTAGCCGCCTGTCTTATCGATGGCCAAGTCCCACGTCTTTAACACCAACCGCTGACGCTCTTCTGGCAGGCGCGCGCAAATGACTCTCCGCAAGCGTGGCCCATCTGCAACCAGATAAAACGTGAACAACGTGATCGACAACAACTGCAACAGCACACCAAGCGCACTTGCCGAAAGGCTGACTACCTTTCGCTGTTGATTGTCAATGAAACGCTGCACTGGCCCTGTCGGGTCGGATATCGATGCATTTACTTCGGCCGGGTCAACATTGGCGTTAAACGTGTCATTAATGAATTTCACCGTGTCATTAACGTAGGTTTCGCTATTCGTCAACACATCTGCAACCTGATTGCCCACCAACGTGCCAACCGCGCCCAAGAATGCACCGGCAAACACCACGATCGACATCAAGATGAGCAGCGTCGCACTCCCTCGTCGCCAACCTCGCTTCGCTAAACGATTAACCCCGGGCTCAATTGCCAACGCCAAGAACAACGAAACCAGTAATAGCAGCAGGAAACTGGACAACTGGTGGAATAACTCGCGAACCACAAGGGCACCAAGAAACCCAAGCCAAAACACCACAACGGCTTTGGGAACCCACTTCGGCATGGCACGATCGCTTGTGTTGCTCATTTCACCAACAGTACTTGCATGGCCCGCCGTGCAGTCTGACCCCGCAACTGGCACGATGGAGCAATGAATTTGCCTGGCTCCTCCGTTATCAACGATCGCATCAATGCGCTTCGCGATCAGCTGGGTGAAGGGCTTCGAAACATGGTTGTTGGCCCCGACGCCGAGCAACGTACGCAACAGATTATGGAAGCACAAGGACCGCGCTGGTTTGCAGACGACCGGCCTATCCGCATCGTGCATATGGACGCATCCATGTTCATTGGTGGCTTGCGCGCACTGTTACTGCAAACATTGCACCCGCTTGCCATGGCCGGCGTTGCCAACCACTCCGATTATCGAAACGACCCATGGGGCCGCCTGCAACGCACCGCCGACTTTCTTGCCTCCACCACGTTTGGCCCCGAACAAGAAGCGCAGCGAATCATCGACCGCATTAAACATGTTCACAACTCTGTGCAGGGCACCGCAAGCGATGGCCGGCCGTATTCGGCGAACGATCCACATTTATTGCGTTGGGTGCATGTTGTCGAAGTAGACAGTTTCTTACGCGCTCACACTCGCTTTGGCCAGCAGAAGCTGACACAGGCAGAACGTGACGGTTACGTCGAAGACATGTCGCTGATCGCAGCAAAACTTGGCGTGACGGATCCGCCCAAGAATGAACAGGCGCTCAAAGATCAGCTTCGCTCATTTAAGGGCGAACTTCGAAGTACTGCCGAAAGCCGTGATGCAGTTAAGTATCTTTTGTTCAGTCCGCCGCTGCCATACCCCGCGCGCGCCGCGTATTACGCGCTTGCCGCAGCCACAATTTCCACACTTCCTGCATGGTCGCGCAACATGTTGCGCGTGCCATACCTGCCCTTCACCGAACGATTTGCGCTTCGCCCACTTGGTGTTGGCATCACGCAGGCGTTTCGTTGGATCACCGACCCAACGTCGCCTCTATCGCAAAGCGGTAGATGACGAAATGATTGCCTGAGCAATCAACGCGTCGTACAAGTTCTGCTGAATAGCGTCTTCGTGCGCGGTGTCTTCTGGGTGCCACTGCACACCCACCAACCAATGGTCGGTGTGTTCAATACCTTCAAGTAATCCATCTTCGGCCCAGGCGACTGCAACACAGCCCGGTGCAATGGTGTCAACAATTTGGTGATGAAATGACGCACCTTGCAACTCGGTTGCGCCCAATGCGTTTGCCAATCTGCTTCCCTCTTTAATGCGCACGCCATGAACAGCAAACGGCGCGCCTTCGGGGAAGTTGTCTGGCTTGTGCAACACCTGCGTGTCTGCATTGGGCAGCGTTGCGATTTCCTGCACCAATGTGCCGCCCAATGCAACGTTGGTGATTTGCAGCCCACGGCAAATGGCAAGTACTGGCTTACCTGTTCGAATTGCGGCTTTCACCATGGTGGATTCAAAAATGTCTTGCTCGGTCAAAATGCCGTACACGTACACACTTGGTTCTTGCCCGTACAACGTTGGGTCTACGTCGCCGCCGCCCATCAACACCAAACCATCAAAACGCGACATCAATTCATCGGCGTCCTCGTCAGTTAATTCCTGCGGTACAACGATTGCTGGCTCGCCACCCGCGCGCAAGACTGCATTCGTATATACGTCACCAGCGAAGTGAACAGCACTGCGCGACACTCGGCTGGCAGGGCCCACGCGGCCGGCAATGGCGATGATTGGTTTCACGCACTACAGGCTATCTACAGCGCTACAAACTGCATTTCAGCCAACTGGCCATTGTGTGTAGTTCGTTGTTTAACGCATCGTTAATCTCTGAGCGCTTGATGCCCTTTTCGGTATGCACGCTGTGCACCAGCAACTTCGAGTTGGCGCGGTCGGCTTTCAAGTCCACCCTGCCCACCATTTGGCCATTCATCATGAACGGCAAGACGTAGTAGCCAAACTTTCGCTTTTCTTTTGGCGTGTAAATCTCGATGCGGTAATGAAAATTGAATAAACGCTCGTTGCGAGGCCGGCACCACACCAAAGAATCAAACGGCGAAAGTAGCGCAGTGGCATGAAGTTGCTTCGGTGGTTTGGCGCTGCGATGCACAAAGGCTTTCTCCGTCCAACCATCAACAACAACCGCGTGCAACTCGCCTTCTTCTACCAATTCGGTAATCAACGGTTTCACTGTTGTCGGCTTCTGTCGGTAGTAATCGGCCAAGTCGCTTGCAGTTGCTACACCTTGCGCAATTGCAGAACGCACGAGGAGTTGCTTTCGAGCATCATGCTCGCTTGGTGTTGGTGCGTTCAGAATTTTTGGTGTCAAGACGCGCTCGGGCGTGTCGTAGATGCGGGCGAAATCGGTGCCTCTGCCACGCGACATCAGTTGGCCCGTGAGAAACAGATACTCGAGTGCAACCTTTGCTTCGTCCCAATCCCACCAAGTGCCCTTCTTCTCTGTACGAGTAGAAAGTTCGCGCGAAGTTGTTGGGCCGTTCTTCTCGACATGTTTCAACATGCGCCGAACAAACGCTTTGTTGTCATCGTAAAAACTAGTGAGCCCCCAATGTTTTGCTTTCCCCAACCGTGCTGCTTCCATCTTCCAACGAAACAGCGGGTGTATCTCTACTGGTAGGTGGGCGGCCTCGTGGCCCCAATATTCGAAAATCTTTTGTTGCTCTGTTGCCTTGGGGATTGCATTGCGGTTGTGGTTACCTAGTCGCGAAAACAGCGGAAGCTCCTGGCTGCGTACCAACACATTCACCGAATCGATTTGGATGACGCCAAGTCGTGAAATCAGAGCATCAACGTGTCGTTGCGTTGCTTTCGTTTTTGGGCGTGCGGTATCAAAACCTTGTGCCGCAAGTGCAAGTGCTCGGGCATCTGCGATCGACAGAGAGTCGAGTCGCTGAGCCATACGTGATTAGTCGGCGACAGTAATTGCGACTGACTTAATGACCACGTCGGTCTTTGGTCGGTCGCCGGGGCCTGTTGGCACGTTTTGCATCATCTCCACAATGTCGAGGCCTTTAACAACCTGACCGAACAATGAATACAACGGTGGCAAGCTGCAACCGCTTGGGCCACTCACGATAAAGAATTGCGAACCATTGGTGTTTGGCCCGGCGTTCGCCATGGCTAGTGAACCAATTTGGTACTTGCCTGGTTTTGGAAGCTCGTCGCCGAACTTGTAACCAGGGCCGCCGCGGCCGCTGCCGTCTGGGTCGCCGCCTTGGCACATGAAGCCGCTGATGATGCGGTGAAAAATTACGCCGTCGTAATAATGCTGGGCGGCGAGGTAAACAAAGTTGTTGACAGTGCGTGGTGCAGCAATTGGGTCGAGCGCAATAACCAAAGTGCCCATCGAAGTTTCCATGGTGGCGGTGTATCGCTTGGCTGGATCGATGCCCATCTCTGGAGCTTCGGCAAATTTTTGTTGTTTTGGAGCAGAGCCATCAAGTGGCGGAAATGGTGTTGACATAGCGAGAAACCCTAGCGTTCACGCGGCCCCAATCGCATATGCTCATGGCATGAGTAACGCCACGCCAAACACGCCTGCACTTGATTTAGACGCGATCGAACAAGAGATCATCAATGTGGAAACTGCGCTGGAGCGACTAGCGGCCGGCACGTATTTTGTGGATGAAATTACGGGTTCAGCGCTGGCCGACGACGTACTTGCCGCCGACCCAACCGCCCGACACGCTTAGCGGTCGCGCAATTTGGAGAGCAGTCGCAAAATCTCCATATAGAGCCACACAAGTGTGACCATGATGCCGAATGCGGCGAACCACTCCATGTGCTTCGGAGCGCCTG
>Ga0208087_1000029_pt1 | contig 24625 bp, 9 predicted proteins | sample LakMenEpi29Oct10_FD_150745 | JGI IMG/M metagenome (GOLD analysis project Ga0208087, IMG submission 150745) | Freshwater microbial communities from Lake Mendota, WI - 29OCT2010 deep hole epilimnion (SPAdes) | ecosystem: Environmental > Aquatic > Freshwater > Lake > Epilimnion/Euphotic zone ... | reverse complement strand
TTTCGCGACAACAAGCATTTTTCTGCCAAAGTTTGGCTTTTTTGTTTATTAGTAATTTCAATATATTACCAACCTTAATTAAACAGTTAGTGACAGTTCCTTTTCTTCATTAACGTAGGCTATACTGCAAGAAAGCACAGTAATTTAATTTGTCAAACAGTTTTCGGCGCTAGCTTACTTGTAAATTAATGGGCGTTTATGCATTTTTCTGCCAAAGTTTGCTTTTTTGTTTATTAGTAAATTCAATATCTTACCAACCTTAATTACACAGTTAGTGACAGTTCCTTATCTTCATTAACGTAGGCTATACTGCAAGTAAGCACAGTAATTTAATTTGTCAAACAGTTTTCGGCGCTAGCTTACTTGTAAAGTAATGGGCGTTTATGCAGGCATCAGTAGTTTAGGAATAACTTTTTAATTAATTACTACAACTAATAAATAGATATCGGTGACACACAGGACTGAAGAAAGAGTCCCATGCCTCTCTTAAATCTACTCACTAGATTAGTTAAATAATCAGCTAGGTTGATTTAACATAATGTCTGGGTAGACAAAAGCCGTAATGTTCGGACGAATGCACTAAAAAATATTAAGGCTATTACTATTTAAAAATTTGTATCCAAAAGTAGCGAATAAAGGAATGATAGCCTTTTTCTTGTAATATTTTCATTAATACTATATCAAATTATTACATTTAAAATAAAAAGGAAACTTTTTAAATATTTAGACCGCCCTCAGAAAACTATTTCTAAAAACTGAAATTTCAAATTAGAATTTCGACAGTGTAACCCTTTCCCCCCTTTTTATAATTATTAAACTAGCTAACCTATTATTTACTAGCATCTTAAACTCATAACAACATTCAATAACAAAAGAATTGTTTCCATTGTAATATAAAATGTTAGGTTAAAATAACATCCTACGGAAATTTACTAGCATTTTTGTTATTACTTCTTTGAACAGTTTTTGTGCAGTTGCCAATCTATAAATATACTTTGGTTTAAAACTCAACACAAGCTTTAAAAAGTCAGCATCGTTTCTATTGTTAAGAAAGGTTATATTAAAATGAAAAGCCACAGAAATTTGATTACAATATGGAAACACCAAAAATAGTTTTAATTTAGTAACAGAGCTGTTGAATGTATTCCTTATGAGTTTACTACGCACAAAAGAACAATTATCAGATGACAGTAATGAAATAAAAGTAAATATATATTTCTAGTATTATTTAAAAGTCATTTTTATTTGGACGACGAAAAAGAAAGATAAAAATAAAAAAGTATCGGCTAAGGACTTCAAGGGAATCGAACTCGGGCTGCCCAGACCCGAGGCGAACACTATAGCCGCGCTTGAAGTCTTTAACCGACATAAGTTACCCGAAATTAGTAACTTTTCCTAAATTTGGGCCTAATGGCAAACACAAGCTTTAAAAGGTCAGCATCGTTTCTTTTGTTAAGAAATGTTATATTAAAATGAAACGCCACAGAAATTTGATTACAAAATTGAAACACCAAAAATATGTTTAATTTAATAACATTAAATAACATTTTACTGACTATTCATGTGTGAAGTTATCGTCCTGTCTGTTCTATAGTAAATTTATATTCATAGCTAGAAAAGAAGATAGTTTTAAGGACAAAAAATATATCGCACGGAATTTTACTAGCAATATTGTAATACAAAGCCTACTTATTTGACCGTGGGATACATTCTTATTATTCGTTATGAGTTTACTACGCATAAAAGGAAAATTATAAGATGACAGTAAAGAAATAGAAGTCAATATATAATTCTAGTATTAGTTTAAAGTCATTTTTATTTGGACGACCAATAATAAAGATATTTCAAAAAAAAAAATGTGTCAGGGTCGGAATTGCAGGGAATCGAACTCGGGCTGCCCAGACCCAAGGCGAACACTATAGCCACGCTGTAATTCTGACCCCGACATAAGTTACCCGAAATTAGTAACTTTTCCTTAATTTGGGCCTAATGTCAAATGTATTTCTTACAAACTTTACTTAATTTAGACAAAACAATCTCCCACGGTAATTATTATCTGTTATTGATGACAAAAAAGGCAATTTCATTCCGTGCAGATTTCTATTTAAATAATAACTACTTAATTCCTTCTGTTAAGTTTATTTAAACATCAAACCATTTCAATTTTGGGATAACAGTGGTATACTTTTGGAAATATTTCGTACTGTTGTCCTTTGCCATTTTGAATCAATGAATGTTGTCTAAGTCATAAAACATCCTTATTTTGTCCCGATAAGACTGGGCTTGTCGAAGGCTGCTTGGCTTGTTTTGGGGACAAAGTTCCTGACGAGGGACACATGCCGAGTATGTGTAATTTGTTGTGTAATGTGAAAAACATACTAAATCCGGGAAATAGCGAACTTCACCGGCAGGGGCTAGAGCCAAGATTGCGTTGGAGATCTCAGCTGTTGTTTTTTCCCCCAACTTCTGTTGTTCTGCCACGTCCAGTAACTTTGATGTCTCCTGAAGAAGAAGACTTCTAAAGCTTTCTTCACAACGTCTATTTGCAAGTTCTAGATTGGAGATCGCGATGTACATCAAATTGTCTTTACTTGGTGTTATTTTAGAGATCAGTTTATCAATCAATGCAACGTCAACTTTGTTTGAAGTTTTTTGCATTGGTTTTTCAGACTTGTTTTGACCAGGTTGACAATATTCTTGAGAATTTTTAATATCTTCCTCAAAATTTTTTTCCACCCTTTCAATATTCTCGTCATAGCTTGGTCCTCTTTCGATTTTCAAGATCCACAAAGGTGTGATTGTTGGTTGAATGACGTTCCTTTTGTATTTGGCGAGTTCCTCCTTCAATGTCGTCGACAATGACCAAATTGGCGTTTTGTGCAAAAAATCATACAGAGGGAATTTGATCTCCTCTGGGAAGTCGGCTTCGCCTTGTTCCTGATTGCAGTTCTCCTCCAAGCCTTGTTCGAAGTTTTCTTGGGTCAACATGATGCCTGTAGATAGGTTAAATTATTATAAAAAAGAATTATCAAATGTCACCAATACGAACCGTGTAGGTTTTAAATGTTCCTAGCAAATATCAATTTATACCAGTTATTAAGTGTGCACAAGTACAGTGACTATTAATATAGAAAATTTCTGGTTAATAGTTTTGCGACGAGAAGTAAGAAACAAATAGTTTTTAGACTACGTACAATGAATTAATGGCAAATCAATCGCTTGTAGTTATAAACCATGCCACGGTAAAAAACTATATCAATTGATCTTAGAAATCAAATATTACGGCCGTGTAATAATAAGATATATTTTTGTATTACCTATTGGTGATTTGTTATGGGGAATCCACTCCTGTAGCTGTTCAGAAACTGTATGTATATTGTGTTGAGACATGACTCTTATATACTGCTTTTGGCTGCAACATGTATTCTTCTACGATTGTTTGTCATTAATGTTCTTGTGTAATTAAAAATTAACAAACGCCGAACCTAACCTAATGTAGTCAAATGACCTTTTCTTCATTACAGTAAGCTGCACCACTTGAAAGAACAATTAACTTATTTGTCCAACAGTTGGCGGTGCTAGCCTACTGTTTAATTAAATTTACTTTGAAGTAAACACTTGGGAGTTTTCCAAAAAACTAAAGTTGTAGGCTACTCCAAGCCACGAAAAAGATTGGCGTCACTGGCACTTTTTTTAATGAGCTGTTGCTATATAAATTCAAATGTGTTTTAATTTAAATCAGTCTGTTTCGAACAGAAGACAAGCAAAGTACTTGGACCAAGAATTTTGAAAGTTAACTAAAGGTGAGTTTCGTTACGCATTAGTATTATTGAATCAATAAAATATACTTTTAATTGTAAAAACAATCAAATGGCAATACATAAAACCAGTGCTTTGTGTTACATATTCGACTTACACTAATAAATTTTTTTATCCAGGTTTCAATAATGAGATCCTCAATAAATTCTTTGACACTGACGATGCTTCTGTCAATGCTCATTCCTGTAATGTCATTAACTATACAAGGTAACACACCAGGACTGATGAGAGAATATCAATCAACCCAACTACCACGCACTAACAAATTGGATGCTGTCTTGCGAAACAGTAATGCGACCTTCGATGAACTTGACATTAAATCAGAGTCAGTGATTAATGTTAAAAAAGAGGACGACATCACGGAAGCGACAATTACCGTCACGGAAAAATGTGATCAACCTGTGCAAGACAAACAACAAGTCTTTGAAGAGGACGAGGATGACCTTGAGCAGTTTTCACTGAACTTTTCTTACCTTTATAATTATTTCAACGGTTTGAACAACAATTCTGAAGGCAAAGTAAATGGAACAAGGGAGCGACAGTCAAGCCTTTTAAAGACCTATATTGCAACTCATGAAAACAAAACATTAATGGCTACAACGGCAAACAACGATGAAAGTCCTAAAGACATTGCAAATGTGTACGAATACTACAAGGAAAAATTTGAAACTTATAAAGGTTATGCCAATAACTATAAATCGATGACAGAAGACACAAATGTTTCTTCCATCCAATCAAAATCGTCAATTCTAAACCAGTCGAGCTTAGAACCAAAACAAACAATTCTTTATGATGCTGCTGGGGACAATGGATTATTAAGCATTACAGTTACCCTGGCAGTGTTATTTGTCATGGGTGTTGTAATTATGTTTTGCAACATCATTGTACTTTTTGTATAAGAAATGTCAGGAAAGTGACTATCTTTAAGATAAGTAACGCAACATTTATTTACAGGAAATGACTTTATAGACAATTGTAAATCTACCAGTAATAAAAAATTAAAAATTATAACAAAAGAGTACTTTTATTTCCGTAGTAAGTTTTCCAAGGATAATTAAACGAACCAATAGCAGAAAAGATATATTGATAGCCGAGTAGTTATTGAACAAATGTACAGCCGCCATTACTGTGTTACATTGCAATACAATGTCTGCAGTACATTGTTTTGAGAAGATAATAAAAAACTACACCTCAACATTCCACGGAATTAAAATTTGTGTTATGTTAACAAAACAGGTAGTAAAATACCGTCATATGTTATATTTTCTATACGTGTTAACAGTCTTGTTATCGATTGTTTTTATCGTATATAACTTCATTGGGCATAGTTTTCGTTAATGATGGAAGAAAAATAATGCCTTGTTTTTCAATAAGTAGTATGTCATTTGACTGTTGTCACATTGTAAAAAGCTGTAAACAACATGGAAAGAAATGTTAGGCAAATAAAAATGGTAAGGTCAAGTTAGTTTAGTTACAATGAAATTTTATTTCCAATTACAACGCACGTCACATTATAATTGGTATCAGGTATAAAATACCTGATGGTTCTAAATTTTTAAAATGTTAGTGTCGATTGATCAATATAGATATATTTACAGCCATTGTATTGTAAGTATATAATTTAATTATGTTTCAGATTCGATTTGACGTAATTGGCAAGACAAGGGTACATTTTGATCAAGGTTCTTCCAATGGCTCTTCCAAAGCAATGTCGATTGACGACTCTTTTCGTTTCATGTCTTCAATGACGTTTTCTTTTTGTTTTAGGAGAATGTCTTTTAGGGACACTAAACTCTTCAGAGTGGTTATTTTATTCTCTGCGATATTCATATCTTCCCTGAATTCAGTTAACGTGTCGTTCATGTGGGTGATTGTAAGTCTTGCTGTTTGTAAATCAGACATGGCGTCCAAAGCTTTTTGGTTCAAAGCATGAAGGTACTTCCGATCGTCAATTTCTCTAATCTCCATCTCCTTAATTGCTGCATTTGCCTCGTAGAAGACTTTGGTCAGCTGAAAAATTTGAGCATTAGCGCCTTTTAATTTTTTTTCTAGACCTTTATTTACTTTCTTCAATGTTCCCTTTTCAGTCAAAGTTGTTGCCATTTGGGTGATTGTAAGTCTAGCTGTTTGTAACTCAGACATGGCGGCCAAAGCTTTTAGGTTCAAAGCATGAAGGTACTTCCGATCATCAACTTCTCTAATCTCCAACTCCGCAATTGCTCCATTTGCTTTGTCAAAGTCTTCTGTCAGTTGACATATTTTAGCACTAGCGTCTGTCAAAGATTTTTTTAGGATTTCATTTTCTTCCTGCAAGGCAGTAATGGTCAGTGCTGTCTGTTGTTGTTTGATTTCCAAATCACTCCTTTCGATTCTTGCAAGTTTCAGCTCTTTTTGAAGGCCTTGGTTGACGGCGTTGGAAATTGTCAAGTCTGCCTGTAGACGTGCAATAGTTGTATTCAAATGTGAAGTGGAGGTCACTTGTTCTTCGTAGGTCTCATCACTACATTTTTTCCGTTTTCTTGTCACTAACGAAATGTCAGTGCAGTGAGAATTTAATTTTTCTGAAGACATTGTTTCAATGTGTTTCTGTGTTGATTGTCGCAGAGATACTAATTGATAATACCAAGGCTAATACAGATGTTAAATAATTTGTTTAATGTTTAATCATTGTCATCTACTAATTTAATTAGTAAAGGCAGATAGTGGCTGGACGTCAAACATTAAGTTAATTAAATTCAGTGCACCCGGAAAGTATTTGTTAAATATATACCAAATAATTAATATAAAAATAGATATAATTTTCAACGACAATCACTGAAATAAATTTAGAAAGAGGGAAAAGAAGAAATGAAGGTAAAAATTGTAAATTAAGCCACGGTAAAATATTATATTTAATGTTAACAAAATAACAAATTTATTACCGTGCGATGAATAAATAAATTTAAGGTACAGGTATTTCATGCGAATTGTTATTAATATAATTTTGGTTGCGCTTTTTCATTAGTATGTGATTACTATTTTGAAAATGTATGCATATTAATAAATAAATTAAAATATAAGTGTTCTAAATTTAATTAAACTTTGGCTCAATTAAATATCCTGCCTTATATAAAGATTACTCAATACAATATTTCGCTAGCAGTGTGACATTTACCTTTTGCAAAAACACAAGTGGTCGCAATGGCATCAATCAATACAATTCTTGGCGGAGCTCCAAAGCTCTGGACAAGTTTCCTGACGAACAAGCGTGTGAACAAGTACTTGTTCCTTGAAAACATAACCATTTTGTCATTGGCTTCCTATTTTATGATAGTCGCTTCACTGGCCGGCTCTGTGCTACACACTGGACCAAGTAAGTTTAAAATTATTTTATTTTTGCGCCATAGTTGCAGTTTGTGTATTGACACAATAACTTAAGAATTTAAAGAAGAATCTTAACAAGTTTTCATAAAAGAACCATCCTACGGTAGTTTATGTGCTACTTTGTTCAAACATTAAAATATTAAATTCCGTCGTTTGAAAGATATAATTTTCAAATTTAAGCATCAGTATAAACATTGTTTATATACATATTGTAATTATTATTTCTCCCTTAGTTTTGGACTGCTTTCCAACGCTGGAGTTGACAATAGAAGCAGCTACAACCAGTGCTCTATCAATGAATACCTTCTCTACTGTCACAACTGTACCCCGAAGGGAAAGGGAGGAGCAACCCTTTAATTTCAAATGGTCAATTCTGTCATTTGTATTCAGTGGCAGTGCCATTCTGGCCTGCAAATGGTTGTGGACCTGGTTGGAAGGTAACCACCTGACGTATCTTTCTGAAAGATTTCTGAAATCAAGGTCAGATCCGGAAAAGCGAGAACAAATGGCAACTGACATTGTGACTTACATTAACGATTCACAAACAGCACAACACATGATGGCCGTGTACGTGATGGCAAACATTTTCACTCTATCTACAATGGTAGGTTTGATGTACTGGTACTTCGACACGGTCGATTATTTTCATAACCCCTTCAGTCCGGCAGAATTTTACAATTGGACAATTACCCAAGCAGAAGAACGAACAGACGTCATGATCAAACTGTTTCCTCGAATCTGTGTTTTCAAGTACCACAGCACTGGACCAAGTGGCACAGTGCAGTACGCCGACATTTTCTGCACTGCAGGAATAAACACAACACTTGAGTACATATACGCTGCCACCTTAATCGTAATCCCAATCGTTTGTTTGGTGCACTTTGTGTCGGTTGTACTTAGTGTCACAACTGTTGCCTTGTTCCACAAAACTACTGACAAAGACAACAAACAAATCAAAGGCATCAAGGACTTGACTTACGGACAAAGACTAATTTATAGTCTTGTTTCAAAGAACATAGATGACAATCTGTGGTATGCCGTTCTTTCAAAAATTGGAGTCAACACATCAAAAATTCAAATGGCAGGAGCAAAACAATTGAGTGAAAAAGATCAGCACCAAAAAGACTTACTTCAGCAATGCCCCAAGATTAAGTTACAGAACGAAAAAAGGAAAAAAGTACGGAGAAGTAAACCAACCAAAAATGCAAGGATGGCCAAAGTACAGATTAACAGAAGGGCAAAAGTCGAACAGCTGGAAGAAGACTTTGATGGTCATTTACCGAAAATCAAGGGATTCCGTGATATGAAGATGAACGAAATTGGAACTAGCCCACTACCACCAAATATTAACACTCACAAAGTCACGATTGACGAGGACGCAAAAAAAGAATGGGATGCTTTAGATGAAATACAAGTTTTACCCAATGTTTGACAGCAGTGTTCCCTATATAAATAAATGTTGATGACAATAAATGCAATAAATTTAGCACTCATGACTTATTTTATTTGTACTTCTTGTAAAAGCCGTAAGATCATATCCCACGGAATTTAATAGACTATTTTGTTGTACAATTATTGGGTTACTTACCGCCCAATATTTTTGGTTATTTAATATCATTTCATTCCATCCTTTGTACCTTTTTAAGTTATCCATCTGCACCTTAAGCTTGTACACGGGCCGGATTACAATTAACGTTATGTTCAGCAAGAGTAAACAACAGTAATTATAAAACTTAAACAAATAGTCCAACTTACGGAAATTTGTGAGCTTTTTTGTCAAAGTTTTTTTTCCTAAAAACAAATACCATTTTTTTGGTGAGGCACAAAGTTGCACATGTTTTGTAAAGAAAGAAATTGTATAAATATTTAAACATAGAGTTAAGGCGATTTTTTTTAAATTATAAGTTATGTTTTTGTTTCACAACTTTTCTTTCAGTCACGTCACAGTAAGATTGCATATATAAATGTCTTTCAATACATTAGTATTCTAAGAATCCCTTATACATTATTTATATAAGCAAGTAGGTATCAACATTTTTTGGCTAATCTTGTATTTCTTATATTTTATAATAATGATCTGCCTATTTGTTTGTGGGATTTTTTTGTTTCAAATAATATACTAAATAGAAGCTGAACCATTTCTGTGCTTTGTCATTTAAAAATTGAATGAAGTATTTTGGAGCCTCAACTACGGTAGTTTCTGTACTGCTTTGTTTAGAAATAGTAAAATATTGTTATTGACTAGGTTGTACATACTTTATGTTTGGTTTTTGAAATGGGAAGGTCTGCAAGTAAACGGAATATAAAATGTACCAGAAAAAGAACTGTTATCGGCATTAGCAGTGTAATTGTCTTTGTTTTTAGATAACATTAGATTTTTGGGTATTTTTTAATGTATTTTATTCTAACTGTACCAGCACGTTGTTTCTGCCACTTTTTAGATTTAAAGAAATATTGAGTACCCTGCTAAATGTATCCTGTTAATAGGAAGTTGGAAATAATGGAGCAACGGTAAACAAGCCATTAATTTAAATGTATTCAAATAACGGTAATTTCTGGTCAGTTTTGTGTTGAAGTTTTATATTTTGTTACCGTTACTTGGCTGTTTGACAAGTCACACAATGATTATACGATTGCTGACAATGTATTTTTGGATAACTAAAAAAGGAAAAAATGTAAGCACAGAGTTTCATTCAGATGTAATTTATTGAGATACCAAGTAGTACACGATACATCATAATTAGTACATACTGATATAGCAAAATTTGTGTTTCTTTAGTCAGAATCCCTGGCGATGGCAGCATTCCAAGCCTTTTCACTTGCCAGCTGTTCCGTCTTTTCAGCGTTTCTGTAATATTCGACACTGGTCACTTTTGAAAATTGATAGCACAAATCTGACGTTTTGGCTAGACGGAAGTGATTTGGAATGCGTCGCTTGGGTTGAGATGGACCGTAGTACAACCCATCATAAGCAAGCCACTTACCAGTCGGGGCATGTTTCATGTAAGCCATGTAATGGTTTCTCTTTCCTTGGTTGACAATGATGGTACAGAGATCAAAATGTTGGTCCGAAACAACCAGTGACTGTTGTAAGTTGTCTGCTAGAAAACGCGCAGAATAGTCTGTTTGGTCAAAGTTAATGGGAAGAATGAGTGGCTCTTGATCCGGTTTAATAATGGTTGGACTTTTCTTAATTAAATCAGCACACTTGTCACACTTTTTTGTAATGACGCGGTCTTCCAAATCAAAAATTCTACTGTGAACCTCCCAGGTTTCACCAACCTCTAGCAATGGAATTCCGACGTAAGGTTTGCCATTTCTTGGGCAACCGTCACTGCAGGTCATGGTGGATTCAAATGTTCCTTTGCAGAGGTCATCGTACACAATGTTGATCACACTTCCGTACAGACCTTCATATTGGGGATTGTTCTTGAATGTTTCGGTAGTTCGGTAATGATTCAAGTACTTAATGTGCGATTCAAAGCCTTCATTTTTGATTGCATGATGAATGGATTCCTGCAGATACTGTGGGGTTTTGGTTGGGATTGTGCTCACAAATTGCCTGTTGAAACTTTGCTGCAAAGCGAGACCAGTGACAGTGTTGTCAACAGGGCAAGTATTGACGACACCTTCCCCTTGCGTTAATCCTGGGTAAGGTATTGTGCACGCCAAGCAACTGAATTTTTTTATAATCAATTCAGCAGATGTGTCATCCTTCACACACTCTTTGTGGTATTGTTCTTTGCATGTCACACACTTGATCATTTCGTCACCCTCTTCGGTTGGTAACCTCTCATAGCAAACAAGAGGGACGTTACGAGTTCTGAAACCTCGCAGCAATTGCGGTGTGGTGTATCTCCCAACAATATTTCTGTCTTCCACATGAATTTTGTAAATAACCTTTTCACGCAATTCGCGGCACTTTGAGGTGGCAGTTTCGTTTGGTGGTAATGCGGAAAGATGCACAAGAGCTTCATTGGGATCGATTGGGCCATAGGTGCAATGGGCATGGTCAGAAACTGTCGCGGCAACAAATCTTCGCAACTGTTCTTCTCCTCCTGGTGGAGTTTTTTCAATGGCAGTGTCGTAGAAACCAAGACCCACACCATTGCCCGTGCATATAACGCCCAGCTCAAAGCCGGAGGGATGTTGAAAGATTGCGGAATGACCGACGCTGAGATTCATCGTCTCTCTGTTACTCTTGAATGCATAGAGGCCGAAATTTTCAACTTCAAATACTTTGACAGGATACATGTGGTCCAGCACATATGCTGGTGGAACGTTAGCAGTTCCTGTTGCTGTTGTTGGTGCTGCTGTTGATGCTGTTGTTGGCGTTGATGCCGGAGCTGAGGCTGAGGAAACCGATGTCACTGGCGGACCTCTGGCTGTCTTTGTCTCGCCAGTCACTACTACTTCATCGTCACTTTCATCTGATGTGTTGTTTTCACCGCTGTCTTTCGCAACTGCTTTTCCCTTCCCACGCAGTGCTTTGAAGGCAGACGTTATTTTAGATGTCACATTAGTTGTTGTTTCGGTGGGATTAATTACCTCCAAAACATGCGGACCTGAACGATAAGGGACAGAGTCGTGGTCAAGAGTTCCAGAAGACTTTGTTACATAACTCATTGCATTCTTTAGACTGAGCAGTGTTCCCACAGGTTCCTTTGAGGTGATGAATTCAACGGCGTGTTTTTTCAGGTAATCAGCTGACTGTTGTGGTAGACGTGTATCTTTGTCATGCGCAGAATCTAACAATATGACGTTATCGACACAAGTCTTGAAGAAAGCGGTTTCACACTTCAAAAGATTAACAAGATTGTCACCGCCTCGACTGAAACCAATGAAGTTGAATTTTCGGGCTGCAGATTTCTTAACCACTTCTCTCATCACATCGGCTAGGTGGACTACCGGATCTGCGGGTTCGTCAACTTTTGGAAAGATTTGGTTGGTGTTTGTGCACACAATACTGTGTTTCAGCTCTTTCAGTGATTGGAGGTACGGCAGCTGAGAACCTCGCTCTAGCCCTTCGCTTAAGCACAGTTTTCTTGCCCAGATCCCGCTTTGGACTTTTCCTGAACCGTGTATGACAACAGTCATTGTCTTCTTTTTGTGGTCCTGGTAGTCGTTGGACACGTAGACGAATTGACCAGTGCTTAGGATGTATTTACGCATATTCAACTTAGTTTCCATAACTCCATGCACATATTCCGTCACTTTCTCAGCCAACTTCTCGTAATGATCTTGTTTTCCTTTCTTGTAGACGTAAGGTTTCTCTGTTTCTTTGCCCTTTTCAATTAGTTTCACTTGTAAAGATTTGGTGTCCACGTAAACTCCCATCGCCTTAAGTTCATCAATTGTAATTTGTAAATTGTTGCTTGCCATTTTATTGCCGTGCTTCCTGATTCCTTCTTTGCTTGGATTGCCCCCGTGCATTTCTTCAGTATCCTTGTTTGTTTCGGCAGGTAGGGTTCTTGTCAGACTTGGAAATAAAACCATTCTGTCCAAAGCAGCTGAAAAAGTTCCCTTTTTTTTGCTTTTTTTGGTTTTTTTGGAGGTTGTTTCGGTAGTGTCAGTCAAGGTTGATGTCGGGAGCGTCGCTTTGTCTGCGGCACTGTCCAGGTGTGTTTCGCCCAAAGGTGAATTTGACGCTGCAGCAGTGTCCGTCGCTCCTTCACCATCCCTGTCCAGAGCTTGTTTTTTCAAAGGTGATTTAGTAGCTGCGGAAGTGTCTGTGACTCCGTCGCCATCACTGTCGGAAGCTTTTCTCTTCAAAGGTGACTTTGTCAAGGCCGCTATCGGTTCCGCATCCGCAAACAAGGCCCTCTTACTTTGTTTTTTGGGTGTCTGACTGGTTTTCAAGATGGATTTAAAAGGAGTAGTCTTTGGAGTCTTGGGAGTCTTGGGAGTCTTTGGTGTCGTCACACGTTTCTTGGTTGCCGTTGTAGCTTCCTTTCCTGGGGTGGTGACGTTTTCTGTAGTATCGTCTTCGTCGGTGTCCCCGTGGTGGACCGTCAAGTCTTTCTGTGGAGTTTTTTTGACTCCTTCAATGCCGACGTGTGAGGTGGCAGCTTTTGTTGGTGTTTTCCTTCCCATCCGATCAGGTTTATCATCCTTATTCTGCCGTGTTTTGGTTGCCAAAGAAAAGTCTTTTACACTGCCGTTGAATCTTTTCACCGCCAACATGTGCGCGCACGTATATTTACTCCCGCATTCACAACTGGGAGGTGTGACAACTACTCGGTGAATTTTTTCGCCAGGTTCACTTGTTAGGTAAGAATGGAAAGCTGGAACGTGGGTGACCTTTTTTTTGTCATAGAGGTATTGGGCCTGCGCTTGGAGTGTTAAAGCCTCATAGTCTGTACGGGACAGTTCTGGCGCCTTCACGTTGTGTTCGAAATTGTCAGCAGAAGGAAGGCCGTAATAATTTACCATTTCCATGTTGCGTTGTTCGGGAGTGAGAGTGGATCTTTCTGGCAGGAGTTTCAATGGGCGTAGCAAATGGCCAAAGTCTGGGCGTAGTTGGTATTGGCCTATGCCGTAAAAGGCATCATCAAATTTGTTGTTCCCCACATCAAAGATGTAGCGCAGTTTGACAGTGGCCTCGTGCATCAGGTTTTCTCCGCCTTCTTTTACTGTAGCCATGGTTTTGTTGAAGCTCTCCGCGGCATTGTTCGTAATACCCCGCTCAGGATTGGGGACGTTTAAGCGAGTAAGGACCCACACGCCGGCATGCTTTCTGACATCCTCGTCAATGTTTTTTTCGTAGTAATTTGTAAATGCCTTGTCACCCCAAGGTCCGTTACCGGCAGCTTTGTATCGTTCAATTTTTCGGAGGTAGCTGTCTTCGGTTGTTGAAGTTAGTGCTCTGTAGAACTGTCTGTCCAAGGCCGTCCGCTCTTTTTGATCATAATTTAGAGCCATCAACTTTCTTTCAATGTTTTTACGAATGTGATTCCAGCAGTACACAGTGGTGCACTTGGGCCACTTCAGAGTGGTGAATTCTCGATCTGTCACAAAGACCTTTGGGTGTTCGTTAAAACGCGTCATGCTTTCTTTTCCCAAGTTTTCCTCCAACACCTTCAGCTGGACAACCCATCCTTGTTCGTGGTCAGCAATGGGTCTCTTCCGATGAATGTAGACAAACAAAGGGGCAATGGGAGAGTTATCAGTGTCGTGGGCTCCTGGCTGCGTATTTTCCATGATGCTCACCCTGTAAGTGATGGCCGAAGTGAAAAAATCTCCGTGCTTGAAAGTTGTGTCATAGTGGATGATAATAGGAACATCGTCGGGCAAGTTGTTGAGAAATAATTTGAAATTTTGAAGCGACTGGTCTGTGGAGAGGAGATAGTTGGAGTGCGGAACGTGCCAGCCCATGCGAACAAAATCGGCCATTTCTTTGGCCAGGTAAGCCATCCCCCTGTCTTCATCGAGTGCAGTTATTTTTTTTTTCATATCAAGAATATGTTGCACCTGTCGAGGGTTTCTGGGGGCAGTAATTGCACGAATTTCACCTGCAGGGGCATTTCCAGTGAGTGCATTGAAGATTTCAGTTGCGTGCTTTTTTCCCAACTTCAATTGTTCGTCCACGTCGACCTCTAGTATCTTGGATGTTCTAATGAAAGAGCGATTGGTGGTTTTGTCATTGCCATGCGGAGCGCCGACTGCTTCCGAGGCTTCTCCCATGTAATGAATGATGGCGTGCTGTCTTTGGCTGTCAAAGAATACCCACTTGTGAAAATATCTGTTGCCCACTTGAACGTAAGCAAGACGTTGCAGATCAGACTCAACAAACGCGTCGTTTTTTCCACATTGTTGCTTCCACCTCAGCCCGTCGACAAGGATGTGGGATTGCCAACGTTGCATAACTTGGCCTGTCTGCAAGTCACGAGTAGCTAAAACGTAGACCTGGCCTCCCTGAGGGTCGACAATGGCACATTTTCGAGCATTCTCTATCCCTATTCCCGCTTGGATGACTTTGTCTAGGTACTCCTTGGCATATTTCAGACTCATGACAGCTGCGTGAGGATTCCACACTTGTATCGGGACTGCCGGTCTCATCCGTTCTCTGACAAGCTCGTTGTGTTCTTGATCGTTGGCCGCCATTAGTGCATCTAACTGGGCTTGCAGACTGGGAACTGGGCTTAGTTCCTTAGTTGGGTTGGCTGATAGTGTGTATTCAGGAGCTGCTGCGACTTTGTCAACTTCGTCTGTTGTCGCTGGTGCATCTCCACTGATGGGTTCTTTGCCATGTTCGGACATATGTGCCTGCCACCTTGGAATGAGGTCGTTGGGGGATGAGTCAGAGTCCGGTGGGCCAAAGCCTTGACCCTCATGTCGAAGGGCAGTGCTGGGGTCTCCAAGGTATTGAACGACAAACCTTTGCTCACCTTCTATGTAGTAGTTCATTCGGGTGAATTGAAGGTTGCGCTCGAGAGCTCCGTCTTTAGAAACATACTTGGTCTTCACCACTAGGTCTTGTGTTCCTTTTTTGCCAAACGCACTATCGTTAATCCAATGAAACGGGTCCATGTGACGAAGACTGAATCTCTTGTTGTAGCCACCAGCTAGAACATAAATCCCTCTGTGTGATGGTTGGCAGAAGAACTCGTCAATGTTGTAGGGGTTTTTGCAGGTTCTCGCAAGGTAAATTGCATTATCTTGATCGATGGGAATGTCACTCTTCTTGTGAGGTGCTCTTTGAGGGTCTTCTCTTAATGAATTGAGTTCAACGTTTGAGGCAATCAGAGCTCTTATCTTGACTGTCTTTCTGTGCTTTCTGGGAATTGGTATATGGTCTGAGTGAGCCTGGCTGTCCTCCGAAGACCTACGAGAAGTGATTAGAAATGTTAATTTATTGTACGCTGAATGAAAAACTTGTTGTTATGTGCTTGTGACATAATTTTATGTCGTTGATGCTTCATTTCAAAAACGTTTCTTAATATTTTGGTTGCATCATTTACAGTACATAGGCGTTGTCAATACTAACAAAAGTAATTTAGCGGAAAGGAAGTAATGTAAAGTTAGAAGCCAAAATATTCACCTGAAACTTGATTTCTCGCTACTCTTCTCTCCTGACCTTCTCCTTGCTACTCCTCCTCTCAATTCTTGGACTTTTCTTCTTGGGTCCCATATCTGTTTTTGCTCTGGTCCACTACTGTCGGTGCTGAAAGTGCCAACATCCAGTCGTGCACGGTGGTGCCGTGTGAACTTCTTTTTTTTGCTTGGCGGTGGGAGAATGTCGTCATTTGACATTCCTCCACTATCGTCTGCCGACATGTGACGTTCTTGTCTGTCTGAATCAGTGTCCGTTGAAGTGCCATGTCTTATTTTGGGTGGTTCTTTCCATGAGGGATCGTCAATATCGTCATCGTCACTTGTAATGACTTCAGGGGAGGCCGGTCTAAAAACCTCTTTTGGTTGTGCCCATTCGAAGGTTACCGCTGTCTTCTCCGATGCTTCCACTAACAATTTGATGTGTTTGGAGACATTGTCGAGGTCCACCATTTCGTAAGTTTTCATGAACTCGGCAACTACTTCTGCGCTCGACACTTGGGTCACAACTTCGGGGCTTGGCGTCCTCACACGTCTGACAACTGGCACGTCACCCTCATACAGAATTTCCGCAGGCGATTGTGGTTGTCCAGCCTGGAAAGTAGAAGAAGGATGGTAAAGTACTTTGTAAAATTCGCTTTTGGGTTTGCCCAGATATTCGCCCAACAGTTTCAGCTGCTGGGCTTCTTTGGCAGGTGTATGTTTTCTTGATTTTATGAACTTGCTCATTTCCCTAATATGTTTAGCAGTGAGTATTTTGTCTGGTGTAATACTATACTCGTTTGCTGAATTATATTCAATTACCTCAGGATGACCATGGACAGGATGACCATGGACAGTTGCCAGTGTTGGATCCAATATTTGGGAATTGCAAAATTCTTTCAATGTCTTTGCATTAAATTTCGAGAATTCTTTGGCACCATCTTCAAGAAGTGATTGAAGAGAGGGCTGACCGGCCAAGTCCACAACTGGCAGTGTAACGTCTACTTTAAAGTCAAGTCGATTTTCTTCAACGTAAGCACCAACAAGACGTAATAAGTATTCCCTTGAATTGAAATCATTTTCTTTCCATAATTTCTCCAGATTTCTCAATTTTGCCTTGTTGTAGTGATTGGCCATGCCAGGTTCAATGGGTCCAAATGAGCAGTTTTTGTGTTGTTCACTGCGCACAAAGGCCCTCTTCCCGAGCCAGCTTCCGACGTACCTAACAATGAAGTCAAGTCTGGCTTTTTCTATTTGTTCGGTTGGGTTGCCAAAGCCGTGACGAAGCATAGTCATAAATCGGTTTTCCTCATCGGGTTTTGTATTTCGCGTGACTTTGCCTAAAAGTGAACAAAATGTTAAATGTTAAAATCTATTTTGATTAGGCGCCATGAATATTTAGTAAACCGCACTAACAGTTTTTGGTGCAGTTATCATGTGGAGGTCAATCTTTAAACATGTTTTTTTAAATAACATTTGAGTAAATTTTGTACTTTATAACTTTGTCCTTCACCTGCTAATGGAACAAATAAATCCGAAGGGTTCAGTTCAATATTCTGTTGTTCTTGATAATATAGTAGGTGCTCCATCACCTCCTCGACAGGTTTTTCTTTCTGCGCCAAAATAAGGTGGGCTAATTCGTCAAGCTGTTGGGCATTGAATGAGCGCCCCAAATTGAATTTGTTATCAACCAAGTCAAGGAACACGCGATGCGTGTCGTTGCTTTCTGCCGTGGCTTCAAGGTGTTCCGTGTCATCTTCAAACAAGTCAATGTCATCTGGATGCGTGATGTTGCTTTCTGGCGTGGCTTCAAGGTGTTCCGTGTCATCTTCAACGCCAGATAGGTTGTCTTCAGGTTCATTGGTGTGTTCTTCCACAGCATCAAAAAATGTTGATTCATCGCCATCGATTGTCATCGTTTCTATTGAAATAATGTCGGGTTCAGATATTTCTTCAAATATTGGATTTTCTAAGTCCGGTGTTGTTACATCTCTTGTTTCCGCCGTGCCAGCAGATGGTTCAGAGTCTCCATGTGGAGAAAGGTTACCAGCTTCGGAGGTTGTTTTGTCGCCACTTGTCTCTGCCGATGTCTCATTGTCGGCCGGTTCAGCAGACTGTTCAGGTGCTGCCGGAGTTGATGACAAATTCTCAGGTTCAGTAACTATCTCTTCGGCTGTTTCGTCTTCAGCAATTTGTGACGAGTCTTTGGGGGTTACATCATCGGTCTTCAGGGCTGCTAATGATTGTTTGGGTCCGCTTGATGTCTCTTGGGATGTTTCTTTGTCTGCAGGTTGCACAGAGTCTTTGGGAATCACATCAGCGGTCTTCAGGGCTGCTGGTAAATGTTCGGGTTGGCTTGATGTCTCTTGGGATGTTTCTTCGTCAGCAGTTTGGGTCGAGGCTTTTGATGTAACATCAGCAGTCTTCGTGCCTGGTGACAAATGTTCGGCTTGGGTGGCTGTTTCTTGCGAGGTGTCTTTGTCAGCAGGTTGCACAGTGCCTTCGGGTGTCACAACAGCAGTCGTCGTGCCTGGTGAGGAAGGATCGGGTTGGGTTGATGTTTTGTCTAAAGTTGTGTTCGCTTCACCAGCCGCTGCTACTGGTTCACTTAAAAGTACTTTTTTGATAGCTGCCAATAATTTTGACTTCATTTCTTCAAGCAGTGGTTTGTTCAAAGTTTGTACATTTCCGACAACACTTGCCCTCACTGTTTTGCGGAATAGGTTTATTTGTGACCTGCTGAATACATGGGGTGGTTTCATGGCAAAGGCAAGTCTGAAGTGCTCCATAAAAGAGGTCGCTACTTTGTCGTCGCTCAAGGTTGCTGATTCTTTTAAAACAGATATTAACAAAGCATTTGTGACCAGTTTCAATTTATCGGTAAGATCTCGCACTTTGTCAATCTCTTTTTCTACATCTTTAATTGCTTTGGCCTCAACTTCCTTCAATTTCTTGGCAGGCACCTTTACGCCTTTGTTTTCTTTCTCAGCCACAAATTCACGCAGCTTTTCCAGGCGTAGTTCTCCATTATCTAAAAACTGGATGTTGTCTTCGTCTTCGGACATGAAATCTGGTCGAGAAATGGCCTCGACTAACTGGAGGGATGTTGCCAGTTGAGCTTGTGCTTGAACGAGTTTCTGTTTGCTATTTGGGGTCGGGTTTTGTTCAATGAGGTTCTCATTGACAAGTGCAGTGGTGTGGATGTCAGCTCGTTGCTTTGTCGCCGATTTAAAGTATTTTTGTATTGGTGCCTGAGTAAATGTGGATGTTCTTCGTCTTCCAAGCGATTTATCTTGATTCTCGGTGGTTCCACGCATCCACTTTAGTTTCTTCTTTTGCTTCTCTTCTTTTCTCTTTTGTTCGTTTTCTGCTTTGGTTTTTTCCTCTGAGGCACACTCAGGATTGGGAGTATTGGATTCTGCTTCACCTTTGGAAGCACTCTCAGCAGGTATCTCTTCGTGCTTTGGGGTATCTGATTCTGCTTGTGTTTCTTTGGAAGGTTTAGCCAATTGCTCACTAGCTTTTTGTTTTTTCAACATTATTTTGCTCATTCTTCCTTTAAATTTCAGGTCAACTTTCAAAACAGGTGATTTCTTTGTGGGACTACTCCTCCTTTTTGGGATGGGAAAAGCCTTCTTCCCAGTTGTTGACACTTTTAGAACCACTTCGGGTACCTTGACTTTGTCTGGTTGAGGTGACGTTGTCGCGGCCGCAGGTTCCTTTTTTAGTGTGGAGGTTATTTTGAAATCTTTGTTCTGGTGAGCAAGAATGAAGAGTTGCACTAACTTCTTTTTGAATGGCTTCTGTACTGTAGACTGATACTCTTCTTGCGTACGCGTACTACGGCGACCGTAGTAGCATTCTTTCAGCGCTTGAAGAAAAGCAACTTCAACGGTGTCATTGTAAATCAAAACTTCGTCGGCACCGGTTGTTGGCAAATCGATAATTCCTTCGTCTTCCAGAGCCTTAGCATGGAGTGTAACGAGTTTCTGTAGCTCAACATTATCAGTCAGGGTTTCCAGGTCTCGATGTACATCAGCCTCGGCAAGTTCCGCAAAGTCTGGCAAGTGCGTTTCGATGAAAACACCGGTGTCGCTGGGGGTGATGTTTGGTTCCTGACGGCAAAGTGGAGAGACAAGGTTGGTTAACACACTTTGGGGTTGGACAACGACCTCGGCTGCAGCACCACTTGGTGAAGTATCTGTTACTGCTGCTGGAGGTATAGGGCCAGTGTGTACAGGGCTGGTTTCAATTGTTAGGAGACCCATTGGATCTGCTTGTTTGTCAGGATTTTTTATGTCATCTCTTGACGTAGAAGTTGATTTTCCAGGGGACGGTGCGACAGTACCCTGCTCTTGTGCCGTCATCATTTCTTCGGCATAAGTACGGAAAAGGTTTGAAGATTTTTCTCTCAACCGTCTTGCGTCAACTCCACTTAGAAGCGATAAACACTTATCGATGGCATTTCGAAGCAATTCTTGACCCTTGGTAGGTACCTCGTGTGCACTGTCTTTGTCGGTCTCAACTATCAACTTGGGAAGCTCGTTATGCAATGTGTAATGGTCCAGGAGTTGTTGACATACGTCTTTATCCTTTGGGTATTCGTCTTGAACAAGTTTTTCAATTTCAATAGCATGCTTTAACGGCAAATCCGGTTCCACCAAGTTGTCGTTTTGCTGCACAGAAATTCGAGGCTGTTTTTGTACTTGTCCCTTTTCCGTAGATTTGCTCATTTTTTGCAGCAGCCAATCTGCTGTTTGGGCATCCACCTTAAGGATTTCTACTAGACCGATGCGAAGCATTGAAATGAAGATGTTTTCCTCGTCGGGTTTGTCCCCGTCCTTTTCGTTTGACTTGCCGGGTCTGCCGCAATCTCCTTCTGAACGTGACGGTTCTACCGGTTGAAGGTCCTCTTCTTTCTGAAATTTTATTAGGTCTCTCTTCAAATCTTCAAGGCTGGAGTTACGTAACATTACGTCGTGGAGCTTCTTTTCTTGCGCTTGGCTTAATAGGTACGGTAACAATTTCTTTTGTACTTTCTTTTCTTCTTCAGTCTCCTCCTCGTCCACTTTGTTTTTGGCCATTGCTTCAAAGGTAGGTGGGCTGGCCTCATTGTCACCTTCTGATTCTTTGTCGGCTTCTCCGGAATGTGCTGGGCTTCCTGGTTTAACACGTTTGGCAGTGTTAGCGGACACAATTGCGGGTTCATCAGACTTGGCTTCCTTCTTTTTCAATTTTAAACTGTCCTGCTGTTGTGTAGTGCTCATCTCAGATGCATAATTACCAAAAATGTTTGAGGATTCTTCTCTCTTCTGTTTGGCCTCTGCCCCGGTTAGAAACGAAAAACACTTGTCTAGGGCATTTCTTAGCAATTCCTGACCTTTCTTTGCAACATCCTGTAAACGATCATTGTCAGGTACTACTTTCAACTCGGGAAGGTTGTGCATTTCTGTGTAAAGGTTCAGTTTCTCGTTACATGTTCTCCAAGACTTGACGTACTCTTTTTGGAGAATGTCGTCAATGCCAATTGCATGCTCTAATGACAGATCTGGTTGTTGGGAGTTGTCTTTGCGCACCACAGAAACTGGCATCGGTTTTAGAACTTTTTCATTGGGTCCTCTCTTTTCCATTGATTTGCTGATAAGTTTGAGCAGCCACTCTGCCTCCTGGGCATCTACCTTGAAGATTTGCACGAGACCAATGCGAAGCATGGTGATGAACATGTTTTCCTCATCCGGTTTGTCCTTGTCCTTTTCAGTTGACGGGCCAGGTTTGCCGCATTCGCCTTCAGAACTTGTAGGTTCTACCGGTTGCAGGTCCTCTTCTTTCTGAAATTTTATCAGGTCGCTCTTCAAATCTTCAAGGCTCGGGTTACTTAACATAAGGTCTTTGAGATGCTTTTCTTGTGATGGGTTTAAATTGTAAGCTGACTCTTGCACTTTTCCAGCTTCTTTTCGTTGTCGTTCTTCTGCCTTCCCCTCATTGGCAACCTCACTCGGTTTGTCTTCTAGCACGTCATCCTCTTCTTCGTCATCTACTGTGGCAACTTCTGTTTCGTGTTTTGCAAGTGCTGCAGCAGATTCTTTTTCGTGTTTTGCCTTTGCTGTAAAGGTGGGAGGTCTGTCCTCGTCAATACCTTCCGATTCTTCAGAATGTGACGAGCGTGCTGTTCTGACGAGTTCAGCAAAATTCACAGACAAAACGGCAGGTTGTGTAGACTCGGATTCCTTCATCTGTCCTTCCAAATGTGCCCGTTGCTTCTTCACCGTGGTCCAAACTTCTTCTTTGTCACGAAGGGATTTTTCTAATGATTCCCTCTTTTTGGCATTGTCACTGTTGCTGATGGAGCTAAGTAATGCTTGCCTGGTTTCAGCGTTGATCTCTTCCTGCCGTTCACTAATTTTCTCAAATAACTCCCACCTTTCGCTGGGATCTGCAGAAATGTTATCTATCGCATCCTGAAATTGCGTCGAGCCCTCTGGCATTTTTTCAAGTTGAAGCTTATATTGCTCCTCAAATGGGAGATGTGCTGAGTGCTCTATGATGTTCTTGTGTATCAAAGACAATTTTGCTTCCTCTTCTTCTAGTTTGTGCTGGAACAGATCACTAAGCCTTTTGTCCTTATCAGAAATTTTCTTTCCGTCACTTGATGAATCGTTTGACTTTGACAATGAGCTTCTGCGCCTTGTATTTTCTTTTTTTTTCAATGCTGCAAGTTTTTTACTTTGCTGTTCAGCCTGTTCGCGGAAGACAATTAAAAAATTTTCATTCTCCTGTTGCTTTAGGGAATTTAACTCTTCGTTGATTTGCTCAAGTTCCAAGTTAACATCAAGCAGTGCTGGCAGCGAAACTGCTCGTGTATTAGCAATACGTTCTTTTATTTCTTGACGTCTAGCATTAGCCACCTGTTGTTGCGCATCCTTCTCGGCTTCATCGTCTAACTCGGAAATTAGAGCGTCTTCATGTCCAGTCATAGTTTTGTTAATCCTGGCTGCTTGCATTGACCTGTGTAGTTGCTTCGCGTGATGAATTTGTTCTCGCTCTAATATATCCTTTCGTTCTTGTAATGTTAGGGTCCTATTTTCGGCTTCTTCCGTCATTCTTGAACTAGAACGAGTTTTACCACCTTTCTTCTTCTCTCCTTTTTTTAAGGCATCTTTCTGATCCTGAATTTGTTTTATTTCCTCGTTGATCCTTTTCAGTTTCGGCTCTGAGCCTGCCCTCCATTTGGCGACCTCTTCTTGGAATTCTTTGCGTCTCTTCTCACTTTCCTTCTTTTTTTTTTCTCTTTCTTTTTCATCTTCTTCAATGGCTAGACAATCATCTTCTTGAGCGGTTATCCAATGGTCAGCATCCTCTTGAAGTTTAGCATCCAGAAGTGTCAACTCGTGTCTTCTCTTATCCATCAGTAATTGGTCCAGTTTTTCTTGTAGCAGTTTTTCGTGTTGCGAAGACTCCGCATCCGCTTCCTGCTCTCTTGTAGATGAACGTGCACGTTTTTGGCTTGATTGTGACGACATTTTCCTGAAATGAATAAAAAAACGGTAAATATTTATTATTTGTTACAACAAAAAGGTACATAAAATTCCGTGCGTTGTTGTTTACATGTTTTGGTGATAGTTGGCTACACTTCGGTCATAATGACAATAATGCATTTGTTTAAAGAAACACTAAACCAAAATAATTAATATAAACCACGGATAATTAATATGCAATTTTGTGTACGTAAATTTATAAACTATCACGCTAATTATTAAACTTTGAAAATTAGGTTTTATCTATTTGTCGTTACTTATTTTTGAGTGTTTTGGAACTATAAGTAATTTATTTTAAGACTAACGCTCTGACTATTGGTATCTAAATATATAATAGCACAGAAATAACTGTTGCAATGTTTAAGAGCCAACCTACGGAAGTTTACTGACTCTTTTGTTCAAACAAATTTCTCAAAATTTTACATATTCGCTCATTCCCTAACTACGTACTAGCAGTTTGGAATCAAGCCATTCCTTCATATGTATACTAACAGGGTAAATATTTGTTTATTACTTTTGGGAACTTACTGTCGCCTTTATTTGGTCCTCGATAAATGGAAATCTGTTATCCTTCTGTCCTTCCTGTAGTAAAAAAATTATAGAATGAACTAAATTGGTTATGAACTTCATGTTAATTTGGAACTACTTTTATTAAGTCAAGCCTACCTTTTAATTTAATTTTTTAATACACATACTTCTTCTAGTCTAAAATAATAAATACATACTAACAAAGCTTTAATTAATATATTAGGACAGCAAAGCGATTCATAGTTTAAGGCATTAATTATTTATTTATAAAATCGAGACTTGCGTATAACACCTGACTTATTGACCTTACTCTACAACAAAATTTATTATACTTCTGTTTATTTCGT